>Ga0160428_1000376_pt1 | contig 51993 bp, 37 predicted proteins | sample SolpanmetagenomM_FD_108198 | JGI IMG/M metagenome (GOLD analysis project Ga0160428, IMG submission 108198) | Solar panel surface microbial communities from Lawrence Berkeley National Laboratory, California, USA - M | ecosystem: Engineered > Built environment > Solar panel > Unclassified ... | reverse complement strand
TGAACATGATTTTTTACATGCCCACGCTGGCCCTCTCCATCGCCGTGTCGTACTCGGCCCTCAAAAGCCAGGACCTTGACGTGGTGAAGGACTACCCGCCCATCCGGGTGTGGGGCACGGTAGGCTTCATTGCGGCCATGTGGGCCGTCACGTTTCTGGGCTTCGAGAAGTCGGCCAATCAGTTTTACGTAGCCGCCGGGGCCGCGCTGCTGCTGGGCTTCTACTCGTTTACCCTGCCCAAGTGCCCGCCGCCCTCAGCGGGCTCGTCGAGCCGCTCGCTGGTCGATGCGCTGGGCCTCAAGTCGTTTGCCTTGCTGCGCGACCGCAAGCTGGCCACCTTCTTCGTGTTTGCCCTGCTGCTGGGCGCCGCCCTACAGCTCACCAATGCCTACGGAGACACCTTCCTGCACGATTTCGACAAGGTACCGGCTTACCGCGATACCTTATCGGTGCAGCACCCGGCCTTCATCATGTCGATTTCGCAGATTTCGGAAACGCTCTTTATCCTAGCCATTCCGTTCTTTTTGCGGCGTTTCGGCATCAAGCAGGTCATGCTCTTTAGCATGGTGGCCTGGGTGCTGCGCTTTGGGCTGCTCGCCTTCGGCAACCCCGCCGGCGGTTTGTGGATGATTATCATGTCGTGCATCGTCTACGGCATGGCCTTCGACTTCTTCAACATCTCGGGCTCACTCTTCGTCGAAACCCAGACCCAGCCCAGCATCCGGGCCAGCGCCCAGGGCTTGTTTATGATGATGACTAATGGCTTCGGGGCCGTGCTGGGCAGCTCCATCAGCGGCTTGGTTATCCAGCACTACTTTACCGATGCCAGCGGCAACAAAGACTGGCACGGCATCTGGCTGACGTTTGCAGCCTATGCGTTGCTGATTGCGGTGCTGTTCGTGTTCATCTTCAAGCACAAGCACGAGCCCGTGGCGCTCGAAAGCAAGTATTCTGAGCCGGCCATCGCAGCTTAATGGCTGGCCCCGCGCCCGGCTTTTCCCTTTAGTTAATGAGTGATTCCCTTCCGCTTCCAGCGGCCAGCCCCGACTTTTCGGCGAGCTACAATCAACACGGTTTTCAGCCCTCCACGTGGTTTTACACCAAGTTTGGCGAGCTGCCCCGCCGCGAAATCTACCAGCTCGTGACGGCCGACGCCCGCAAAACGGTGCTCACCAACCTGGCCGAAACCCACGACCTCGACCAGATAACGGTGGTGCAGTCGGTGTTTATTGAGGAGGTAGACAAGGCGCCCGAGTGGCAGTTCTACGCCCTCTCGCCCGAGCCGCACACGCTGCTTTTTTTCAGCATTGTGAGCAGCTACGGCGACCAAAGCGCCACGCTCTACTACTCGCCCCGCACCGAGCCCGGCGCGCTGGCCCGCCTACGCGGCCTGCTTGCCGCCCAGCTCGAAAGCGGGCAGGTAGAGCGCCAGCGCATTCAGGTGCTGCGCCTCATGGGCAGCGACCTGGCTTTTTCGCCGCTGCCGCTCAAGATTCCGGCACTCGACCTGGCTACCAATTACAACGATGACCTGCTGCCGGTGCACGAGGCCATCGTGAAGCGCCTGCAAAAGCCCGACGACAAGGGCCTCGTCATTCTGCACGGCCCGCCCGGCACCGGCAAAACCAGCTACATCCGGCACCTGTGCGGCCTCACTGACAAGCCCAAGCTGTTCATTCCGCCCAACCTGGCGCTGCGCATCGCTGACCCCGAGTTTATCAACCTGCTGCACGACAACACCAACTCCATCCTGCTCATTGAGGATGCTGAGGAGCTGCTGACCAAGCGTGACGCCACCGGCAGCAACGCCGTGAGCAACCTGCTCAACCTCAGCGACGGCCTGCTGAGCGACGGCTTCCACATCCAGATTATCTGCACCTTCAACGCCGACCTGGCCCGCATCGACAAGGCCTTGCTGCGCAAAGGCCGCCTCATTGCCTCCTACGCCTTTGAGCCGCTGGCGCAGCCTAAGGCACAAAAGCTAGCCGCTGAGCTAGGCCAGACGGCGCCCGTGACGGAAGCCATGTCGCTGGCTGACATCTACAACCGCGAAGATGCGGCCTTCGTGAGCGAGCCCAAAGGGCCGGGCCGCATCGGCTTTGGCCGCCCCAGCTAAGCTCAGCGATACAAGATTAGTATAAAAAAAGTCTACTTCCAGTATAAGGAAAAAGCCGCTCTGCATGATGCAGAGCGGCTTTTTTGCTCAAAGTAGCGTGGCGTTGCCGTCCGCGCTACTGGTATTACTTGCCGAAGTAGAATTCGCCTTCGATTTGGGCGTTCTCGTCCGAGTCCGAGCCATGCACGGCATTGGCTTCGATGCTCTTGGCGTACTTCTTCCGGATGGTGCCTTCCTCGGCGTTGGCCGGGTTGGTGGCGCCGATGAGGGTGCGGAAGTCGGCTACGGCGTTGTCTTTCTCCAGGATAGCAGCCACGATGGGGCCGCTCGACATGTATTTCACGAGGTCGTTGTAGAAAGGACGCTCCTTGTGCACGGCGTAAAACTCGCCGGCGCGCTCGGGCGTCAGGGTCACTTTCTGAAGCTCCACAATGCGGAAGCCGCCCTGCTCAATCATGCTCAGGATGCCGCCAATGTGGTTATCAGCCACGGCATCGGGCTTAATCATCGTGAAGGTGCGGTTAATTGCCATTCTTTGGGGGAAATAAAAAGGGTTACTTGGTGCGGTAAAGGTACGGCGGCGGGCGGGCAAGCCCCCGAACCTTCCCGAGCAGTTTGATTGTTGAAACCCAATTCATGCCGACCTTTGCCGGCCCGTTTGCGCCAGCTCAGTTGGTTGGCGCTTTTACTAGTGCATTCGTAGGCCATTCACGTCGTCGATGTTTCCTTCCGTATCCGAGTTGCAGGCGCTGCTGGTTCAGCCCCGGCAGATAGTTATCACCACCCACCACAAGCCCGACGCCGATGCCCTGGGCTCGTCGCTGGCCTGGGCCACGTACCTGAAGAAAAAAGGGCACTCCGTGACGGTGGTCACGCCCTCCGACTACCCGGCTTTCCTCAACTGGATGCAGGGCAACGACGAGGTAGTGGTGTATGAGCCGCGCCAGAACGACCGCCAGGTGCGCGACCTGGTGAACCGCGCCGAGCTGATTTTCTGCCTCGACTTCAATTGCCTGGGCCGCATCAATGAGCTGGGCGAGTACGTGCGCCGGGCGCCGGGCACCAAGGTGCTCATCGACCACCACCAGCGTCCCGAAAACTTCGCCGACGTCAGCTTTTCCGACCCTAAGGCGGCGGCCACGGCCGAGCTGATTTTCGAAATTATCCGCGCCCTCGGCGACCAGGAGCTGATTGACCAGGGCATGGGCGAGGCGCTCTACGCCGGCATCATGACCGATACGGGCTCGTTTCGCCACCCCAGCACCTCGCGCAACGTGCACCTCATCATTGCCGAGCTGCTGAGCGCCAATATCGACCTGGCCTCGGTACACCGCCGCATCTACGACTCGCACTCCGAAATTCGGCTGCGCTTTTTGGGCTACATCCTCAAGGATAAGCTCACGGTGCTGCGCGAGTTCAACACGGCCTACATCGCCGTGACCAAGGAGGAACTGCGCGAGTATGAGAGCAAAACCGGTGATACCGAAGGCCTTGTGAACTACGCGCTCAGCATCGAGGGCATCGTGCTGGCGGCCGTGTTCATCGACCGTAGCTCGGCCGTAAAAATCTCGTTTCGCTCGGTGGGCGACTTTTCGGTGGCCGATTTTTCGCGCAACCACTTCGACGGCGGGGGGCACCACAACGCCTCGGGCGGCGTGAGCAACGAGCCGCTCGACGCCACCGTGGCGCGCTTTGTGGGGCTACTGCCGCAGTACCAGGCGCAGCTTTTGGGCACGCCCGCCGCGCCGGTAGCAGTTGCGCCGCCCGTAGCCTAACTTTGGGGCTAGTTCGTCTTTTTCCAACTTTTGTTTTTCATGCAGTTTTCTCTTCGGCCCGGCGCGGCCCGGCACCTGGCCCTGGCGGCGGGCGTGCTCAGCGCAGCTTCCTTCCTGTCTTCGTGCAACAAAGGCGGGGGTGACTTTGCCAAAACCAAGTCGGGCATCGAGTATAAGATTTTCAAAAAAGACGGCACCAGCTACTCGCCCCGCGAGGTAGCCGGCGGCGAAGATGCTACCTACAAGGACCGCGTAGGCAAGGTGATGTCGGCCCACATCGAGTACCGCACGGCCGGCGACTCGGTGATGATGAAGTCGCGCGAGCGCCAGTTTGGCATTCCGGTGCGTATTCCGCTCGAAGCCCTCACCGCCAAGCAGCTAGGTGCGGAGCCCGAGGCATTTGCCTTGCTCCAGCCCGGCGACAGCGGTGTATTCCGCTTCAACGCCGACACGCTGTATAAGCGCAATGCTCACCAGCTGGCCCCGGCCAACCTGAAGAAGAAAGGCAACTACATCATCCTCACGGTGAAGGCCGTGGCGCTGCAAACCCGCGACGTAGCAATGGCCGAAGCTATGGCCGACCAGCAGAAGATGATGGCCGAGCAGCAGCGCCAGATGCGCACCTACGCCGAGACGCAGGACAAGGCGGATGACGTTATCCTACAAGACTACATCAAGAAAAACAACCTGGCCAACGCCAAGAAGGACCCTAGCGGCGTGTATATCATCACCACGCAGCCCGGCACCGGCCTCAACGCCAAAGCCGGCCAGATTGTGACGGTGCAGTACCGCGGCCTGCTGCTCGATGGCAAGGAGTTTGACGCCAGCTCTAAGCACCCTGGTCAGCCGTTTTCGTTCCCGCTGGGCCGGGGCCAGGTAATTCCGGGCTGGGATGCCGCTTTGCAGCAGCTCAACAAGGGTAGCAAGGCCACCATCCTCATCCCATCGTCGCTGGCTTATGGCAAGCAGGGCTCGCCGCCCGCCATTCCGGCCAACTCGCCGCTGCGCTTCGACATCGAGCTGACGAACATCACCAATGCGCCCGCCTCGGCTGCGCCGACGATGGCGCCCCCGGCCGGCCGCTAGGCTGAGCTGCCACGCTAGCTTGCAAGTAATTGCCGCCACGCCGCTTTGGCGTGGCGGCTTTCTTTTATCCCCTTCCTATGCGTTCTCTCCTTTTCCTGCTGGCCACCGCGCTGCCGGCACTGGCCCAGGCCCAGACTACCCCGGCGGCCGGCTACCAGCGCCTGGCCAGCGGCACCGAGTACCAACTGTTTCGGCGCGATGCCAGCGGCCGCTACGTGCCCCGGCCCCTGGCCCCGGCCGCCGATGCCCCCTACGCCAGCCGCGTGGGCCAGGTGCTACTAGTGTACGTGCAGTACCGCACCGACCGCGACTCGCTGCTGATGGACACCCGCCGGATGCGCCCCGAGCCGGTGCCCGTGCTGCTGGGCGACAACGCGCCCAAGGGCGGCATTGAGGAAGCCATGACGCTGCTGCTGCCCGGCGACAGCGCCAGCTTCCGCTTCAATGCCGACACGGTATTTGCCAAGTCGCTGCGGCAGCCGGTGCCGCCGTTTATTCATAATTCGGGCAATGCCCTGCGCCTGACGGTGGCTGCCAAGGAGCTGCTCACCACCGAGCAGATGCAGGCCCGCCAGCAGGCTTTGCTGGCCGAGCAGCAGCGCCTGGCCAAAGCCCGCTCGGCCAAGCAGTTGGTGAAGGATGACGCGCTCATTCAGGCGTATATCAAGAAGAACAAGCTGACTACTAAGGCCAAGAAAACGCCCGGCGGCACTTGGTACGTCATCACCACGCGCGGCAAGGGTCTGCTGCCCAAGGCCGGCCAGACGGTGAGCGTGAAGTACCGGGGCACGGTGCTGGCCACCGGCAAGGAGTTTGACTCCACGGCCAAGCACGGTGACACGCCGTTTGACTTCGTGCTGGGCCAGCACCAGGTAATCGCGGGCTGGGACCAGGGCATTGCGGTGCTCCCGAAGGGCAGCAAGGCCATGCTGCTCATCCCCTCCTCGCTGGGCTACGGCGAGCGCGGCGCGGGCGCCGACATTCCGGCCAACGCCGTGCTCCGCTTCGATGTGGAACTGGTGGGCGCGAAGTAACGAGTAAAAAGAGTACGGGGAGTACTTGGCGTACTGGGAGTACTGTCGTTTAAAAGCCAGAACGACAGTACTCCCAGTACGCCAAGTACTCCCCGTACTCTTTTTCAGCCGGCCAGCACTTCGCTCAAGATTTCGAGGGATTTTATTTCGCCCAGGCCCTCGATGTGCAGCTGGTAGTAGCGAATGACGACGGCCAGCAGCTCGCGGCGCACTTGGCCGTTGGGGATGCTGACGGCGGCCGGCGTGCGCAGCAGCTCGTCGAAGTAATGCTCGAACTCGCGCAGGCGCAGCGTGGCCGGGCCGGTGCCGAAGTAGCTGCCCGTGGGCGCGGGGCCGGCCATCGCCACCTGGTCGATGAGCTCGCCGCCGGTTTCGACGCCGAAGCCCAGGTAGCCCGCCAGGTGCAGTAAAAAGAGCAGGGCGAAGTTTTCGACGCCCACATCCTGCTGGTCGAAGGTGAGGATGGAGTCGTGCAGGAAGCGAAACAGCGACTCGTTTTCCTCCTCTTCGCGCACCGACTTGCTCAGCACCTCCGACAGAAACAGCGCCACGCTGCTCTTGCGCAGCTCGTAGGGCAAGGAGCGAAACGGCTCGGCGCACCGAAACTCGGCCAGCCGGGTGAGGCCGCCGCCCTGGCGCGGGATGTAGGCCACCAGCTCCAGCAGCGTAAGGGGCTGAAACAAGGCAATGCGGCCCGGTGGCTTGGCCCGGCGCACGCTATTTACGAGGTAGCTCTGCACGCCGCGCCGCTCGGTGTACACGCGGGCAATGATGCTGCTTTCGCGGTATTTGAGGTAGCTCAGGACAATGCCCCGGGTTTTGATTAGCATTGCTTTTTAATTATGCATGATGAATTATAACTTATGAATGGCAGCTTGACCTGCTAAACGGCCAATTCATCATTCATAAATTATACTTCATAATTACCTACTGAGTACGGCCACTTTGCTGACGCAGGTATTTTTGCCGTCGGCGTCGGCGGTGAGGACCAGGTATACGCCGGAGCGCACGCGGCGGCCGGCGGTGTCGGTGAGGTTCCAGGTCACGGTGCCGCCGGCCGCGCGGGTGCTGTACACGAGGTGGCCCGCCACGTCGGTGATGCGCACCTGGGCATTGTTGACCACGCCGCTGATGCCCACGGTGCCCGCAAACTCGGGCCGCACGGGGTTGGGCGACACCTGGGCGCAGCTCGGGGCGCCGTCGGTGAGGCTGGCCGCGCCCTGGTAGCTGACCACGCCGGCATCGGTGGCCACGAATACTTCGCCGGTTTTGTCGTTCACGGCCACGTCCACGATGCTGTTGCTGGGCAGCGGGCTGTTGGCGGTGGTAAAGTTGAGCAGTGCCTCGGTGGCATCGGCGTTGAAGAGCCACAGGCCATTGGGGGTACCAAACCACTTGCGGTTGGCCCCGTCGATGGCAATGCAGCGCACCGTTTCGTTATACAGCGTCTGGAAGCCAGTGCCTACGCCCCGCGCCACGCGCGGCTGCACAAAGGCCCCCGTGGCCGTGCCATTGGCCCCGGCGCTGATGAGCTGGCTGGGGTCGTTGAACACGGCTACCCCGGCGGCCGTGCCAATCCAGATGTCGCCGGTGCGGTCGCGCGCAATGCTGTAGAGCGTGTTGCTCGACTGGCTGGGCAGCCCGTTGCCCACGGTGAAGGAAAATGCCCGCTGGCTGGCCGTGTCGTAGGCCACCACGCCAGCACCGCCCTTGCGCGACTGCGTGGCCCAGGGGTTGCCGAAGTTATCGACCACCACCCGGTCGAGGTTCTCGAAGCCGTAGCTGGGGCCGGCCTTCCAGGTGGCTGAGACCGGGCGGAAGCGCAGCAAGCCCGGCACGTTGGGGCGCTGGTGGCGGTTGACTACCCACAGGTAGGTGCCGCTGGGGTCGGCGGCCACGTCGGTTACGCGCACAAAGTTGAGGTTGCTGGCGTCGGGGTCGATGCTGCTGCGCAGCAGCGAGCCTGGCGTGCCAAACGTGAACTGCTTGAACTTGCCGGGGCCCTGCCATTGCAGCAGGCCGTTGCCGTAGCTGGCCACGTAGAGGGTGCCATCGGGCGTGCGGGTGCCGCGCGACACATCCAGCAGGTTCGGAAAATCGGTGACCGAGGGGTAGGTAATAGCCGTGTAGTTGGTCCACTGCCGGTCCTTATATTCATAAAACCCGCCCCGATTGCCAAACTGCAAGCCGTTATCGCCCGAGTAGCCGCCGCTGAATACGTCCACCGTGTTGGTGGCCGCGTTGGCTAGCAGGCCGTAGGCCGCCGTAGTTTCGGGGGCGTTGGGCCGGATTTCTTCGGGCGCCGTGGTAGTGCCGGGGGCAAAGCGCAGCAGGCCCTTGTCGTAGCTGGCCACGTAGAGCGTGCCGTCGGTGGTGCGTAGGGCGTCGCGCACGCTGCCCCCGGCGGCCAGCGGCAGCACGTCGGCCAGCGCGCCGGTAGGCGCGTCGAAGCGCCGCAGGGCCGCCCCCTCGAAGGCCACCAGCAGCTGGCCGGCGCTGGGGCGCAGGCGCCGCACCTCGTTGCCATAGCCGTTGGGCGAGTTGCGCCAGCGCCGCGCCGCACCCACGCCCGCCAAGTAGTCGATGCCCCGAAAGCTGCTGCCGGCCACCAGGTGCCCCCGGTAGGCGGCCAGCTGCTGATACACCTGGGCCGCATTGGCGGTGGGCAGCTCGGGCGTCCAGCTGCGGTAGTCGAGCAGGTTGACGGCCGCGTTGAGCCGCCCGCGCAGGATGCCCACCGACGTGGCCGCGTAAATGGTATCGTGCAGCACTACCGTGGCGTAGGCATTCACCACCTTGCCACCCGCACCGATGGCGCTGTAGGTGTCGCGCACCTCGCGCCGGGCCAGGTCGAGCACCACCACGCCCAGGCTGGAGCCGATGTAGGCCAGGCCGTTATAAATCTGCACCTGGTTGATAACCTTGGCCGTCTGGCTTTCCTTACGCAGCAGGTCAGTGACGTTGCGCACCGCGCCGGTGGGGCTTAGCAGGTCAATGTTGCCATTGCGGTACACCACCACCAACTGGGCCGAAGCCGAGTCGTAGGCCACGGCCCCCACGCCCACGTCGCTCAGGCCATCGCGGCGCGAAAGCAGCTGCGTGCTGTGCAGGTCTTTGTCGTAGAAGTAAAACGACGACTCATCGGCTACATACAGGCGGTTGCCGGCCTCGGCCAGCGTGAGCGGGTGGCGGGCCGGCAGGTGCAGCTGCCAGTCGCCGTAGGCCGCGCCCTGGCCCCAGGCGCGGGCCGTGGTGAGCAAACCCAGCAAGAAAACCCAAGCGGAAAAACGGGGCATAGCAAGTCAGTTATCAGTGAGCAATTGGCACGTCGCCCCCCCAACGCCCGCCCCCCGCCCGGCATTGCCACGCTGGGCAAAGCGGCGCGGGCGCGGGGCCGGGGCGCGGCGTTTTTAGTCCGGTTTATTTTCCAGCAATTCTTCCCGACTGCCCGTCTGAATGGCCTCGCCGGCCAGAAAGCAGGGGCGGCAGCGGGCTTCGTAGCTGTCGGTTTCGCCCAGCAGCACCTGCTTTTCGCTGGCCACGATGCGGTACGAGTAGGCCGCCAGCTCGCCGCAGCACACACATACGGCGTGCACCTTGGTCACAAACTCGGCGGTGGCCAGCAGGGCGGGCATGGGGCCGAAGGGCCGGCCCAGGTAGTCCATGTCGAGGCCCGCCACGATGACGCGGGTGCCGGCATCGGCCAGCCGGCGGCACACGTCCACGAGGCTGTCGTCAAAGAACTGGGCTTCGTCGATGCCCACCACGTCGGTGCTGCGGCCGGCCAGCAGCAGGATTTCGCTAGGCGACTGCACCGGCGTCGAGCGGATGCTGTTTTGGTTGTGGCTCACCACATCTTGGGCGTGGTAGCGCGTGTCGAGGGCGGGCTTGAAGATTTCGACCCGCTGGCGCGCAATGCGGGCGCGGGTGAGGCGGCGAATCAGCTCTTCGGTTTTACCCGAAAACATGGAGCCGCACACAACTTCCAGCCAGCCCCGGTGGCGGGCAAAATCGGCGTGGCGGCGGGGTTCGGTAAACAAACTAATTATGAATTATGAATTATGGATTATGAGTTGGCGACGCTCATACTTACTCGGCTCCTACCGGCCATGCTCTACAAAGTACGGCATAGCCTGCCTATTCTACAGCCGGTGTTTCCTGCTCCCCACCGGCCCCATTCATAATTCATAATTTTTAATTCATAATTCTTGCTTGACAGGCCAGGCGCTCGCCTTCGCCGAGGCGGCCGGCTTCGCGGTAGCGCAGCTCGGGCGCGGTGGGCGGGGCCAGCAGCTCGGCGCCGGCCAGCACGCACACGCGGCAGGTGGTGCAGCGGCCCTTGGCCCCGCAGGCGTGCCACCAGGGGTGGCCGGCGGCGTGGATGGCGGCGAGCACGGTACCGCCGGCGGGCACGTCGAGCGGAGGGCCGGGCAGGCCCACAATGGTCAAAAGGGGCATTTTGTGGCTAACTTGGCGCCTGAATCCGGCCCAGCGGCCGGCCCAAGCTATGCCCGACAAATATAGCCTCGCCAAGTGCGAGCACTACGGCCGCCGGTTGGCTACCCGGCTCAGCCAGCAGTTTTTTGGCCCGCAGCCCGCCGCTACCCTCGATGGCCCGGCGCTGCTCCAGTTTACGCCCAGCCGGCAGGTCAACCTGCTGGTGCTGCGCCAGCTGCTGGGCCGCTGGCAGCAGGAAGCTAACAGCCTGCGCAGCCCCTACTTCGACTTTGCGGCCGAGCCGGTGCGCACCGCGCTGGGGCAGTTTATGAACGTGCTGTCGCGCCACATTCGCCTGGATAGGGCGGCCCTGGAGCCGCTGCTGGCCCAGGCCGTGGCCGACACGCTGGTGCTGGCCACCGACCCAGGCACGGCCTTCGAGCGCCTGCTGCTGCCGCCCGCCCCGGCCGATGCCGACGACGCAGTGCCCGTGACCATGCTGCACGACTGCCTGCGGTATTTTGTGCAGGCCAAGCCGTTTTTTGAGGGCTTCGTGAGCAGCCTGCCCACGAGCAGCGCGCCGCTGAGCCGCGATTTTTTGCGCCAGCTTTTTGACCTTTACCTGGCCGCGCACGCCCAGGAGCTGCCCAGCTTAGCGCAGGTGGTGCAGGAGTTCAGCCCCCTGCTGCCCCTCACCGAGGCCGACCTGCGGGACGAGGCCCCCGCCGCGCCCCTTCCGGCCGCCGCCACTGCCCAGCCAGCCGAGCCAGCTAAACTCCCCGACGCCCCCGCCAAACTCCCCGGTAGCCCCGCGCCCGCCCCCGACGCCCCCGCCAAGCTCCCCGACGGCCCGGCGCCCGCCCCCGACCGCCCCGCAAAACTCCCCGGCCGCCCCGCGCCCGGCCCCGACAGCCCCGCCCAACTCCCCGACAGCCCCGCGCCCGCCCCCGACGCGCCGGCCCCCCTCCCCGCCGACGCGCCGGCCGCCGGGGCGCCGCTCTACGCCAAGCTCAAGGCCACGCAGCCCAGCACATCGCACCTGGCCGACACGCTGCGCGGCGCGGCCGGCAGCCCCGCGCCGCTGGCCGAGCGCGGCGCGCCCAAAGTGACGAGCCTGCGCGAGGCTATTTCCATCAACCAGCGCTTCAGCTTTATCAATGAGCTGTTTAACGGCGAGAATATGGAGTACCACGCCGCCATTCAGCACCTCGACACGCTGCCCGACGCCGAAACGGCCGCCGCCTACGTGCAGCAGGACCTGGCCACCCGCCACGACTGGGGCCTCAAGCAAGAGCACGTGGGCAAGCTGCTCAAGCTGATTGAGCGCAAATTTGCCGGGGCTTAAATGCCCGCCTTTTTGACGCGGGGGCGGGCCCGGCGCTGGCTGCTACCCTGGGCGCTGGCCCTGGGCGTGCTGCTCAACGCGGCCTTTCCCATGTACCGGCACTACGATTTTTCGCACTCGCTCGACACGCGCAGCTACCTGCGCCTGGCCGCCGGGCGCTTCGACAGCGTGAACGTGACGCGGCGCTACCGCCTGCTGGTGCCCCTGGCCGCCGGCGCGCTGGCCCGCCCGCTGGCCGGGGCCGGGGCCCCGGCCGGCCCGGCGCGCCCCCCCGGCGAGTGGCCGCTGCGCCTGGCCTTCTACTTGCTCAACTCCGTTGTGCTGGGGGCGGCGGGCGCCTGCTTCTACCGGGCGGCCCGGCTGGCGGGGGCCGGCGCCGGGGTAGCGGCCGTGGCGCTGCTGGCGGTGCTCAGCAGCCGCTGGGCGGGCTACGCGGCCGGCCTGCCGCTCACTGATAGCCTATATCTGCTGGTTTTTGGCCTGGGCTACTACGCGGTGCGCCGGGGGCCGGGGGCGGCCTGGGCGCTGGCGCTGGCCCTGCTGGTGGGGCCGCTGGCCAAGGAATCGTTCGTGTTTCTACTTCCCTGGCTAGCGTGGTGGGGGCGGCCCGCGCTGGGCTGGCGCGGGCAGGCAGCGGCGCTGGCGCTGGGCGTGGCGGCACTGGGGGCGACGCACTTGTGGGTAGACCGGGCGGCCGGCGCCCCGGCCAGTGCCAGCGTTACCAATGCCCTGGCGCACGTCGGCAACCTCACGTATTCGCTGCGGCGGGCGGCCTCGGTAAAAGGCATGGCGGAGCTATTCAATATTTTTGGGCTTTTCAGCCTGCCGGTGCTGGCGGCGCTGGCCCGGCCGGCGGGGCGGCGGGCGCTGGCCCCCGCGCTGGGCTGGCCCGAAGCCACGCTGCTGGCCGTGGTGCTGGTGCACATGCTGCTCTCGGGCGACCTTGGGCGGATGGGCTACCTGCTGGCCCCGGCTTTTACGGCCGTGCTGGCCCTGGCTGGCCAATACTGGACCACCCAGCTACGGCCGCCAGAACGCGCCGAGGCAGCAAGCGCTTCCTCAAAATTCGCGTGAACACGAAAGCGTGCCGGCCGGGGGTAGAACCGCTGCCGCCGGGGCTCTACCCCCGGCAACAGGGTTCAAGCACTCGCGCTAAACAGCCGCCTGACGGCCGCCCTCACTGGGTAGCGGCGCGCACTGGCAGCCCCCGCAGGGCCAGGGCCAGCAGCAGCGGCCACCCTGGCACCAGGAAGCGCGCCGCCCCCAGCGGCCCCGTCAATAATGCCAGGTAAAGCAGCACGGCCACGGCTACCCAGCGCCCGGCCAGCGTGCCCAGCCCCAGCCAGCCGGGCGCCGCTGAGCCGGCGGGGCGGGCCACCCACAAGCCGCGCAGGGCCAGGGCCAGCCGGAAAAGGTTGGCCGCCGCCGTGAGGGCCAGTAAGGCTAGCAGCAGCGGGGGCTGCTGGGCTAGCCCCCGCCACAGCCCGCCCAGGCCCTGGCCACGCAGCCGGCCTAGCAGCCCGGGCGCCGCCGTCTGGCCCAGGAACACGCTGCTGTCGAACCGGCCGGGGTCCAGAAAAAAGGTGACCATACCCAGCGCGTGCTGGCCCGCGTAGCGCACCGGGTAGCGCCGCAGCACGGCCGCCGCCGCCGCCTGCACCACGCGCTGCCGGGCCGCAAACGTGGGCTGGGCATTGGCCGCGCGCAGGGTGCGGGCCACCCAGGCCGCCTCAGCCGCCGGGCCCTGGGCCTGGCGCAGCACCCCGGCCGCGTTGTAGTGCAGCAGGTTGATATCGGCAATGCTGGAGAAGTGGAAGTAGCCCGTGCGCTGCCAGTTCCAGCCCATGTAGGCCAGGGCCAGCAGCAGCGGCGTGGCGCCCAGCAGCGCCAGTACCGGGCGCCGCTGCCGCCAGGCCAGCCCCAGCCCCACGCCCAGCAAAGCGACTGTGAACGGCGCAAAAACCGGCTTCAGCAGCCAGGCGGCCACCACCGCCACCGCCACCCCGGCCAGGTAGCGCGTGCGGCCGGTGCGCGCAAAGCCGGCCCCCAACCCCACCCCCAGCAGCACCACCGCCTGCAACGGCACTTCGCTCATCAGAGCGCTGGCATAGATGAGCTGGGCCGGAAAGCTGAGCGCCAGCGCCAGCGCGGCGGCCCACGCGCCCCGGCCGGGCGGCCGGGCGCGGCTAGCCGCCCAGCCACCGAGCACCACGGCCAGCGCTCCCAGGCTCAGCGCATTTTGCAGCAGCACGATGCCCAGCGGCGCCCCTACGGCCAGCAGCAGCAGCGGGTAGCCCGGCGGCCGAATGGTGAACTCCTGCACTGCCTGGCCGGTGGGCGGGCCGGGCGGCAGCGGCCGGGCATAGAGCTGGCCGCGCTGCCCAATGTTGCGGGCCGCCTGCTGGTAGCGGTCCGAGTCGGGAAAGAGGTAGTGGCCCGTGCGCAGGGCGTAGGCAGCGGCCAGCCCGTGGGCCAGCAGCAGCAGCGCCCACACCCCGGCGGGCAGGCGCAAAATAGAAAGGCGGGTAGTTGAAAACATAGGCCCGTTGGGGAGGGTCGCAGGCTAGCGGAAGTACCGGCCGGCTGGCGCACGAGCCCCGGCTAATGGGGCACGCGCCGGCGCCTAGCGCAACAAGTCCTGCTTGCGGTGGGCATCGATGGCCAGCAGGGCAAACAGCAGGATGGTGAACGACCACAAGGACGAGCCGCCGTAGCTGAAAAACGGCAGCGGGATGCCCACCACCGGCATCAGGCCCATCGTCATGCCCAGGTTCACGGTGAAGTGGACGAACAGAATGCTGGCCGCGCAGTAGCCGTAGGTGCGGCCGAATACCGATTTCTGGCGCTCGGCCACTAGCAGGATGCGCCAGAGCAGCGTGAGGTACAGGCTGATGAGCACGAAGCAGCCCGCCCAGCCCCACTCCTCGCCCACGGTGCAAAAAATGAAGTCGGTACTTTGCTCGGGCACGAAGTCAAACTTGGTTTGGGTGCCTTTGAGGAAACCCTTGCCAAACCAGCCGCCCGAGCCGAGGGCAATTTTGCTCTGCGTCACGTTCCAGCCCTTGCCCAGGGGGTCTTTGCCGGGGTCGATAAGCATCTCGATGCGCTGGCGCTGGTGGGGCTGGAGCACGTGGTTGAAGAAAAAATCAACCCCGAACACCATGCTGATGACCAGCGCCCAGGCGCCCAGGCTCAGGGGCAGGTGGTGGCGCCACAGCCGCGAATTCAGCAAAAAGGCTACGCCCAGCACCACCGTAAAGCCGCTCACGAGCCACACCTTGGGCACGAGCAGCGCCAGCAGCAGGATAATGCCGCCCGCCGCCAGCAGCAGCAGAATGAGCGGCGACATACCCTCGCGGAAGTACGCCAGCAGCAAGGCCCCGAACACGAGGGCCTGCCCCGTTTCATTAGAAGCCAGGATGAGGGCCACCGGCAGCAGCGTGAGGCCGGCCAGCACGGCCTGGTCGCGCCAGTTCTGGTTGCGCAGGTTGATGCCGGCCATGAAGCGCGAGGCGGCCAGCGCGGTCGTAAACTTGGCAAACTCGGCCGGCTGCAAGCGCACCGGCCCAAACTCCAGCCACGAGCGCGAGCCGGCAATGGGCCGCGCAATGACGAGCGTGACGAGCAGCAGCCCTATCATGCCGCCGTAGAAGACGTAGGCCAGCGTATCGTAGGCTTTGTAATCGACGACGAGCAGGATGACGATGAGCACCACGGCCGTGCCCATCCAGATGAGCTGCTTAAACCAGTTGAAGGCCATGAGCTCCGAGAAGCTGAGGGCCGAAAACGGGTGGGCGGGCGCCTCGGGCGAGTAGCTGGCCGCGTACACGGCCACCCAGCCCAGGCCCACCAGCACGAGGTAGAGAAAGAGCAGCGGCCAGTCGATGCTGCGCGTGGAGCGGGGGGTGACGGGGGACATCTAGAATACTTTCCGCAAAGGTCGGCAGCGGTAGCGTGGACTTGGCAAGCTGCGCTGCCGCTGGTCGGGTCGCGGACGACAAAGCCCGCGCGCCTGCTGGGCTAGTGATGGGTGGGCGCCACGCCGTACATTACCCAGTCTTCGAGGCGGCGGCGGTGGGGGGCTACTTTGCCGCGCAGGTACTTTTCCATCATCAGGCCGGCGGCGGGGGCGGCGAAGGTGCCGCCGAAGCCCGCGTTTTCGATGAAGACGGCGATGGCGATTTTGGGGTTATTAGCGGGGGCGAAGGCGGCGAAGGTGGAGTGGTCGGGGCCATGCGCGTTTTGCACGGTGCCGGTTTTGCCGGCCACCGAAATGCCGTACTGGTCGAGGCTGGCCATCGAGCCGGTGCCGCCGCGCCCGTCCACCACTTCCTGCATACCGGGCACCACGTACTTAAACAGCGCCGTATCGATGGCCGTGTAGTGGCGCGCCCGAAACTCGGGGCGGGGCTGGCCGGTGGTGCCCACGGCGCGCACAAAGTGCGGGGCGTAGTAGTAGCCGTGGTTGGCGATGGTGGCGAGCACATTGGCCATTTGCAGGCCCGTGATGCCGATTTCGCCCTGCCCGATGCTGAGCGAGTACACCGTTTTGTAGTTCCAGTGGTGGTAGCCGCGCAGCTTGTCGTAGAACTCGGGCGAGGGGATGAGGCCCCGCTTTTCGTGGCCCATGTCCACGCCCAGGCGCTCGCCCAGGCCGAAGGTTTTGACCATCTTCTGCCACTGGCCCAGGCCCAGGCGGGCATCCTCAAACTTGTTGGGCGACTGCCCGCGCAGCACGGCGGCCCGCATCACCTGGTAAAAATACGGGTTGCAGCTTTGCTTGATGGCAATGTTGACGTTGCTCGGGTACTCGTGCCGGTGGGTGCAGTGGATGAGATGCTGGTCGCAGGGGAAGCCCGTGGCGGGGCTCACCACGCCGAGCTGCAAGGCCACTAGCTCATTGACCAACTTAAACACCGAGCCGGGCGGGTAGGTGGCCATCAGGGGGCGGTCGAAGAGCGGCCGGTCGGGGTTGCGCAGCAGGTCCATGTAGCGGTTGCCCATGCCCTTGCCGGTCAGCATCTGGGGCTCGAAGCGCGGGGCCGATACGAAGCACAGGATTTCGCCGGTCTTGGGGTCGAGGGCCACGATGGAGCCGCGCCGGCCGGCCAGCAGCTTTTCGCCGTAGGCTTGCAGCTCGGCGTCGATGCTCAGGTGCAGGTCCTGGCCGGCCTGCGAGAGCGTGTCGAACTGCCCGCCCCGAAACGGGCCCTTGTCGATGCCGCGCACGTTGACCAGGCGGTACTGCACTCCGCGCCGGCCCATGAGTACGGGCTCGTAAAACGACTCCAGGCCCGAGATGCCCACGTTTTCGCCCGGCGCGTAGTGCGCGTACTTGGGCGCTTCGAGCAGTTTGGGCGTGATGGGCCCCACGTAGCCCAGGGCGTGGGCCAGGTTTTGGGTGCGGTAGGCGCGGGCCATGCGCGGTTGCACCCGGAAGCCCGGAAAATTAATCAGGTTGTCGTTGATGGCCGCCAGCTCGGGCGTACTCAGGTTTTGCAGAATGGGCGAGGGCCGCACCCGCGAGTACACGCGGGCGGCGCGCAAGCCCAGGCGCAGGTCTTCGAGCGGCAGTTGCAGGAGCTGGCAAAACTTGGCCGAGTCGAGGTGCTTCACCTCGCGGGGCACCACCATCAGGTCATACACCGGGGTGTTGGTGACGAGCAGCGAGTCGTGGCGGTCGTAGATGAGGCCCCGGTAGGGTACCTGCACCTGCCGTTGCAGGGTGTTGCGGTCGGCAGCCGTTTTGTACGAGTCGTCCAGCACCTGCAAGTAAAACAGCCGGCTGGCGAAGAGCAGGCCCACGAGCGTAAAAATCGCCAGCACCACGTAGCGCCGGCCTTCCAGGTATTGCATACTTCAAAGTTACGACGGGAAGTAGCGCGCCGGCCACCGGGTACCGACGGGCCCAATCCAGCCTCCTGACGTTCGAAGTAGGCGCGCATCCTGGCCGGCGCCTCAGGCCATGGGCCGGCTCAAATCGCGGCGCGCAGCCGCTTGTGCAGGGGGTCTTCCACCAGCTTGAACAGCGCGATGGAAAGGCCAACCGTTACCAGCAGACTCACGACGATGGGGGCGTGCAGCTTGTGCAGCCACATGCTCAGGATGCCCAGGTGCAGCAGGTAAAAGGCGTACGAGCTTTTGCCAAGCAAGTCAAAAACCTTGGTTTCCAGCACCCGGCGCACCAGCGTTTGCTCACGCAGCAAGCCATAGAACAACGCGCAGATGCCGGGAGGCAGCAGAAAATTGATGGTTAGTATCTTGAGGTGAGAAGGCGAAATGGGCGCGGCCGCCTGCTCCATCGTCGCGATGAAGGCTGCACACGCGATAACCCACCCAATACCCAGGTACGTGAACCATCCCCCGCGCCGGGTGGCCGTGCCCTGCCGGCCAATGAGCAAGGCCAGGCCAATGCCCACCGCAAACTCAAAGGCATGGCCAAAGAAAGTCCATTCGAACATGAACTCTACACTGCCAAAAAACCCGCGCAACGTAGTCGCCAGCGGGGAGAAAACCAGCACCAGCAGCAGGCCCGTGGCCACGAGCCCTACCGCCCAGGCCAGCAGCCGGCGAAAACTGCCGCGCAGCGAAAGCAGGAGCACCGGGGCCAGGATGTAGAACGTTTCTTCGGCCGTGAGCGACCAGCCCTGCGAAATACCCGTGAAGAAATAGTAGGCGAAGAAACCGCGCAAAAAAGTGAAATTCAACGCGATAATAACGAGCTTATCTACCGGCGCGTAATTCTGCCAGGCCCCCAGCATGTCGGCGGCTGGGTTAAGCTCATAGGCCACAAACGTGCAGGCAGTGAGCAGAAAATACAGGGGATAGATGCGGGCCACCCGGTTTTGCATGTATTTGCGAAACCACGGCCAGCTGGTCGTGATGCGGCCCAGATACCGGGTAGCAATCAGGAAGCCGCTGAGCACGAAGAAAATGGGCACCCCGAAATGGCCCTGATGCACAAAGGCCTGTGCCCAAGGCCACGCCGGGTGCAAGTCTTCGAACGGGTTGAAGTGGGTAAAAAACACTAACAGGGCCGCTACGGCCCGAATACCAGTTAAAGCCGGGTAATAGTGCAACTTTGGGCGGGCAGCCCCCTGCTGAGGCAAGGTACTCGTTTGATTCATAAGTTACTTCCAATCCCGGCGCTTTCGTGACTATTCGCTTTAACCAGCAGTTGATAAAGCTACAAATTTGCGATAATCCCCACCATATTGGCGCTCAAAGCTGGCGATACACGTCAAAATAGTCCGTAAATCTCCTTTTAAGACATTTTTTTATTGAAAATACGCTACTTGCCTACTATTTCGCTAGCAAGCCATTTTTGGGTTGAGCCGCCCTTCACTAGGCGCTAAGCTGGCTTCAACCCCTCGGGCTGATACCTGCCCTGGCTAGCGCTGCGCCTACTGGCCAGCTACCTGGGCGGGTGGCTGCGCAGCGGGCACGGCCAGTACCTTTGTGGTTTCACTTCCTGCTCATGCCCCCGCTCGCTATCCCTACCGCCAACACTGCTTTTAAGGGCCTCATCTCGGTGGTGGCCCCGCTCTACAACGAGGTCGATACCGTGGCCCAGCTCGTGAGCCGGGTGGCCGCCGTGATGCAGCAGCACCACTACGACTACGAGCTGATACTGGTGAACGACGGCAGCACCGACCGCAGCTGGCAGATAATGCAGGAACTGGCCGCCCACGACCGCCACCTGGTGGCCATCGACCTGGCCGGTAACTACGGCCAGACCATCAGCCTGCGGGCGGGCTTTACGCAGGCGCGCGGCGAAGTCATCATTGCGATGGACGGCGACTTGCAGCACGACCCGGCCTACATTCCGCAGTTTATGAGCCTCATCAACGAGGGCTACGACATGGTGGGCGGCGCCAAGGCTAAGCGGCCCGAGGGGCCGATTGCCACGGCGCTGGCCACCACGGCGCACGGCATTATCCGGCGCCTGTCGGGGGTGCAGCTGCGCTATTTCGGGGCCACCTACAAGGCGTATCGCAGCTACCTGGTGCGCAACGTGGAGATGCTGGGCGATGCCCACCGCTTTTTGGGGGCGCTGGTGGCGCGCAAAAATTTGCGCTACTGCGAGTTTCCGATTGAGATACACGAGCGGCAGTTTGGGCAGAGCAACTACAAAATCAGCAAGCTGTTCTACGTCATCCTCGACCTGTTCATTCTGCGCTTTTTCATTGTGCACTCGCGCAAGCCGTTCCGGCTCTTTGGCTTGTCGGGGCTGCTGAGCCTGCTGCTGGGCGGCGGGCTGGCGGGGCAGTTTCTGGTGCGCTCGCTCTTCTTCGGGCTGAACATCGAGGCAACTTACCCGCTCGAATTCATCTTCAGCCTGTTTCTGATAATGGCGGGCATCTTCCTGCTCTGCTTTGGCGTGCTGGCCGAAATCGGGATGTACAATTACTTCTCGCGGCGCACGCGCCAGCCCTACGTGGTGCGGCACTTGGCGACGAGTAATGGGAGTAGTGAGGTGCGGTAGTTCTCTGGTTGGGAAGCACTCGTTCAACGCACAACCCCACCCCCGGCCCCTCCCCTAAAAGCTTTTTTAAGCCAGTATTTCCCTTGCCCATTACTCATAAACTAATCGTCAACTGCGACGACTACGGCTGGGATGCGCCCGCCACCCAGGCCATCTTAGAGCTGGGCGCCGCCGGGCAGGTGAGCAGCACCACCGTGATGGCCAACTTCGCCAGCGATGCCGAGCTGCGGGCGCTGGCCCGGCTGGCCTCCCCCACCCTCTCGGTGGGCCTGCACCTGACCCTGAACGCCGGCCAACCCGTGAGCGCCGCCTCGGCCGTGCCCTCGCTGGTGGATGCCGACGGGCAGTTTTACTCGTCGAGCCAGTTGTGGCAGCGCTACCTGCGGGGCCAGGTGCGCCGCGCCGATATCAGGACCGAAGTAGCTGCCCAGCTGCACCGGCTGGCGAGCGCCGGCATGGCCCTCACCCACGCCGACAGCCACCAGCACCTGCACCAATACCCGCTGCTGGGGCCAGCCCTGCTGGGCGTGCTGCGCGAGCTGGGCGTGCGCCGGGTGCGCCGCCTCACGGCGGCGGGCCGCCTCGATGCGCGCGGGCTGGTGCTGCAAGCCTTTGCCGCCAGCAGCCGGGCGGCGCTGCGCGGCTTTGCCACGCCAGGGGCGCTGGTGAGCACGTTTTCGACCGAGCCGGCCAGCGCGGCGGGCTTTCGGCGCGGGGTGGCGGCGGCGTTTGGGCGCACCACCGTGGCCGAGTTTATGAGCCACCCCGGCCTGAGCGAGCGGGCCGGCTCGCCGCTGATGCGGGTGCCAGAATATGAATTTTGGCGCGGCGGCGAGGCTAGCAAAATTTTGCACGAGCTGGGCGGCGAGCTGGTGAGCTACCACGCCGTTTAGCTACCATACCCTTGGCGGGCCGTGCCAACTGGCGGCCGGCGCTAGCCAGCGCGGCGCGGTGGCAGGTGCACGAACGCCCCGACCAGTGACACGGCGGCCGTTATCACGTAGAAGAGCACGCTCACGCTCACCGCCACCGGCACGTTGAGGGCAAACAGCTGGGCGCCGTACAAGAACGTAAGCTCCCGGGCGCCCAGGCCGCCCACCGTGAGGGGCAGCACCGCCGCGATGCTCGACGCCAGAAACACCAGCAGGTAGGGCAGCACCGGGCCACCCGCCGCGCCCAGGGCCGCCAGCAGCGCCCACGCGCACAGCACCTGCGCGCCCTGCACCCCCAGCGCCTGCCACGAGGTGCGCCCAAACGCCTGCCGAAACTCGCCAAAAAGCCCGCGCCCGAGGGCGTAGCTCAGGCCCAGCCCCACCGGCACGAGCGCCAGCGGTACCGCCCGCCACCAACCGGGCAGGGCCAGCCCCCCCACGGCGCGCAGCTCGGCGGCCGGCACCACGGCCAGCAGCACCAGCAGCAGCACCAGCAGCGCCACCATGCCGCTGAGCCTGTCGAGCAGCAGCGCCCGAAAAATGACGCCCCGCCGCCCCGGAAACTCCTTGCCCAGCAGGTACACCTTGTAGCCATCGCCGCCGATGCCGCCGGGCAAAAAGAGGTTGTAGAACATACCCAGCCAGTAGAGGCGCAGGTTGTAGCGCTCGGTGAGCTGAATGCTGACGGCCTGAAAAAACGTATTGAGCCGCACCGACGAAATGAGCTTCGAGAGCGTGAAGAGCGCCGCCGCCAGCAGCAGCCAGCCCGGCCGGGCCTGGCGCAGGGCGCGGCCCAGGGCGGGCAGGTCGAGGTGGCGGGCCACCAGCCACAGGGCGCCGGCCATGAAGGCGAGCTTGGCCAGCAGCGCCAGGTAGCGCCGCCAGGCGGGGGCGGCCGGGCCGGAGGCTTCGGGGGCAGGCCGGCTACTCAAACTTGACGAGCTTAAAGGTGATGTCGCCGTCAATCTTAAACCAGTCGAGGGTGCGGTAGTGACGGCCGGCCAGCATCCGCTCATCGGCCAGGTAAAGGGTGCCGGGGCGGGGCGGGTCGGGGGTGGTATAGAGGGTTTCGCCCCGCTCACGGGCAATGTAAAAGGCCTCCACGTTATCCAGCGGCGTGCCGGGCAGCAGGAAGAGCGGCCGGCCCTTGGTTTCGCGGCCCACCCGGATAGCCGCCTCGCGGTAGGGCACCTCCGAAGACGTTTGGAGGCGGGCCGGGAAGATGAAGAGGTCGAACGCCAGGCGCAGCACCAGCAGGTAGTAGCCCAGCACCAGCAGGCGGTAGTCGGCCAGCCGCCAAAACAGGTAGGCGCCCAGCGCCAGCGCGGCGGCTAGCGCGGCGCTCAGCAGCCAGGCCTCGGGCACCCCGCGCAACAAGCCCAGGCGCTCGGGCGCCACGGCCCCCAGCCGGGCCGCCGCCCGCAGGCCCGGCGGCACCAGCACCGCCAGCGCGCTCAGCGTGAGCAGGGCCAGCAGCACCCCATCGAGCCAGCGCGTGGGCCAGGTGCCCAGCGGCTGATACCGGGCATACAGGGCGATGACCACCGTGAGGCCCAGCGGCACCAGCATAAACAGGTAGCGCGGAATGGTGGCCGGCGACAGCCAGTAGACCGGCAAAATGGCCAGAAACAGCAGGGCGTTGTAGCGCAAAAAGGGATTATCCAGCACCGTGCGGCGCGCGCCCGGCACCAGCAGGCAGGCCACCAGCAGCGTCCAGGGCAGAAAGTGCTTGATAAAATCGAACGGAAACAGCAGCACGTACTGGATGGAATCGGCCAGGGGCTGGGCGGCCACCGTGCGCTGGCTCGACTGCGACCAAAGCGTGGCCAGGGCCGTTTCGAGCGAGTTGTGGCGGCTGTACACGAAGAAATACGCCCCCAAAATGCTCAGCAGCACCAGCACGCCCAGCCCGTGCTGCCAGCTAAAGAGGCGGCGCCACTGCCGGGTATCCAAAAAATAAACCAGCAAGGCCAACCCCTGAAACACCACCGAGGGCAGCCCTTTCAGCAAAAAACCCACCGCCGTGAGCGCGTAGCTGAGCACAAACAGGCGCGTCCACTGCTGGCGCTGGCCCAGGTACCACACCACCATAAAGCCCAGCCAGGTGAGCCCCGCGTGCCACAGGTCGATGAGGCCCAGGAAGGAATCATAAAACAGCACGCGCCCCGTGGTGGCAAAGGCCAGCGCCACCGTAAAGGCCAGCCGGCTGCCCAGCTGCGGGCGCAGCACCCGCCACAGCGCCGTGGTGTAGAGCAGCAGCGCCGCAATGGTGGGCAGGCGCAGCACCCACTCATCCTGCCGCCCGGTGAGGCGAAACAGACTCACCAGTAGCCAGTTGAACAGCGGCGGCTTGTTGTAGTAGGGGAAGCCTTGCAGCGTGGGAGCAAAAAATTTGTCCGAGTAGTGCATCTCCAGCGACACCAGCGCCCGGATGGGCTCATCGACCAGCAGCGGCTGCCAGCCCAGGTGTATCAGCAGGGCGGGCAGGGCCAGGGCCAGCGTAAAGGCCGCCACTCCCCACGGATGCTGGCTGAGGACACTAATTACCCGGCGGGCTAACGATTCTACCACAAGTTTGGTTAATTGGTCGGGGCCGTTCCCCGCGGGGTCGTTGCCGGTAGCGCCGGCCCGGGCCCGGGCTGGCCCCGCAAAGGTAAGCCGGCTGCCCAGGCCGGGCCGCCCGGCACTACCGGGCATCCAATCATTTCGTAAGTTTGGCCTATGTCGTCTTCCCCCACTCCTACCGCTCCCCCCGACCGCCTGGCCCAGACCCTGGTGCGCCACGGCCTGCGCCAGACGCCCGTGCGCCGCGCCGTGCTGGCCGCCCTCACCGGCAAAGGCTACGCCCTCACCGGCACCGAGATTGAACAGGAAATCGGGGCCGAAACCGACCGCATTACCCTCTACCGCACCCTCAAAAGCTTCGAGCAGCAGGGCCTCATCCACCGCGTCATCGACGATACCGACGTGCTGCGCTACGCCGCCTGCTCCATCGAGTGCTCGGCTGATGCCCACTTCGACAACCACGTGCACTTCAAGTGCGGCGTGTGCAGCCATACCTATTGCCTGAGTCAGGTGGCCATCCCGGCCGTGCAGCTCCCCGGCGGCTTCCAGGCCCAGCGCCGCGACTTCCTCCTCTCCGGCACCTGCCAGCTCTGCCAGAGCTGAGATTATGAATTATGAATTATTCATTGTGAGCGGGGTCTACTTATTCAATTCATAATCTCTAATTCATCATTCATAATTCAAAAAGATGTGGTGGACTTACGCGCTGCTTTCCGCCGTGTTTGCGGCGCTCACGGCGGTGCTGGCCAAGGTCGGCATCAAGGGCGTCAGCTCCGACTTGGCCACGGCCATTCGCACGGTGGTTATCCTGGTAGTGGCCTGGGGCATCGTTTTTTTCAAGGATAACCCGGCCGATATTTTCACCTTGCAGCCGCGCACCTGGCTGTTTCTGGTGCTTTCGGGCGTCGCCACGGGGCTGTCGTGGCTGTGCTACTTCCGCGCCTTGCAGCTGGGCAAGGTGTCGCAAGTGGCCCCGGTCGATAAGTTGAGCGTAGCGCTGGCCATTGGGCTCTCGGTGGTATTCCTGGGCGAAACCCTCACCCTGAAGGCGGCGCTGGGCGCGGCGTTCATCATAGGCGGCACGCTGGTGCTTATTCTCTGAAAACCGCGTTGGCCCGCCGGGAACAGAATTTCCAGCGGGCTTGAACTGCTAATTGGTAGCCGGGGCCACCGGCGAGGCCGGGCCGGTGGGCTTGTCGGCGCGGTGCCGGCCGCCGTGGGCTGCGTACTGCGCAAACTGCGCGGGCGTCAGGATGCCTTGCAGCGCGGCCTTGAACTCCTGGGCATTGGCTTGCAGAGCCTTGTTCTTGTCCTTATTACTGGTGGCGCCGTTCTGGATGGCATCGATTTTCTGGTCACGGGTGAGGGCGGCGGCGCGCACCCTGGCCGTAGTGGGCGCGTCGAGGCCCAGCTGCCGGGCCAGCTCCTGGCTCATTTTATCGGCTCGCTGCTCGGGGGCAGCGGCGTGGTAGCCGGGGGCTACCGGCGGCCGGCTGGCGGCAGGCACCGCGGCCGGGGCTTGCTGAGCCCACACGCCCAGCGGGCCAGCCAGCCCAGCCAGCAGCAGCAATGACGAGATACAGCGGGAGAAAGAGGCTTTCATTCGGAAAGGAAATGGTGAAGCAGCAAAACTCCCCTGCCTGACTGAAAAGCCGGTGAAGCGCCCGGCCGCTACCCCCAACGAAAAAGGCGCCTGCGAACGATGTTCGCAGGCGCCTTTCGGGAAACGGGAGTGGAGAATATCGGAGTCGAACCGATGACCTCTTGCATGCCATGCAAGCGCTCTAGCCAGCTGAGCTAATCCCCCGTTTTTTGGCTTTACCGCGGCGCCTATTGCGATTTGGTTTGACAAAAGTACGGCAACAATTGGCTTGTGCAAGCGCTGGGGGCAATATTTTTCGCAACTACCGCCAAATCAGGCGCAAAAAAAAGGCCGGGGAAATTCCCCGGCCTTTTTAAGGCTGTTTGGCACTAGTGCGCTTAGTTGAAGCTGTAGCGCACGCCCAGCTGGCCCTGCCAGCGCGAGTTGAAGGCCGCAATGCCGTACGGGATGCCGGCGTCGCCGTAAGCCTTGGGCAGCGAGAAGGTAGGCTGCGCGTTCGCATTGGTCGATTCTACTTTCAGCAACTCTAAAGCGTTGTTGGTTACCACGTACTGACGGCCCCAGTTGTTGTTGAGCAGGTTGCCCACGTTGAAGATGTCAAACGTGATTTGCAGGCTGTTGCGCTTGCCGCCGGCGGTGAAGAAGAAATCCTGGGCTACGCGCAGGTCTATCTCGTTGGTCCAGGGCAGGCGGGCGCCGAAGCGCTCTACTACCTGGCCGCGGTGGCTGGCCAAGTAGGGGTCGTTGTTGATGAAATTATCGAGCTGGTCCTGCACCTGGGCTAGGGTCCGGCCTTCGGTAGCCACAAGGCGAATCTGGTTCACGTCGCGCACGTTAGTGGGCACGTACAGCAGGTCATTGCCGGTGTTGCCATCGCGGTTCACGTCGGTGTTCTGGCCGTAAATGTAGGTGAGCGGCTGGCCCGAGAGCCCTTCGTAGAACACGCTGAGGGTAGTGCCCAGCTTGTTGTCAGCGTAGTGGAAGGTGTAGCCCGTGCTGGCGATGACGCGGTGACGCTGGTCGTTGCGCGAGTAGCCCAACTCGGGGTTGTTCGGGTCGTAGGCTACCTGGTTAAACTGGAAGTTTGACGAAGCCGTGCTGCTGATACCGCTGTTGATTTCCTTTGACACGCCATAGGTATAAGCTACGGTAGTATTCAGGCCGTTCAGGAAGCGCTTCTGCAACTGAGCAGTAGCAGTGTAGCGGTAGCCCTGGTTGGTGTTGTCGAGCAGGTATACGTTGGTGTAGGCCTGGTTTATGCGGTTGCCAGCTGTGGTAGCGGCGTATATCGGGCGTTGGTCGGGGCCGGCCAGGCGGCCTACGGGAGCGGCCAAGTTGATGTCCTTATAGTAGATATCGTTGACGGTCTTCGAGTAGATACCTTCGAGCGTGGCTACGATGTCGCCGGGCAGGCGGAAGTCTACGGCCAGGTTAGAGCGCCATACCTGCGGCAGCTTGAAATTGTCGCTCACCAAGTTGATTTGGGTGGTCGGAACCAGACTGTACTTGGTAGAGATGTCGTTGATATTGGTATAGATAGCAGGCAGGTTAGGCGACGTCTGCACGCCGTTTACGCTCGTGCCAGTCTGGTTTACCGAACCTTGAATCAACCCACTGTTGGTGTAGCTGTTCGAAATCCATACGAAGGGCACGCGGCCCGAGAAGATACCCGTACCACCGCGCAATTGCACTTTGCTGTCGTTATTCACGTCCCAGTTAAAACCGAGGCGCGGCGAGTACAGCACTTGGCCGTTGGGCGTATTGCTTGTGTGGTACTGCTGACCAAACTGGGTAGCCACGCCTTCGTTGTTACCGGGCTTGTCTACAAACACGGGGACGTCGATGCGCATACCCAAGGTCAGGCGCAGGTTTTCAACGGGCGTGAACTCGTCCTGGGCGTAGAAACCCAGCTGGGCAGCCTTAAACTTGGCCTCGCCACCGTCGGCGGTGGGGTAGCTGGCCTGTATTTGTCTGGCTAGGCCTTGCTCGAAGTTACCAATCGACGTGAAAGTATAGTAGCCGGCGCCGTTGTTGAGGAACAGGTTGCGGAATTTGAACCCTTCGTTGTGCGTACCCAGCGTGAGGGTGTGCTTACCAAGCGACTTGGTCAGGTTATCGGTTACTTCGATGATGTCTTGGTCGAGTTGGTTGGCTACCGAACTGCGCTCCTGACCAAGGTCATAGGTAACACCGCCTTCCGTGATGCGGTAGGCCGGGCCGGGAGCCCCTACCACGTCACGCGTGTCGCGAATGGCAGTGTAAGTCAGAATTAGCTTGTTAGAGAAGCCACCCGTGAAGCGGCTGTTGAGCTCGGCTACCGTGCTGTTGGTGATGTTGCTGAAGCGGTAGGCATTGTTGCTGAAACGTACGGCATTGTTCGAGCGCGTGATGTTGTCGGTGAACGCCTTCACGAAGTTATGGCGAATCGTCAGCGTGCTATTTTCCGAGAGGTTGAAATCCAGGCGGCCGAAAATCTTGTTGCTTTCCGTCAGCTGGTTCACGTCGGCAATCGTGCCGGGGTCGTAGCCGCCATAGAAGCTGCCGGCACCCGTCTTCAACGAAGCCGTCCGAATCCGATTGATAACGTCGAGGCTGGCAAGCGAGGCCGAGGTACCGGGCAGGTAAGCCAGCGGCGTGCTTACGCGGGCAATCTCGCCGTTCAGGAAGAAGAACACTTTATCCTTCACGATGGGGCCACCCACGCGGAAGCCAGTCTGATAGTTGGAAAACTTATCGGCCGCGGTACGGGGCTCGGTTACGCTCTTGCCAATCGTGTTCTGGTTGCGGCCAAAGCCGTAGATGGAAGCCGAAATATCGTTGGTACCCGAGCGGGTGATGGCGTTCACGCCAGCCCCGGTGAAGCTACCCAGCGTCACGTCGTAAGGAGCCAGCACTACCTGAATCTGCTCGATGGCGTCGAGGGCAATCGGGTTGGTACCGGCCTGCCCGCCGGGCGTGCCCGAGGCAGCCAGACCAAACACGTCGTTGTTCACGGCGCCGTCGATGGTGATGTTGTTATAACGGTTATTGGCGCCGCCAAACGACGAGCTACCACCGCCGCCGGCCTGCGGCGTAAGGCGGGTGAAGTCGGTGAGGGAGCGGTTGATGGTGGGGAGCTGGTTAATCTGGGCGCGGCTCACGTTGGTTTCGGCACCGGTGCGGCCGGCGTTGATAACCGGGTCGGCCTTGCCCGTCACCACCACATTGCCCAGCTCGGTAGTCGAAGTGCTCAGCGGGATGTCCAGGCGCAGGGTTTCGCCCAGGGCCAGCACAATGCCAGTTTTGGTGATGTCCTGGTAGCCCACAAACGACACCCGGATGGTGTAGGGCCCGCCTACGCGCATACCCTGGATGTTGTAGCGGCCATCGGCATTGGTGCCCACCCCATACGGGGTGTTGGTAGGCGTGTGAATGGCCAGCACCGTAGCGCCGGGCAGCGGCTCGCCCTTGGCATCGGTAATGGTACCGTTGAGCGAGGCCGTAGTAGCACCCTGGCTCCAGCCCAGGTGGGCCGTCAGCAGCAGCAGAAACAGCAGCGTGAAGTGGCGTAAACGTAGATTTCTCATAAAATGAAAAAAAGTGAAAAGGCTCACAGTTGCCAATATGATGCAAAGTTAAGCGGCGCACGCACGCCGGCTCACTTTCCTCACGTGCTCATCATGCAAACGCGCCCCGCCCCGCAGGGCCGGGCAACGGCCAGCCCGACAGATACTTCCCAAGCTATCAGTTATTTATAAACCAACTTTACTTCAGGCTTTTATTCTTTTTTTAGCGCCACTTTCCGCCGCCTAAGTGAAATTTTTGTGAACCTTCTGGGGGCCGGGCATAAAAAAGCGGGGCAGGAAGTATTTCCTGCCCCGCTTTCCGGGCTGCCGGGCCGCGCAAGGCGGCCAGGGTCAGTTAGTTGAAGAGGTAGCGCAGGCCAATCTGCATCTGCCAGCGCGAGTTGAGCGTCGTCACGTCGGTGCGGAACGTGTTGCCCAGCGTTTGGGCCGATGTCGTGCCGCTGGGCGCCGTGGCGTACTGGAACTGGTAGGTGGGGTGGCCCTGCGCGTCGTTGCCCAGGAAGGCCAGCGGCGAGCTGGTGTAGGCAAACTGGTACGAGCCCCAGTTACGGTTCAGCATATTGCCAATATTGAAGATATCAACGCTGAACTGCAACGAGTTGCGATTCTCCCCGATATTGGTGAAGAGGTCCTGCAACAGGCGAAAGTCGATGCGGTGCTGCCAGGGCTGCGAGGCGCCGTTGCGCTCGGCGTACTCGCCGCGGTGGGCGCCCAGATACTTATCCTGCTTGATGAAGTTGTCGAGGTCGGTCCACTGCTGGGCGGCGGTGTAGGTATAGGGCCCGCTGGGGCTGGCCGAGATAACGCGGTCAACGAGCTTAATTTCGCTCTGGTCGCGCGGGATGTACATCAGGTCGTTACCGTTCACGTTGTCGCCGTTCATGTCCCCGCTGTAGGTGTAGGAGAAGCGGCCGGCCGGGGCACCTTCGTAGAATAGCGAGATGCTGGTAGCCAGGTGCTTGAGGTATTCGGCGCGGTAGGCCAGCGAGCCGATGACGCGGTGCTGCACCAGATAGGCCGAGTAGCCCAGCACGTCAGCGTTGGGGTCACCCGATACCGGGCGGCCGGCCCAGCTCGACTGGGCTACCGAGCCCCCGTCGTTTACCGAGCGCGAGTCGGAGTAGGTGTAGGCAGCCATTGCAAAGAGGCCGTTGCTGAAGTTCTTCTGAAGCTGTGCCGTCAGGTTGTACGAATACCCTTTGTTGGTATTGTTGAGCAGAATGGCATCCGTAATGTTCGGGTTGGAGAGCGAAGCCCCACCCTGGCCACCGTAAATGCGGTTGAACTTAGTGGTGGTGGGTACGCCGTTGGTGCTGGTATAGAAAACCGGCCGGTTGTCGCCGCCGCCCGGTGTAGCCGAGGTAGCTACAGCGTTGGCCGTCGAGTAAGGCAGGTTCACGTTTTGGAAGAACACGGCGTTCACGTCGCGGGTGTACAGGCCTTCCAGGGTAGCTACTACGCCACCGGGCAGCTCGTGGTCGAGAGCCAGGTTGCTGCGGAATACCTGCGGAAACTTGAAGTCGCGCGAGGTAACGGCCACGTTGTACGAAGTGTTGGCACCGCTCGCACTCAGCTTACTACGGTACGTGTCAACATTGGGGCTGAACGCGTAGCCAGCAGCGGCGGCGGCAGCACCCTGCACGTCGATAGAGCCAAACTGCACGCCGTTGTTGCCGGCCTGATTCGAAATCCACACGAAGGGAATGCGGCCGGTGAAGATACCGGTACCCCCACGCAGCTGCGTTTTCTTGTCGTCGTTCACGTCCCAGTTGAAGCCGATGCGGGGCGAGAAGAGGGGCGTCTTGCGCGGTAGCTGGCTGGTGTTGATGCGCAGATTATCGCGGAAGTTAGTCAGGTTGGCCAGAGCCGTGTTTTGCAGGATGTCGGAGTACACGATGGGCAGGTCGCCCCGGATGCCGTAGGTCAGCTTGAAGTTGTTGGCCGGCGACCACTCATCCTGGATATAGACGCCAATCTGGGCGGCCTTGGTTTCGGCGAAGGGGAACGAGCCATCGGGCAGGGCCGAGTAGCGCACTTGGTAGCGCTGGGCCGGCAGCAAGCCCTGGGCCTGCGTGCGGGGCGTCAGCACGCCACCGGCGTAGTTGTAGCCGTAGGGCGAGTCGGTGGTAGCAGCCGAGGCGTAGAAATCCTGGAGCGAGTTGTACGTAAAGGCCCCGTAGTACTGCGGCGCGAAGCCGTTGCTGTACTTATACAGCTCGTTGTAGGTACCCACCGTCACGTTGTGCTTGCCGAGGTAGGCCGTGAAGTTGTCGCCAAACTGGTAAGTGTCCGAGTTCAGGATGTTGAAGGCCGTGAAGGGCTCGTAGCCGAAGGTAGTCAGGTCCTGGGCAGCGGTTACGTTGGCATTTTTGGTGCTTAGGCCGCTAGCCGTGCCGATGTCCACGAGCGGAAACAGCGGGATGCTGCCGCCACCGGCGGCCTCGCGCGAGTCACGGTTAGCTAAGTATCCGGCCGTCAGGTTGTTCGAGAAGCGCCCGCCGCCGAAGGTGCTGTTCAACTCGGCAATAAACGAGTTGAGGTTATTGTTGATGCGGTAGTACGACGAGAGGTAGGGCAGGCCCACGCTCGACTGGGCCCGGCCCAGGGTGCCGATGGCGCCCGAGCTGCTAGGTGGCACATCGCGGTACGACTTCAGGTAGTTGTACTTGATGTTGAAGCGGTGGTTGGCGCTGATGTTCCAGTCGATTTTAGCTGTCAGCTTGTCGCTGTTCGAAGCCTGGGTGTAGTTCTCGTACGGGCCGGGATTGTAGCCATACTTGCTGGTGAGGAAGTTGCTCAGCACGTCGAGGTCGTTGGCCGACACGCTCGATACGGTGGGGCCGCTGGTGCCCCGGTTGGCCATGTAGTTGTTGGTCGGCGGGTCGGTGCGGCGCTCGCGCTCCCCGTTCACGAAGAAGAACAGTTTGTCCTTGATGATGGGGCCGCCAAAGCGGAAGCCCATGTTGTTGAGGCTGAAGTCGGCAATCTTCTGCTCGGTGGTGCCCACACGCTTGCTCACGTAGTTCTGGTTGCGGTAGAAGTCGTAGACCGAAGCCGAGAACTTGTTGGTACCCGAGCGGGTCACGGCGTTTACGCCGGCGCCGGTGAAGGAGCCCTGGCGCACGTCGTAGGGCGCAATGCTCACCTGAATCTGGTCAATAGCGTCAAGCGAGATGGGCTGGGCCTGGGCCTGGCCCCCGATGGTGCCCGATAGGCCGAAGGAGTTGTTGAAGATGGCCCCGTCGATGGTGATGTTGTTGTACAGGTTGTTACGACCGGCAAACCCACCGCCACCGCTGGCCTGCGGCGTAAGGCGCGTGTAGTCGCTGAGCGAACGGTTGATGGTGGGCAGGCGCTCAATCTGGGCGCGCTGAATGGTAGTAGCTGCGCCCGTGCGGTCGGCGTTGATAACCGGGTTCTGGCGGCCGGTCACGGTCACCTCCGTCAGTTGGGTCGAGGCATCGCCCAGCTTGGCATCGAGGCGGAAGTTTTCGGCCAGCGTCAGGTTGATGCCCGCGCGGGTGAAATCCTGGAAGCCCACAAAGGTCACCTTCACGGTGTAGGGGCCACCCACCCGCATGTTCTGGATGTTGAAGCGGCCATCGGTGTTGGTCGGGGCTACATACTGGGTGTTGGTCGGCGTGTGCACGGCAATTACCGTGGCGCCCGGCAGCACCTGCCCTTTTGCGTCGGTAATAGTGCCGCTCATGGCGGCCGTGGTGGCACCCTGGCTCCAGCCCAGGTGGGCCGTGAGTAGCAGCAACACCAGCAGCAGCGTTTGTCGCAGGTACAGTAATTTCATAATGGGTAAAAATAAGTGAGAGAGAAGAGCGGTAGGATGGGTCCACAAAGGTACTCGGCACGCCGAACGCCCCATATTAAGCCAATGTTAAGAATCTAACAGCTAATGGCTTGCCCCTCCGCATTCTTCACCTAATCCTCACCTATCCTTCACAATCGCGGCCGCACCGCCCGGATAAACCGGCTCAGGTAATAGTCGGCCTCGAAGCTGTTTTCGATAACCCCCAGCGAGGTCGAGGCGTGGATAAACTCCACACCCTCAGCATCAACTACCGTCACCATGCCTACGTGGGTGATGACCTGGGAGCCGGGCGAGCCCCCAAAAAACAGAAAGTCGCCGGGCCGCAGTTCGGTGGGCTTCACGGGGTCGCCCCAGGCGGCCTGCTCATTGCTGGAGCGTGGAATGGTGACGCCCGCCTCAGCAAATGACAGCTGGAGCAGCGCCGAGCAGTCCATGCCCAGCCGCGTGGTGCCCCCAAACAAGTAGGGCGTGCCCTGGTAGCCGCGGGCATTGTCGATGACGCTGGCCAGCACGCCGGTGGCACTGCCGGTGCGGAAGGGGCGCTTGACCACCGTTTTGGTGGTAGTAGCCACGCCGGTGCTACCGGCAGTAGTGGCTTTCACCTTGGTTTTGACGCTGCCGGGGCGGGCGGCCACGCGCGCGCCGCTTTTGAGGCGGGCCATGTCGCGAGCCGAGTAGTAGCGGCCGTTGTGCTGGTTGAGCTTGCGCTGGCAACTGCTGCCCAGCAGCAACAGCACGATTATGAGGCCATAGTAGCTCCGCCAGGGCTGGGGGGCGGCCGGGCGGCGAAGCGGGGTTTGTGCTTTCGTCATCGGCCGTACCTTCGTTTTCTCACACTGCATTACTGGCAAATATAGTCTGCGCGGCTACTGGCCGCCTTTTTACTCATGCAATTCAACGCCCTTACGCCCGCGCTAGTATCTGCTTTCGAAGCGATAGTGAGCCCGGCCCACGTGCTCACGGCCGCTACCGCCGAAGCCCAGCAGTACGAGGCCTACGGCCGCGACCACACCGAGGACTTTCACTTCGCGCCCGACGTGGTGCTGCGGCCCGGCACGCCCGAGGAGGTGAGCGCCATCCTGCGCCTCTGCCACGAGCACCGCGTGCCCGTAACGGCCCGCGGGGCCGGCACCGGCCTCAGCGGCGGCGCGCTGCCCATCCACAACGGCGTGGTGCTCAGCATGGAGCGCTTCAACAATATTCTCAAAATCGACGAGCGCAACCTGCAAGCCACCGTGGAGCCGGGCGTGGTGACCGAGGCGTTTCAGAACGCGGTAAAGGAAGTGGGTCTCTTTTACCCGCCCGACCCGGCCAGCAAGGGCTCGTGCTTTTTGGGCGGCAACCTGAGCCAGAGCAGCGGCGGCCCCAAGGCCGTGAAATACGGCACCACCCGCGACTACGTGCTGAACCTGCAAGTAGTACTGCCCACCGGCGAGATTATCTGGACCGGCGCCAATACCCTCAAGTACGCCACCGGCTACAACCTCACCCAGCTCATGGTGGGCTCGGAGGGCACGCTGGGCATTATCACCAAGGCGGTGTTCCGGCTCCTCCCCTACCCGCAGCACAACATTCTGATGCTGGTGCCCTTCCGGCAGGAGGCGCAGGCGGCCGAGGCAGTGGCGGCGGTGTTTCGGGCGGGCATCATCCCGTCGGGTATGGAGTTTATGGAGCGCGAGGCCATCGCCTGGTCGTCGGACTACCTCAAGATTCCGCTGACCTTGCCCGAGGACATCACCGCTCACCTGCTCATCGAGCTTGATGGCCAGGACCTCGACCAGCTTTACAAGGAAGCCGAGCAGGTGTACGAGGTGCTAGAGAAGTACGACGTGGGCGAAATTCTGCTGGCCGACACGGCCGGCCAGAAGGACGACCTGTGGCGCATCCGGCGCAACATCGGCAATTCGGTGCGCTACAACTCCGTATATAAGGAGGAAGACACCGTGGTGCCCCGCGCCGAGCTGCCCACGCTGCTCAAGGGCGTGAAGGAAATCGGTCGGCGCTACGGTTTCAAGAGCGTGTGCTACGGCCACGCCGGCGACGGCAACCTGCACGTCAACATCATCCGAGGCGAGCTAACGGATGAGCAGTGGAACGTGGGCCTGCGTGAGCCGATTTCGGAGATTTTTGCGCTCTGCGTGCAACTCGGCGGCACCATCTCGGGCGAGCACGGTATCGGGCTGGTGCAGAAACCCTACCTGCACATTGCGCTGAAGGAGGCCAACCTCAACCTCATGCGCGGCATCAAGCAGGTATTTGACCCGCACGGCATCCTGAACCCGGGCAAGATATTTTAGACTTGCCCGCCGTTTGTCATTGCGAGCCTGCGCAGCAATCGCACCCGAACGACTCGCATTAGGGTCGTTCAGGTGCGATTGCTGCGCAGGCTCGCAATGACAGGCGAAGTATAAAAGGCGTTTCTACCCCACCACCGCCTTAAACCCCGGCGCCCGGCGGTGCTTGGTAGCCTGCTCATAGGCGTAGCCCAGCGCCAGCAGCTCGGCTTCCTTGTACGGCGCGCCTACGAAGGAGAGGCCGATGGGCAGGTCGTGCACGTAGCCCATCGGCAGGGTGAGGTGCGGGTAGCCGGCCATCGCCGCCGCGCCCGCGTAGCCGGGGCCGGTGCCGTACTCGCCATTTACGAGGTCGATGCAGGCGGCGGGGCCGGTGGTGATGCCCACGACGGCGGCCAGGCCACCATCGGTTTTGAAGGCGGCGTCGAGGCCGGCGCGGGAGATGTCCACCACCTTGCGCAGGGCTGCTTTGTATTTCGCACTGGCTAGCCCGTCGGTTTGCTGGGCCTGCTCCAAAATTTCCTGCTGAAAAAAAGGCATCGCCTGCGCCGCGTGGGCCTTGTTGAAGGCGATAACGTCGGCCAGGGTTTTTACCGGGGCGTTGGTGCCGGCCAGGTACTTGTTCACACCGTCCTTAAACTCGTAGAGCAGCACGTCAAACTCCGCTTCGCCGATGGGCTGGGTGGCGGTACGCACATCGACCTCGACCACCGTGGCGCCCTGGGCTTTGAGGTCAGCCACGGCTTTGCGCAGCAGCTCGCCGGCGTAGGTCTGGCTGGCCAGGTGGCCTTTTTCCACGCCCAGCTTCTGGCCCTTCAGGGCGTCGGGGCGCAGCAGGCGGGTGTAGTCGGCCGCCTTTTTAGGGTTGTGAGCTGATACCGTGACGGCATCGGCCGGGTCGGGGCCGGCGAGCGCGCCTAGGAGCAGGGCGGCATCACGCACGCAGCGGGCCATGGGGCCAGCCGTGTCCTGGGTGGCCGAAATGGGGATGATGCCCGTGCGGCTCACCAGGCCCACGGTGGGCTTGAGGCCCACGAGGCCATTGACCGAGCTGGGCGACACGATGGAGCCGTTGGTTTCGGTGCCCACCGCCGCCGCGCACAGGCTGGCCGAGGCCGCCGAGCCCGAGCCGGCGCTGCTGCCGCTGGGCGTGCGGTCGAGCACGTAGGGGTTGTGCGTCTGGCCGCCCCGGCTGCTCCAGCCGCTGGCCGAGTGCGTGGAGCGGAAGTTGGCCCACTCGCTCAGGTTGGTTTTGGCCAGAATGATGGCGCCGGCGGCCCGCAGCTGCCGGGCCACGGAGGCATCCTGGGCGGCGCGGTGGCCGGCCAGGGCCAGAGCGCCGGCAGTGGTCTGCATCTGGTCGCCGGTGTCGATATTATCCTTCACCATCACGGGTATGCCGTGCAGCGGGCCGCGCAGCTTGCCGGCTTTACGCTCCTTATCGAGGGCATCGGCAATGCTGAGGGCGTCGGGGTTCAGCTCAATCACGGCGTTGAGGCGCGGGCCGGCTTGGTCGATGTCGGCAATGCGGGCCAGGTACTGCTGGCACAGGCTGCGGCTGGTGGCCTGGCCGCTTTGCAGCTGGCCTTGCAGGTCGGTGATGGTCAGCTCGCTGAGGGCGAACGGGTCGGCCGCCGCTACGGCCGAGCTGCCCGCCGCCACGGGCGGGGCAGCGAGCGCGGCGGGCGCGGCAGTGGCAGCGAGCGGCAGCAGTGCCGAGGCTAGAGCGGCCTGCGTACCATGCTGGAGGAATTGACGGCGTTGCATAAAAAGTAGCGGAATAGGCAGAGGGGAAAGCTGCCAAAAGTAAGCCCGGCCCCGGCCCGGCCAAAGCCGGCCGGTGGCTATTTTTTGCGCCGGGCCAGCCAGGCCGAACACCGGGCGCGCCGGGGCGTATAGCCAGGCAACTCCCCGCAGCTTTTCCCACCGTTAGCCCTTTTGCCATGCCCAGCCTCAACGACCAACCCAACGAAATTGCCGGCAACCAGCCCAGCCAGCCCACCGCCGACAAGACCAAGATGGGCGCCGATGCCCAGAATACCAACGCCAACAGCCCGTTGCAGCCCGCCACGCCAGCCATGCAGTCGGGCGAGGCTACCCGCCCACCATCCAGCAAAGAGCTGTTCGACAGCGAGATGAATGCCGGCCAGGGCGCGGTAGAAGACGGCGGCCACCAGGAAAACCGCGAAGCCGCACCCGCCGCCGTGCAGCCCCAGCCAGTGGGCACCGAGCAGCCCCTGAGCAAGCTGGCGGGCGCTGCCCCGGCGCGCCCGGCTGCCCAGCCCGGCGGCGAACCTGCCGCCGCTACCACGTCTAGCCAGTCCTTGGCCCACAGCGAAACCAGCGTGGGTAAAGGGGCCGTAGAGCCCGGCGACAAGCAGGAAAACCGGCCGGCCCAACCCACCAGCGCCGCCCCCACGGCTGCGGGCCCGCAGCAGCCCAACGTGTACGGCGGCAACTTCGGCAACGACGTGCAGGGCAGCTACAACGACCAGGGCCGCACCGGCAACCAGCAAGCCAATGCCAACCGGGGCGAGTTTGGCGAGCAAGGCGCGCTGGGCGCCACTCACGGCGGCTTCGGCAACCAGTATCGGGAGTTTAATACTGCTGCGGAGCGTCCCGGCGCCGAGGCTACCGAAGAAAAATACTACGGCGAGGGGGCTTCCCGGCCCGGCCCGCAGCACAACGCCTACCGTACCTACGACGGCCAGGACCAGCGCCCCGAGGAGCAGGGCCACGCCGTGCGCGACACGCCCACGCCGCCCAGCCTGAGCTTTGGCCACAATGTGGCCGACCAGCAAACCGATGGCCGGGGCAATACCCAGGACACCCGCAACCTGCCCGACAAGACGGGCGAGGCGGCGGCTTTTCAGAACGACAACGGCGCCCCCACCGTGGGCGCGGCCTACGCCGCCGACTACGGCCACACCTCGGGCGTGAGCCTGCCGGCCGGCGCCGTCGATAACCACCTGCCGATGGGCCCCAATGGCCACGGCGCGGTAGAAGACGAGCGCTCCTCGCGCGGGGGCTACGACAACCAGGGCAGCCAGGGTGGCCGTAGCCACGACCAGCAGCCCGGCGGCAACGCTCCCGCCGGCCAGGGCGCCCCCGCCCCCCTCAACGCCCCCAATGCCCCTCAGAACCCCGGCTATGGCTACGGCCATGAGCGTAGCGAAGCCGCCCGGCCCGGTAACCCTGACACCGGCGACTCGCGCAACGGCTTCGGGGCCGGCGGCTCAAAGGAGGGCAACACCGGCCAGGGCTACGGCTCTAAAGGCGGCTCTTACGATGACCAAAACCCCGGCGCCCGCGGCCCCGCCTACGACAACTTCACTAAGGAGGATAAAGCCCAGAACTACGGCCAGGAAAACCGCCCGGACTTCCGCCCCGAAGGCGGTGACCAGCCCCAGGATGCCGACGACACCGCCCCGCGCCGCAACGCTGGCCGCGACGAGCCGGCGCAATAGTTGTTCCCACGTAGGCCCTGCCTCACCGCAGGGCCTACGTAAGAGCTACCGGATATACCTGTTTTCCACATCCGTGCGCGCCTCGGTAGTTGGGTTCGCGTATACCGTGTTGAAGCGCAGAACCAAGCTGTGGTCGGTTAGCTTGGTAATGAGCCCCTCGTTGCCGCTGGGGTACAACGGCAGCAGATGCAGCGTATTTCCCTCACGTGTATAGGTGAGGTGTAGCGTCACTATATTATCTACGCTCACGAAGTCGAACATACCGGCCCCGATGCGAACCGAGTGCATCGATTGCCAACTGGGGTTTTGAGTAAGAAAAGCGCCTTGCTTGCTGTACGTAAACTCAGTGGAGCCTTGGTATTGCCACTTGCCCTCCAACGGCGGCGCGGGCGCTTCTTTCTTACAAGCGGTAGCCGTGAGCAATAAACCGGCGAGCATACAACCGGTGAAGGAGTTGACTAGGCGCATAAATAGGCCACGAACAAAGTATGAGGTAAAAGGGCGGTCCCATCTTGCGGTGCGGGCAACCGAGCTGCCGAGCTGTTTCTCAGCAGGTAATGGCTTACCGGTGCACTTTCACGTCGATGTCGTACTTGTAGCGCGGCGGGCCGCCTAGCGGCACGGCGAAGAAAGGCAGCGCCGTATCGTACTGGTCGGTGACGTAGAACACCACGTCGTTGAAGGTAGTGGACTTGCTCACTAGGCGAAAATCAAGGGAGAGGCCATATTCCTTAGGATTGATGGGCAGCACGCTGCTCGTCCACTGGCCATCGCCGCTCACCGGGGCCGCGTGGCCGTTCTTGGCAATGCTGAAGACGGTGAGCTTGGCCGAGTTATCGAGGTCGAAATTGCTTTGCTTGATGCTGACCACGTGCTCGTTGGCAAACGGGTAGAGGTGCACCGTGACGGCCCGTCCCGTCGGCGCGGCTGGAATACGGAAGCAGTACTCGTAAGTGAAGGCGTTGCCGCCCGGGATGGGCACGTTCAAGTTGGGGCTGCTGCTGAGGAAGAAGCGGTAGAGGTTGCCGTCGTTGCCGCTTAGCCCGCGCACCACCACCTTGTACACGTAGCCCTGAAACTGCTCGACCAGCTCGCCTTCCAGCGGGTTGAGGGGGCCGAAGTTGAAGTAGCCACCATCGTACTTTGGGTCTTCGCCAAATACTTCCTGCTTGATGAGCCGCCCGCTGGGCGGGGCGGCCGGGTTGGTGGGGCGCGGGTCGGTGGCGCCTTTGGCCGAGTGGGTGCCCGGCCCACCGTAGAGGCTAAACTCGGTGCGGGTGTTGAACTGGCCCACCTTGGCATCGAGCTGGCCGCCGCAGTCGGGGTCAAATACCCGGATGTAGATGGGCCGCCGCTCGGTGCTGGGCACTAGGAAGAAAAAAGTCTGGGTAAAGTCGTCGTCGCCGCTCGTGGTGGGCGCCTGGGGGCCAAAGGTGACGAGGCTCTCGATTTTCTCGCCGGGGTTGGGCACGGCCTGGGCCGCCGCCCCGGCCGCCGGCCCCAGCAGCAAGGCTAGTAGCCCGAGCAAGCGGCGCAAGTAGTAAACGTATTTAGCCATAGAATGAAAGCGCGGAATAACGGTGCAGGTGTGGGGCATTATCCCAACCCGCGCCGTAATATTACAACTTAAACGTACCGTTCTGCCGGCTATCTTTCTACTATGGGTGCCTCTGCGCGCGACACTACCGAATTCTTCGACCAGCTTACGAATCAGGTGCTGGCGCTGCGCGTGTTATCACATCAGCGCCTGCGGCCCCTCACCTCGGAGGAGCTGAACCGCCGCCCCGCCTACGATAAGTGGAGCGCCGCCCAGTGCCTGGAGCACCTCAACTTGGTGGGGGGCTACTACCTGCCCAGCCTGAAAGCCCGCCTGCGCCTGGCCCAGGCCAGCGGCTCGGAGGCGCGCCCGCAGGTGCGCAGCGGCTGGCTGGGCCGCTACTTTACCGAAACGGCGCAGAAAAACAACGGCCTGGGCGACAACCTGCTGCGCCGCCCCAAGCAATACGCCCCCACCGGCGTGCGCCTCACCGGCACGGTGGTCGAGTCGTTCAACCGCCAGCTCGACGAGCTGCTGCGCCTGCTGCTGCTGGCCCGCCAGGTCGATGCCGGGGCCGTGCGCGTGCCCAACCCCCTGCACCCCTGGCTGCGCCTGCGCCTCACCGACGTGCTGGAGTCGCTGGTTACCCACATTCAGCGCTACGTGAAGCTGGCCGCCCAGGTAGCTGTAAGCACGGCCGCTAAGTAATAGTAATGGGTAATGGAGTAGGGTCAATGGGTAATGTCGCTCTGGCTTGCAGAACGACATTACCCATTGACCCCTCCTCCATTACCCATTAATAACTATTCCTCATACAGCACCTGCAACACAGTCTGACCCACGGCTTTCATCGTTTTGCGGTCGATGATGCTCATGTTGTCGGTGGTGGCGTGGTGGTAGGGCGGAAAGTAGTCGCTGCCGTAGGCCGGGTGGTCGTAGATATCGACGGTCGGGATGCCGGCCTGGTTGGTGTACACGTGGTCGTCGGTGATGGCGCCGGTGTCTTTGAAGAGGAAGTAATCGGAGTACCCAATCTTGGCAGCCGTATTCCAGATTTTATCGACCACGCTACGGGCCTTTTCCAGCGACGTGCCTTCGCGGGTGAAGTGGCCGCCCTTGGCGCCCACCATGTCGAGCAAGATGCCGTACTCGGCTTTGTAGTTGGGGGGCACCAGGTTTTTGGCCCAGTACTGCGAACCCAGGCACCAGCCGTCGCCCTGGCCTTCGAGCAGGTTTTTCTGGCCTTCAATGAGGCCGGCATCGTAGCCCCAGTCCTCGGCATCGACCAGGATGACATCGACGCCCACGTTGGGCGCCAGCTTTTCGGGCTGCCGGCTCAGGGTACGCACTATTTCCAGGGCCACGGCCACGGCGCTGGCGCCGTCGCTGGCACCGTCCATCGGCAGCTTGCGCTTGGCCTTGTCCTTTTCGCCATCGGCAAAGGGGCGGGTATCCCAGTGGGCAAAGAGGGCCACCCGCCGCGCCGCCTGCGGCTGGTACTGGGCAATGATGTTGCGCGCCTTAATCTGAGTGCCGTCGAAAGTCATGGCCGTGAAAGGCTGCTCGTGCACCGTCAGGCCAAAGCTTTTGAGCTTGGCCACGAGGTAGTTGCCGCAGGCCACGTGCGCGGGCGTATTGGGCACGCGGGGGCCGAAGGCCACCTGCCGGGCCGTGTAGGCATAGGCCGAGTCGGGGTTGAAGGCCGGGGTGGCGGGCGCCTTGGCTTCGGCGGCCGCGGGGGTGCTGGTGGTTTCGGCCGGCTTTTCGGCGGGGCAGGCGGTGAGCAGGGTAGCGGCGGCAGCCAGCAGGCCGAGGCGAGGAAGGAGGTGTTTCACGCGGGGGAGATGGCTTGCGCCAGCGTTCAGGTTGCAGGGGGCGGGCGCAGGGGGCAGGAGCCGCTTACAAAGCGCTGCAAAAGAGCTTTATAAGCGGCCTGGCAAGAGGCAGGCGGGCCAAACGGGCCGCCTAGTCTTCGCTATACGCCCACTCGACGCCCGTTTTGGTGTCCTTGATAACGATGCCCTGGGTCTTGAGGGCAGTGCGAATCTGGTCTACCTTGTCGTAGGCTTTCTCGGTCTTGGCTTCCTGGTAAAAGCTCAGGGCCAGGGCGAGCAGGTCTTCGGCGCTGGCGCGGGGCTCGTCGCGCAGGCCCAGGATGTCGCTCACCACGGTGCGGTAGGCGGCGCTGGCCTCGGCCACGGCCTCGGGGCTCACTTCGGCCAGGGCCGCGGGGCTGGTGGCCAGGGTATTGAAGCGCTTGAGCAGGTCGAAGACGGCGGCTACGGCGCGGGGCGTGTTCAGGTCATCACTGAGAAACTCGAAGGGCTTCTGGCTCAGGGCAGTTAGCTGCTGGCTGGCGGTGGCCCGCTTGGCCTCGTCCACGGTGGTTGCCTCCTCACCTTTCGCCGTCAGCTTGCCGCTGTCCAGCAGGCGCAGGCCGTTCATCAGCTTGCGGTAGCCTTTGCGGGCGGCTTGCAGGGCCTCGTCGCTGAGGTCGATGGGCGAGCGGTACTGGGCTTGCAGGAAGAAGAAGCGCAGCGTCATGGGCGAATAAGCCTGCGAGAGCGCGGCGCTTTCGCCCTGGAAGAACTGGTTGAGGGTAATAAAATTACCGAGCGACTTGCTCATCTTCTGGCCGTTCACGGTCAGCATGTTGTTGTGCAGCCAGAAGCGGGCGCCGGTGCTGGGCGTGCCCGACGCCTCGTTTTGGGCAATCTCGCACTCGTGGTGCGGAAACATGAGGTCGAGCCCGCCGCCGTGAATGTCGAAGGTGGCCCCCAGGTACTTGCGGCTCATGGCCGAGCACTCCAGGTGCCAGCCGGGGAAGCCTTCGCCCCAGGGCGAGGGCCAGCGCATGAGGTGGTCGGGAGCGGCATTTTTCCAGAGGGCAAAGTCCTGGGGCGAGCGCTTTTCGTCCTGGCCGGCCAGCTCGGCGCGGGTATTGGCCAGCAGCTCTTCGACCACGCGGCCCGAGAGGCGGCCGTAGTTCAGGCCCTCGGCATTGTACTTGGGCACGTCGAAATACACCGAGCCGTTGGCCTCGTAGGCCAGGCCCCGGCTTAGTATCTCCTCGATAAGGCCGATTTGCTCGGTGATGTGGCCGCTGGCCTGAGGCTCAATATCGGGGGGCAGGCAGCCCAGCGCGCTCATGGCCTGGCGGTAGCGGATGGTGTAGTGCTGGGCCACTTGCATGGGCTCCAGCTGCTGGGCGCGGGCGGCCTTGGCCAGTTTGTCCTCGCCCTCGTCGCCGTCGCCCACCAGGTGGCCCACGTCGGTGATGTTGCGCACGTAGCGGGGCTGGTAGCCCAGGTGGCGCAGGTAGCGCGTGAGCACGTCGAACACGATGGGGCCGCGCGCGTTGCCCAGGTGGGCATCGTTGTACACGGTGGGGCCGCAGAGGTAAAGCCCCACCAGCGGCGGGTGCAGGGGCGCGAAAGATTCCTTTTTACGGGTCAGCGTGTTGTAGAGCGTGAGCGACATGGGGGCAGTGGGCAAGAAGCAAAGAGCCGTGAGCAAGGCGCCACCGGGGGCGGCCAGGGCTCACCGCACGGGGCAGCGGAGATAACGCAACGGCGAAGGTGCAGCAAAGTTCAGCAAGTAGCGCGGAAGTAGCGCGCTACCTGAGTTGGTAAAGGGCCTCGATGGGGAAGTGGTCAGAGTACGGGATTTCGGTGTGGATGCGGCAGGCCAGCACCTGCCAGGCGGGGCCGGCAAACTGCTGGTCGATGCGCAGCAGCGGGGGCAGGCGGCCGTGGTAGGTATTGCCCGGCCCAAAGCCCACGGTGGCCCAGGCGTTTTGCAGGGAGCCGGCCAGGCGGTCGTAGGCGTAGGAATAAGGCACGTCGTTGAGGTCGCCGGCCAGCAGCACCGGGTAGGGCGAACGCTGGATGCGGGCCAGCAGCGTATCGGCCTGCCAGGCGCGGGCCGCCGCCCCGCGCACGAAGCGGGCCAGCAGGCCCCGGCCCTTGCGGCGCAGGCCGGCCTTGCTGGAGCCGGCGGCCACGATGTCGCCTTCGTCGAGGCTCATGCTTTGGAGGTGGGCGTTGAAGATGCGCACGGTGTCGTGGGGGCCGGGGCCGGCCACATCGACCCACATGGCGTGGTTCTGGCTGAGGCGGCCGAAGGCGATTTCGCCCCGCCCCACGATGGGCCGCCGCGAAAAGATGGCCAGCCCGAACTGCGCCCCGGCGCTATTGGTCAGGCTTTTGGAGATAAATACCTGCCGGCCCACGGCCGGCCCCAGCTTGTCGGCCACCCGAAACAGGTCGCCATCGGCCGAGCGGGTGCCGGCCGGCTCCTGGTAAAACTCTTGCAGGCACAGCACATCGGCCGGGCTGGCAGCCAGCCACGCCAGCGCGCGGGCCGGGGCGGTCGGGTCGGCCTTGCGCAGCTGGGCATACACGTTGAAGATGCGCACATTGGCCGAGAGCAGGCGCAGGCTGCGGGCCGGGGCGGGCCCGGGGCCTGCGGCCAGCGGGCCGCCGCCCGGGCGGGCGGCCACCAGGCCGGCCCAGTGCAGGGGCAGGCCGCGCTGCACCTGCGGCCAGGCCAGGGCCAGCGCCGCCAGCGGCAGCAGCGCCACGCGCCGCCCCCGCAGCGCCCAGCCCAGCGCCAGCAGCGCCACCAGCGCCAGCCACAGCGGCACCGTGAGGGCCACCAGCGGCGCCAGCGCCAGCTGCCCGCCCGGCACCCGCTCGGCGCCGATGCTCAGCAGCAGGCCCAGCAGCCCCAGCAGGGTAAGACGGTAGGAAAACAAACGGCGCACGGCGGGCCGGCAGCGCGTGAGCCGGCCACCGGGGCCGTAAAACTACGGCCCCGGGCGGCGCAGCCCACACCGGCCGGGCGGCTTGCCGGGGTGGGGCTTAGCTTTACTAGCGGCCGGGCAAGGTGGGGTGGCTGTGGGTGGCGCGGCGGGGCATTGCCCTGGGCTTAGCGCCCCACCCGCCCCCTCAACCAACCCCGCATAGTACAATCGGCCGGCTACCCTGCCAGTACGAACCCGGAACGAACGCACAACGAACTCACTGCCTACCCAGCCCCCGGCCCGCCGCCAGGCTTTTTCCTGCCAAAGTATTATTTCAGCCTTGCGGCCGGCCGCGCCGGCACTGTGTATGTGGAAACAGCTTTACGCCCTGGTCAGCCTGCTGGCCCTGAGTACCACCACCTGGGGCCAGGCCGGCGCGCCGGGGCGGCTGCCCGCGCCGGTAGCCCCGCCCGAGGCGGCGCCCAGCCTGGAATTTGTGGCCAACAAGGGGCAGTGGCCAGCGGCGGTGCGCTACGCGGCGGCCGTGCCGGGCGGCCACCTGTGCCTGGAGCCGGGGGGGCTGCGCTACGTGCTGCTGCAACCCCTGGGCCACGCCTTTGAGGCACCAGCGGCCACCAAGACGCGCAAGCCGGGGGGGGCCGCCGCTACCGGGGCGGCCCTGCCCGAGGGCACGGGCGCCGTGGCGGGCCACCAGTTGCGGGTGCGCTTTGTGGGGGCCGATGCCGCCACGCCCCTGCTGCCCAGCCGGGCCACGGCCGAGGTGCGCCACTACCTGCACGGCGCCGACCCGGCCCAGTGGGCCAGCGCCGTGCCCAGCTACCGGCAGGTGCGCTACGAGGCGCCCTGGCCGGGGGTGGCCGCCCGCTTCTACGAAAACGCGACCCAGCACCTCGAATACGACTTTGAGGTGGCGGCCGGGGCCGAGGCCAGCCGCGTGCAGCTGCGCTACGAGGGCGCCACGCACCTCACCCTCAGCGCCGACGGGCAGCTGCACGTGGGCACCACCGTGGGCGAGCTGACGGAGCTGGCCCCGCACGCCTACCAGCTGGACCCGGCCAGCGGGGCGCGCCAGGCAGTGGCCTGCCGCTACCGCCTGGCCCCGGCCGCCGGGCTCGTAAGCTTTGAGCTGGGGGCCTACGACCACGGCCGGCCGCTCGTCATCGACCCCACGGTAATCTTCTCGACCTATTCGGGGGCCAAGGGCAGCAACTGGGGCTTCACGGCGACCTACGACGCGGCGGGCAACCTGTACTCGGGGGGCATCGTGCTTGATGATATGCTGGCCCTGCCGAGCTACCCCACCACGCCGGGGGCATTCCAGACGACGTTTGCGGCGGTTATCGACATGGCGCTCATCAAGTATAACCCGGCCGTGAACGGGGCCGCCGCCCGGGTGTGGGCCACGTACCTGGGTGGCAACCGGGCCGACTTTCCGAGCAGCCTGGTGGTGAACGCCCAGGGCGAGCTGCTGGTGCTGGGCAGCACGTCTTCGACCAACTACCCCACCACGAGCGGGGCCGTGCAGCGCGGCTTTGCGGGCGGGCAGGCGGTGTACCCCTTCGGCTACTCGCGCGACAACCTGTACCGGGTGACCGACGGCACCGACCTGGTGATTTCGCGCCTGAGCGCCAGCGGCAGCACCCTGCTGGCCTCGACCTACCTGGGCGGCAGCGGCAACGACGGCATGGCCGCCTACAACCCCCTATCCAGCACCCGGCAGCTGCCCCAGAACTACGGCGACGCCCTGCGCGGCGACCTGCTGACCGATGCGCAGGGCAACGTATACGTGGCCTCGGTCACGGGCTCCGGCAACTTCCCCGTCACGGCGGGCAGCTTTGGCACCACCTACCAGGGCGGCACCTGCGATGCCGTGGTGTGCAAGCTGCCCCCCGCCCTCGACCGCCTGGCCTGGGCCGGCTACCTGGGCGGCCCGGCCGCCGATGCGGCCTACTCGGTGCAGCTCGATGCGGGCGGCAACGTGTACGTGGGCGGCGGCACGCTCAGCGCCAGCCTGCCGGGCACGGCGGGCGCCTACCAGCCCCGCGCGGCGGGCAGCGTCGATGGCTTCGTGGCCCGCATTGCGGCCACTGGCGGCGCCGTGCAGCGGGCTACGTTCCTGGGCACGAGCAGCTACGACCAGGCGTTTTTTGTGCAGCTCGGCAGCGATGGCGCGGTGTACGTGCTGGGCCAGACGCTGGGCGCCTGGCCGGTGAGCAGCGGGGTGTACAGCAACGCGGGCAGCCGGCAGTTTATCCAGAAGCTGAGCCCCGACCTCGACAAGTCCTTGCTGAGCACGGTGTTTGGCAGCGGGCGCAGCACGATTGACATTTCGCCCACGGCCTTCCTCGTGGACCAGTGCGACCGGGTGTACGCCAGCGGCTGGGGCGGCGACGTGAACCAGCACGCCTACAGCTACCTGGGCTCGCCGGCCGACTACAACGGCTACACCCACGGCCTGCCCACCACGCCCAACGCCGTGCGCGCCACCCCCGACACCCCCGATGCGGGCTCCGACTTCTACCTGGCCCAGTTTGCCCCCGGCCTCAGCGCCCTCAGCTACGCCACCTTTTACGGCGATGCCACGCCCTTTTCGGAGGGCGACCACGTGGACGGCGGCACCTCGCGCTTCGACCCGCGCGGGGTGGCCTACGTGGCCGTGTGCTCGTGCTTCAACTACAGCGGCTTTCCGGTGCCGCCGGGGGCGAACTCGTACTCGCCGGTGAGCGGGGGCGTGTCGTATTCGGGCTTCAACGAGCTGTGCAACAACGCGGCCTTCAAGCTGAACTTTGAGCCCACCGTGGCGGCCGTGGGCCCCAGCCAAACGGTGTGCGCTACCTCGCCGGCCATCAAGCTCAGCGGCACGCCGGCGGGCGGCACCTGGACGGGGCCGGGCGTGAGCGGCTCGGCGGCCACGGGCTTCGTGTTTACGCCCTCGGTGGCGCTGGTGGGCAGCCAGCCGCTCACTTACACCGTGCCGGGCGCCGTGGCATCCTGCACGGTATCGGCGCAGCTGACCATTACGGTGGGCAGCTTGCAACCGGCCGCCGCCGCCCCCCTGCTCCCCGTGTGCGCCAATAACGGCCCGGTGCCCCTCACCACCGGCAGCCCGGCGGGCGGCACCTGGAGCGGCCCCGGCGTGAGCAGCTCCAGCGCGGGCAGCTACGTCTTCACGCCCAGCGTGGCCCTCACCGGTGCGCAGACGCTTACCTACACCCTGCCGGCCAGCCCGGCCTGCGGGGTGGGCAGCAGCCAAGCGCGCACCACCATCCAGGTGCTGGGCATCGCCACGGTGGCCGTGCCCGCCGACACGGTGCTGTGCCCCGGCAGCGGGCAGGCGTTTCGGCTGCGGGCCACGCCGGCGGGCGGCACCTGGGCGGGGCCGGGGCTGTCGGGCGGCAACCTCTTTACCCCGCCCGCTACGCCGGGCACCGTCGTGCTCACCTACACCGTGAACGCGGGCACCGCCTGCCCGGTGGTGGCTACGCGGCGCATCACGCTGCTGGCCGCGCCCACGCTGGCCCCGGCGCTGGTGCCGGGGGCCTGCGTGCCGAGCGCGGTGGCGCCGCTGGTGGTGCACTTCAGCCAGGCCGCCGCCGGCCTGCCCACCGACGCGGTGCTGACCTGGCACTTCGGCGACGACAGCACGGCCGTCGTCACCGGCCTCGACGTGACGCATACCTACCTGAAAGCCGGCACCTACCACCCCCGCGTGAGCCTGAGCTTCAACCAAGGGCATTGCGGGCAGGCCCTTACCCTGCCGCCAGTGGAGGTACAGGCCATGCTCGTGCCCAACGTGTTTACGCCCAACGGCGACCGGCAGAACGACCTTTTCGCCCCGCGCCTGGGCGGCTGCCCGCCCCGCCTGCAAGTGTTTTCGCGCTGGGGCCAGCCAGTGTACGAAAACCCCACCTACCAAAACACCTGGGACGGCGCCGGCCTGGCCGCCGGCCTTTACTACTACCTGCTCACCCCGCCCGATGGCGGCACCCCCATCAAAGGCTGGGTGGAGCTGGTGCGGTAGTGGGTAGTGGGTAGTGGGTAGTGGGTAGTGGGTAATCAGTGAAGTAACGAGCTAAAAGAGAACGTCATGCTGAACGCAGTGAAGCATCTCTACCGCTTCGTTGAACAGCGCAGAAGAAGCGACAGAGATGCTTCACTACGCTCAGCATGACGTTCTTTGGGGCTCCATTACTCACTACCCATTACCTACTACCAAAATGGACATTTTCATGCAGGCCGCCCTCGATGAGGCGCGGCAAGGCCGCCGCGAGGGCGGCATCCCGATTGGCTCGGTACTCGTGCGTGGCCAGGAGATAGTGGGCCGGGGCCACAACAAGCGCGTGCAGGACCTCGACCCCATCGCCCACGGCGAGATGGATGCCCTGCGCAACGCCGGCCGCCAGCGCACCTACCGCGATACGGTGCTCTACACCACGCTCATGCCCTGCTACATGTGCGCCGGCACCATCGTGCAGTTCAAGATTCCGAAAGTGGTGGTGGGCGAGGCCCAGACCTTCGGCGAGTCGCTCGACTTCCTCCAGGCGCACGGCGTGGAGGTCGAAATCCTCAACGCGCCGGAGTGCGTGGAGCTGATGCGCGAGTTCATCGCAGCCGAGCCCACCCTCTGGAACGAAGACATTATGGAGTTGTAAAAATCGTTTGTCCTTGCGAGCGCAACGCAGTGGAGCGCGGCAATCTTTCCTTCACGTTGTGGTAGTAACCCTAACGTGAAGGAAAGATTGCCGCGCTCCACTGCGTTGCGCTCGCAAGGACAGGTGTAATTCCAGCGCTACTTCCGCCCCAGCCAGCTTTCGGGGTTGAGGTTGGCCGAGTTGCGCCACACCTGGAACTGCACCTGGGCGGTGCCGTCGGCGTCGGTGGCGGCGGTGCCGATGGCCTCGCGGGCGCTCACCTGCTCGCCCTCGTGCACATTCACCGAGCGCAGCTTGGCATACACGGTGAAGTACTCGCCGTGCTGAATCATGACGATGGTGTTCATGCCCGGCACCTGGGCCACCGTGAGCACCCGGCCGCCAAATACGGCGCGCACGGCCTCGCCCTGGTTGGTCTGGATATCGACGCCCCGGTTATCGACCGTGACGTGGTGCAGCACGGGGTGCGGGTGGCGGCCGAAGTGCTGGGCCACGAAGCCGTGCGTGACGGGCCAGGGCAGGCGGCCCCGGTTACCGGCAAAGCCCGACGACACGAGCGCCGTTTCGGGCGTGAGGGCCACGCGGCTGGCCCGGCGGTCGGCGGTGGTTTCTTCGGGGGCGTCGCTTTCGGGGTTGGCGCCGGCATCGGCGGCATCGTCGTCGCGGGCCGAGTCGGAGCTGCTGGCGGTGGCTTCCTCGGGGCGGGCGGCCGACGCGCGGCGGCGGCGCCCGGCCGTGGCCGTGGCCGCCGCGGCCGAGCGGGCGGCGCGGCGCCGGGCGGCCACAGCGGCCAGGCGGGCAGCGTGGGCGGCGCGGGCTATTTCCTCGCGCACACGCTGGGCAATGAGGTCGTCGAGGCGGGCCACGGCCTGCTGGCGCTGGGTTAGCTCCTGGCGCAGGCCCTGCTCCTGCTGGCTGAGCTGCTGCACCACTTCATCCTGCTCGGTTTTGAGGCCCAGCAGGTTGCGGTTCTCCACCAGCTGGGTGCTGAGCAGGCTCTTCTGGCGCTGGCGCTGCTGGGTAAGGCCATCCAGCTCGTGGCTGAGCTGCTGCTGGGCGCCCACGATGCGCAGGGCCTGCTTCTGGCGCTCCTCGGTGTACTGGCGCACGTAGCGCAGGCGCAGCACAAACTGGTTGAACGACTCCGAGGCAAACAGGAACATGAGCTGGTTGAAGCCGCTGCTCGTCTTGGAGGCCGCATACATCAGCCGGGCGTACTCAGCCTTGAGGCGGGCCAGCTGCTCCTGGGTGCTCAGCACCTGGCGCACGGTCTGGTGCACGTTGGTTTCGATGCCCACCAGCTGGGTCGAGATGTGGGCAATCTGGCCCTGCTTCACCGTGAGCTGCTCCTTGATGACGTTGAGCTGGCCCAGCGACACCTGCTTCTTCTGAGTGGTTTGGGTCAGCACCTTGCCCGCCTCCTCGATGCGGCTGAGGTTGGCCTGGCGCTCGCGCTCCAATTGCTCCTTGCTCTTGGTGCGCCCGCGCGGGCGGCGGGTGGTGGCGCGGGCGGTGCGCGCCGCCTTTTTGGCCGGGTGGTGGCGCTGGGCCACGGCTGGGCCGGCCAGCAGCAGCAGCAGCGCCAGCGCGGGCCCCAGGCGCCGCGTAAGGAAAGATAGCCGAAGGGTCACGAAGAAAGCCTGGTGCGGCGGGTAGGCCACCGCCCCACAAAATAACGCACGAACACCGCCCCAACTAGCAGCCGGCCAGGGTGCCCGTGCCCCAGCTCCACCCGCCGCGCCCCACAAGGCCCGCGTGGCCCGCGCCCCGGCTCCTTTCCTAAAGTCCTTTGCGGGGCGGGCGGCAAGTGCCTTAGGTACCGCGCAGGGCCAGCTTTTGGGTCTATAGTGGCGCCCGTCCCCGGCTGGCCTGAAGTCGGAGGCAGGGCAAAGCACCGTTGTGCCGCCGCGCCCGGTGCCAGACGTTTGCGGTGGCTTCACGGCTACCGCCGTCGCGGTGTCGCTTCGCTTTTCCCCTCTTCCCCTAGCGCATGAAACCCTCTCTCCTGCTGCTGGCTGCCCTGCTGGGCCTGAGCCAGTGCAAGCACGCCGACCCCGCCCCCGTCGACCAGTTGCCCCCCGCTACCCAAACCGGCGCCAACACCTTCGGCTGCCTCGTCAATGGCCAGCCCTGGACCCCCCAGGGATTTGATGGCACCTCCAACTACTCTATTTACTATGACGCGAGTTATCGAAAAGGAACCTTAAATATCAGCACTTATCACTATACATATGCTGATAATAATTTTCGACAAGACATCATACTTTTTTCTGACAGTCTTAAAGCACCAGGAGTCTATCCTTTAACTATCAAAAACCACCAGGAAGCCCTTTTCTACGGCAGTAAAGGGCAATGCGAATTTCATCAAAATGAAACGCATTACCGGCGGGGTACTCTAACCATCACGCGCCTGGACCTGCCAGCGGGCATCATCTCGGGCACCTTCGCCTTCACCCTCTACAAGCCGGGCTGCGACACCATCAAGGTCACCCAGGGCCGCTTTGACAAACG
>Ga0160428_1000374_pt1 | contig 52130 bp, 51 predicted proteins | sample SolpanmetagenomM_FD_108198 | JGI IMG/M metagenome (GOLD analysis project Ga0160428, IMG submission 108198) | Solar panel surface microbial communities from Lawrence Berkeley National Laboratory, California, USA - M | ecosystem: Engineered > Built environment > Solar panel > Unclassified ... | reverse complement strand
CAGTAGATAGGAACAGTAGAAGCTTTAGCACCCATTCCAATACCAAGGAGAAGACGGGTGATGAAGCTAGAAACGTGGTCAGCATCAAGTACTATATCCGCCCGCTTTGGCAACACTCACAATTGATACCAGTTCTGCGTGACAGCAGAACCAATGACAGAGAAGAAGCAGAAGATGGCAGCGAACATGATAGTACCTGAGATTTTGTCAATGCTTTCTATCACTGCCTCCAATTGTTAATTGATTACTGACCACGACGACCGATAAGGTTGTTTAGGGGGTCTGACAGCCAGGCACCAAGGCAAGCAGAAGCGATGTAAGGGGCAGCATTGACCAGACCAACAATCCATTGATTGGTGACATTGAATTGCGTTGGCCAACTAAGGTTGGCACCGTTCGAGCCTTCCTATTAGGATTGATCAGTAATCGTCCTCCCTCTTAAACGTAGTGTATGTTTTTACCTGATCCCAACCTTGTACAGCAGCACCAACAGAGCAGAGAATCACAGTATAGTACATGGCTTTGGGCTGGCGCCATTTGTGCGTAACTTCCTCGCTCAAAGCCTGGCGCTCGTATGCAGTCAAGCCAGGCACATCCTCGAAATGAGCAGGGTCTTGTGCCACAAGAGCGCCCTTCTGCACCGTCTCGGTGATGTCCTGCAAGCCCCAGTGTTGACAGAAAGACTCGACATCTGACATCAACTTGGCTCTGGGGATGCCTGCAAGCGGGTTGCGGACCCTGATAAAACACGAATAAGCTCAAGTTCAAATGTTGGCAGTATGGGGAAATAAGCTCGTCGACTGCGACAAGCTTTGCATGACTTACTTGGCAGAGAGGTTGTTGGCCAAGTCGATTCTCTCGTCAGCGTTTTCTTGATCGTAGCCCTTGAGGCCGTATTGCTCTTGATGGGCGAAGCCCGATTTGGGTCCAGACATGATGGTAAAAGCCTTTCAAGGCGGTGTTGATACCAGAAATAGGGAGACGAGATAAGCGCGAATAACAGAACAAGAAAAAGTCCAAGAAAGACCAGAGAAAGACCCGCAATTGGCAGAAATGCTTTGCGCCCCTCAGGCTGGGGAATTGCCCAGACTATATACACGCCGGGTCGCAGGCCAGAGCTCCAATTTTCAATACCGCCAAGCTGTGCTGGTGCGGAGTATGCATAAGGGGCTCACACTACTCCAGCTAAAAGAGGGGTTGTGGTTGTTGATCATCGCTCGTGTCACATTTGGTTACAGCGGTCCCACATTCTCCCCAGACTCTTCCTGCTTTGGCCTCTGGTCTCTGGTCTCTTTTCTCTTTCCCTGCTTCCTTGCTCGCTCCCATACAGCATAGGGATCAAGCAAGTGAATGCAATGGAGATAGTGAGTTCGGAATAGGAGCTCGGACTACCAAAGTATATAATGGAGAGAGTTTTACAGGGAATCTTGTAGTGGAGGTTGTATAAGGTACAAACCTCGTCATCTGGAGTGATCGGCTTGATCCACTTCGCAAGCAGTTGCATGTGTCTTTTTCCTCGGCGAAGCCACAATATGGCGCGCAAACCCAGCTAGTGTTATTCAACACATTATGCTGGAAGTTCAAGAGGCATGCGCCTATATTGTCGCAACTTATGAGAATAATGACACTGTTAGACCTCCTATACAAATAGCTAGCAAGTGACTGACATTCTAGACAACGCAATGTAATCAGAAACGAGGACGCATGACACGGCTCAGTGACATGAAACGGTGGCTGACAAACCTCGAACATGTAGTTTGGTACCAACGTTTAATGTGTTTCACAATAGACGTTGGCCTAACGAACTTAGAGTAGAACGAAAGCATAGAAACGTACGAGCAAGTCAGAGCACTCGGCGGCGGACACGTTCATTGTGGCTTTTGAAATCGATAAGGCTCGGACCTGATATCATTCTTCAATTTTGGTCATGTACACATCATCTATTCGTTCATATACAAGGGTACCTCGCGTACCGTCTTTGCCGAGCCAGATCCTGTACTTGAAATGCAGGGCTGAGCAGGTACCTTCGAGCATTATCAGTAGCGTAGTCTCGGCGCTGACCAAAGATGCTCATACTCTATGTCTCGCCTTCGATCTTGCGCACCTTGACGCTTCCTATATTACTTGTGTTAGCATGCGCTGTGTTGTGCAATCGTCAAATGTGCTCGCTGCGATAGCATACCGTCTTTTTGTCCTGCAAAGGTAATATCGAGTCAGCAAATTGTAGCCTTTCTTGGTCTTGTAGATCACAGCACATACCAATGTAGAATGCCACAGGCTTCTGTCCACCTTGCGCGCCTTGCGCTAGTGCTTGTGGTCCAGTCAGTCTAAACTTGAGGTCAGTTCTTGGCCGCCAAGCATGTCGATAGTCGACGTCTGTGCGACCAATGCTCACCCGTAGAAAAGGCCGACCTCCAAGACACCAGTAATCGCTTTGATCTTCGCTGCTAGCTCTTCTACACGCCATAGGCGTCCTTCTTGACCATCAACAGTTTTACCAGTCGCAGTTTCCGATGGCTTCTCGTCTTTCTGCATGAGTAGTGGAGGGAAAGGTGCCTTCACAATGTAGAAATCTTGATCAGTCTTTAGGGGTCCCTGCTTGATTGGTTCTGCGTGCGTGATCAGTCATGCTTTTGCTGCCACCGCGGACGTACTGACCTAGCGTCCTCAGTGAAGCTGCTGGGCATCCAAGTTCTGTGAGTGCCTTAATGACAGTCTTCAGGGCGATAGGTGTAACCTCAATTGGAATGTATGGCCATCCTGTAAGTAATCTTGAAACGTCCTTGCGATAATCTGTCAAGAGTCCAGACAATCAGCGCATATTTCTTGGACGATTTACCGTCTGACACTAACCAGCAACGCAGACAAACTTCTTCGCCCTCATGGCTACGAGCTTTTCTTGAAACAAGCAGGCTCCACCACCCTTGACACAGTTGAACTCCTCGTCCACCTCATCAGCGCCGTCAAAGGCAACATCAAGAACAATATGTGCTGGCAAGCTGTCGAATGGGATAGCTATCAGACCGCGCTTCTCAATCTCCGTTCGTGATTGGAATCCAGTAGGTATAAAGAGGATGTTTTTGTCTGCTGCTTTCTCCTTGATAGCTTCTACGACATATTGGATGGTCGTTCCTGAGCCGATACCAACATAGCGCATGTCTACATTAAAGTAGTCATCTACTGCACGTTGAGCAGCGGCTCTCTTTGCGAATTCAATGAGCTCCACAGGATCTTGAGACTGTGTCTGTGCTGCTGTGGTATCTGAGGGTTTCCCCACGGTCGTTTGCAAGTGCTCGGACATGCTTGTGGTGAAATGTGATTGCTGTCGAATAGGACGGAGGAGGATGGGGGATGTCGAGATTGAGTAAGAGGCTGAGACTGTAGCGTTGAGCTTGTGGGATGGACAACAAGCGGATGTTCGGAAAGGGCTTCTAATAAGTAGCGTACGTCTCAGCATACACTTGAAAAGAGAAGTCGAAGATGGGAGGTTGCAGGTTGCACAAGTGTTGTTGGTGAATGACCTTCTCTCGTGGGCAATTCAACCGGCCAGTTTATCCAAATCTCCAATGGCTGCGGAGTTTTTGGCCCGGCGATTCTCCTTGACGTCGTCCAATACCCCACACACATCTTTGTTTTGAGACGAGACGAGACGAGACGGGAAGCAAAGGACAACGACGTCTTAGACCATCAGCATGGCCGAACCAATTCCTCCTCCTCTGACAGGACCGACCTCGAAAGAGAAAAAGTACGACAGGCAGCTACGTCTTTGGGCTGCAAGTGGTCAAGCAGCGCTTGAAGATGCCCACCTCTTGCTTGTGAACTCTGGCTCTGGTGTTGTTGGAATAGAGACACTGAAGAATCTTGTGCTTCCTGGTATTACTACGTGAGAAGACTGCTGTGCACGCAAAGTACTGACAAGTATCAGGGGTTGGACAGTTCACAATTCTGGACTCATCTACTGTTACAGAGGCAGATCTTGGTGTCAACTTCTTTCTGGAAGACGAGGACATTGGCGCGTCAAGAGCAGAAAGATGCTGTCGACTGTTGCAAGAACTCAATCCTGATGTTCAAGGTAACTACATCAACGAGGTCAGCATTCATGTCCGACAACAATGTGTCCATGCTCAATAGCAAACAGTCCTTCGAAACCTTCTTCAGTCGAGCCGATGCCCTGAACAAGTTCACTCTCATCATTGTCGTTCTACCAGTTTCTCCTGACATTCTCAACACCATTTCCGAACACACTCTGCAACAAAACAAAGCTGCATTTTACGTTCACAGCATCGGTTTCTACTCACACTTCACACTACAAATATCAAAGGCATTTCCCATAGTCGACACGCATCCTGATCCTGTATCCACTCAAGATCTGCGCTTACTCAATCCCTGGCCGGAGCTGCTGTCGTATGCTCAAGAGAAGACGCAGAATCTGCAAGATATGGATGCAGAACAGCACGGACACGTCCCGTATGTACTGCTACTATTCCATCATCTGGAAGAATGGAAGCATCGGAATGGTGGAAAGGTGCCCGACAACTACAAAGAGAAGGCAGCCTTCAGAGACTTGGTCAAACAAGGAATGAGGACGAATAATGCCGAAGGCGGGGAGGAGAATCACGAAGAAGCAGTGGCTGCCGTACTGAAGAGCTTGAACCCTGCCGTTCCTTCGAGTTCTGCGAAAGAAGTACTCACAGCACCAGAGTCTGTCGAGCTCACTCAGCAGGTACGATCATATCAGATATTCTGTCTTCACTCTCACTAACATCATTAGTCTGCTGACTTCTGGGTTATTGCCCATGCCATCAACGACTTCTACACCAAGCATTCCGTGCTCCCACTCTCAGGTTCATTGCCAGATATGAAAGCAAAATCGGCAGACTACATCCAACTTCAAAACATCTACAAGAGCAAGGCACGACAGGATGTGGCTGAAGTGTACGCGCGTGTGCAAGAGCTAGATGCCCGACTCCAAAGATCCATCAAAACACCACAGAACGAAGTTGAAGCATTTTGCAAAAGTGCTGCATATGTCAAGCTTGTTCGTGGAAGACCTCCACATCTCGCGAAGACTTTCTTGTCGTGGGATGACCGTGCTGGATTTGCTGCAAACAACCTTACTAATCCTGACTCGCTCACACTTCTCTACATCGCCTTCCTAGCCTACGACAATTTTATTGCCTCTCAGGATACTACGAATGGCCACAGTCAAAATGAATCCAAGATCGAGCAAGTTACGACGCATGCGTTCGAAATCTTGAAGAACCTTCTCAAAGAAGCTGGTGAGACTATCGATGAGCCGGAGCACACTGAAGTCAAGGAGACATTGACCAAGCACATTGACGAGCTAGTGCGCGCTGACGGAGGCGAACTACACAACATTGCAGCTGCAACAGGTGGAATGGTCGCACAGGAAGTAATCAAGGTGATTACGAAGCAATATGTTCCTGTTGACAACACCTGTCTATTTGATGGTATCAACAGCAAGACTTCAGTGCTGAAGCTGTGATCTGGATTAGGATGAATGATCCAGGTTTGCGACTGGATAGATGAGCATATGAACGGCGTCAAATGGTAGCATAATGCATGACGGTAATGAGGTATGACCACATGAATGAAGGCATAGTATAGGGTTATCCAGTTAGATGAGATAACCGGTCTACTGAATCTGAAACCACTACTCCATCTCTTCAGATCTACGATAATGAAGCTGCTTCAGCTTTTGCAAGAAGTTGGTTCGTGGAAGAGCATCATCTGGCCTTGGCAAGGTCGTTTATCAGTGACGTTTATCAAAGCCATTGGTAATCATCAGCACCTTCGATATCATCACGTCGCACATAACGAGAAAGAGTACTGTCTCCCAAAGTGATTTTCATGCTTTTCAGACACACTCCAGAACAATAAGCAATATAAACAATACACTTCCACCTTCAAAACTTAACTCGTCAAAGACCTCTTAGCCATGTCTAGCACTGTATATCTCGTTACCGGTGCTAACAGAGGTATCGGTCAAGGTCTCGTTGCTACACTCCTTGAGCGGCCTTCCACCACAGTCATTGCAGTTGTTCGTGATCCAGAATCAAGCACGTCCAAGGCGCTTCTCTCTCTTCCCACCAGCGACAACTCCCACATCATCCTCGCCAAAATCGACTCTAGCGATCATCCTACTGCTACTGAAGCTATTGAGCAGTTACAAGCCATCAACAAGATTGATGTCGTGATTGCAAACGCGTAAGTTATCTTCTGCCCATTGCATCTCTCCCATCAAGCAGCCAAGCGACTGACAATCCTTTTAAGTGGCAAGGCTCAATACTACGGTCCTGCCGCGGAGACACCCATCTCAGAAGTCCGCGAACACTTCGACGTCAACACTATCGCCCCAATTGCCCTTCCAAGCTACCCACAAACTCCTTCTTAAATCGTCCAAGCCCATCTTTCTCGGCGTCACCAGCGCCCTTGCTACGATGACGGATATACACAAGTTGCCACCAGTACCTGCGATTGCCTATGGCACTAGCAAAGCAGCGTTAAACTATATCGGGCGCTAGATTCACTTTGAGAACGAAAAGTTGATTGCTTTTGTCATTAGTCCTGGTTAGGTTCAGACTGACATGGTGAGTGTAAAACTGTGCTTGGAGTCGTTGTTAAGTCAATTTCCTAACCGCATCACATTTAGGGCAACACGGGTGCAAAACTTGTTGGAATGGAAGCGGCTCCTACTTCTGTGGAGCAGAGTGTGGAGGGTATTTTGAAGAAGCTTGATAATGCTACTAAGGAGGAGACTTCGGGCACTTTTGCAGATTTTGCTGATGATAAATGGAATTGGTAGTGTTCTTGAAGGAGTGTCATTTGTTACCTTACCCTTGTCTGTTTACTCTCGGAACCAGACTACTACTAAAATTACGTAAGCACTATGCAAAGTCTTGGCAATCGCAAAACGACCTTTGTTCCTTTCTAGTGTGTGACTCACGTCTTGACATCGTGACATATATGTAGCCGGTTTTATAAGCAAGAAATCAGATGAGATACTCGAAAAGCGCTTCTGCAATGCTCTGCTCACTTCGTGTTACCTCCTGACATCTTCATTATGAGCACCACACAAACAGCGGAAATCGAGCTCGAAGTCAACCCAAAATCAACTGCACCACACATCGTCGCAGCAACAGTCAACGACTCAGCTCCTAGCATCCATGATGACAACGAAGCACCATCTAATGCCGTTGATGTAATTCCAGACGGCGGCTACGGATGGATTGTAGTCTTCGGTCTGGCTTTGCCGGCAACATTCTACAATGGCTGGACTGGCTCCTGGGGTGTGCTGCAGACTGCTCTTCTCCAGACCCAACTCGGCGCGAGCACTTCAGCGCTTTCCTTTGTGGGGTCGTTGAGTATAGCTCTTTGTGTCGCTTTTGGATTAGCTTCAAACCGTCTTCACCAGCTGTGTGGTGCGCGGTGGACCATGTTCATTGGCACGACACTATTAAGCGCGAGTGCTTTGCTTGCTAGTGCCACGACAAATAATCTAGGCGGTCTGTTTGTTACGGCAGGGATGCTGTCAGGTATAGGTGGAAGTATAATTTACAATCTGGGGAATACGGTTCCGGTACAGTGGTTTTCTGGTAGGCTTGGTGCTGCGAATGGGTATATCAAGTTTGGTGGCGGTGTAGGATCCGCTGTATGGGCTGTCGGGTTCGAGGCTTTCATTGAGAAGTAAGTGGTTGGGATCTCACACACTGCAGGCATCCTCTCTCTAACACATATACTTCGCAGAGCCGGCATCGCATGGGCTCTCCGCGTCTACGGGCTTCTCGCTTTCGTGAGCGGTGCGCTCGGCTCATATCTAATTCGCGAACGCACACCCGCACGTAAAGCGCAAATCCTTGATTTCACACTCTTCAGGAGCCTGCCGTTTTGCGTCCTCTTCGCCGCAGGAGCAATCTGCGTCTTCTGCCTCTACGTCCCGCCTTACTTCCTACCGCTCTTTGCCCACTCCATCGGTCTCTCTGCCTCCACTGGTGCAGGTATCGTGGCTGCGTTTCATGTCTGTGGTGCTGTAGGGCGAATTGCTGCTGGCTATGCTTGCGACAAACTTGGCGCTACGAATACGCTATTACTTGTCACAACTGTAAACGCTTTGAGTATGTAGGAGCAAGCAAAACTTTCGTGATATCTAGACTGATTTGTTATTACTACAGGTATGCTCGCCATCTGGCCCGTGTCCGACACCATCGGCCCACTAGCATTATTCGCTGCATTCAACGGTCTAGCTAATGGCGCCTTCTTCGTGGCCTTCCCTGTAGCAATTGCGAAGAATGTGGGACCCGGACAGGCTGCTGCTGGGATGAGCATGGCGGCCACAGGATGGACTGTGGGATATCTCATGGGCTCTCCCATTGCCGGTAGTAACACAGTTCATGAAGGAGAACAACAAGTAACATTACTGATTCGAACCAAATAGGTATACTCATTGGCATTACTGGCGCGGAGCAAGGAACTAGTGTCAAACCATACAGGGCGGCTATTTTTTATGCTGGTGGTATTGCTACAGCGAGCGCGGCGTGTGTGCTTTTTGCTAGGTTGAGATTGGATAAGAAATTGATTAAGAAGTTGTAGTAGGTGGTCATTGTGGGATTTGTACTGGTAGTGATGGGTATGAGATGTGTATGATGTTGTGTTATGTGAAGGTAACGTCGACCAGCCACTTCTTGGATTTTGGATTCAGTTGTAGATGTCATTAAGCGATAATAGTGTATTCCAGCACACGTTATGGACCCCCAGTAGTGTCTGACAATTATTCCAGTACAAATCTGTGCTATTCTACAGTGTCGGACGACATTGTTGTCATTTCGGCTTTTCTTCTGGCCAGGTTACGTCTGATATGCGTGTCTACAAAGTCGTGTATTGTTCGATCTCAGATTCGTGGCCCTAGGCTAGGAACAGTTGTCGAAGGCTGAATGACACAATCCCGGCTATAAGCATCTACATGCTCTATAGCCTGAAGTCTCGACAGATCGTGGGCGTTTAACAGTCTTCATCTAGCTTCGTTCGGGATACGGCTATACTGGAGAAGCTGCAACGAAGCTTTAAGCATGTCTAGTAGTCTTCACAACTTAGATCTAGCTGTGTTCGTACTTGATATCCCAGGATCTAGCTTGTTAAGAGTGTGGTAAGGCGGAGAGGGCTTGGTTGATTCCCAAAGCATTCCAGCACTCCAGTACTCCTCGGAGTCCTCGCAGTTTCATATTAAAGATGCGACAGGCTCATGAAACTCTGAATTAATCTCGATCGAGGAGTGGTAACTTCTAGGAAGTTATCAAGCAGTCGGGACTGACAGCACTCTCTTGAAGGCAGCCCTCTCATCACCATAGTCTAGCACGGGATGACACGCATATAAGATTGAACGTGTATAATATATCTACGACAGCTAGAACGAAGATCCTTTTCAGAAAAGCTCATGTGGGATCGAAAAAACACTGTCTCGCCGCATTCAACCAGCCGTTTCCAAAGGCAAGGCGGATTCTACTGCAGTCTTACGAGAAAAACGATGTTGTCAATGTAGAAATAGGCCTGCTCTGCGTTAGTCGATGCCACGACTTGGAACAGGAAGTATGGCTCTGGTGTGGGAATGTTGAGAGTGTATGAGACCGTGTACCAATTATTGTACGCCTTGCCAAGCCACCACTAAAATTATTCTCGGAGCTAGGCAGTGGGCTATAGGTGTCCGACGGTGCATAGACAGTAACGTATACTAGGTCTTGATAGTCTGGCGGATTTGCAACAGTATTGATGCACTGCATGTCCAAGGAGAGCTGGTATTGTGTTGCAGTTAGAACGTCGTTCTGCTCAAACCATACATTGCCGCCGGGAGCAATGCTGAAGTTGGCAAAATAGTTGCCGTGTCTGTCACCAGGCGTAGGATTCGGGACGATGCTGACATTTTGCAGTGCCATGTTAGCGTAAGTCCTATTCGTCCACGGCGCCTGAAGGCCAGTCTCGAAATCGCCGTTCGGCATAAGATTAGTATGTTGCGAGGGCTTCTATCGAGGTTACAATGGCAGTGGTAACAGTATCTGAGCTGACAGTCGCCGTAGTAGTAGTTGTGATGTCAGTGATGATCGTGGTTGTTGTCGGCAGGTCGAAAGACGTGGTGGCATTTGCATCATCAGTAGAGACTACTGAGGTTATTGTCGTGGTAGGGAAATCTGATGAGATGGTGTATGTCTCGTCCAAGGTCACCGTGCTGGTCGAATGAATCGTCCATGGAGTGTTATTCGAGATTGTGCTTGTCAAATCGTCGGTGATTATGATCGTCTGTGTAGAAGCTGTACTCGGCGTAGAGGTGGTCTGCAACGATAGAAAGGTTTGTCCCTGCCACGAAGTTGAGAAGGAGGTGGTCATCAGAGTGGCCGGCAGCACGATAGTGAGAGAGCTCGTCACTGTTGCATAGACTGTGCTGATTGTTGTTGAGGTGTACGTAGTGCTACGTGGCGGTAGAGCGGATGTCAGGACACGGGAACATGCGCTGCTCAACGCGGATAGACCAAGAGAAGCCCAGACAGGAGGAACAGAAATTGGAGTGGCGGCACGCGCTGCAATGGTCTTTGGCTCGACATGTATTGTGGTTGATGTGGTCGAGTAGATAACGGTCGTGGCTACGGTCAGCGTGCCAATATTCGTTGTCAGCGTAGTAGTATCAGTCTCGCTCTGAACAGCTGTCGTGAGACTTGGAGTTCCAATATTCTCAGTGCTTATGAAAGTTGTTGAAGTTGAGCTTCCGGTAGCCACAACAATCGTAGTTGTTCCTTGATTTTTAGTTGATACAGTCGTGGACAAAATCGGATAGGTATAGTATGTCGTCAGAGCTGTTGTGCCAATGTCAGTGGTCGCATCAATTGTGCTCAAGGTAGTGTTCTGAGTAGCATCGACGGCATACGCGTCCATTACTGTCTGGATGCTTGTTGCTATTGTGGTGGGCACAACAGTCGTCTGTAGAAGATTGACGTGCTCGTCGCGTAATTTGTCGTAACAGTAGTATTGATTGACAGCGTAACGGTCTTGCTTGAAGTGCTGATAAGGCTCATAGTAGGTCGAATGAAAGAGCTACAAAAGCTGCTTGTCTGAGGTAGCTCGCTAGAGCCGACGACTGAGAACACATCCAGCGCCAAGGAGCAAGCAGCAGCATTGACATTGGCAGTTGTTGCGGGCATGGCTCGACAGAATGCGAACAAGCATGCTGTCGCAATGATATTCCGGACTGATAGCATATCTGGCAGCTGTCTACTTTGACAAGTCCTGACTTTGATGAGTGAAGAACAGATGCAAGTACTTGCTTGATAGTAAATCAGAGCTGATGGATGAAGCGATGCCAAATATGAGGGAGACTACCATCTTTTTATCTCTAATGTCCTTTAGGGAACATCGCCCCTTCAGCCCACCCAGAAACATGCACGTAGTACAAACTTCTGACAACACATCAGGGACTTGTGCGATGTCCGGTGAAGGCTGATGGCTGTTGTGATCAATCTGGCATTAGTCGCACTAATAGCACGCGTGACACCTCTAGATTTCCCGAAGCGACGGTCGGCCTTCGCGTTAAGCGACGACGCACAAAAGCGCGCTGAACTGAGGCACTCTTGTAACAAAAGTACCATTACCGCAGCTGACGCTTTCGATAGGGGTGGTTTTGTATAGCAGCTGATGAAGATACGAATCGCAGGTAACTAGTACCAATATAACATTAGCGCATCGAAATGCTACGGCACTGTTCGCCCTCCCACCATGGTTTTTTGCATGACAGGAGTTCAGTACGCATCATGATTCCCCGTTGACGTTAATTCGGGATTTGACAGTACGGAGGACTGCGAAAATGGCAGCCAATAGAGGTGGGCATCCTTCGCACCAAATCCGTATTATAGTCAGAGCGTACTGCGTCTCACAAATGTCCAATGAAGTTCATCCGGGATGTGATTGTATTTCGATAGCGATGATGATATTGAAAGGAGGTGAGCAGTCGTCCAGCAAAGAAGCCGGGATGCGGCCTGGCTTGATGGAAAGATTCCACGTGGCGTCCGGCGTCCGCTCGCAGCATGTTCATAATGTCGCCTCTTACGCCCACTGAAATAATATATCGGAGCAAGCGCAACCGAAGCTCGGAAAGGCAATGACCTTGAGCGCAGCAGCAGAAGAGATGTAATACCTAATTCACTAAGGCAGTATTGTCCATTTCGGATCCATGCTTCCAGTCAAACACAAGCCGAGGGCAAGCCCGTTGGAGGGTAGCAACAGAGAGAGGTCAGGAGAGTCAATGAGGAGCTTGGGAAGGGGAGGGTGTACTATGTGTTCTTTGCGCCGGCAACGGTGACGGTGCTGTTGCGGTACAGTACCAGAACGGAATGTCCCGAGCACAAAACTTGCGAACGATAAATTCTCAATCAATGTGAGACTAGTTGCCTCAGAACAACTACACCACGAAGTAGTACTTTCTCCGAACTGCTAGGAGCCACCTGTAAGTACATCGTGACTATGGTTCTAGACCACCTGGCACTTTTAGCGCAATGCTTGCCAAGCCAAGCCCGCCTCAGCTCGCCTCAGCTCGCTCGCCTCGTCTCGTGACCTCTGAGGGTGGCCATATCTACGTGATCTTTCCCACACCACGCGGTCAATGTCGGGAGGAACAACGCACAGAACGCAAAATTCGCAATGTTTATTAGCTATTTGCACCGCAGCAGCTCTGCGCGGATCCTGGCTACAGCTTCGCTTGGCAATGTAGACCGAACGTTGATTCTAGCTGAAACGAGGAACATGTATCTTGCCACCCTTGCTCTTACAGACATGCAGAGATGTTGCTATTGAGTACTAATACAACATGGCCGGCAACACACGGTGCTGCTGACTTGGAAAGTTGTGTACCTCTCTTCATGCCCTTGCTCTCTCGCACCTCCCCGATAATCCTCTACAGCTCTGCGAAATCCATCTTTTGGCAAAATGCGTTGAATATCATGACTAGCTAGTCAACCAGCTGCTCTCTCTCTGGAACAACTGTTGGCGAAAACCCTCTAAATATTGACTGGAAATGGTTTAAGCTGTCAGCTACAAACTGTTGGCACGATGGAAAGTTCAGCTGAACATCGCTAGCTTGAGTCTAGATGGAATATGAAAAAATATATATACATCGCATCATTCTTCGAACGGAGAAGACAGAGCTTTCCTCAACCTTCAACCTCGAATACCACCTATCTGTCGTGCAGTCGATACTACTGTAGAAGGAGCTACCCCTGACAGATGAGCAACATGTTCGCAACTCGCTTATTCCTCTACCAATGCGTGCTCCTCTTGCCGCTTCTCGTCAACGCTAGCCAGACATGTCCGAACGGTGTCTTCGCTATTATCGCGTCGCAATTGGCCAAGTACGCACCAGCAGTGTCGTACTGTTCCTCGAGATATCCACTATCGACCATGACAATGACCGTTCTTGCACCATCTTCCACAATTTCCGCGACTCCAATTACGATCACTCAGACTACGACTGATGGGACTACTTTGTTAACGTGAGTAGTGAAGCAATCATCATACGAGCATGACTGAATAGTCAACAGTACGACAGTCCCTACGATAACATCTGTCACTACACAGTATGTGATGGTAACAGTCGTGGAGTCGACTGGGACAGCTACCACGACTAGTACTCTAGCTGTACAACGTCTGAAGAAGCGGGCAATCACGGCTGCTACGAAGACAGTGCGTATCATGACCCTCGCGCCTGATCCCTACATTTGAGCTAAATAGATTGTTCAGACTAGCACGCCTGACGCGAGAGCATCAATCTTCAGTAGCCTTCTTTCCGGAGCTAAAGCTGTGGTCAACACAGCCTGCTTGTGCATTGAAGGTCCAGCACCAACCATTACGTCTACTTTCACGCCCAAGACTACTGTCTCTAGCACTGCAACGGTAACGCAAGATGTAGTTGTAACAAACATGGCGTAAGCATCTCCCAAGCGAAGTCTTGTCGATCATTCGGGAATTCGATCAAAGCAGCTAAACTGTAACTAGAACTGTTACACCTAGCACACTGGTGACCAGTATAGTTACCAGCACAACTACTACAACAACCACGACTACTGCGGTGTCATTGCCAACTACCTGCAGCGCTCAACAAGCTAATAAATGCGCCGCCTTTTGCAACATTGGATATCCTTCTGGAGGTGTTGTCTTCAGTGATGCTCTGGTCTGCAATAACCAGCAGTCAGTCACCTGCTCTACTGACAATGACTGTGCTGGCCAGGCCAACTTACAAGGAACACTTGTCTGTGTTTTCGCGGATGCGAATTTTGATTGCCCTGGTGGAAGGGTATGTGCCGAGGTAGATACTACTTGCGGTTCTGGTTCTTGAAATGGTATCCTTGGATCCTGAAATGTTGGATAGTATAGTACTAGGCGCAAAATGCAGAACAGAGTACATCACGGGTGACTCAAGAGCGACATTTACCATGGAACTGATGTCATTTCTGATATAGCAGACCTCGATTGCAAAATGCGATTGTTATTGGCCGTCCAGCTGAAGAAGACTTGCAAACTGTACAGTAACGTGATATATCAATGTGCGCTAGATCCTTCGCTGAAGGTGCGCTTATGTCATTAGTGTCCTAGGCTTCATGGCGCGCACAGATATACCACGGGCAATGGATAATTGAGTAGTGGTTGGAAAGTACTCCCGCCCACCACAACGTTTCGCCTCAACAATTCGCTTAGCGTTTCTTCCCACCAGTCCTCGTCGTTGCCTAAAGCGCCCCGCACGCCGTAAGAGCTAGACGAGAAACTCCACAGACACTCCTTATAGTCTCATCTTTTCTTCGCATCCATAAAATTCATGTCTGCACTAAGCGAGCAGATTCGGAGCAACGCGCTATTGAGGACGATAGAAGGCGGCGAAATAAACAATTCTCTAATGTGTAACATCAGTCCAGCGGCTCCATGTGAGTGATATGACAGGCTCTACCTCATCTTTGCTTCTACATTTTCCACTTATCAATAGTGGAAGTCGACGATACTAAGAGGTCACAACTCCACTACAAGTATGCTCAGGTCTCGATGTCAAGTGTGATTGTTTTGACAATGGCGATACCTCCAATCTCAATGTCAAGGTTACCCCTACCAAACACTCACTTATCGGATACAGTAACTCCATACGCCTCATGTCTCCCGTCCTCCAAGACGACCTTCCAATATCAGGCACTCTGTAGCGCTTGGAGATGGTGCAAGATCATGCCCATGAGAAATGATTGCTGAGATGTGGAGAACATGTATGTTCGACTGGTAAATCTTAATTCGTCTAGCATGATCGAGCTGCCTGCTAGCACCGCACCTGGAATACCGAATGCACGCTGAAACGAAACATATGAGAGCACCTCCTGTTTGCTTGCGAGGACATACTGACATAAATCTTGTGCCCTGTTGATGCTCAGCCCTTCACTCGCAAGTTCACCCATGTTTCCAAGGAGAATGGTTGTGCTGAATGGACGTCGACCATCCGTCAGGTCTTGCACTAACCTGGTCAGATCGAGACTCTCATCCGCGATAGCATTTCCAAGATAGATAGTGATATAGGCGTTGCGCTTGAAGCTGACGGCTTGGATCTGGTGGAGCAATGAGGACAAACTGCTGTACTTCTCGATGATTGGCAATTTCTTCTTCGGCGCGGCTTGAAAGCCGTCCCACACCGGCGCTGGTGCATCCTGCGGAACAAAGAAGTAGTGCCTTGCATAGCTCCTGACGGGGCGACAAAGTGCTGCAATAGTCGACAAGAGGCCAAGATAAGAGTCGGCGTAGGTCATTGCAGCTTCTGTACCAGCCAGGGCGGCGTACGACCTCTCGACATCGAGATGGAGTGTTGATGTGCCTATAACCCAGCGACTACCACCAGACCCAAGACCGAACTTTTCGCGCATTGAATGGCCACATTCGATGAGATTGTTGCTGACGAGCTTGATGGATTGTGATGCTGCGTCTTCTAGGATGAGATTAATGATCTGCTTACTCACTTCCTTGATCTCAGATTCTTCTAAGCCTCGATTTGCGATTTCTGTGTAGCAAAAAGTTGAGTGTGTGTAACCAGTCTTGCGAGCAAGTCTCATACTTTGAGCTGCTGCCACAGTGCGTACCACAATCTGGGTGACGGTCTCGTTGTCGAAGTCAGCAGATAAGCAGAGCCTAACTCGTCCTTCCCAAAATGGCACCGCAGGTGGTGTTATTGGTGTCGCCAATACCCCATGTTTGCGCAGTACATATGAGAAGAGAGCTGCTCGACTGGGACGTCCGGTATGTAGCGGCAAGGCTGGAGACAGGCTGTTTCCATACACATGCATACCTGCTTCTCGAAACTCGGCTCGAACATAGGCTACAATGTGCCTTAATCTCTGTAAGCGACGCGCCAGTAGAGTCTGTTGCCCCAGGATGAAGAGAGTATTGACCATCACTGAAGTAGCGAGGGGATCACAACCTTGGTCAAGGAGTTGTTGACGACGTGTCAGAATTGCATTTCTGAACTTCTCTTTACCCCAGACGATACCGCCTGTGGTCCCAAAAGACTTAGATAATGTGGCAGTCCGGAGATCGAACATGTCATCTTCGACTGCATTCTCGGGATGCTCGTCGTTCCAAGCTTCGACACATCCACGACCTGTACGACCAAGAGCGAGAAGGGAATGTGCTTCGTCGACGAGAAGGTTGCAGTTGTATTTGTGTTTCAGATTGCTCAACTCGTTCACCGGTGGCACGGTGCCATCCATACTGATGGACAATGTTAGCGCAAGTTGTCAACACGATATTAGTGGGGTAACGCACCTGTAGGCACCTTCCACCGCTACTAGAACGTGGGATGTTTCTGCGGCAACTTGCTCGAGCAACTCCTCTAAGTGCTTCATGTCATTGTGTCGGAACTTGAGAATCCTTTTTGGCTTCGCCAGGTATGCAGCAACGAACATTGAATTGTGCGACTTCTCATCCATGACGACCACCCAGGTCTCATCTAGCACCGCTGTGAAGCACAACACATTTGAGCAATAGCCTGTCGAGACTGTCGTGCAAAACTCGGTATTGAAGAGCTTCCTCAGCCCTTCATGCATCGCTGCCTCAAGCTTGGGTACTTTGTCAGAGTTCGCCACTGGTAGGCAATTCAATGTCATCCTCTGAAGTCCTTCGGACGCTGGTGTTACACGATAGAAGCCAGCGTAATTGTGACTAGCACTTTGGATGACGTTTTGGATTAAACCAGACCCATCGGCAATGGGAGCATTCGACGTCCACATAGATGTGGTGATGCGATCATTTGCGCCAGCCCTACTAAAAACAGGCTTGACATACCGGTAGACATACCAGCCAGCATCAGAGATCGGTAGCTGCTTTGCGTGGACCTCATTCCACGTGCTCCTAGACCGCATATATGCTATTCTTCCAAACTCACGGACCTTTTGCCGTGTGCTTATGGGTGGAGGGATGCTGTATCTTGGTGATGTGAGGAGATACTCTTCCTAAATTCCGATGGCCGTCAGCTTGGAGTCACAATCACGCGTTTTAGCATTGAGAAGACGTACTCTGTCATCGGTCGCTCCGTTCAGAGATTGTCTCTCAGAGATTGACGGCGTGGATTGGCTGAAGATTTCATGTACAGAGATCGAGGCCGTCGCGTCAGTTTTGGCTTTTTCGAGGCTGTCTCGCGTGCCGTACACTGCGGTTGCTACGTCGGTGTAGTCAACGCTAGTCATCATAGATGTTGTCGGACTGGATTGGGCTGATGAGTGTGAAGCTAACTCATAGGATGCAGACTTCGGGCTAGCTTTTATTTCCAAAATCAAGATTGCAACAACAAATATGTGCGGAGGTCACAGGGCAACCGCTCATGTTCTGATTCGTTGTCATTTGCACGTACACGACCAGCACCAGAGAATGCGCATACCACACCCGATTTACCAAGACAGTGACATCTTTGGTACGTTTCTCGCTCGGTTTCACGCTCCGAATCGGGGACGAGCCAGGGGCAGGCCTATCTAGGGCTAGCCTAGCAACTCCCAGCGTACGTTTCTCGCTCGGTTTCATGCTCCGAATCGGGGACGAGCCAGGGGCAGGCCTATCTAGGGCTGGCCTAGCAACTCCAGCTGAGAGCAGGGAAAGCAAGATGCATGTTCCTTTTTGTATACTTGGTGTTGCCTCACAAGACTCGTCATCTGCTGGCATGACTGTACAACTTCAGCTAGATTAATGTTCCTCTCTTACTCTTTGAGAGTTGATGATGGAGTGTATATCTACTGACAGCCTGGAGTTCTGTTTTCTTGAGGATACACTGCGAAGCGAAGCTGTAGCGCCGGAGATTCGCAGGGCTATTCAGGCTGCGCCCGATGTAGATAGCTGATGAGCATTGCAAAATTCGCGGTAGGCACATCGCTTAGCTAGACGCGTATGCGAACCATGTCAGAAATAACGACGAGAGAGCCTGCTAACCGTCACTCGAGGTAGTGTATTGGTAGATACTATTACCAGGTCTTGGTGTCACCTTCTGCAAGTGAGGGTGATAATTGGCTGAGAGGCCACGAAATAGGCGAGCTGAGCTGAGCTGAGCTGAGCTGAGCTGAGCTGAGCTGAGCTGAGCTGAAACTGACATGAGCTGGAATCTTAGTCACGTGTTGTGGAGAAGTACCATTTCGAGGTATAGTCGTAGTCTCAATAAATCCAGCCGCTCCATGACTCGCGAGGCGCAAGCTCCGGCTCGGAAGGAGCGTATTGGAGAGAATTCGTCTAACGGCTACTAACCCAATTGAGAATAGTAGGTAAAAAGTAGAGGGTTCAATCATGTGCAAAACCAGTCTGGGTTAACTGAGACTAGAATAGTCGTTGATACAAGGTTAAGTATATGGCGTGCGTTAACCGAGAGAGCTAAGCCCTCATGCTCTACTTCATGTTTGCTTGTATATTACCTACTTATCTAAGGGCATCATGGTTGACTTGGCTTCAAGCCCTTAAATTCCTTCGTTATGTTCGTGATAGCCTCCTCGACCGGCAACCGCTCTACTGAGCTCGCACCATAAAATCCATGCAATCCTTTTACTTTGCTCAGGATATACTCTGCGTCTTTCGGCATGGCTATAGGACCACCATGACATAGAACTATCACATCAGGATTGATCTTTACAGCCGCATCCTTCATCTCCTGTATTAGGGGCACGCAGTCTTCAAGACTCTTGCCTGATGTTGCTCCAATGCTACCGGAGGTCGTGAGACCCATATGACATACGAGGACATCCGCGCCTGCTTCTGTCATTGCTTTGGCTTCCTCCACATTGAACTAACAGTATCAGATCATTTGCAATCGACACTCTAACAGCAGTACTTACCGCATAAGGAGTCGTTAACATTCCCATCTCTCTTGCCAATCGCACAGCCTCTACCTCACATTCAAATCCCATTCCCGTTTCCTCCAGATTCTGGCGAAACTGGCCGTCTATCAATCCGACGGTGGGAAAATTCTGAATACCAGCGAAGCCCAGGTCTTTGATCTGCTTAAGGAATTGGGGCATCTCTCGGAAAGGATCACTCGCGCAGATACCAGCGATGACAGGGGTATGCTTGACGATAGGAAGAACCTCGGACGCCATGTCGAGGACGACGTTGTTCGCATTGCCGTACGGCATGAGTCCAGCTAAGCTTCCTCTACCTGGTTTGTGGTTAGTTTGATCAGTGATGGTAAGGAAGAACAGAAGATGATATTCAGTAGTGGCGGAATGCATGATTGTTTCCTGATTCACACACCTGCCATTCTGTAGCGTCCTGAGTTATAGATGACTATAATATCACCTCCTCCTTGCTCAATGAACTTGGCGGATAAGCCAATACCTGCTCCGGCTCCAACGATGACTTTTCCGTCGGCTAATGAGGATTGGAGGCCTTTGAGCGCCTCCTCCCTATTCTTTGGCCGTGGCATCTTGTGATGGCAAAGTGATTATTATGCTTTTGGTGCTTGTTGTCCAGAATGCACTGTTGAAATGGGAGGTGAAGGAAAAGCACGATGACGTCTGTCGTTCGTGCCCCGCCTGTCCTTTCAACATTTGATGACAGTCACCAGACATCCTCATCCCATACATACCCAAATCCTAAAGAAGCAAAACACCACATCCCAAAACAACCTCATCTAAGAACCGAAGCTGAAACAAATTCCTTGTGATTCATACCTATAGAACCTAGAAAGACTACATGCCGATACAAGATGCCAAGCATTGCGCTGCTCGGCACTCTCGACACTAAGCTCGAGGAGATAATTACACTTCGCAGGCTCATACTCTCCTCAGATCCTACCGCATCTACGACGGTGACCCTCATTGATGTCGGTCGGACTCCGGTCTCACATCCGGACGTGACCATCTCCCAAGCCACAGTCCTGAAATATGCGCGCTCAGATGCACCGCATAAGGGTAAGGGCATCTCGAAGCTGCCTCGGGGCGAGGTGATAAAACACATGATCTCTTGTGCCACTGCTTTGATACAAACGCTTCTGCCATCTGGGCAAGATCCTGCACTCGAATATGACAAGCCAGATAATGTCGGAACCATCCATGCCATTATCAGTGCCGGAGGTTCTGGTGGGACCTCCTTAGCTAGCGCTGTCATGCGATCCGTACCAATTGGCTTTCCTAAGATGATAGTAAGCACCGTAGCCTCTGGAGATACTGGACCGATAGTCGGAGAAACAGACATTAGCCTGGTGTACTCTGTCGTCGACATTGCTGGAATGAACGATGTCCTACATGACGTCTTATCGAATGCTGCCGGTGCAATCGTCGGTATGGCACACGCATATTTTCGACGCTTGGAGACCAGAAAGCCGGCGAAGAAAGACGTAGATAACACGTCTGGACTAAGACCATGTGGAAGCAAAGATCACATTAATGTTGCTATTTCAATGTTCGGCGTCACAACCCCGTGTGTGGATGCTATAAGATCTTATTTGAATGGGCTTGGAGACGACCCAGCCCATCCCTATTCATACACTTCGTTCGTCTTCCACAGTACAGGGCATGGCGGTCGTGCTATGGAACGCCTCATTCGTGAAGGCCGTATCGATGCTGTGTTAGACATCACTACCACAGAAATTGCGGATTACATTGTCGGTGGGGTTATGTCAGCAGGGAACGAGCGTCTACGAGCAGCTGCAGAGATGGGTCTTCCACAAGTGATATCGGTAGGGGCTTGTGACATGGTCAACTTCGGCCCACGCAGTACAGTGCCCGAAAAGTTCCAAGCCGGCAGAGAATTGGTGGAGCATAATCCAACCGTCACACTAATGCGCACGAGTGCTGAGGAGTGTACACAGATTGGCACTTTTATAGCGGAGCAAGTAAAGGCGTATGCGAAGGCACCCGAAAAGGTGGTCGTCGCATTACCATTGCGTGGAGTTAGCATGATATCAGTGCCAGGGCAAGTGTTCGAACACAGGGTCGCGGATAATGCACTGTTCAAGGCTTTAAGAGATGGGTTGTCAGAAACTGCTGTGAGGGTCTGTCAGGAACAGCTAGCTGTAAATGACGATGCCTTCGCAAAGAAGGTTGTGTTCTATCTCTGCGGCTTGCTGAGTGGACAAATCTGAACTCAGGAACAGTGGGAATGTACTTTTTCAATGACTCTCTCCTGAGGCTAGCGAGATCAAAGTTTGCACAACTCCAACTATCTTATATTCACTACTACCACGATCTGTTCCGAGCAGATCCCAGCTTCGCTAACGCTCCCAGCAACCTTACCTGAGGCCTGTGCGCTGGAGTTGCAGCTCTTACGAGCCTCGATGATAGTTTCCCTGGAATAGGCCTAGCGCTACTCTATCAGGTGCGATCACTTTCGTTACCTCCGTCTCCAGAATCATGTCAAAAGGCTGGTACACTGCCAACATGCGCCCGTCGACCGTCGTGCAGGCAACTATATCATTCCTTTGAACACGGACGGCCACGGAGGCTGCTTATAACCTGAGATGTCTACCTAGTAATTGCGTACACTTCGGGCCTAGGAGGTAGTACATTGATGTATACGCGATCGTACGGATAGTAGGTGTTAATATTCAACTTAGATGTTGTTCGAGCGTGTACGGAGCAGAATGATGTGCCTGGGCTCATAGCTGAGCAAGAACGTTTTCGTACATGGTTACCTGCGGCGGTATCCCTGAAGGTGACAAATCGAGGTTGTACGTATCGATATTTCGTGTGCTACACTAAAGGATGTAATCATGAGAATAGGAGGTTACATGTATTTTCTTGGCAAATATCAGCCGAGGTCGTCACTGAGAAGTCTGCACCTTTTCTAATTCACTGCATCCAAAAACAAAAGCGTGCTTATCCCATCAGTCATCGTACTATCCGTGTAAATGCAAGAAGATCATTAACATGCCATCGTGATCATGACCATGCCACTCGATCCACCTCCCCTGACCAGTCTCCGGGTCCTCGAACTAGCAGGTCTAGCACCTGGTACGTGACCGCCGTTTGCTTTCCTTGACAATCAGACTCCATTCATACTCATCCACAAAGCACCCTTCGCCGCCCTTGCCCTAGCAGATTACGGCGCAACCGTCCTCCGAATCGACCCACCCACCACTTCCTCTCCGCCTGCCCCGGACGTCCTAACCCGGCATAAAGCCTCTCTGCCCATCAATCTGAAGTCGCGCTCCGGTCACGCGCTCTTCCTCTCTCTAGTGCAACATGTCGACATACTCATCGACCCCTTCCGCCCTCTCGTCCTCGAACGTCTCGGCCTAGCTCCGACCGTCTTGCTCAAACTAAATCCTCGCCTCATCATCGCCCGCATCGTCGGCTTCCGCCGTGATGGACCCTTGGCGGAGAGAGCGGGCCATGATATTAACTACGTCGCTGCTAGTGGTATACTTTCTTTGCTAGGACGGTCGGGACAGCCGCCGTATGCGCCAAGTAATTTGCTTGCTGATTTTGGTGGTGGAGGTATGGTTGCGCTCGTGGGTATCCTGCTGGCGTTGATTAGTAGGGGTGTTACGGGCAAAGGACAGGTCGTTGAGGCAAATATGGAGGATGGTGTGGGCTATCTGGGGACTATGGCGAGGTTGGGGAAGATGGGCGTGTCGGGACGTGCTGATGCTGTTGCTGGTAGTGGTGACGGCGATGGGGGTAGTACGGCAGTCAAGAAGTCTCCGCGCAAAGGACGCATGATGCCAAAAGCAGCAACCAACGCCACCATAGCGGATCTGCCAGGAAGAGCAGCAGATAAAGCACAAAGACGAAAGGAAAGCATCTGGAGCAATCCGCGCGGCCAAAACCTGCTAGACGGCGGATGTCCGTACTACGACTGCTACGAAACCAAAGATTCTAGGTTCATGGCCGTCGGCGCCCTCGAGCCTAAATTCTTCGCTCAACTGATCCACGGCCTTGACCTGCCTGACAGGATACTCATAACAAGAGAAGACAGAGTCACATGGCCACATCTCCGCGCCCTCTTCGCAAGAACCTTCAAATCAAAAACGCGGAAACAGTGGGAAGCCATCTTCGAAGGAAAGGATGCGTGTTGTACTCCCGTCTTATCGCTGGAGGAGATGAGAAAAAGCGGGTACGAGCAGAGACCGATGGTTACGTTGCGAGGGTCGCCCGGGCTGGCTATCGTGGGTGGGGGTGGGAACGAGGGAACGGGGACGGATGTAGAAAGGTCTACAGTGGAAGCAGGACAAGGCGATGGTGTTGAAGGTGATGGGTGGACTGGGAAGATACTCCAGGCTGGTGAGGGGGGCGAAGAGGTACTGAAACTGTGGATGGGGTGGACGAGGGATGTCGATGTGAAAGTTGTGGACGGTGGGTGGGAGATGGTTGAGGCGAGGTCGAGGTTATAGTCGCTTGTTGGCAAGATCTTCTGAACTGCCTTTTGACTCAAGAACTTCTTGGCGTCTGTTACTATTGTAATCTCAAATGCGTTCAAACCTGGAAAATATCTTGCCAAGGCAGGGAAGACGTCGTCACCGTCGACACGAGCTTTAAACAAACATGAAACAAGGCAGTGTCGGATCATTCGAGTGGCGGCCCTTTTCATGGTGCACAACATCTCGTACATGTGGAAAGAGCTAACCCATCGTAATATGCCCACCCATGGACAATACTTCGGTCGAATGTGCTCGCTCGACGTGTAGTACACCCTACCTAGCTGCTGCTACACCCTACTTAGCTAGTACTCGATTCCTTCATAGTCGTCTTCGGTTTACTGAATCGTACTCCTTCTAGTTGGGCTCGTGATGTGGATTACCTAATGTTAAGGACCGTGTGGCTGTATTGGCCTGTAGAGTATAATTGCCAGTTCACACTCGTTGATTCGACGATCATGCAGAACCGCTGCACGTATGCCGCTCGCAGTCGGGTGTTACACTCTTGAAGAAGTATAAAAAACAACCCTTTCCCAAATCCACAACTCTCCATCAATCTTGCTGTACTCCAACTTCACCCTCAATCCCAGGAATTTGGCGACTGGAATTGGGAGACAAAATATCTTCGGTAAATCTTGCGTCACTTTGTGAAGCATTCCCTGGAAATAATCTCAACATCAATTCCCTTTGTGACTTCTAGATCCCAACGACTTTGCAGTCGAGAATTGAGGATATATAGTACTAACCTCGTCCCCTAGAGTGACGTGTGAAGTCTCCTTTGTTGACTTCGCCACGTCATGTTTGCATTTATCAGTCGTCTTCTCAACCTTCTATTCTGCAGGAGACCGCTATCTGTTTTACTACGAAGTCATGCATGATGATTTGTGCGAGTATCGCGCGGCTTTTGGCCACAGAAAGTCTGAATGTATTCTGCTGAGCCTTCAAAGAGCGACTACGATCTGAGCATTTCATTAGCTTCAGTCATCAAGGAAGATCATAATTATCTAGGGCTCACTAAAGCCTTTCACTACCTCATCTTACTGCTCTTTGTTTTCTACCACTTCGAACTCCCTTTCGAGGAGCGCCAATAGTCGTCGAAGCCATCATGGCAACAGTCAGAACTCATTACGTTCTGCGTTTAGTTCAGATGGAGGTTGGAAGCTAGCAATACGGTGCCAAGTGTAAGCTGTGTCAGCCTCCTGTAAAAACTGACTCTTGATGCAGTCAGCGATGTCAGATTGGTAATATGGCTTCTCGAGTATCAGTCTCACTCAAAAGTAGACTCTTCTTACATCAGCTGATGTCCCCTCACTTGCACTATAAGAGGAAGTGGAACACTCTCCATCGAAGCTCAATCTCAAGCACACATCTGCCCGGTCACTACTTCGTTCAAACTCATTCACATAGCCAACATCACCATTATCACCGTCACAACCATCACAACCATCACAAATAGCCATGGTCGTATTCACCAATCCAGTCCCTCCCCAGATCTTCCATCAACAATCCTCCCACAAGACCAAACCCGCATCCTCGCCCAGCAGGCAGCACCGAGACTCCTCAAGCAAGCGACATCAAATACGTCACAGCACAATACCACCGCGACCAAGAAAAAGCCGACGCAGCAGTCGCAGGTTACCTGAAAACGATGGGCGATCTATTCGACCAAAAGGGCAAGTATTTCAGGAAAGACTTTGCCACAAGACTTATCGGCCTAAACCAAATGATCGAGTGGTCCGAGCTGGCTCATTCGTCTGCCGATGCGTAAGTACTCTGTGATGCGACAGTAGATGTACACGCTACAGACACCCAGTCACTCATGATGTAACAGTTGTGCGAAAGGACGAGCCACGGCGATCCAGATCCTGGGCCGAAGTGACCCTGGTCATGACTTTGCAGAAGCGAAGGCGATCAGGTGGGCTGCCGACAACAAGAACAGCACGGAGAATGCAAAGGCGCAGAAGACAAAGGAGTTGGACGCTAATATCACAGCGGGAAAGGCTAAGCCGGCGGTGAATGCGAAGAAAGCTGCTGAACAGGCAGAGGAGGCTAAAGAGAAAGCGGCTGCGAAGCAGGCTGGGCGTGTCGATCCACATTGAGTATCTGGGTTATGGCAGCCGCTAAAGGAATGGGGTGTAACGCTGTAGTTGAGACTTTGTGGTGTGCGTTTAGAGCTCGAGTTGAGTACGTAAATTGTTCTATTGAGGATTTGCGTTAGCTTCATATATCGTGTCCGGAATTGTTAAACTTGAACCAGATTTTCCTCTTCTTTAGCGAAGTCCTCTAGCGTGAATTATCTATACTAGTATCGTGTTTCCGTCTGTCCTCCTCCCAAAACTCCTCAATCTCCCTCGCATAATTAGTCTCTCTCAACGGCACCTCCCACGCCTTATCACTTCTCGCAGCAATTCTCAAAAACAGCCCCATCTTTGCCTTCACCGGTCCCGCAAAATGCAACATCATCACCCCTTTCCCTCCATGTCTCGTATAGTTATACTCTGGCTCCATTTCAAAATCAAATTCCCCTGTCTTATTGCTCCTCGGTCCAACATATGCATTAAACCAGTTCTGAGGCATATACCGGACTAGACCCGCTGTGAGGTAGTCCGGGTGTCTGGCTATCAGTGCAATCATGGCGCTTTGCTCGAACCACATTAGACTCTCGCCCCGCGAGAAGGCGCGGTAAGCGATGACTTGCGTCATGAAGTCGTATGACCATTTCGAGACGCGAAGGAAGAAAATACCGGCGTTAAGAGCTTGGAAGTCGCGGGAGATGAGCAGTTGGGTTGAGGAAAAGTCGGAGGGTGGGAGGAAGATGTCACATGGGATAAGTGGGTTCATGAGAATGATGTCTCGGTCTGTCCAGCTGTTTGTAGGCTTTAGGTCACGTATGAAGAGACGGAACTTATAATGGACCTACTTACATGAGCCATTCAAGTCTTTCTGATTCAGGTTTCATCAGTTGTTCGGCGATAATGGTTGCAATATACACCACTTTGTTCCATACACCTTCATACACATCACTTCTCAGCACGTAAGAAGGATAGCCATGTGCAGAATCGTATGCGAGATGAAGCCGCATTGATTCGTTATAATATCCATCTAGTGGTATGCCACTTTCCTCTGCGCCAGACCCGTAGTGCATATACACTCGCCCTACTTTTGGCGGTTGGCTACTGTACGAGCCAGATTGAAGCGATGAGAGGGCACTGGATAGTATGGAGGATGACCCAAGATATTGCTCAGTGTTGAGTTTCCACACGGTCACGAGCTGAGAACAGAGAGATAGAAATGTCAACAAGCCAAGGATGACAATTGCTCGAGGCGCATGTTGGACAAAATCACGGATCCGCATGTCCACCTAGGACCTAGGTGACTGCACTATCTGTGAGTGTAATTGGCAACTTGCATGGAGGAGAGGTAGTTGATGGTTGTAGTATATCGTCAAGCTGAGTAAGCTCAGGAGGCCGGACACGAGGTCCGAGACCTGCCATCGGTTACAAGAAGTATCTCAGTACAGCACAGCACTGTACTTTGTTTCAATCAATGTTTGTACAACCTCAACCCTGCAGCTGGCCGTTACTTCCCAGCTACCTATCACACAATCATGCTAACAGTATAAGTCTTCACTCCCACCCTGCCTCCTCATGGCACGTAAGAATCTCACCGCCTGCGTACGACTGAGCTCCCTCCAACGCTCATGTTAGCCAGAAAAGTCGCCATCGACAAACTCACTCCCTTTGCGGATGCCGTCGCCGGTCATGATGGTGTGCTAGCGACAGAGGATAATGACCTCGTTATCAAGCCATGCACAGAATCAGAGATAGCCTTCTACAGCAAAGCTGGAAGGCGCATGTCTCAGCTCAAAACTGTCATCCCCTTGTTCTACGGTACTTTGGCTATTGCGAATCCAGAGACGGCGAAAGCCTTGCAAGAGAATGATACCTTTGAAGTCGCGCAACTTGCTCAACAGCAGAGTCCTTCCACAGCGGGTGCTTCACCTACTTCAGCGCCTGCAACAGTACCACGAGGCAAGAGGCTGAATACAGGACAAGCCATTGTTTTGGAAAATCTGGCTGCTTCGTTTGAAAGACCAAACATCATGGACATCAAGCTTGGTATACGGTTATGGGCAGACGATGCACCACCTGAGAAAAGAAGGAAGCTAGACGCTGTGTCAGCAGAGACAACTAGTGGGTCTCTGGGTATGCGTGTTGCAGGCATGAAAGTGTGGCAACCTCATCTTGCAAGGACTCCGGATGAGTACAAGATCTACGACAAGAACTATGGAAGGCAGTTTGATGAACGAACGATACGGCAGCCTTTCAAGGAGTTTCTGTATGAGCGTGGACCTGATGGACGTAAGTTACGACTTAAGAAGTCCGTCTCATATGCTTTATTGACATCTTCGCAGAACTCAAACTCACACCAGCACGGAGAAAAGTAGTAGAAGAGCTTTTGTCCGAAGTCAGGGACATTCAAAAGCTGTTGGAAAAGGAGGAAACAAGAATGTACTCATCCTCAATGCTACTCATCATCGAGGGAGACCCAGATGCACTGGAAAGAGCAAAGGAGATTGAGCTGGAAAAGGAGAAGAAAATCATTGAAAAGACAAGGCTAGCAAGGTTAGCAGAGACTGTGATTGAGGACGAAGAAGAAGAAAAGTTTGTGCTACAAGATGATGATGACGAGGATGAAGATGAAGAGGACGATGAGGAATCTTATCTGACATGTTCGGCTAGTTTGATTGACTTTGCGCATGCAGCATTCACGCCGGGTCTGGGACCTGATGAGAATATGCTTAGAGGAGTGAGGAATGTGCGGATAATTCTGGACAGTATCCTGAGGCAGCCATGACGACCCAAGGCAGGGACTGCACATCTTGGATACACTGTCGGCAGCTAGCATGCGTGCTCGGACCAAACCCGACCCATGATGTAGCATAATATAATTCATAGATGATACTCTCTCACTCGGAAGTCATTGCGTTGCTACGTGCGATTGTCAAAGCTTTGTTGATCCCTCTTCTTCTGCTTGACCCGATATGCCGGTAAGAAGACGCTCGAGTAAACTCTTGAGATTGATTGATTATAGCTTGCAAGGACAAGATACATGCATGCTCATTGATGTTTCATAGTGTCTTCGATTGCCTAGAATGGACTAGCTTGGTTTCGACCAGCCCCAATCCGAGGAGAGGAGGTCAGCGTATTTTTACTTGAGTAAGTACGCTACAAGTGTGATAGAAGAAATAAAACATGACATGCTGTGACTTGCACTCGAAACCACAGCAACAAGATGAGATCAGCACGCGTCTCCGCGATCAAGTCCACGGAACGCACAACACCGAATAGGCCTATGAGCTGGGGTGGTGTCGACCTCCGGCCTGAACCTCCTGTGCTTGAAGACGATGATACTTTGCCAGTGTTGTTGCAGAAATTGTGTCGGTAAGCGGAGACTCTACTTAAACGCCGATGCATCGCCTCAGACTGATATGATAAGTCTCACAGCTATCTAACGAAAGTCATTGATGTCCCTCATACTTTTGAGGAACTGCGGTCGTCTGTCTTCGGACATCAATTATCACCACTGATTCACTACTTATCGACTGACGTACACCATCAAGCTATACTACCCGCATTGCTAGGTCTTCGGGGCCATTTCAAGGCACTTGATGAGGACGACGATCGCCGTTTGAATCTTACCAGAGCTTATGCTTGCGAAATCGTCGCCTGGCGCTTCACGACCTATCTTTCTGAGCAGGAGGCGATAGACTATCTACTTTACGAACTGCCCGAGTTGCGCAAAGAAAGCGTTGTTCGTATGGACGAAGAGGCAAATGATGCCAATCATGATCGTCAACAAGCTGCTTTCTTTGGCGACAGCGCAGAAGCTAATGAGCATTCTCCACTACTTGGTCCTAAACGGGATAGAACAGATTCGCCAGCCATATCTTCAGGCGCTTTGGGTCTGGTCGCCGAAGACGTCTTCCCTGCCTTGGCAAGATCTTTTGCGGGCTTGAATGCCCTTGAGATTGCAACAGTAACAGACGCAAAGAAGTTCTTGAGTCAAAAAGCAGTCCAGAAGATTCTGCATGAGATATGGAGGGGCGATATTGTGTTTTGGGAGACATTGAGTGTGAGTAGTAAGAAGAAGCCTAGGAAGTGGAATAAAAGGTTAGTGAAATATTGCCCTGCGACTGGCTCACAAGGCTAGTAATAGGATACTTGCTTACAGCTTATAGTCGCATGGATCCATATTGCCGGCTTCGTGTGCCCAGATATCTGAAGATATACGAAATGCTGTTCTTCGCTGTTTTTCTAGGCCTCTATTATGCTGTACTCATCGAGCGGAGGATGGATTACGTCACCGTAGAAGAAGTTGTGCTATTCTTCTGGCTGCTAGCCTTTGCGTACGACGAGTTTGGTCAATTCTACGACGCCGGCATGACCTTCTATGCCACCGATTTCTGGTCTATCTGGGACTTTGGCATCGTGGCAATTGGCGTCACCTTCTTCGTCCTACGTATCATTGGGCTGGCTAAGCACGATCACAAAGTGATAGATACGGCTTTTGACATCCTGGCATTAGAGGCGTTGCTGCTTGTGCCTAGAATCTGTTCATTGTTGAGTCTGGTGCCTTTTTTTGGTGTCCTCATACCATGCCTCAAAGAGATGGCGAACTTTTCTACTCAATTCCTAGCTTTGGTTCTTATCATCTATGCCGGATTCCTTACTACATTCACCCTCCTCGCTAGAGATGCATTCTCCCCTGCGACGGTATCTCTCATGCTCTTAAAGATCTTTTTCGGTAGTAGCTACATCGGCTTCGACAATGCCAACGCCATCTCTCCACTCCTCGGGCTCCCACTTATGCTAGTGTTCATCTGGCTGACAAACATCCTACTCATCACCTGTCTCATCTCTCTCATCAGCAACAAGATGACCGAGATCATGAACAACGCAGCCGAAGAATACAATTATCTATACTCCGTTTACGTCCTCGAAGCATCAACCTCAAACAGACTGACTTACTACTTCCCACCACTCAATCTCATCTCACTGGTCTTCCGACCCTTGCGCCTGTTTGTCTCCGCAGACCGTCTTCGCAGTATGCGCATCGTCTTCCTCAAAATAACACACGCGCCACACGTCGCTATTATCTTGGCGTTCGAACGTCTCAGTGCCTCAGCAACACAGAATCCTAAACCTTGGGCGCGCATGCTCAGCGGACCCAAGTCTTCTGTGTCACTGAGCAAGCGCGAAAGAGCACGAGAGGCTATGCGGAGCAGTATGATCAAGTCACGGTCTGTGCGTGATCAGTCGAAACCACGAGCACGCTTTGCTACAGTCGAGACAAACGGGGACCGTTCTTCGCCTTTACATTCGAAACGGAAGCAGTCTCATCGGGCACAAGCTTACAGCAAACTCTCTGGGAAGGAGCATAATCAGGCGAGTAATAGTAACAGTGATAGAGAAAGCAGTGAAGATCATATCAAGACATATGATGGAGCAAACGATATGAATGAAAAGGATCGCATGATTGCACGGCTTGTTGCTCAAGTGGTTAGGTTGACTGAGAAAGTGGAGGGTCTGGTGGAGATTGTGGCAAAGCAGCAGCAGATCGTGCTGGCGGATGATGACAGTGCTGATGAAGAGGGTGGAGACGCAGATGATGATAATGCTGATGAGTGATAGATACTGTCTGACATGTAATTACATCTCGAAACAGGCTGCCCATGCATTCAAATGTGGGTTTCCATGGAAGATGCGCATATTCTTCCGCTTACGATCGTTTCGCTAAGGCATCATTTCTGTCTTGACGCCTACCATGTCTCAGGAGTCAGTGCACCTGCGAGCAGGTTGAGATTGAAGTTACTAGCAGCAATCTCCACATTCTGAAGCAAGCTATAGAATCGTTCCTATGAAGAAAATCCCTGTAAGAAGAACTATGAGATAAAGCGATGGGAATGATAGAACCTATAGTTTTGAGTATTATCGAGGGGATTCACATGGGCTTTTCTCCTACACGGCGCACCTTAATATATGAGATGGTGCAGGCGTGATTTCTTGATGCTTATGTCAGACATAGACAAGACATTGATATTCATTCAGCAGCTGTACACCGTAATCACACACATCTCAAACACGTCTTCCTCAGTCATCCAACCCCTCGTCATCCCTCTGCACCCTCTTCCCTTGCACACCCTTCGCCACCTCATCCGTCAAACCCTCCATAAACTCCTTATCCCTTCCCACCAACGTCACAGTATTCCAGCTCTTTCCCCACCTCGGATAACTCCCCACCTTAACACCCTTCGGATCACACTTCTTCTGCAACTCAGTCAAATACTCCGCGACCGCACTCTCCGCCAACGGCGTCGCAAAGAACATCCTCACCACGCCCTTGCCCTCCGGATCCTTCAATCTCGGCGTCAAGCCTGGCTTCAATCCCTCAAGTAGCCTCTCAAATAACCTCGGCACACCAGGTAGGATGTGTACATTGCCATTGACGACTGATATCGGCACCCAGAGCGTTTCATCGACGAACAGAACTTGTTCTTCATCCGGACGAGACTTGTCGTTAGGCAGTATAATCATGCGTTTCTTTGCCTCGAGCGCTGCCGATGGTGTATTCCAGTCAAAATTAGGTTGACTGGGGTGAGGACGACTCAGGCGCTTCATACGGGCGAACGCATCGTCGTGGAGGATCAGAGGGAGGTCGAACGCTTTGGCAATGGAGGAGTACGTGATGTCGTCGTGCGTAGGTCCGATTCCGCCCGACGTGACGCAGAAGTCGTAGGTTTCGGACATTCGCTTGACGGCTTCGATGATTTCGCTCTCTTCGTCTCCGATTACCTCGATGCGCTTTAGATCGATGCCGAGGTTGAAGCAGAATTTGGCCATGTAGGCGGAATTCGTGTCGACTGTCTACTGAGCAATTGGTTTAGTTTGGACTGGAAGGAGGAGATGGAGCTGCTGGCTGCGAGACAGACCTTTCCACCTAGTACTTCGTCTCCTATGATCAGACATGCGGCTGTGTTAATTGTTCGTTTACTGCGCTCGTTGGCAGCTTGGGATGTTGCGGATAGTGACATGATGGTTGGCCGAGAGGAGGAGGCGGCCGAGGTGTGCAAGTAGTTTGGAGTTTGACGAGACAGATGGCGAACGACTTGATTGAGACGGGCAAACATGGATGGAGCTTGCTAAAATAGTAGAACTGGATTAGGCTGTGAGGATGAGACAGACATGAAACTGGTTGACGTCGATGACGCGGGGTCAATGCGGGGCCCAACGACTATCAAGACTATCAATGTTGTCGCCGATGATCTCTCAAACCCTCATCCACATTCATTGTTTATCACTTTACATTGTCTCTTTCTCCCCAGTCACTCCCCACAAGCAGTCGCTATGGTAAGTCCACCCTCGATTTCCAAGCATCACTGGCACACACTCATCCTCGAAACAGGCATCAGAACAACGCCTCTACACCTTCTCCTCCGAAACGAAAGCCTTCCTGCGCAAATTCAGATTAAGCACCTCGCGATCAAAAGACCCACAAGCAGTCATTTGTACGCCTTTCTCTCTTCCGAAAAATACTCTGCTCAGAGTACAGCAACTAGCTTGCAAGATTCAACATAAACTTTACACATACCGTTTGGAGTAGGGGTATTTAGTGGTTGAGAGAACTTGATCCAGGTGGAGGAGTAACATAGATGCTGATACTTGCACAATCTCAAGACGAAATCGACAAAAAGACACTCGAGATCAAGCGCGAAGACGACGATACTGTGTATAAAAGCCTGCAAGACATATCAGATGCGCTACCAGACAATTCACCACGATTTATTGTGCTATCATATCCCTTGACATTGGTACGCTCATCAGCTCACCCTGCGCCTGTCTATAACTCCGAGAAAGAAAACGAACCACTAACCTAGGAACGAACGTGTTCTGCATTACAGGATTCAGGACGTCAAACAGCACCATATGTACTACTCTCCTATATGCCCTCTACATCTCCTACAGAAGCACGAATGTTGTATGCAGGCGCAAAAGAATTGTTGAGACGAGAGGCGGAGACGGGGAGGTTGATTGAGATACAAGATGCGGAGGAAGTGGAGGGAGTGGAAGAGATATTGAAGGAGAGTTGATGTGCGACAGCTACTACGAGATGTGATACGAGTCCAACTAGAGTAGGAGGACAATATGTTAAAATCACTATTGAAGTCTATATATAACACGAATCAGTTCAGCATGCCCAATAATGTCTCTCAGTTCAGCGTACCCAATGATGGCTCTCGACTATGGGACGATGGAGGTTGGATGACGGATTCAAAATGCGTCAAAGATGTGTGTTGATTGCTAGTCTGCTTTACTGAATAACAGCTTGCTGGATGAATGTCAAGGTCTTGATTCTGATCTGACACGAGTATCCAGAAAGCACGTTCTTCACTCATCACCCACTTCTAGACGACATTCTCCAGGAACAGTCTAGGATCACAAGTTGACATATCCTTTCCACAACCTTTTCATATATTTCTTGGGTCATGCCCGAGCATCCTCGAAAGGCTTAACGCACGATATTGCCATGTCTCTCCTGCCATGCCTTAATTTTCTTCTGACTCGTGTCCGTGTCGTGTGTGCTGCTACTATTATGCTCGTTGCGACACTCAGGCTCTTCGCATGTTCCTCCACGTTTTGCATTCTCATCTTCGCCATGCTCGCACCCATTCCGTATCCTTCCATTCATCACATCACAAATACTGTTCTCCCTCTCACCCACATTCCTCATTCCTCATTCATCATCCCCACCCATCCCAGCCCAATCCCATCCCATCTACACCCCAAACAACCTAAGCAGCCTTCGGCTTCTTCGTCCCATACTTACTCCTCGACGTAATTCTATTCGGCACCCCTCCCAAATCCCCCGCGCCTCTCACACAATGATACCTCACTCCCGGACAATCCTGTGCCCTCCCTCCCCTCACCACCACCACACTATGCTGCTGCACATTATGTCCTTCGCCCGGAATATATGCCGTGACGACCCTTCCACTACTCAGCCGTACACGACATGTTTTGCGTTCACCGGAGTTGGGCTTTTTGGGCCGTGTGATCCCGACTTTGAGGCAGACGCCGCGCATGCTGGGACGGTCGACGAGCGCGGGTGACGTCTTTTTGCGTAGGGGTTGCGGTTTGCGGATACCGCGCAGGACTTGGTTGTAGGTTGCGGAGTGGCGGGGCGTTGTGCTGAAGGGGGTGGAGGAGGTGAGGTTGAGGCTGGCGAGGCGGGTCGTGAGCGAGGAAGGTGATGAGTGTCTTGTGCGGGCATGTGTGATGGTTGGTCGGAGGAGACGGTGGAGGAATGTGAGTGGCATTGTCGGCAGAAAGTGTTTGATTGTGACCAGGTGTGCCTTTGTGGTTTTGGAGACTCCTGTGATAGGTTTCTTGTGGATTCGAATATATTGAGCGGAGTTGGGCTTGGGCGAAAGGTTCAGGCGATAGGTGTATTTCCAGATGCGAATTTGTGAAATCGAGTCTTTCAAATAATTGAGTTGAGGTTGTAATGGTGATTACGTAATACTACAGGGTATGCGTTCGGTGGCAGTTTTGAACTTTGTCAAAATTATAAGCGCACAAAATGAACACACGCATGCCACGGAATCTGATTGCATTAAAGGATGATGATATTGATACACATTACATGGTCGTCTTACACATTAAACGTAAGGAAAGGAGAGATTCCTAATCTAAACTATTCTAACATTTTGATGCTCTTTGAGCTTTGTATGCGATAATCCCAAACGCCTTTTCAAATGAGAACAACATCCACACTTCCTCCTACTCACCAATAGTCACACTCTTTCACAGCTCTCAGCATTAATTGTAAAGCACCAACGCAAGCAATGCCATACGACAGAATAAGCCATATCTCATCTGCCTGAAATATGCTGCTCTCACATCAAAGTCCACCTCTTCCGATACCTCCATATTTCTAGGCAGAGGATGCATAACAATAGCCGTCTTCTTCGCATGGCGCATCGTCTCACTGTTGACAATGATTGTGTCCTTGACCTTATCGTACTCTTCCAGACTTGGGAAGCGCTCCTTCTGCACACGCGTGCAATACAGCACATCACTCTTTGCCACAATTTGAGCAGTCAACTCCGTACCTTCAGAGATGAGTTGGCCAGTAGCGACGAGCTTCTGACGAACATCCCTTGGAAGAGCAAGGGAGGTGGGTGATACAAGCTGAACTTGTACGTTGTAGTGCTCAAGGAGCTTGCAGAGGGAGTGCACTGTACGGCCGTACTTGAGATCTCCAATGAATGTGATGACCAGACCGTTCAGCGTTCCGTGCTCTTCGCGGATGGTGAAGAGGTCAAGGAAGGCTTGAGTTGGGTGCTCGCGGGTACCGTTTCCGCCGTTGATGACTGGCACTGGTGAGTATTTAGCGGCAATGTCAGCACTTTCGTTGTCGGGGTGGCGGAGAACCACAGCGTCACCATAGCAGGCAAGAGTGCGAACAGTGTCTTGTAGAGTCTCGCCCTTTTGTGTGCTTGAGTGAGCTACTGGGATTGCGATGGTGCGACCACCCAGCCTTTGCATAGCAGCGTCGAAGGATGCTGACGTTCGTGTAGAAGGCTCATAGAACATGGTGCAGAGTAGTTTACCCTTGAGAATATCAAGAACACCATGTCTTTGAACAGCAATGCGCATGTCTGAAGCCACTGTGAACAGAAGGTGCAAATCTGCCTTGGTGAACTGAGATACAGAAATGATGCTTTTGTTCTTGAACGATGAATTCACCAGCAGATGTTGTGAACTGATTGTCAGTGCTATGGCGGCCCGAAGTGAGATCCCCAGAGCCTCTTCCTGGAAGCCAGCTTGAGTCGGTCTGTCACGGTCCGCAAGAGAGTCAGGGACGTTCGAGTTGAAGAAGTTGCCGCTGATGCTACCTCTGTTGACGCTGAAGCGGCGAGTGTCGATAGACTGGAGGGCAGCGGTACCAGAGTTGCGAGTTGACGTCGTCTCATCAACAGCAGTGGAAGATTCGTCGGCGCTAGTCTGGTAGTCGACATTGCTGATCTCCAAATCGTAATGTCTTGACATAGCTTCAATGAGCATCTTTGCGTTCTTGATGTTTGTGACAAGAGGTGTCTGGTAGTCAATGGCCATACGTCTGGTGCGATATCCGCTACTCATGTAGTTGGCTGGGCGACGATACCTGTTACTGGAAGGCAAGTTGATGTACAGATCGATGAGGTTGTTGGACAAGTGCTGCGTTAGGGAGTATTCTGGGTTCTGCTCCTCATCTTTGCCCAAGACTTCGAGGAACTTGACAGGCACGCCATTCTCCTGCAGGAAATCAGCCGTACCAGGAGTAGCGAAGATGTTGAAGCCCATCTCGTTGACCTTCTTGATGAAAGGTAAAAGCTCAGTCTTGTGCTCGTACGAACCAATGGAGAATAAAATGTTGCGCTTTGGCAGACGGAAGCCAGTGGAGATGAGACCCTTCATGTATGCCTCATACTTGTCACGACCGAAACAAGCCACTTCACCAGTTGAGGCCATCTCGACACCAAGAACAGGGTCAGCACCAGATAGACGAGAGAACGAGAACTGAGGCACCTTGACACCAACATAGTCGGCTGGGATGTTGATTGGTGGGTAACCTTGTACTGGCAGACCGACCATAGCCTTTGTCGCCATCTCGATAAGGTCTACACCCATTACCTTTGACACGAATGGGAAAGATCGAGATGCTCTGATGTTACATTCAATGACCTTGATCTCATTGTCTTTGGCGATGAACTGTATGTTCATTGGGCCAGTGATGTTGAACTGATTGGCAATCTTTTGTGTTGCTTCTGTAATCCTACGGATCGTCTCTGGCTCGAGATCTTGAGGAGGGAGAATCAAAGTGGCATCACCAGAGTGCACACCAGCATTCTCGACGTGTTCAGAGATGAAGTGGCACAAGAGCTCACCATTCTTCGCGACTGCGTCCATCTCAATCTCCTTGGCACCTTCGATGTACTTCGTGATGACAACTGGGTACTCCTTGGAAACTTCAGAGGCTTGGTTGAGGAAGTTGGCCAGGTCCTTCTCTGAGTATACTGTGTTCATGGCGGCCCCACTCAAAACATAAGAAGGTCGAACCAATACCGGGTATTTGTCTTCGCAAAACTTTCGTGCCTCGGAAATGCTAGTTAGGTTCTTCCAAACAGGTTGATCGACCATGATGGTGTCGAGGATACGGGAGAATGTATATCTGTTCTCTGCGTTGTGGATCATCTGTGGAGCTGTACCTAGGACCTTCACATTCTGTCCTGCAAGTGCGAACACAATGTTGTTTGGCGTCTGACCTCCTACTGAGACTATAACACCACTGGAGGTTTCGAGTTGGTAAATGTCGAGAACGGTTTCGAGCGTAATGTTTTCGAAGTAAAGCTTGTCAGCTTCGTCATAATCCTATAATCGGCTTAGTACTACTAATAGTGAGTTGGGGCAATAGACTAAATTAAACTTACTGTGCTCACAGTTTCCGGATTGTACTTCGATGTAAGTTAGTATATATCATGAATGTTGAGGAAGATTGTGCAAAAGAATAGTGTGAGGAGTGCTCATCGGATTTCCCATAGAGAAAATTTCTCTTAAGGTAGGCATATCCCAAACCATCTAAGCTTAGGAAGGAGCGACTTACGTTGACCATGACCGTCTTGAACCCATTCTCACGTAGAGTGCGAATAGCACGAACCGAGCACCAATCGAACTCAACCGAAGAACCAATACGGTATACACCAGAACCAAGAACCATGATACCTTTGTCGTTGAAATCGACATCGTGCTCAGAACCATTGTAGGTCAGATACAGATAGTTAGTATAAGCTGGAAACTCCGCAGCAACAGTATCAATCTGTTTCACAAAAGGCGTGATTTGAGCACGGGTTCGGAGCTCACGGATTGCAAGCTCGTTCGTGCCCGTAAACATTGCAATCTGTCCATCAGAGAAACCGTTCTGCTTAGCTTCCCGAAGGAGGGACGTAGGCAAAGTCGAAATGTTGTACTGCTTCATAGTCGTGCCGAACTTGATCAAGCCTTCGAGCTTGGTCAAGAACCACTTGTCGATCCTCGTCATCTCCCAAATCTTCTGTACGCTGTAGCCTTTGTGCATAGCATTAGCGATAGCAAACAGACGTTGGTCAGATGGTGTCTGGAGTTCACTGTCAATAGACATGAGAGCGTCCGTCTCGTTGAAGCCAAGGTTGGAGTAGTCGACAGCACGAATACCCTTTTGAATAGCTTCTTCGAACGTGCGACCAATGGCCATGATCTCACCAACACTCTTCATGGAAGAGCTCAAAAGGTTGGAAACACGAGTGAACTTCTTCAGATCCCAACGAGGAATCTTAACCACACAGTAGTCCAAAGAAGGCTCGAAGCAAGCGCATGTCTCCTTTGTAACGGAGTTCTTGATCTCGTTCAAAGGGATGTTCAGACCGAGCTTGGCTGCCACGAAAGCTAAAGGATATCCAGTAGCCTTTGATGCCAACGCAGAGGATCTGGATAGACGTGCATTGACCTCGATGATACAGTACTCCCTTGAATCGGGGTTTAGTGCGTACTGAATGTTGCACTCTCCGACAACGCCGAGATGCCTGATCACATTGACTGCAGTCGTACGAAGCATGTTGTAGTCTTCATCGGATAGAGTTTGCGAGGGCGCAACGACGATAGAATCTCCAGTGTGGATACCAAGAGGGTCGAAGTTCTCCATGTTACAGACAGTAATGCAGTTATCCTGACAATCGCGAACGACCTCGTACTCAATCTCCTTCCAGCCTTTCATGGAGCGTTCAATAAGAACTTGAGGACTGGCGGCGAAAGCCTTGTTGCAGAGTTCGAGCAGTTCTTCTTCGTTGTTGGCAAAACCACTTCCTAGACCACCGAGGGCGTAGGCTGCACGAACGATAACGGGAAAGCCAATGTCCTTGACAGCGTGCATCGCCTCTGGGATGGTATTGGCAGAAGCTGACTTTGCGCACTTCTCGCCAATAGACTCCATGCTTCGAGCAAAGAGCTCACGATCTTCAGTTGTGATGATGGTTTGGATAGGAGTACCAAGGACTTTGACACCAAGCTCTTCAAACTCATCCTTGAGCGCAATACCTACACCCAGTGCAGTCTGACCACCGAACGTGACGTAAATTGCATCAGGTCTTTCACGCTTGATGACCTTGCGCACAAAATCGGGAGTAACAGGAAGGAAGTAGACCTTGTCGGCTAGACCTTTGGATGTTTGGATGGTGGCGATATTCGGGTTGATGAGAATAGTGTAAATGCCTTCTTGCTTCAAAGCTTTGATGGCCTGACTTCCAGAGTAGTCAAACTCACCAGCTTGACCAATACTGAGACCACCACTTCCCAAAACAAGCACTTTCTTTGGGTGGACACGAGGACGAAGTCTCTCATTTTCCTCCTTAACTCCGCCCGGAAAGCGTACAGGCTCGCTCAATTGCGCCAAAGACTCAGCCGAACGCTTGATAGTGTCGATGAAGACGTCGAAAAGTACTTCTGTGTCGCGAGGCCCAGGGGCACTCTCTGGGTGGAACTGCACACTGAAGTAAGGTCTTGAGACGTGATGAATACCCTCGTTACTTCCATCATTGGCGTTCACAAAGAGCTCCTCCCAACCTTCTGGCAGTGAATCGCGATCGACCTGGAATCCGTGGTTCTGAGACGTAATGTAACACTTTCCAGAGATCAAGTTTGTGCATGGAATATTGTGACCACGGTTACCATACTTCATTTTGGACGTGGTACAACCAGCTGCGCGTGCTAACAGCTGATGACCCAAGCAGATACCGAATACTGGTGTCTTGCCGTCTTCCATTGCGACCTGAATGTTCTTGACTGTCTTGCCGAGCATAGCAGGGTCACCAGGACCGTTCGAGATGAACAGGCCATCATACTCTGATGCAGCAAGCTTTGGAAAGTCATAGTCCCAAGGCACAACTTCCACTTCAACACCACGGGTCACGAGACATCTCAATTGATTGAACTTGAGACCTACATCGACGCAAACAACACGCAGACCACGACCAGAAGGGTGCTTGAGCGCCACGGCTTCTGGGGGGTAGTAGACCTTGGGCTGTTTGATCGAGACTGGATGGCATTGTTAGACTACTGATCATTATATGCATTTCAGTGGCTTCCTCACCATCCGCAACCAAATTCCGCTCATTCTGATTGGAGAAAGCAAGATCTTCGAACATCTGCTTTCGTTGCTTCTCCAGCTCGCCATTGACTAGGCTAGCAGGTGAGGAATCATCTTCGTTCTCGAGGGACAAGCTCTCAGAAGATTTCTGCTTTAATAATCTGCCTAGCATGCTACCCTTGCTTCTAATACGCTTTGTAAGTGCTCGGGTGTCGACTGCGTGGATGGCAGGAATGTCATGTTCTTTCAGCCAGGCTCCAAGTGAGGAATCCGCCAGCCAATGTGAGAAGTTCTCTCCTGCATACGATGCTACTACGAGGGCAGAAATGTGAACTTCTTCCGCCTCGAAGTACGCGGGGAGGTCCTTGAGAATAGCATCTCGCTCTTTGCGAGAAGGCACACCATAGTTGCCTTGGAGTGGGAATGTGCAGACCAAAATCTGACCGCGATATGAAGGGTCAGTCAGCGATTCTGGATAGCCTACCATGCCGGTCTGGAAGACCAATTCTCCGGAGACACTCTTGTCTGCTCCGAAGCTGATACCCTCACAAGAGAAGCCATCCTCAAATTCCAGACGCATCAGACGTCGTTCCGGCATAGCTGAAGGCATGTTTGCTTGTTGTTAGGTATTTGGGTATTGAGTCCAGGGGTTCTTCAATTGGAAAAAGACCTTGCCACAGATCAAGCGATGAATGTGTATCAGCAAAAGCCACGCTGCATTTCCCTTTCAGATCCCTGCTGTTGTAGCAACAGAAGCAGAAATGAGTTGAAGAATGAGATTAGCAAAAGGATATAGAACAGTGATCGCTCAGAAGCTGATACTCTGATATCAAAAAATCTTGAAAAGAAAAAAGGTTATTTAGCAAGTCTGACTCAGGGTTCGTGTCCGTCACATGATTGCCAAGCACTTGTGATTTTTGCTCCAGATTACCTTTAAGCTTTTGCTACATTGCTAAATGTTTGTGTTTCAGGTCAACGTCAGAATCCTATAGGCAATGATTATAAAGCTGACTGTTCCAAACAGTGGCTAGGACTAGAGTACACATCTTGATAGCTTTGGAAGCTCTTCGTCAGTACGCCCATGGTGTTGGCGATCATTGTGGGGTATCTGTTTACGCTAAATGACAAGCTACAACGGTTGGGGAGGTGGGCGTGCTTTGGCCTTTGATTGAATATGAACACGCTGTCGACGTGTGCAGGGCACTGAGCCACCCGCTCTTCTTCGAGAGTTGATGATAGTACTTCCCTTCTAAAATCCCTGTTGCTGGTCATTGGGATTCTTGTTAGAGGAGCTCTTTCGTCCTCGCCACCTCTCGTCAGTGTCTCACGTTCTTCCTCACCGCCCCGACTCGCCCACTGTCAAGCGCTATCTGGCATCGCCACCCATTGTCTTTCAATGTCACCATAGCGGTCTACTTTAGTGCAGCAAGATGTTCTCCTCCCTCCTGCGTCCGAATCGATCGCAGCGTAAACGACGACCCAGCCGCTCCGAGCCTTCCTACTTCCACCGAGACGCGCCATTTCGTGGCGCTGTGTACGAGACTCGATCCTATCAACATCCAGACGACCGGCAAAGACCTTCGGATAGCTACCACGATGAAGACGAGGATGCTGTTGCATCAGACGAAGACGATGGCCAAGATCAAGACCTAGATGAGATTACACCACTATTACCAATCTTTTCAGCAGCTCATCTGGGTGAGTTTGGGACATCAAACTGGCTGCTTCTAGCCTATGATCTAGTAGGATGCTAATATACCACCACAGATGCACTCCCTCTATATAACATCACGCATTCTATACGACTCCTAATAATCCAGAGATGTGAAACGGCAAGTTAAGATATCAGACTCTTGGCTTGTAGCGAATGATCAAGTAGAATGCTAATACTCCACCACAGATCTTGACTTGGGAGCAGCTTCGATCACCTCAGATATCTCAATTCCTGGTCAAGCCTATTCAGCAGCAAATTCAGGATTCACATTGGTCAAGAGCTATTACTTATGCACTTATAGCCAATTGCTTGCAGTTTAGTAAAGAAGCACAAGCAAATCCAGGAAGTTCAGGATTTTGTAAGACTAGAGCCATGCTCGCAGAAATGCTGGCTATGAGGCTGCTGAGAGAGTTCTCTACAAGAGAACTGATAGACGTTCTTTCGTACGACTTTGATCCTCTCCAAGGCATACCACCACCTCCTACAGCTCGAGGCGGTGCGCCGTCCCAGAAAAGTGCATTCAAGTTCTCTGAATACCGTCCTGTAAGTATACGAACCTCGGCAATTGAAGTCGCCATTAGAGCTCAAGCAAAGCGCTTTCTGGCGCACCCGTTGGTTGTCCAACACTTGGAGGCTGTCTGGGCGGGTAATATTGTCTTCCATTCCGCTGCCGATAACTTTCACAGATTTCCTCCAAAGCAACTAGATCATGCCGTTAGACAATATGGGACGACGCGCAGTGCTGAGATGCCTCGTAGCCAGTTGATAAGGCGTGCAGTAACGTTGTACGATCCTGCAGATGCATCAGTCTTCAAGCTCTCTCGCCTTCGAGTTCCACGCTATCGACAGCTGTTTTCTACTCTATCTTATATCATCATGCTTGGTTTGTTCTTGGCAGTGCTGATCGAACGATCACTTGAGATTACAGCCTTGGAAGTCATCTTCTGGTTCTGGAGTACTGGTTTCATGCTAGACGAGCTTGTTGGATTCTCTGAGCAAGGATTTGGGCTTTACATTATTAGTGTATGGAACGCCTTTGATGTAGGGATTTTGATCATGTTCTTCATCTACTATGTGCTACGACTTTACGGCATTATCATTGCGGCCAGTCATAAACATCATATTGCCGACATGGCTTATGACGTGCTTGCAAGTACAGCAGTGTTACTGTTTCCTCGCTTATTCAACTTCCTGGACCATTACAGATACTTCTCTCAACTCCTGATAGCCTTCAGGCTGATGGCGCAAGATCTAGTGGCTCTTCTCATTTTGATGGCCATCACTTGTAGTGGTTTCTTCGTCGCGTTTACGCTCTCTTTTGGTCAACAGCAATTCGGTGGTCCAGCGGGAACCATATACGCACTCTTTCAGATTGTTATGGGCTTTACACCAGCAGCATGGGCCGTCTGGGATCAGTACAATATCTTGGGACAATCGCTTCTGGTGATATTCATGATTATTTGCCACTTCTTGGTTGTTACGATTCTCATCACTGTGCTTACCAACAGCTTCATGGCTATTGTACGAGAAGCGAATGAGGAGCACCAGTTCTTGTTTGCTGTCAACACAATATCAATGGTACATCGAGTATTGCATCCCTCTGTCGATTCTGTCACTAACATTTAGTAGGTCAAATCTGATGCTCTGTTCAGCTACATCGCCCCAACTAATCTGATTGGTTGGCTGTTCAGTCCTGTCAGATTCGTCATGCCTTTTCGACAATTTATCAAATTCAATCGCACTATCATTAAGGTCACGCACGTACCTATATTACTGCTCATTTACATTTACGAAAAGCTTCGTCTAGCTAGATTCTCGTACGAGCCTGACGAACTAATTGAGCAGCATGGGCAGAGAAACACTTTAATTCCCTTTGCACTCAATGGACCACCTGACTTGTTCAGTCCAGGTACACGACTAAGAGAACCTTCCATCACAGCCTTCCAAAAGGATCGCGCACTCGACGAAGTGTTCAGAAGACCATTTGAAGGAGATGCCACACTCACTAAGCAGCAAAACGAGAACCAGGATCAGCAAAGTAACGTGGTTGATAAATGGATTCATGGACTAAACGGAGGAGCAAGCGAGCCCGAAGAACAACCTCGATCTATTCTTGAGCGATTAGAACGTGCTCGACCCGTCGCCCGACGTGCCGCGACCTACGGAAGCGGACGGGGAAAACAGAAAGCATGGCGATCAGCTTCACAAACAGGTTCGGCAAAGTCTGATCCCGAAGACAGCTATATGAAGTCTATCCGACGACGACCACAACCTATTCGGGAAGAAGACGAAAACGCCTACGTTGAAACCCATGTGACTGATCGAGACGCTGATGATGAATTGCTCACTACAGATCATGAAGATGAGTCCAACGATCTAAGTACCACCTCACCACCACGGCAAGCAGGTGACGGAAACGTTACAGAAATGCATGAGGAAGACTTGGCCACCCCAACAGACCCCAAGAACTACGTACACTTCCCAGACGAACTGATTCTGGGCACGACTACTCAAAGCCAGACGGAGAACACCAGGCCCAAATCTGATAAAGGAGCTCCAGCAGACACTATCCGCCGCGCAGCACACCATCGCAACTCGTCAACAACCACCATACTCTTCAATCCCCAATCCGAACGTTCCGAAACTTCCTCACTCTCTCCTCGCCGCCCACAACGCGATGTTCTAGAGCATAATCGTCCTCGTCCCATGACCCGTAGCAATTCTACAAGAGCTCCGCAAGCACCGCTACCGCGTCGTACCAACAACATTCCCGCCACGCGCACTCGTCCAGGTCTTCCTAATCGCAGCCTCCAATCCACACCAAACGTCGCTCGTTTCCTCAACCTAGCCGCCGCGACCGACAGACGGGCACCATCATTCGAAGCATTCGCTCTGGATCTAGCCTCTGATATTGGAGACAATCGCAACGTTGTCCTCAACAACGACGACGCACCTTTTCTCAGCTCTATAACAAACCAAGAAACAGCGCGCAGAAACAGGAGGAGCGACGAGGAAAGCGTCCAAATGAGCCGGATCATGCTCGCTCGTATGAACACACTCGAAGAAGGTTTCAAGGATATGCTGCGTGAGGTCAAAGCGCTTGGGAGCGGTGTTGCTAGTGCCACGGCGAGTTCTAGAGGCAATAGTGCGAATGAGGCGGAAGGCGGTAAGTCGCCGAGAAAGATTGCGGCGAAAAAGATGGAAGCTGTGAAAGGGCATAAGAGTGTAGCGTCCGTGCAAAGTCTGGATGGTGCAGCGGAGGCTGAAAAGAGAAGGGGAAGTGGGTTGAGAGAAGTCGAGTCTGCGGAGGATACTGCTACCGTGGCGTCTGAGGTTGCACGCACAACGAAGTCGGCGGATGTGGCGCAGGAATCGCGAGTACCAAACAACAAACCACGAAGCTCTTTCTGAGAAGAATAATGAGGAATGGGGATACGAGGAGGTGTACGGCTGGAACAGGGGAGAGCTGGGAGAAGAGATTGTCTGGCGCTCTGACATGATTTAGAACTTATGAATGATTGATTGATGTTGATGAATTTGGAAACAAACCTGACGGCCTGAATCAGAAACAAAAGATGTAGAATACCAAATTGGAGATGACAAAGTCCTGCCGCACGGACAAAAGAAAGCACCTTTCAAGTATGCATTCCCATAGCGCTATTATTGATGACCCTACATGTCCTACAATAACAGGCGTAATCGTTGTGCTTGTCGTATTAAAATGCAACAGAGGATTATATTATGCGTCTAAAATGCTAGTCTGTGTCCCCAAAAAAATCCCAAGGACTCCCAATATCACTTATTTGTCACCATGCTCCCTTTTATACTCTTCAACACCCTTCTCCGCAGCCTCCTTCACCGTAACCTTGCCCGCCACAATTTCCTTGACCTTGTCATGTATCGTCGTCCAGTCCTCAAATAACGTAAATGGCATATCCTTCCTGACACAATAATTCACCAAATCATGTCCCTTCTTCGCGAATAACAAATCCGTCTCACTCGCCGCACTCAAATCACTCACACCATCACCCGCATAGAACAACGTCGGTCTCCTGCTAGCCGGCAGCTGTGCATAAGGCCGAATACTCTTGCTCTTGTCGTGACCGAACCCGCTTTGAGGATGGCGGAAGACGATTTCCCAGCCGTCCTTGGTGTCGCCGTTGCAGTCAGGGTGGTATTTGACATCGTTTGCGATGATGGAGATGTTGTCTGCGGAATCGCCGAGCATATGCTGCAGGAGGGCGCGGATGATGGGTTCCATGCCGGAGGAAAGGACGACGACGGGGATGTTTTGCGCCAGCGACCATTCGTAGAAAGCTTTGAACCCCGGGTCGAGTTTGATGTTTTTGATCAGCAGCGATATGCATTCGTTGAAGGGTGTGTGGACTGAAGCCATCATGTCGGTGAAGCTGTCGCGGAAGTTCTTTCTGTCCTCTAGCACGTCTTGGTTGCCTTGCTTGCGCTGCGATTGCCCGAAACCGAGGTTGTCGGTGAGCCAGTCATTGCTGTCGGATTGGGTGATTGTGCCGTCGAAGTCGGAGAAGAAGATGAATTTGACGCCGTCTTTGAGGGCGGGCACCTAGGATTGGGTTGTTAGTTATAAGCTGTAGAGCTGTAGGAAAGGTATACGGGCACCTTACGTTGGGTTCTGTTTCTGACATCCTCCAGATTGCGATGGAGTGCTGACGGGATCTTTGGCGGATGGTGCGGTGGCAGTCGCAGTCGACGTGGGTTTCGCGCCAATCTTTGATGTAGGTGGTGTATGGTTTGGGAAGCGCCATCGCATTGGCATTTGGCATTAAATTGTGCCGCTAATGCTTGGTGTTCCACTGCCAAGTCCAAGCCATTGATAGATCGTCATTATTTTCACGTGTCGGTAGTCTGTACTTTTTGAAACACTCTTGTGACATTCCCTGCACTCCCACGACCTCGAGTTATGCAAGCTGGTTTCAACTTACTGAGACTGCCTTGCTCGAAACTGTCTCCATACTCCTCAATAACACGGAAAAGTTCTAGCAAGCTTCCGTTGCAGGCGATATGTGTAGAGTGTCATTTGCTTAGCACAGCAGGGGTGAGGCAGCGTCCTCAGTATAGCTCCAGACATGGGAGAGTCTTGACAAGGTCACTTCATAGCACCGCCAAACAGTCACAGGAAAATGACAAGGCCATGGAGGAGAGGCTGCAGAGGCTAAAGAGAGATTTCGAGGTCCAAAAAGCTGCAGAAGAAGCAAAGAAGAAAGCAGAAGAGGAACGTTTGAGAAAGGAAAAGGAAGAACGAGATCGCCGACAACGGGAAGAGGCGGAGAGGTTGAAGGCCGAGAAGGAAAAGGCGGAAAGGGCGGCACGAGAAGAAAAGGAACGACAGGAGAGGGAGGCTGCGGAGAAAGCAAAACGAGAAGAAGAGCTGCAGAGGCCACGAGAAAGGTCAAAGAGGCAAGAAATAGTACAAGAGAAATCCAGCGCGAAGACCCAAGCTATAAAGCTGGACGTGGGACGAACAGATACAAAAGACGAAACCATTCCTAGTCCAAGCACTCCTTCACCAGAGACAATCGCTTCACCTCCTACCAACCAGCTACCTCCTGCTAAACCCACAACATCTATCCCTACAACTCCGCCACCTCCACGACCACTCTCCAAGCCTACTCCCTCAACCTCCCACACCAAGACCAATTCCTCCCTCCTCACTGCAAATGGCAAAATCGACTGGACAACATGGACCCAACAACTCCCCTCCCACACCGCCAACCTGCGCTTCGAACTAACCAAGCGCTTCCACCGCTACATGGAACACCTTCTCAACCTAGCCGCCATCTACTCCCAGCGCCTGAATATCTACACCGGCACCGACTACACCGGCATTTCCGCCCTGCGCACCGCCATCGGCTCTCAAGAACAACTTGTGCGTAGTGCCTTACATTCCGTCGCCGGCGCAAAAGACGACTACGCCGCCGCCTTCGCCGCACAAGCCGCGTCACAAAAGGAAGTCGTCCAACTCCTCGAGCGCAAACATAGCTGGACATCCTCAGATCTGGAACGCTACATGGCGTTGATTCGCAGCGAGCACATCAACGAGCAAGGCGTACAGCGAGCGAAAGAACAATTAGCCGAAAAGGAGCGGCAACTGGAAGAAGTGCGTTCGGCGCTGGAGAAGAGTGAGAGGAGATTGTATCACGAGGAGCAGATTTGGAGTGATACGATTAGGCGGAATAGCACGTGGGTGACGTTTGGATTGATGGGGTTGAATATATTGTTGTTGTTGGTGAGCTTGGCACTTTTGGAGCCGTGGAGGAGGAGGAGGCTGGTCAGGGAGATTAGGAGGGCGTTGGATGAGAAGGTGGCGGTGCCGGAGACGATGGTGCAGATGATGCCTGCGTCTGCCACTGCTACCGCTGCTATTGCGCCAATAGAGACGGCTGTGGACGCTAATGTCGCGCCAGCAACCAAGAGTCTTGAGCAAATTAAGCACGACATGCCAATTTCAACGAACATCGAAACTGACGCATCGAAAGACGAGCCGATCAGCCTCGACACGCATCTCCCGATAGACACACCAGCCTCACCATCACAATCAGAAACAGAACCAGAACCAGAACCAGAACCAGAACCAAAACACCCAACAACATCCTCATCCACCACATCAGCTACACCAACCATCCCTCCTCGACCAAGCCCAACCACAACCGACAACGACCACCCAAACCCAAACCCAAACCGCACCTACACAAATCCACAACCACAACCCCAATCCAACCTGTTACCACCCTTCAAACTCTGGGCAGGCACCTACACCTCCACCTACACCCTATACAAAGCGTACTGGGCCGACCTCTTCAGCGAGCGCCCAGTCACTTGTAAGAAGATAGAGGTGACGCATAAGATGCTTGAGGGCGCTGCGGCTGGTGCGGCGTTTATGGGGCTGGTGTTTTTGGCGCTTTTTCCGAGGGGTGGTGGGTAGGGTGGAGGTGAATCAGAGAAGGCATCGGGGAACGGAGAAAGTGGAGAGGAGAAGAGAGCAGAGGGGCTACGGGTGAGGCGTGAGGCGTGATGTATGTCAACAGCGAAATGTACAGTATCAAATGCGCGAGCTTGAAAGCGCGGGGTTGTCCATCCTCGAGGTGTTTTGTGTAATACTCAAATTAGTGTCAGAGGCGATGGATGATAGCTTCGGCGGTACAGTGTATACAACGAGGATAGATGTATAGATAGAAGTGGCATAGCGTATGTACATCACATGGATGAGATGAGACGAGTTGATAGTAAACAAAATCATCTACATTTTCACTCCCCACCCACTACTGTACTGTCTATCCTCAGCAGCTAGCTTCATGAGGCTGGCTGTTCTGAATACCGAATGCACGCAATATCTGTTTGTAATACAGCAGCTTGTCGCACGTGAGCAGCATGAGAAAAGAAATGTTGTCGTATGCACGTTCAGTGGATGGATAGTGTTCACATTTCTTGCACGCCAAATATACAGTCCGTATCTTCATCACAGTCCAGCAAACCATCGTCAAACACAAACATTCCCACCAACCACACCCATCCACTAACAACTCCAAACACCAACAACACCATCCCTCCTCCCCTCAACCAGAAACCCATCTTTGATCCTCACTCTCTCCACCACACTCAGACTCGCAACACCACCACCACCACCACCACTCCCTTTCACCGCCGGCATCTCTCCACCATCCAGCTGGTCCAGTCCAACATCCATTCCAGTTTCAACCGAAATCATATCATTTACAGTCACACTACTGCGCCTACTACTGACAGCACCACCAGAAGCTGCAGTTGATGAAGATATGGCTCCGGCACCACAATCCCATTGCCGACCATCTGTTTTATCGTACACTTTGACTACGGCCTCGCCTGCGGCGGCTACGATGCGGCGAGCGTCGAACATCATGCTGGTGATTGGGTTGTCGTAGCCGAATGCGTCGTAGATTGTGCCTGTGCGTAGGTCCCATATCTAATATCAAATTGATTGTTAGCATTGTCCGTGCTCATGTCATCGAAAAGAAAGAATCTGCAAACAAAACTCACCCTAACGCTCCTATCCAGACTTCCCGTCACCATATGGACATCATCGAACTGCAAACAAGTGACCGGCCCCGTATGTCCCACCAAACTCCGATGCACCTGTCCACTCCTCAAATCCCACAATCTAACCATCCCATCCGCTGTTCCACAAGCCAACGCCGCATCAAAACACTGCACTGCGCCCACAAAATCCGCGTTCGAATCCGGCGTTCGTCCTGTTTGGCGCCATGAGCTACCAGGATCTGCGAGAGGTGCGCCGAAGAGACTAGTGTTGTTGTTGGTGGAGTTTGCGGAAGGGACGTTGATGTTGATGGCGGCCTGTGCGGCAGCCCACATGACGTCCATTGTTTGGACGCAGCGGCCAGTGGTGAGATCCCATTGGCGGAGGGTTTTGTCTGCGGAGCCGGAGACTAAGGTCGAGTTGTGGAAGTGGAGGGCTGTTACTTCGGCGACGTGGGAGGAGAGGTTGAAGATTTCGCAATCGGCCATGCTGGAGGCGGTGGGGGCTGGGTGGTCGGCGAAAGTGTAGTCGTCGTCTTCGTCAGAGGAGTCTTTGTTGATTCGAGTGTCGCGGAGGGGAGTGTAGTCTGCTTGGGATAGATCCCAAAGGCGGACGGAGGCGTCGAGGGAGCCGGTTGCCACGAGGTTGTCCTCGACTTGAAGGCAACGAACGGAGGAGAGGTGACCTTCGAGGAGACCGATGCAGCGGCCGGCGTTCAGGTCCCAGACTCGTACGGTGTCGTCAAGGGCTGCTGTGACCATTGTGCCAAAGGGCACGTCAAAATCAAGGGCAGTAATAATGTCGTTATGAGCTTGCAGTTCTCGGATTTGCGAGCCTGCTTGGAGGTGCTCGTGGAGTATAAAGTTAGACTTTCGTCGCGTTGGTCTTGATCTCTTAACTTTTGGTGATGGGATCTTTTCATATATTGATTGTGACATGAAACTTGGTGAGTCTGCTATTGGTGAGTCTAGTGAGACCACGTCCACTGATTCGTCTCTTGTTTCTGTTGTCGAAGGAGGTGTTTTCTGCCCTTTAGCAAGAGCAGCTGCATCCTCGAGTTCTTCTTGCATGTCTTCAATCTTCGTGTCAACTTCTAGAAGGTCGTTTTCGAGCTGAGCTTCTTCTTGTTCCAAACCTGCCAGTCGATCTAGTACGAGTTTACGCATTGTATTTAGGTTTGCAATCTTGTTATCAATCTCGTGGATCTCTGTGCTACACATGTTCTTCCTAATGGTGAGCATTTCAAGCTT
>Ga0160428_1000372_pt1 | contig 52281 bp, 46 predicted proteins | sample SolpanmetagenomM_FD_108198 | JGI IMG/M metagenome (GOLD analysis project Ga0160428, IMG submission 108198) | Solar panel surface microbial communities from Lawrence Berkeley National Laboratory, California, USA - M | ecosystem: Engineered > Built environment > Solar panel > Unclassified ... | reverse complement strand
TACCTCACACAATCCAGTCACACCACTCGATATAAGACATACAACCCTGCACAAAAAGAATATACTGGAAACTCAGGTGTCTTTGGACAACCTCGTACAATCATCACTTGTGTGAACATAACATAGCCATCTGTGTATATAATACAACTGCTATCATGGATCCTCAAGGTGGCCGTCGAGCATCAGAGTCTACAGCCTGCCAACGCATGCCTCCATCAAATCGTCTACGATTCAACAGAACAAATTCAGAAGTAACAGTAACACAAGTACAACAACCGATACCATCACAGATGCACAGGAGACTCTCCGCAGAAGAAGAGGCTGTTCGAAGAGCATCACAAGGCGCCTCGAATCACCACAAGTCTACACAGAAAAATGTTCTAGCACTACGAGAAGTAAATGGAGTGTCAAAGCCAGCGAGAGGACGAAGGAGCCCATCACCGAAACTGGTCTCTAGCCGCCGAAGCACGCCGGAAGTATCAAACCTTACACTGGAGACCATGCCACCACCATCATCATCATTGTACGAGCCGGCAATACCAATCGACAGGTGGGTCGGTCGATTTCGACCTACTTCAGGTAGGAGAGGGTTACGGATATGGAAACATGCCACCAGCCAACCTCCTATCTCAGCAGCTTCCTTGAGTGAACTTGAAGCAGCCTGCATACTAAACAACCCCAAGCTCAGACATGACATCAACTTCGACCGCGAACTACATTTCAGGCCGAACCTTGATGGTGAACGTGGCCGTGCAAAGTTGCAGATTGCTGACGACTACTGGACGGCACTCGAGGTAGAGCTCGAGCTATACACTTTCATGGCTACTGATTCTCGAGGAGCAGAGTTCCGTGCACAGCCTGACTACTACCACAACATGTACAGGTTCGAGCGAAGGATACCTACGATGTTCAGTGCAGCCAAGGAGATCATCGTCAGTCTCAATGAGAAATCCGAAATGCCTGGTATTCAGGAGACCATGGACGTGAGCTTCATGATGCAGCAGATCCACCGCGGTATCTTTGACCTGACCCCTCTCGCCAGCTACATGGAGGTGTTGTTGAAGGCTCATTGTGCGCCAATGAGAGACGCCTGGGTTGAGAAGACGTGCGAGTTGATGAAGCATGGATGGCAGACACTGAACGTAAAGTCCGTTGTATCAGGCTTTAAGGAGTTGTTTGGCCTATTAGAAGCGATGAAGCTGGATATCGCCAACCACCAGATCCGGCACCTTCGACCAATGCTCCTGGACTCCACCGTTGGTTTCGAGCAAGCCTTCTTCAAGCTGCGTCTGGACAAGTCAAGCAGAGATCCAATGGATGTCAAGCTTGCCCGCAAGTGGTACAACAATGGCGAGCACCTCTTCGACGTCGATACACCAAGATCCCTCGTTGGTGCTCACTTCGAGCACTTCCTCACTCGATTCTTGCACTCTCTCGTCAAGCCTCACACTGCCAGACATGCCCCCGCCCTACCTGAGACATTCAAGCTTGATATTGAACGTCTGGTGACACTGAGAGCCGACATTCACACCATGGTCTACAACACCATCTGCCTTCGTGCCCTTGCTCAGCTCATCAACCAACTCCGCCGCACTTCCACACACCACCACCGTGCCACCAAGTACCTACAAGATGTTCTTCCCGTCATCGTTGGTCGTGGTGCCAACGCCGCGAGATGGGTCGCCATGTCTGGCAACATCGCCGTCGAGCTCGTTCGTGCGGCAACCGGCGACTTCCCTGCCGACCTCTACGCTGCACCTGTGCAACCTCTCAAGTCTCCTTTCGGTCTCTCGTACGATTCCCTCACCAACAGCCTTGAGACATACCTTCAGAAGGCACTGAAAGAGGACAGCTCCCAATTCGAGCTTGCCGTCACAGCGCAACTATCTGCCTTGAGCGAGCGCGTCACCGAGCTAGTCGAAGACCACAGGAAATACTCTGCTCAAGATCTCGTCAACGCCTTCGTTCCTCGCCCAACATTCACCTGGGTCATGGACTCGAAGCGCATCAAGAAGCCTTCAGCACCTTTAGCCTCCATTCCCACGGAGCCTCAGGACCTCCTCGAGGACGCTGCAAAGAGAGCAGCACATATCAGCATTCTCCACTGGAGAGTATGGGCCGACTTGGTTTACGTCGCCCAAGACTACGATGATGAAGAAGACGACGAGTAAATAACTCAAGAAAGAAGACGATTCGATTCTCAGCTTCCCAAGGGGAGTCTTATGTGTTTATGATATGACTTTATTATAGCATCTTAGCGCAGCATTGCATTGTGGCCGGCGTTTCTTGCATCAGCATTTTCATGGATCGGGCATAGTCTATTAGCGACTTTCTGTATATATCACCACAACTGTACACAGCAGACAAAATTTGCATGTATTGCATTTAATCTACCACCATCATTCTCGGTAAACTTGACCTTCGTTGTTCATGTTGACTTCTATCCCTGTATCCGGAAATCCATGTTTTCTGTTTACAAACATAGTGACACTATCCTTGTCGAGTCTTCCCACTCGTTTCAGCTTTGTGCAAATCCCTCCCACACCGAGGTACCAAAGTTTCTCATGATCATCCTACACCCACATAAGTCGATCATGCACGTCTGCGAATACCATAGAAGATCAACAGGGATTTGATGTGGGAAAGACAAAGCTTGGGAGTATCCGAATTCACCCAGATCTCCTTTAGGAAGGCTCATCATTGTGATCTACAGCAATGTGTGACAGATAGGGATGTGCTGCGATTTAAACCGCCTCGAATTAAACGTGGTTTAAACCGGTATCGAGGTAGGTGTGCGACACCTAGTAGGGGAAACGGCTACCCAGCCGGTAGTAGGTGGCGGTGGTATAACCCGGTTCAACCCGATTTATACTGTATATGGCGTCTCGTCAAGTATATTGCTCAATCTATCGTCATAAACTCATCCCTAGTGACAGGCTTTTCTGAGGTTATTCCGAAGCCTTGTGTGAGGGACACAAGATTGGTGAAGACGATGGATGTGATACCTGCATGATTGCGTGTTTCATGGTTAAGCCGAGGCTGTTTGAAGCCTTGTCTGATCGACATGTTGAGCTGAATGGCTCGGGAGAGTGTGTCGGCAGCTCTATTCGAGAGAGTTGCGAGAGGGGCGACGCTACAGTATCCTTGTGGTTTCAAGTTTATGGAGGGATCAGTCGCTTTCTCGCTCTTTTGCTACATACTCGAGGAGATATTCGACTAGAGGCGGCACGGCACAACGAAAGCACTCCTTCTGTTCCTTGTCTGAGGTAGGTAGTCTACAAGTTTCTTTGTCCTCATGCTCATCCTCGTTATCACGGCTGAGACTGCGACGGCTTGGTCATCCTACAGGACGAAGGAAGCACCGACACATACACCGCCTCTTTGACCGTGCCGTCGGGTTCACCGCCAGTCTACGCCGGATTAGCTTGGAGATCTATGTAGTACAAGATACACTATATGATCTTAGCCATAATCATGTACCTTTTCTTGTACTACCTGATCGTGGTGTAATGCGAATGCCGATGCCGTCTGTGCAACTCTGACAGCGACTGCTTGGTCATACGCGATCGGTGTGACTTGAGATGGCCGCAGTAAAGGTCGAGGACGAGTGGAGGCTCTTCAGCAATCATTCTTGTGCAACATTTCGATCGTGATCCAGCCATCAGCATTGTTTGTCATGAGCAAATGACATTGATGGCCTAGAGCGGCTGAATGTTACTGCGACACACATGACCATTCCATACCCTTCTCCTGTGCTTCTCAACGATCTAGACTATCACGGCCGTCACAAGATTTGACACGCAATTAGCAATTGCTCGATGTCACAGACCGATCATTATGCCCGAAGCAATAAAGACTAAGTTCTCGATGACAATGTCCAGGAAGAAAAAATCGATAAAGTATTTTTGACCGCCTGGAGGCGGCCACATATCAGAAACACCACGATGAAGACAAAAGCCTCCTTCGATCACCAAACACATCATATTACGTTTATGGCATGATTAAGTGAAACACTCAGCGCTGACTGAAATCTTGGACTGATCTCGTTTTCTAGTTAAGCTAAGCAAGCTTCGATATACAGTTGCAAACCGTCACAAGACTTAAGCCACCATCTGTATCTTCTTCATCGATGCCGGACAATACCATACTGCACTTACACCCTTCCCGAAGCTAATGTAGGCTACGTAGCTGACGCAGCAGTCAAAAACTGAAACAGCGGTGGTTCATAAAGCTCCTTGCACAAACGCCGACCTTTAGAAAGCTCCGATGGCAGACCGAGTCATGAGCACAACGAAGTAAGGAAGATAAAGTGAGCACCATCTCTCCGTACCGTTAGCGGGAGAGATCTATCCATCGTTTGTGTGCGGAGGCTTTTGTGACATATCTATCCAAGGGGAATTTACAATAGAGCTCATGCTCGCTCGTCATCTTGTGAAAGGGTGTGATTAGGCGGATTATACGGGGATTGAAATCGCATGATGCGATGGGTAGGCGTGCCGGCGTGATCGAGCATCAGCAAGTAAGTGCGGCTGATCTGCTAGGAACTTTTCCTCAGAGCGCTGATGGACGCAGAGGACGTGTGATATCGACGCTTGATGTGATACCTTCCTGTCGTCCTAACCGCGACAATGCCAAGCGACCTCATTGTGCCCTCTTGCAACTGCAGCGTCGTCGGATCCCCGGCCCAATGCTCCGACTGCACCTTTTCAGATCATCACAATCCAAGACAACGTACATATATCACGGCTTCTTCAACATCAACAACCACCTCTCCACTCCTCCGAAAACTACGGTTTCTGAGTCACATCACACTCAACATAAGATTCATCAATATCATCATCATAAACCAATCTTCTTCAAACCGTCCGCCAAGCCCTTCCATCTCACGTCCACGGCAATCACTACCTTTCCACCCTCGGCTCATCCAAAACGAAGAACACTCAAAGAACGGAAACGAAGAAGAATCAGAAGAGTGGTAACAACCTGCTTCTATATCGTGTCCCACGGCACTAGCAATACTTCCATCGTATTCAACGCTGTATGCTGGAATGTTGTCATACTTGCGTGATTTATGCATGATGTTTACTGCGTTCTGTGTGAGCCGCGGATATTGACGGTAAGCTGAAGTATCGACGTATTTCGCTTATGTTTATGTTGCGTATTTGAGTCGCCAGATAGGGTTCGAGGATGTGGGTGTTGCAATATGCCAAGATCTGTGATGAAATACTATTGGAACATGAGCAGCTGAAGCAGACGACGTCAAATTGACTGAGCCTGGCACTAGCTGAACCCCAACTCAATACCTTGCGTTAATGAGGTTGAATGCTTTATTCAAGTCATGTTTGGCGAACAGGACAGGACTGTTGTTGGAAACTTGGTATTGTCGCCGCGGTGGTGGCGTTGTAATTGGAAAAGCTTGGTTGTAAGCAGAATTAAAAGGTTGGGGGCTTGCTGGCGCTTGGTGACCTGTGAGATATCTGAAATTAGGCTCACCACCCTGTCGTCGTCTGATGTATTCTGAACAGAAATCATCATTCAGGTTTTTTGATCTGGGCCACCATTCATCTGCTAGTGTACCGAGGCAAGCGCCCTCTTGTCGGTCCTCGTCGGCGAGCTAGTCGATGGCCATCGCGAGTCGCTTGGACTTTTAGTAGTCGACGCTATATCAGAAGGAGGCGACACTGGAATAATAGAAGCGGCAAGCTCGATTGAATGAAATGAAGTATTAGTCGTCGTAAGCCAGGTCTCGATATTGAGTGTTTTGGAGCAAGTAGACTCGGATGTTGTTCGCTTCTGAGGTACACTCAATCCAGGATATCTATGTTCTAACAAGTCTGTTATGAAGGTGAAATCCCAATGACATCCCAGAGCTCTGGCATCAAAACATTCGACCTTCTCAATTCCTAACTCAAAGAAAAAAAGTTGTGGAGAGTGCTGGAGGGCCTTTTCAAGTCAAAGTCGCCAGGTCTGCTGCAACATCCCCCGAACAACCGATCTGGGAACTTTGTCGAGAGGATTTCTATCACATCATTTCATCAAGTCTTGCTTCCTTCCACGTCCGAATGGAAGGAGGGTGAGCTATACGTCGACGCCGACGTTAGAAGCATCGCCCTCCCATAGTCCAAATGACTCTCGTAACAAGCTTGATAAGTTCAATCGAATGCTTGGGAACCACATCGCGGATGCTACATTGATTTGTTATATCGAAACAAGTGAATATGACAGCTTCAGAGGCCTGCCTCACGATGCTAACAGACTACAAGTAGCATGAATCTCAATGGTTCACGGCATGAGATGGCAAAGCACCAGCTGGGCTCTTCGTGTATTTAAAAAAAAAAGCTCTGCGCCCACTATTGAACTTCATGTGAAGGACTGAGACAGCACCTGGTATCAGGAGCGCCTGCACACATAATGAACGCGAGAAAAACTACAAAGACTAACAAACAACCAACGCAAGGAACAAAGCAAGATGAGATTGATGTTCTAGTGATATCCCCGTCGCGTCGTGATGCCAGAAGTATACACTTACTCACACCCACCCTGCTCACTTTTCCGATCGAAAGCAATGATATCCGTACACCTAGCTACTTGCTGTGTACTACTCGTACCACAAAACGAAAACAAGCCCTCACGTATCGAAAGTGTACACGAAAGGATCCTCATCACCACGCAGCCATTGACACTATCGCCGTCCAGTCAACGAAGTACACAGCCAGCTTCCAGTATCGACCGCACTTCAATTCTTCACATTTATTCCAACAAGTGTCACCCTGTGTATATCCATGTATAACGCCTCGTTGTCCGTCTCTTTCTCCTTCGTTCAGAACGACTTGACTTGGAAACTACGAGGTGCAGACACAAGACATATCCCAGCCCAGCGGGTTTTGGGACTTGGAGGGATCGAAGCGGGTCTTCAGCAAAGCTTTATCCTGGATCTCAGAAAGAACGCTCGTGGTATGGTGATCGAGTGCATGGTGGTGGCGAGGGTGAGAAACTCGGGAGATGGGGTAGAGACTGCTATAGAAGTGATCACTGCTTCGATGTCCTCTAATGTAGCCAAGGTGAAAGGTCTCGGCCCCGGGCGCTCCATCTCCTGCATTGGATAACTTGGTTGTGGATTGAAAGATGTATTCGTTTCGACCCTAATTACACCAAAATGCGTATTAGATTCTCTTCTTCCATATCACCAGTTTGCTTCGTGAAAGACCCGAGACCACTTTATAAGAACCCATACACCTTCCCATCCACTCACTTCCCCTCCCCACCAACCACTCAACCCAACTTCATCGCCGCCTTCGGATCCGGCACCTCCAACCTCCTTCCCATCTTCCCTCTGACCCAAAGATAAATCTCATAAACCCTCAGCCTGACCACCGTCCTCTGATAAGTTCCCCACGCCCTCACCGTCTCTCCAAAATTCCTAAAACTGAACAAGCCTCCCTTCCTCTTCAGATTCTCCACCTGTTCATCCCATACAGTCTTGGCTGCATATTGCGCCAATATCAGGAACGTTCGCGCCGGGCCTTGCGTCGTTTGTAGACTGGCGTCAAGACTGCGCGTGAGGTCGTTTGTCTTCAAAACGAGCAGAATAACGCGTGGAACCTGTCCGAGCATCTGGACGAGTTGGGCGAGGAGACCTTCGCCAAGGGCGTCGGAGATGGCTTCTTTTTCGGCGTCGGAGCGTTCGGTCCCAGAGACGCCAGCGGCTACTGCTGTATAGTCGCGGCCGGTGATGGCGGAGGCGAAGAGAGGGAATTGGGCATCGGTTATGCCTGCGACTTCTTTGGAGTATTTGCGCATGCGGGATTCGTCAGCGTCGAGGACGGCGAGCCAGAGTTTGGCGTAGGAGCGTTGCAGGGATCGGTCGAGGACGCGGTAGAGACCGTGGTCGTAGAGGATGATGTCGAAGTTGTGGGGATAGGCACGGTTTGGGTTTGTGGTGACGGCGATGTTGCCGCCGTGTGGGTCGCAATGGAGAGGGGCGCCGGGTGCGAAGATCATGGTATTGAATATTCGAGAAAGAGAAGCTGCTACTTCATCGCGGGAAATGCCGGCAGAGTCAAGGAAGGCCAGGTCGTCTATCCGGTGACCGGTTTTGTACTCCATGCAGAGGACTCGGCGGCGAGCCCAGAGCACGTCTGGAACGACGAGTGGGATTGACTTGGAGTTCGCAAAGTAATTGCGTGTACGAATGGCGTTCTCGCCTTCGAGACGGAAATTGAGCTCTTGTGGTAAGGATACTTCCATTTCGTCGGATAACCACGTCAGATCGTACTCTGGGAAAGCCCATTTCAACGTGCGGAAGGTGAAGCGTGTAAGGGAGAGGTCGATTGGCGCCCAGTCGTCTAGTTCGGGGTGTTGGCATTTTACAGCAACGCTACGGCCAGAAGCTCGATCAACAGCACGATGTACCTGGGCTAAAGATGCAGAACCGATTGGTGTTTCTTCAAACGAGGAAAATAGATCGGTGAACGGAGCATTGATGTCTTTTTCAATCATTGCTTTTATAGATTCGAAGCTCGATATTGGGCATTTGTCTTGTAAAGGTATGAATGTGTCGCACCACTCCGAGGGTAGGAGGTAGCTCAGGGAGGTCAGATGTTGTCCAAGTTTGATGAAGATCGAGCCATTCTTCTCCATTGCTACTAGTGTTCGATCAGCACATCGCTGGTGACATGCTTTGAGAAGTGTGCGATATTCTGTGGGATCAACGTTATCGTGTTGACGAAGTGTCCACCAATAGCTAAAACACAATCGTCTTAGTAGAGGCTCACGTTGAAGTCTGTAACAGCAGGACATACTCTCTTACGCATACAGCAAGTGTGCCTATAACCCTGCCAGTCCGAGCAGTCGCACCCATGAGGAAGCGGCCATCTTGGGTGAAATTGAGGTAACCAGCTCCTAAAAGCGCAACCCCGGCTGTCACATATAATCCTGTCCTTCTCTTCCGTTTCGGTATGGTATTTCTGGCTGTTGCAAAGGTTGCCGGTCTGGGCCATGCTTTCGTTAGGGGCGTGATGTGTCGTGATTCGTGGAGTAAGGATGGTGGGTGCCGCGCCCGTGACAAGCGAGCGCACGGTCTGAGGGCGAACATGGGAAGGGTACGATTGGAGTTGGTAGAGCGCGAGGCTCGGGGTCAGATACTATCGCATCGTATGTCGTTGGCTTCAATGCAAGGTCAAAAAGTTCAATTTCATGATGACGATATAAACACCGATAAGCAAATAGGGGCCTGGCTATTGTAGGAGAAAGCTATCGAGATACTCATTATGCTGCTGACAATTCATATGCTTGCCCCTCCCAATCGTTTCCCAAGTCTACATGACCCAGTGGCCTGACCTGGCAAGGACCTCTCATGATGGTCTCGTGCTGAAACATGTCGAGGTTCAATGTGCTCCGGAGATGCAATGCTCTGCCACGCTTGTCGTAGCTCAGCAGAATCCGCCTTCACTCATGTCCCGAAATGAATGTGTAACTAGTTAACGGCTTTCAGCGCATCTAGTCCAGTTTATACCTCAGCACTTGCGCCTGCACTCGCGCTTGGGTTAGGCATGTCGGGAATAGATGCGACATCTGGCCAGGGCTTCTTGATGGCATCCTGAAGCTTGACTACACCACCATTCGGTCCAGCTACGGCGCCTATACAACAACGTCAGTGTGAAAAGTGAAGAGAACAATTCTTGTGCTTACCGGCCACTACCACTAATCCATTCGGTACATCCACAAGCATGACCTTCAAGTTCTGAACAGTATGCGACTGATTTCCCATGTTTCCAGCCATTTTCTTTCCAGGGTGTACACGAGAACCACTTCCTTGTGAACCACCAGCCGAGCCCATAGATCTGTGAGTGAGCGACACACCGTGGGAAGCAGGCTGACCAGAGAATCCCCATCTTTTCATACCCTGTACAACACATCAGTCAGCATATTCAGAGATATAGCAATTAAACAAGCTGTCACTTACACCTGCAAACCCCTTGCCTTTATTAGTGCTTTTTGCGTCCACAAACTGTCCAACCTTCCACCACTCCGCATCTATAATCCTTCCCACAGGCAGCAATCCAGTACTATCTTTCACCCTAAACTCCTTGACATCCCTCTTCGGCGATAGTCCCACCTCTCCTCCATTTGCATCCGTAAACTTCGTCTTCTCAAACACACCCAACATGGCATTTCCCACATTTCTAGGATGCTTCCATCCACTTCCCACACACACCGCATAATAGCCATGTCGCTCCCTCGTCTTGTGCCCTACCACCTGTACCCGATCCATCTGCAATACCGTACACGGCGTTCGCACGCCAGTGACCGCATCATACACCGCCGTCATGCCCTTTTTTATTGCGAGAGCGCCGCTTCGGACAGGTACTCGTGGTTCTTTGCGAATCTGAGCTGAGGTTGTGCTGGCTTCGAGGATGGGAAGTGAAGGGTGGTTGTTGAAGCGAGAGTGTGTACGGGCGGTTTTGGCGCGACCTTTGTTAATTGATTGTTGAATGGACCGAATTGTGCGGATCTGTTGACTCTCGAGTGGAGATGCGAGACGAGATGTGACGAGTGGGGTGCGCAGGCAGAAGGCAGAGAGTGGCCGCGATGGCTGCGGGAATGGTATTCGTGGCTGCATTGCTGTGTGGTTGAAGGTGATGTGGTGAGTACAGTAAATATACGTTTGCAGGAGGACGCTTTTCGAGCTCGCCAAATGTGGAGAGTAATGTCACGTGATAGAACTGCCTGCCGACGAGAGACGAACAAAGCAACGAAGAACGATAGTACCAGAATGAAACATATAACATATCCAAACAGCACTTTCTTTGGTTGTTGAATGGTCTACATAAAGAATAATGACTTTCTGACCGCGATTATGCTCGTGAACTCCAGTACGTTGCTTATCCACCTCTTTCTAACCCCCATATGCGTAAAGCGTGCCTACCATTGGGACCAGGTTCAGTCCTATACACATCCTCATCGAGAACCTCATTGGTTCGACCTGTTCCGTGCGTCGAACCACCATCCTCCTGTGTCCACCAACACCAATCGCTCAAGACTACCCAAACGCCCTTCATTTCCTAGAGAGGTAAGACCTCCTTCGACCGAATCACCTATTGTTGATGATATGCCACCAACGCTTTGCGTGATATGCTCTGAGACTGAGTGGTGGGAGAGGCTGAATATGCTAGGGTAGAGCTGAATATACCATGAACCATACTTAAAGAAGGATAAGACACGAATGCGTCTTCTACTCTTGACAGCAGAGCTTCCTCCACCAGCTCGTCTCCTTTGTCTGCTCTTGCGCTGGTGCTTCAGCCATTCGAGTTACTTGCGGCTGAGCAGCCGCCCTTGTCCTTTCTTGTGGTTGTTCTGCAGAACGGTCAGTACAGAGGCGCATCTAGATAAAGAGTTTGTTGCAAAATACCTGTTTCCACGGCTGGCCTCGCCTCTTGTGTTCGTGTTCGGCTCGCTTGAGGTTGCACTTGTGATTGGCGGTGATAATCTCGCGCAGCTGCTCCAGGCTTGGGTAGCGCGGCGTTCAATCGTTCGTCTGAGATGTGCTTTTGCTGGTGTGGCGTGTACCCACCACGAATGTCTCGCTGAGTGGGGTTACGTTCACCTCCACCGTAAGGCGGAGCGTTGACTGGATATGCCTTTGCGCCTTCCCAACCCTTGCCATTGTTGATCGTCTCCCAGTCGTATACACCATCCTCAACCTCACCAGTATCGCGTAATGCCTTTGTCATGAGATCACGGAGATAGTCGTAGTCAGGCGTTTCCTCAAATCCTAGGTTGCGAGTGTACTCGAGGTATTTTCTGAACTCATCCGGGAATCCTTCGCACAGCTCCTTTGTAGGCACCTGTGCCTTTTTCTCCCCGATTTTTTCATACTTCTGCTTGTTCGTTTGCGCTTTGAGTCCCTGCCATGGCAATCCTCCTCTTAGGAAGTACATGAATACATGTCCTAGTGCTTCCAAATCGTCTCTTCTTGATTGTTCTCGGCCAAGATGTGTGTTTATAGACATGTAACGAGCGGTTCCTGATAATGCTTTTCTCTCACGGTATGGAATATGTGTCTTTGTTTTCGGGTCACGGTATTGCTTTGCCATTCCGAAGTCTACGACGTGGATCACACTGGCAGCTTTTGAGCCTGGCCTGCCGATGAGGAAGTTGTCGGGCTTAATGTCTCGGTAAATGAGGTTCTTCTCGTGGATGGTTTGAACTCGTGATATCTGCTTGTGTCAGTTCGACGAATCATCCAGTTCTTCACAGATTGGGGTTACCATTTGCTTTGCGATCATGACAGTACACTTGACGGAAAAGCGTCGACTGCAGTGATCGAATAGATCCTCTAGACTCGGTCCTAACAAATCAATAACCAGGATATTGTGGAGTCCTTCTTGGCCAAAGTAGTAAACATTCGGTATTCCCACTGAACAAAGTATTAGCTCCAAGAGTCGCAAAAAGATCGGATGGGAAAGGAGCGGAGAAACCAACATGGTGCTTGCGGATGACCATTGGGTCCGTTGCCATGGGCCTGCGGGCTTGTCAGAGCCAGATCAAAACGAGGGATACTCACGGCAGCCTACTAAGATCTTGTATGTCCTATATTCGTCACGTAGTTGTGGTGCATCGCTCTTTCTAGGTTCCTAGGAATATACTGTTAACACGTTTCCACCAGATTTCTCGACCTGCGAGACGTACGAATTTGATAGCGATCTGCTGGTTGTTCAAGAGATTGGTGCCCTCAAAAAGTACACCGAAAGAGCCTTCACCAATTTTCTTTCCGACTCTGTAGTGGACACCAACCACATTGGAGGATGAGGATGATGCCATTTCTTATACTTCTGCCCCTGCGAAGGGCGTCTACGGCCTGCTAGCGCGATGATGGGTGTGATAATCTTGTCTGCAGTAGGACGAGCAGAATTGATGGTGAGCAATGAAGAGTGTTCACGGCGCGTTGCTGTATACGGGGTTGGGCTTTGCTGTGGGGGATAGGAGAACGATTCGGATGAACGGCGAGCGCACGATTGATGATTGCGACACACTACACCCTCAACAGCAGGGAGGTGAGCAATGTAGCGTGTTGATGAGCACTGCGGTATCAATGGTAAGAGTGTGGAAGACACGAGACGAGGGGTGAGGGTGAGACGAGGGAGGTGTAGTACGAGGGACTAGTCTAAAGTTCTTGTTGGTTGGGTTGCCTGTTTTGGCTGGCTACTGACTCGGAAATTGTGGAAATAGAGTTGATTGTCTCTATCGACGTGTGTCTTTCTTGATCTTTTCTCTATGGTCTATACTACCTGGTACGTCTTGTAAGTAGTATGAAGTAGCAACGAGCACAACCTCGGGCCGGTCAATGGCTATGAGACTATGTCGTCCCATTCTCTGCAGTAGTTTCCTGTGGCACAGCCTCCTCATCCTGTTCCTGGTTATTCGCCTTTTCTTGCTTTAACTTCTCCTGAGCCCACTTGTTGGCCTCCTCCACCCAATGCTCCAGCCTGCAGTTTTCGATATAATTCTTCAGGATACTGTCCTCTGCAGCCATGTCTTTCGCGATAGGTACACGTAAATCTGCCGTCTTGAAACGATCGCGATGATCGTCAGGGTTACTGCCAGCCCCAAGTACATCTGCTGGGGCTAACAGTCGAACGGTCGAGTCATCGTTCCACAAGCCTGAGAAAGGTCAGTATACTTCGTGACGGATGGAACTAAGCGGCAAAGACATACCACATGCGAAGCCCTCGTAAATAGTCCTGAACAAGACGGTGGCTTCGAGATCGCTGATTCTTTCCTGATCGGACTTGCGTGCTGTAGCATCATGTACCTTCCACCCATCTCTGATGAAGCATCTTCGCCATATGTACTTCAGTTGCTGTGCTGAAGTTTCTTCTGAGCGCTTCGCAGAGGCAGCCCTGACTGCTTGTAGTGCAAGAACGAATTCCAGACCTGCAATGTCCTTGTGCCTTACCTCATTCGGTCGCTGATCTATAAGTGTGAGCACATCGACTAATTGGTCCAATTCCATCACGGCATGTTTGACAAGCATTTCGAAACCTTGCTCTAGCAGGCCATGGCACGCTGTTCTGCCCTTCACGACATGCCTGCCAAAGGTCTCCATGGCCAGTTGAACTTCCGCAGTCCGATCCATTGCGTTGTGCAATGAGCTATGTACATGTTCGTACAACCTTTCTTGAATACTGACAATCTGAAGCGCATTTGCCTGACGTATCACTTGAGCTTGCGTTTCCACGTCAGACTTCTCATCAGCGGCCAGTGCAAGTGCTGCAAGCGAAAGCTCGACTTTCTTGTTCCAAATTTGTCCCTCCTGATAGTCGGCAACGTCCAGCAGTGTTTGAGCAGCACTGCTACAGTCCTCTTCAAGTATTATGTCATTGATCCAGCTGATCTTCTTGCGCTCCGGCTCCGCACGAAGATATTGAGTAAACTCTTTTTTTTGCGATTCGGCGCCGTCGAACAGCATCATGTATTCACCACGCACAAGCTGGTCCGAGTAAAAAGGTTCAGCCCATGTTGTACCGTATTTCTTGAAGTATTTGTCGATACGCTCCTCGACCGCAAGAACGCGTTGCTTTTCAGCTTCTGGTGTGGTGCCGTCGTCACCTGGAATTGCTAACTGCGGTCCCTCTTCCAGCTGAGTTCTGACCAAGCTCACAAGGGACGGCATATCTGAGTACTTCTCAGCTAGAGCCATACCTTCCTCAGCAAGGCCAATATCTGCAAGCTTGGTAAGCATACTGATTCGAGATCTATCATATTCCTGCTTGAACAGCTCGGCCTCGCTTCGAGATTTGTTATCTGTTGACGCGAGCAAGGATCTGTGCCTTTCCTCACAAGCCTTGCAATAGACGTCAATCAGGCGTGGCTGATCGCTAAGAATCTTCTCCAGGAGATGGACGTCACCTGATGCAAAAGCAGCCATGAGTCTATCGACGGTCATCCTGATGAAGTCCGGGAAGAACTTAACAAATCCATCCTGTGATGTCCAGAAATGATTTAGGCCTGTATAACCTTCTTCAAGTACGCCTTGATGCAATTGCTCTTTCTCCAGGCCGTATGCCGGTGCGCTATCTGTGCGGAACTTAAATGCTGTTTCGAGACTTCCAAGCACGATATCGCCTGCGTCGCTGAGCAGCTCAAGATATGTTGCCTTATCTTTGATTTCATTCTCCTTGTCCAGCTCATATAGCGCGCGGTACGCCCATTGAACCAGATTTTCCATTCTCCAAATGTCCTTCAGGAACCACTGTCTGACCTCGTCCCGTTCACCTTTGTCTGTATCTGTTTCTGTCTTGTAATGCTCTCCGATCATTAACAGTGTCTGAGGAAGAAGTCGAGATTCGTCGTTGCTTCCTTTAGCTTTGTCGTCGTACAGAGTCCACACCTTGCGCGCAGCAGCCATCTTCTCGGCATCCCACCTTAGCTTCCATTTCGTCAGCCGAGACAACTCTGGGTATGTACGTTTCAAAACAATAGCAAGGTCTTGCAGGATCCTGGCACGTTGTTCGAGATGAAAGTCCATCGAGGGGGCAACACTAGAAACGAAACTCGAATCCGTGGCACACACATCTTTGCTGATTTGCAAGCTCGCTTTCTCCACATCTGCAAGGTCGAATGCAAGAGCAGATCGCCTAGAGAGGTCCAGGGGGTTGCCAGGCATGGTGCCAAAATAGACAGCTTGCTCAAGCTTACTTTTGACACTGATCTTGACAGCTTCGACAGTCTGCTCTTCCTCCGCTGGCTCCGACATGGTAATTCGAATAAGTCCGCAACCTCGGATGAACAACAAAGCCGAAAATTGTGAGCTTCTCGAAGTGCCAATAGCTGTGCTCATTCCTGCGATGGAATAGTTGCCATCCTCCCGAAGATACATCGAATCCTGAAACAGCTCGGGAGGGTATACACTGTCCATCATGCGTTGTGCTTCTGGTGAAGTATCAGCAGCAACAAGCGATACAAGTACGATTGCTCTGTCAAAGAATACGAAGGCTGTGGTACACGTTGAAGATAGCCCGAGTCTGGGTTTTGAGCTGGAACCAGTGAATAGCGGTTCGTCGTAGGAGTCCAGAGGTATTGTCCGCCTAACGCTACTTTCACCACCCACAATCTCAAGCTCAAGCAGAACATATTTCGAGTAGCCAGAGGCCATCACGTTGGCTAGAACCACCACATCGATCGATTGATGTGCGCCTCCTTCACTAGTGACTGCGGACAGCGCGGTCGATGTGTCTTTCGTGGCTGTCATAATAGAAAAATCGAGTATTTTCACATCTGCAGATCCAGTGTTCAGTTCCAGCTCATCGATATGCAATGTTGTCGACACCGTCGATGCTATAACTCGCTTAACATCGCACTCTGCATGAAGCACTAAATGACCAGAGATGTTTAGACACCAGAACTGAAAGTGTGAATCGTCAGTTACGACGACTGCTTCTATATCACCACGCATCTGTGCAAGCCGTGTCTGAACTGCTACCACGTTTTTGACCCATCCACCTCCGCCAATCGCACTTCTCAATCCGCCGAGGAAGCCACCGGAGGCCTGTTGTGACTTAAAGAAATTGACCTTGATGGACGGGCGTGCTTGCGTATCTCGAACCAGAAGTTGCGCTATCCGCCCTGAGCTGAAGATGAGGACGAAACCAGCATGATCCGCGGCCACTATATCGACGACGACTTCTCCAGACATGAGACTGCCACACGATCCGTCGATGCCATTTCTGCGCTGCTCAAATAAGCTTAAGGCATCGGCATTCTCGATGCTCTCCCAATATGTGATTCTTCCGCTGCTTGGATTTACGACGACCAGACCGGTCTCGCTTGCCTGACCTGTGCTGACGAAAGATCCAAGTGGTAACGGTTGACGAGGTGACGTGGGATTGGTAAGATCAAAAGTCCGGATCGAGGTTGTCGAAGCAGATGTGCAGTCCCAGGTGAAAGCTTGTGTTCTTGTGAGCGCCAATGCGTAATTGCCATGGCGTAGAAAGGCTCCTCGATAATCTTGCCAGACATCAGTCTCGTTCTTTGTTGACGCTTTATTTGCAGGCATACCTGTTTGAGCTGAGCGCAATTGCTCAGGTAACCCTGGCAGTTGCTTCACGTTGTAGCAAGGGTTCTTGGTCTGCAGTAGTATTTTAGCCCTGTCTTTTTCGTCAATTACGCCGTCTTAAGCTCACCAATATGATAGCACCATCGTCTTTCACTACTCTCTTTTGTGCTGGCGCAATAGGCTTGCCTCGGACTGCGACATCTCGATTAAGCGTAAGTCTTTCGCGCGGTGCATGACCATTTGTTCTGGGTCCATCTTGATCCACCTCAGTTTCAGTTTTTGGTTGTTGGATTTCAGATGAAAGCTTCGTACGCTTGCGCTGTGGTTGTTTTGTCACACTTCCTCCAACTTCTCCGTCAGCTCTCCTTTTTCGCCTTGGGTTATTGCTGCGCGTCGAAGCTGCTATGCTGGATTGGGGCGAGGACATTGTGGACATTGTGCGCAGTGATCGCGCGAATGAGCAATGTAGTAACCCTCGAACCGCATCAGATGAAATGACGTTTTGTTGTTTCAGGATTTGTGAAACTTTGAGATGAAACTCGAACGCGTTTGCCAAGACTCCACTTCCCCGCAAATGCCAAGCCCGCCCAGCATCATCGACGACCATGCATGAAGTGGCTTGATCACACTGCATTGCCAACAATCAAAATTTCGATCCATGACCGAGTGTAGTTACTGATCCGAATTGACCTGACGTGATATGTGAGGTATTGTCTGAATCTTGAAAGGTAGGACAACCTGGCTGATCAAGATGCCTCGGCCATGCTTCCGTAGTGGAAGTATGCTCCTTCGACGTTCTTTTGCGACTTCAACACGTCCCAAGACTGCCTTGTTTTTCCCCGGAGCTGGCACTCAAAAGGTTGGCATGCTGGGGCCATGGCGTGAAGCATTTCCACGAATCGTCACTCCCTTTCTGGAGGAGGTCGACGAAACTCTTAAGTTGTCACTTTCACGAGTAATCGAAGAAGGACCACACAGAACACTTACAGAAACCTCCAATGCACAACCAGCTATATTCGCCACTTCGATCATGATTCTCCGAATCTTGGAGCAGGAGTTTGGCTTTTCTGTGTCAGATAGGATTCAAGTCACGCTTGGGCATTCTCTGGGAGAGTATGCTGCTCTTTGTGCAAGTGGCCATCTGTCCTTCAAAGACGCTCTTCTCATCGTCCGGAAAAGGGCAGAGGTCTTTGAAAGTGCAGCGAAAACAGCCAAGCAGAAGTACGGAGACGATGTCGGCATGGTGGCGTTGCTTTGCGAAGTACATCACTTCGACATATTATTGAATGATGTTCGTGGGTTTCTAGCTTCCGACGCATCTAGAAACAGTACACCGGACAATGGTCCACCACTACCGCATGTTGTCATTGCCAACATCAATTCTAGTAACCAAGTTGTGCTAGCGGGCAGTCTACCACAAATCAAAGGTTTGCTAGCACGACTTGCCGACTTTGGAGGGCATGACCCGAGATCAGTAGTGCTCAAGGAAGCTTGTCCATTCCATCATCCTTTCATGCAACCAGCAGCGGACTTCACAAGGAAACACTTGTCGAGAGAAGGCGTAGTCACATTCCCAGGGCTCGTCCCTTGTATCTCGAATGTGACGGCACGACCTTTCGAGTACGTGTTTCGGGACCCGTGCTATATTCATCTTGCTAACGGATGCATAGGTCGAGTGAACAATTACAAGATCTTGTCGCTCGAGGCGCAACAGAAACCGTCCTTTGGTGGGACTCTATCAAGTACTTGGACCAGGAAAGGAAAGTACGACGCTGGCTTGGCGTTGGCCCTGGAAAGGTAGGCAGAAACCTGATTGGCAAGTCTATCGGATATGACTACAAAGGAGCAGCCGCAAAAACAGGAGGTGTCTGGAGCATTACAGATCCGAAGGAGGTGGATGAGGTCCTACGAGCTTTGGACGACACAGAAAATGTTGGGATTGAGGAGTGACCACCGTTACGAAGAGATGTCAGGGGAAGCATGTCATTCATCAACGATTCATTTACTGCGGAATGGTGCTCCTAGCGCAACTCACGGCGCAGTCTCTACACGCAAACCTCCATCTACCTGAATCCGTATCCCAGTCATGCTCGTATTCTTGGCTAGCATGATATACACATCCGCGCAATCTTCGAGGTCGGTCTGCGAAATGGTCAGAATTGCAACATTTCAAATCACAGTATGCTGGAATCACATACTATCTTCTTCAATACCGCTGCCTCTTTCATCTGGCGGATCTTCTCCTCCGGAAACTTCTTGCCCTACAAAACAGTGAGGAAGAAGTCTTGCTTCAAATGACTTCAGTACTCACCCATTCTGTTAGGAGCAAACCAGGCAGTACAGCATTGACACGAGTTTTTGGTCCTTGCGTGGCTGCCAGAGCTTTCATCATCCGTAGCTGGGCACCTTTGGTTACGGCATATGGTAGTGAGCTTCCTTGGTTGGCAACGCCCTATCAAGGACTATTAGTACTTCACTCGATGTACTTTAACCGAGCAGGTTTCGACTTACCGCTATAGAACTGGTCATGATAAACACGCCACCCTCTTCGTTTGCGTTGAAAGTCGGTAATGCCTCTCGAAGAAGAGCCATCTGTCCCTTTACATTTACAGCAAAGCACTATATTCATCAGTGGGCTTTCGCCGAAATGGCTTCACGAGTGTGCGTACTTTGTCCCAGTCCTCTTCCGAGGCCGCCCATAAGTCACTAAAGTCGAGGAAGCGGGTCCATCCAGCATTGCCTACGGAATATGAGTTATGAGGTATGCTCCGTACAATCACAGTCCCAGGCTACTGTACCAATCAAGATATCGAGACCACCAAATTCTTTAATGGTTTCCTGCACACACCGAGCGCAATCTTTCATACTTCCAGCATCGGCTTTGACAGTGAAGACTTTACTGCCATACCCCTTCAACTCCTCGGCAAGCTTGTCAGCTGCTTCACTATCCGCAGAGTAATTTATGGCAACATTGCAACCCTCTTCTGCGAATTTCTTGCAAATTACAGCACCGAGCCCTTTTGAGCCACCGGTGACGAGCACGTTGCGTCCTTTGAGTTGATATGGCATAGTGTTGTGGTATTATCTTCAACCAAGAGAAGGGGGAACCGTGATGGTCAAAACAGGGAGAGGGGTAACACGGAAGACGTGGGGTCTTCCCCGCAGCTAAGATAAGCTTTCCAATGGCAAAGACGTCCTTCAAGTCAGCAATGTTTTCGCCACAATAATCTCGGACAACATGAGTTCGCACAACGAGAAAGACACTCCCATCAACATCCCACAATCAGACGACATGCGCGCCGCCCTGCTCAAAGCGTCCACAAGCTTCGTAGACACATTCATCAACTCCACTTCCAAATTCGCTGTCTTCCGCACTGTGCCAACATCGGCACCACCACCAAACGCAGCACCCACACGTACTCTGCTCATCCTCGACTCCTCCTTCAATCCGCCATCGCTCGCCCACCTCACCCTCGCCACCTCCGCCTTACGTGCCTCAAAAACTCGATATCCAGGACCAAGACGACTGCTCTTATTATTCAGCGTCCACAATGCAGACAAGAAAGCAGCACCAGCACCATTCGAGCAACGACTGGCCATGATGTATAAATTCGCAGAAGATCTGTCTGACCGAATCTCAAAAAAACCACAAGAATCACAATCACAAACTTCAGAGCAAGAAGGAGCGGACGTCGCGATCGATATTGGTCTTACTAAGTTGCCGTATTACAACGACAAAACCTCCGCTATTGAAGAAACCACAGAAGAAAGCAGTCATTACGCTGGTGAACCTGTACATATTCATCTGACAGGCTTCGACACCTATACGCGCATATTTGCGGCCAAGTACTACCCGAATCACAACCCGCCACTATCGGCGTTAAACACGTTCTTCGACAAGCACGGGCTGCGCGTCACGATACGAGCTGATGCAGAGCAAGGCAAAGATGAGCGTGGCGAGTGGGGAAGTGCAGAAGAGCAAAGAAAGACTATTGAAGCATTGGGCAAGGGCGAGCTGGAAGATGTGGGAGGCAAGAAGGCTTGGGCGGAAAAAGTGGAGATTACGGAGGGCGAGGCAGAGGGAAGAGGTGTTAGTAGTACCAGGGTGCGGAAGGCTGTGAAAGGGGAGGACTGGGATACTGTGGGACGGCTGTGTACGCCGAAAGTTGCGGAGTGGGTGCGGGGCGAAGGATTGTATACGGTGGATGGGTGAGCGAACAGCATCTGTTCGGAGGCATATGCATGCTCATGAATCGTGAAAGCCATACTCCTTGCCGTCTTTGACGGGTGCTACAGGTCTCGATTGATGGCTTCCTACGATGACATGCAGTGGTGGGTCTCAGGACGTATAGGATATCGACACTCAATTCATCTGGCGAGAGATTTCGAGAACAAGCTCCCGTTATGAGATGCTGCTTCCGTCGCGTAGGCTCAATAGTGCGAGTAATGACGCCGCACGACTCGACAGCCGCAATTGCTGCGATCCAGACGAGCCACCAATGCTGTTGTCGGACCAAACATCTTTCGACTCTTCACGCCCAATCCAGCTCAAGGTACATGCGATAGATGTTGGTGAGCTATTCACCATTGACAACTCCTGGAGCTCATTGTCATCCACCACTACTGCTAGTTCCATTCAAGCCATATACAAACAAACATAGTATTATGTACAGCAAACGGAGCTTCACAAGCTTATTGCGATGGGTCGATCTCAATACGATTCTCCTCCATTACTTCCTCTACATACTTGTTCTCGTATCCAATCGGCATATGAGGTGCTTCTTCTGGCCGAGTGCCTAGTTCTTGATGCGCCGGTGGAAGTCGCGAGCAGGATCGAGGATGAAGCAGTGTGAGAAGATAGCGAGAAAGACGTAGACACAGACCAGCACCTGGCTGCCCTTCATAGCTATTCAATTTACCTTTTCGGCTAGTGCCGCTTCTGCTGGCAGTTTCAAGGGGATCCACTCGTTGTATCCATTCCGTTGTTCTTAGCATAATCTACGTCCCAAACAGAGACTAGTCTCGTGTCGTGCGGGAGAGAGCGAGGTCGAGAAGGCAATTGGGCGGCCGGCAGCGCAGCAAACTTAGGGAATTGCTTTAGACCGATCTTAGTGCAGAAACAGAATGAGGAGAGATTTCTGACCCGGTTACGACAGGCGATGTAGCAAGGTCGGAGTTTGGAGACACAGAAAGTTGATCTATTCGCGGTGTGCCAGCAAATATTGCTAGTCGCCTCACAATCCTCGCAATGCTGTCCAATCTTGAGGGAAATTAACTTGAGTGTCGTCCTTCGGATTTGGAAACGCCCCTTCAAATCTCCAGCTGGCGTCAGATGGTACCCAGATATTTTGATTGCCAGCAGGAACACAGGATACATATTGTCATGAAGAAGATTACCAAAACGCATATCACTCTCAGTCCGACGAGGACCTGCATTCGCTCGTGGCTACTTTTGAGGAGGCGCAGCTCTTGGGTAGGAGGATCGAGCAGACCCAGACGCCGCAGGAGTACCAGCCCTAGAGGCTGGGAACCAGACGAAGTAGCCTCTTGACGTGGAACAACTTCGAGACACCATAAATAGTCAATGAGCTGACGGGATGTTGTCCCTTTTCCTTGCTATGCACACCAGTGCTCTTCTTCGATGTCGTCAGATTCGAGAGGAACGGAATGAAAAGCTAGGACTTCAGCAGATGGCGCCATCAGGTGAAGTGTCAAGCCGGTAGAGGAATGAAAACGAAGTGAAGAAAGTTGACGCAAGAAATGAAGAAGAAAATGAAATCGAACACAAAAGAGTGTTTTGAAAGTGTGATGGAATGTCTCAAGCGTCCAGCTCCGCTTCTGCATAATTCTCATTTTAAACTCTCCTGTTACCACAGTATCTCTAGTCTCACCGTGTTCAAGCGCTCATTGATTCTACGCTGTACCCTAGCTAGTGAGCTCTTGGTTCTCTCCAAAATTCCTCTATACCCTCTGCGCCCTGGAAGCGACGCCGACCCGAAACGAGCCTCCGACTTTCCCTGTGCTTGCCGAGTTGAACAGCATCATATTCGAGCTCCATTTGCGTTCTTCAATAACGGTACAAACCTTGTTCTGGATCAATAAGTGCCGGAATGTGTGATGTTCTATAATATCCCATCTGCTCACTCCTTACTTGCTTTCTCATAGGTAACTTCTTGAGGACAGCTTCACATCGGTCATGGTAATCGCACTATACGTCGTCTCGTGGCCGACGCGTATTGCAGATAAGCCAGACTCATCAGTAATGCTGCTGATAGTGTCATCTTAGGAACGATCGTGCTCAGCTTGATCCTACATGATTGTCTCTCACGAAAATCCAAGTCGCGGCCTTGAGTCACCTTCCTAGCTACACATCGGTGTGCTCTTTCGCTTGCTCAAAGTGCGAGCAGGTTGTATGAATACGCGAATAGTCGATACTTCGAGCAGGGACGAGGACGCCATGCAGAATAGATGAAGTACCGCACTGAGTACATTCATCTAAGCGTCGAGGTGGCCAATAGCCACTATGCTCAGTAGCCAAACTTGGCACATCAATGCATCTCGTTCAGCTTCGTCATCCACCTGACTCACCCATCTCAGCGATTATGTGCTGCTACCATCCAAGAACTGACTCCCAACCCCACTGCCAGCGTACCTCCATACAAGATGAATTTGCCAATGACATCTGCCACAGTCTCCTGTCCACTTTCATACTCCTCCTGTCTCTGGTCATCCCAAGCCTTCCGCCTCTTCTTCCGCCCTTGAGTCAACTGATCTTCCACTGATTTCGTCGTTCGGAAATGGCCTTCTCGATCAAAATGCGGTACATCATTTGGATCAGTAGTGAACGGCCATGATCCAGTTTCTCCGGCATATCCGCCCCCTGGTGCAGATGCCTGCGCCTGTGCTTCTTGTTGCTGTTTAAATGCTTCTGCAGCTGCATCTCTGCCCATGTGACTTTGCCGTGCATTGGCCGCCGCGCCGTATCCGCCGTTACGGTAAAAGCTTGCCGGCGGCCCTCGAAACTGTGTCCGCCGCCTACTTAATCCGCTTGCTTTTCTCGCACCGAAACCGGATCCAGATGGTGCGCCATCTTCTCTACCAACGTCAGGCCGTCGGTAGTTCTCACGATCCCACGTTTCTCGACTCTTGGGGTTTCCAATGAGATGATATGCGTCTGAAATAGCGACGAATTTCTTGGCGGCTTCTTCTTGGTTGTTTGGGTTGTGGTCCGGATGATGGGCTTTTGATAGTGTGTAGAATTGTTTCTTTATGTCGGATTGTGGACAGTCATGAGACACGCCGAGGACCTCGTAAGGGTTGACAATGGAAGCGAGCCATGAGCGCGTTGTTGTAAAGGTGCGATGATGACGGGTGTCTCTTAAATGTGGTATATGGCGTGTTTGGGAGCAATGGCTGACTGGACTCGGATATGATGGTGGGATATAATTAAGGAGGCAACGTGTAGGTCGATGACATGTCGACATGGTGATTGAGTGTTGCTAGCGGTCTCGTCCTTGAGATAGGATTGTGACTATGTTTGTGCTGCTCGCGACAATGTCGAAATGACGTCTTTGAGACTTGGGTACCGTCCTCGGTAAGACTCCGTTCCTTGGTAAATATCTTTTGTCTTGCTTCCTTCACTGCCGGCTACATCGCAGCTCAGTATGACGGAGTTTACTGATCAGGTCACTAATGGGGTGAAAGACGTAGACAGTGAGTATTGTCAATGTCGCAGCGGCATTCTCCTCCTCTAATCTATTCCCAGTCACAAAAGGCACGACACAAGCGGAGATGCACAAAGAACAGACCAAGGACATACCTACACAAGCCAATGGAGAGGATGATAATGAAGACTCGGAAGATGATAATGATGACGATCAAGTAGGAGCAGGAGATGGCGCAGCGAAAAAGAAGAAGAAAAGAAAGCCGAGAAAGAAGAAGAAGGCGGGAGCGAATGGCACAACAGCAGCAGGAACAGCCACTAAGCAGTCAGAACCACCTCGGGTACCAGTATCACAGCTATTCCGAGAAGAGTATCCGGTCGGCGAGGAAGTTGAATATAAGGACGATAACTTATACCGGACAACAAATGAAGAAAAGAGGCACCTGGATCGCATGAACAATGATTTCCTACAAGAATACAGACAGGGTGCTGAGATACACCGACAAGTTCGGCAGTATGCACAGAAGAATATCAAGCCTGGGATGACTCTTACAGAGATTGCGGAAATGATTGAAGATGGTACTCGAGCGCTTACAGGTCATCAAGGATTGATAGAAGGAGACAATATCATTGCCGGTGTAGGATTCCCTACGGGTTTGAGTTTGAACCACTGTGCGGCTCATTATACGCCCAATGCTGGCAACAAACTTGTCCTGAAAGAAGAAGATGTCATGAAGGTAGACTTTGGAGTGCATATCAATGGTCGAATCGTAGACAGTGCTTTCACAATGGCATTTGACCCGAAATATGACAACTTACTGGCTGCCGTCAAAGATGCAACCAACACTGGTATCAGGGAGGCAGGCATTGATGTGAGGGTGTCAGATATTGGAGCTGCTATACAAGAAACCATGGAATCTTACGAGGTAACTTTGAATGGTCAAACGACACACGTAAAGCCGATACGAAATCTGAACGGCCACAACATCAATCAATATCAAATCCATGGTGGTAAGAGCGTGCCAATCGTTGGTAAAAGCACGGACAACACAAAGATGGAAGAAGGTGAGACCTTTGCAATTGAGACATTCGGTAGCACAGGCAAGGGCTACGTTCATGATGACATGGAAACCAGTCATTACGCGAAGAACGTTGATGCGCCAAAGGTAGCTCTGAGAGTAGCATCAGCGAAGAGCTTGTTGAATGTAATCACGAAAAACTTTGGCACATTACCTTTCTGTAGGAGATATCTGGATCGTCTGGGCCAGGACAAGTATTTACTTGGAGTGAGTTCAACTGCTACTTGGTATTTTCTACATATACTGACAACACTATAGCTGAATAATCTTGTCTCGGCTGGCATTGTTGAAGCATATCCACCACTAGTAGATGTGAAGGGATCGTACACGGCACAATATGAGCACACTATTCTTCTGAGGCCGAACGTTAAGGAAGTTTTGAGCCGTGGTGACGATTACTAGACAAAAGCCTTTGACGAGTTTCTTACATAGCATTGATCAACCGTTCGCGTGGTTTAATCGCGAATATATTAAGGTGTCTTTCTCTTCTCTCTTTTGAGTACCCCTGAAGATCTGAAACTGGTCTGAGACACGCCAAGCTTGCCCCATTGGCTTCTAGACCCTGTATTTGCGCCTCCCCCAAGTTTTTTGTGGTTCTTGAGGAGAAAGCTCAACACGCTGTTCAACAACATCAACTTCCGACCCTTCGTCGTTCCTTATTTACACACACAAAAATGTCTTCTTCAGTGACGACATCCACGCTGACGTCTCGCAGGGAGCAATTCAAGGATCAACCATCCATCACAGTCACTACCAAATCCACCGACGACTTCTTCTGGACATACACAGAAGAGCCACACCGAACACGCCGACAAGCAATCATAAAAGCACACCCAGCAGTCACCAAGCTCTGCGGGCCAGAGCCATTGACAAAATATCTCGTCGTAGCAGTCGTCGCCCTGCAAATCACCACAGCGTACCTCCTCCGCAGCACATCCTTCTTTTCATGGACCTTCTTCCTAGCCTCCTACATCATCGGCGCGACCGCAAACCAGAACCTTTTCCTCGCCATCCACGAAATCAGCCACAATCTGGCCTTTCGCTCACCGAAGCTAAATCGCTACCTCGCCATTTTCGCAAACCTGCCCATTGGCATTCCATACTCTGCCTCTTTCCGGCCCTACCATTTGACGCACCACAAGTCACTTGGTGTCGACGGTCTAGACACCGACTTGCCCACGGCACTCGAAGCATGGTTTCTTGACTCCGTCGCTGGCAAGGCTTTCTTCTGCACTTTCCAAATTCTGTTCTACGCACTACGACCTATGTTTGTGTACAAGCTGCCTTTGACACCACTACACTTCTTCAATATTGCGGTGCAAGTCGTCTTTGATGTCTTACTCGTCAAGTACGCAGGTTGGAGAGCACTCGGCTATCTCATTTGGAGTTCGTTCTTAGCTGGGAGCTGGCACCCTTGTGCTGGCCACTTCATCGCAGAACATTACATTCTGCACACCACCACAACTGCAGCGGCTACAGCACCTGAGACTCTGCTCAACTTGAAGACTAGCTCTTCTACTAACACCACAGCAAAGGCACATCCGCCCACCGTGCCCAAACCAGAAGAGACGTACTCTTACTACGGACCCCTCAACGTCCTTACTTACAACGTCGGCTTGCACAACGAGCACCACGACTTCCCAGCTATTCCATGGACCAGACTGCCCAAGCTGAGGGAACTGGCACATGAATTCTACGATGAGCTGCCGTGTCATCAGAGCTGGATTGGTGTGATGTGGCAGTTCGTTGGAGATGAGAATGTGGGGTTGTTTTCGAGAGTGAAGAGGAAGGAGGGTGGACGAAAGGTTGGTGTGATGAATTTGAAAGAGGATGATATTGGGGAATGAGTATGTGTATAGCAGTAACGAGAACAAGAGCGTTAGCATGAGAATATGATATGATGGGGGTGAGCTGGGAAAAAGCAAAGGAAAATGCGCATATGGATATGGATCTTGCTAACGAAGTCTTGGAACTAGAATGGAGATATAGAGATGAAAACATGTATACACTTCCCTCTCAGCAATCACTGCTTTTAATCATCGATTTTGCAGTCCAAAATTTATATGCTGGCTGAGCCCTACCCGTTGTGATCTGACCAACTTTTCCTAGGCTGGCTCGGATTTTCATCTGTCAGTCTTCTTCTTTGATGGCAAGATCGAGAGATACGATTAAGAAATGTCGAAAGGAAGCTAACATATAATTACCAGCCGATCAAAACTATAAGGACTATAACATAACATATCAAAGCAGCTGGAAGGGCACCCAAAAAACCGAAAACGATCTCATCGTAAGAGATCCCAATGACCAAGTACAGGAATACGTATGGAGCAGTACAAAGGTTCTTTTTCAAGTTCAGCGGTATCTCTCATTCTCTCTTAGCCAATAATTACAACAATGGAAACACTTCTGACAGACTCTGCTATTTACCTCATCCACTTCAATACAACTTCATGACTCCAAGCATGTGTCCTTTGGCTAGACAGGCTAGTATTCATCCAATCAATTGCTTCCCAAACGTCGCCTACGATTTTCCAACACACCCCTTCAAGCACCATGAATAGCACCGTTCTTTCTAATCACAAGAATCAGCTCAAAGATCACGACAGTCTCTCACAAACACCACCAAGATATCCACCACTTACTTTTCGCTTATCATGGCTTGGATTTATCTCTGAATGGTACCATCAACTCTCAGATCCAGGGGTGGAGAGGTGAAGTTGAGCTCTTCTAATTTCGATGGTGATCGTGATCCTGGCACTGATTTGGGTGCGCAATAGAATCACATATCACTTGTCCATCTTCGAAAGGATACTGCATCCATACATCGTGTGGCTTTGCTTTCTTTCCTTCCCGTACGAGTTCACGCTTGTACTTCTCAATAGCCTTGTCGGCCTTGATCTTGTCGAAGGGCCTTGCGGCTACCTTGCCATCATCGATCGAGAAGCCCTTCGCCTGCAAAATTCGGCTCTCAAACAGGTCGCCACCGTAGCCAAGTGCCCTCAGCACGTGGCTTTCACTCTCAATGGCGGCTGAAATAGTTGTGGCGCCTGGCACCATCTTCTTGTGCGAGATGGGTACCCGTGACACAAACTGCATCATCCTCTTATAACATTTCTGCGACAGTGATGCCCACTGATGCTTAGGTGTGTCCTCCAACAACCTGTAAACAGCCACATACTCTGCGAGGAGAGGGTCTTCGTCTTTGGGATCGCCATGCTGGCACGTACTGCCACTGCCGTCACAATAATAACCCTGAGCGCAGACAAAGTCTGAAAGGGCGCGGTCCACCTCATTCATGCCCAGACATGCTATTCCTGAGCACAACAACATTTTTACCTGAAGCTCTTTAGGAGTCTTATCGACCATCATGAAGGTGTTTGCGTAGTCCACCATTGTCTGTGGAACCCCCCATAGGATCTGCGTTTTGCTTTCCACTGTCTTTCTGCCCAAGCTCAGAATCAGTCGGGTGTTCATCATATTCAGCAATAATGTGGTTACCGCATCAATGTATAGATCGGTCAGCTGGTGATCGCGACATTTCTGCATGCCTAGATGGGCGAACAGCCGAAGTGCCGACGACCACACTCCAAACTACCAGGACTCAGCTACCTCATAATCACGTACTGTGTCACTTGCTGCTGCTATGTCTGCATCGAAACATACTAGCTGGTATTGATCCCAATCGCGGGCACGAGACCACCGGATCCTCGGGCTGACGGCATGCTCTGTCTTTCGAGCAAGCTGTTCGTCGACGTCACCACGTATCACACACCGATCACCAGAGCCGTGGAACATAGCCATAAGCGCGAAAAGAGCCTGTTGAACTTTGTTGCCGGAAGAAGTACCTGCAGCTGAACTCGACTTCAATTGGAAGATGAAGCTCAAAGATACATTTTCCTCAAATAGCTTGGCGCGTTTCAAAGCAAATAGCAAAGCTTCGAGATTGTCAAGCGTGGTAAGCCCAGTTTCCATTCTGGTCTGTCCTGCTTCGCCTTGCCACATGTCCGCTCTACGAGCATGTGCAGTTCAATGTTGTTGCGCGCTGATTTGATGTTGTTTCGCCAGAGCTTGATACCTTCATAGTCCTCCATTACTTCGAAAGAACGTGCTGATTTGGATGACACCAGTATGAGATGAATTCGATCCGAGAACTCGGTTACCAAGAGCATGTAATGTTTTACAAGCCCCAAGGATGGCAGGATAGAAGTGGTATGCAGGCTTGAGGTTGTCCCTGGTAACTTTTGCCAATTCCTTCACTTCTACTCCAGAGAGAAGGAACTCGAGAATACGGATGAGGACGTCTTCGTTCAAGTCAATGAGCTCTACAGCCCGCTGCGTTGTTGTCGCGATCTCAAGATCGGATATCATCTTAGTGATAGTCGCGACTTCTGGCCTATCGCGATCCATACTGGTCCAAGGAGTGCTACCTGTGGATAGTACCTTTAGCTTTCACAAACCAACAAAAGCGGCTGAATCGTGAGTGTTACCTTAAAGAAGGCCAAGAGATGGGTCCAAGGTGAACAAGATGAGGGAGCAACCTGGGACCGCCGTGGAGGGTACCCTGATTCTTTTCGAGCTCGGTTAATGAAGGCAGAAGGATACTGAAAATGTCAAAAGCGTGTTGACAAGAGATGTGAAATTGCTGTTGACGCGAAAAATCGCGTGATGACAAAAGCAAACAAACAAAACAATCTTCTTGCAGGCGCTTGATCCTTCCAATTCACCTCAAAGTCGATCTCGTCACCAACATCGATCCTATGCGTCAAACTGCTCCTCGGCTATGATGTAGTTATTTGAGCTACTTCCTTAAAGCTCTTGTAATATTAGCTGAATTCTTTGTAAGAAGATTTAAGAGTCTGGATAACAACCTCACGACTTGGTGCTGCAAAAGACACCCTCTGACCTTCTGACAGACTTCATGATCGCCGAAGAGTGATTGCAGCCAATTCTTGAGATACAGGTTGTCAAACACATATTACAAACCCGAAAACGAACACATCGCAAGATCTGCCAATGACCCAGTATCCTCAAACGGTATGCGACCAATGATGAGAGCGGCGGGTCGTGTCTCACTGTATTAAACCAAGTATATCTCCGTCTCGTCTGTAAGACCTCTTGGAACACGCAGTTCGTGTGCGCCATTCTTTTGATAAGCATAGACAGCGTGAACACCCCAGAAGGCTAGACGAAATATTCCACAATCACTGAAGGTTCTGTGCACATATCGACCTCGGAGGGTGCAAGTGGCTGTCTCTGATTGAATGTTGTGATAATCATCCTGCACTGGTCGGGCGAGAGACTTGTTTACAAATTGTGGTAATAGACTTGGCTAGGGTGCAGAAGGGGAGCAGAGCCACTTTCAGTGCCGCTGCCTCTCGTGGAGGTGATGGCGTGGATTGTCGATAGCAGGTCGTCGTTGTAAAGGAATATTGGCTTGAAGGTCTTCTTGAGTACAGCAAGCACCCGGCTAGTAGCCCGTTCCCAATAATGAGACCATCTGGAGAAGTCGTTTGGCTTGTCTCGCTCTTTGTTATAAAGACGCACAGGGACTGCCTCAACGGATCCCGTCGCAGCAGCGATGAGGCTTGCCCTTCAAGTGGCAGATCATCGCGCCATCTATCTGCTGAAATCCATAGATGCGCTGAAGCTGGTAGCTTTCGTGGTCAATGACACCCATGACTGTACAGAGGGCGAATGCCAATATAATCCTGAGGTCGACTTTGATGGCAGACGTGGCGAGTGGTATTTCGCGGTGTTTGACCTCTGTGATTTCGCGTCCTGGATCGTCCCAGGCCTTCGCCATATTGAAGAGTGCACTGACTAAGTCCTCCCAACGTGAATCTGGGAAATCGAATGCCATATACGGTGGATAATCGAGTGGGAAGAAGGTGCCAAGTGGTGATGATCCATTACAAAAGTGTACAGGACCATCTGGTAAATCGGACCACGGAAGGCGTTCACAGCGTCCACCTTGACGATCGGGACGAACGTAGCCAGGAAGCATTATAATGCGGCGCAGAAGATCATACGCCAAAGTGCCGTTCTGTGGTATAGTGAGAACTGCCGTAACAAGGTTGAATATTGAGAGTATGATGGACATTTTGATTAGCGATGTGAGGAGGATGCAAAAATGCAGGCAGAAAATAGAGATCATATATGCTATGCCATTTTAACGACGACTCTATAAAGCCTCACAAGTCTCCTGAGCGATTCGGAGCACAGCTGAGAGGAGGAGAGTTATATGCAATCCCGTATGATGCATGATCACCCTGCACTGTATTTAGCTGCGCGATATAACAATTGGTTCGGAGGTTGTGAAGTCGATGTGGTTGATGATAGTGTAAGTCGGATGCGTTCAGGTTTGTTTCTGGGGCATTTATCAACTACCTGATCAACACCTCACGACCTCGACAATACTTCTTACCGTTCCGGGCGAAATACATGTGATCATCGCATATCTTCATTGCGGGAAGGTGCTTCCACATCCCCTACGATGATTCTCCCTTCATCGAAAGCCCTTGAGGAGTTACAAGACATGTTCCTTCCGACGACTTGGTGGCGGAATAGGTAGGACGGTGATAAGTGGCTGAAATCTTCTAGCATCATATGGCAGTGTAAGACTATGCATGCGCTAGATTCTGCCTACCCATATTGATGGATATCGGTATCGTTGTGGTATGGTTGATGCATAAGGTGGCGGCTAGTGTTTATATTATAACTTCAATAAGCTGGCAGAAGACGACATGCAATACCTTAGCGTTTTCTCGAGTCGACCACCTTTTTGGCCGTCATTATAGACACTTTAGCTCTCAACACTCTCCGCAAATATTCTGCTTCAAAGCTGGTATCTGTAGTCGGGACTCATATCACCTAGTTCCGTCTTCTCCTCCTCGCTCAACTCAACTCTATTCCTCGCATTCGCCCTCTGCTTGTTTTGCACTGAGCATGCAATGAAATAGAGCGTGCAACTCAGGGCACTGAGACATGCAAAGGCGATGCAGGTGCCGTAGCCGGGACGATAGCGTGGTGCGTCCTTTGCTTGGAACGCGTATACAGCCTATAGATTCGTTTGTTAGTCATAAACCTGTTACCTCAAAAGCTTGGAGCCGTCGTTTTCTCAGGCACACTACGAGGCCCCTGGAATCGTTCGCAGGTAGCGTAAATAGAGTATAGAATTTGCACTTACAATGATTCCACCAATATTACCAAACCCTACTTGCCATCCTGTTCCAATGCTCCTACGATGATGTCCTCCCCTGTACGAATATTAGTTACAAGCCCTTCCATGATTGTCAGGCACTTACAGGTTCATCTGAAACCAGCAGACGATGATGGGCATTGCGCTGTACGTTCCCATCGTTACCAAGAACAGCGCGGCATACTCTGCATGTCTGTGGGCGGGTCCGACAAGGCCAAGCAGCATGGCGAATCCAGTGATGGAGATAACGATGGGAATCAAGGTGAAGACGAAGCGGTGACGGACCCCATCGGAGATGAAAGCAAGAATCATGGCGAAGAAGAAAGCGCAGGCCCATGGTGGGACGGAGTGGAGTTGTGTTTGAATTGGAGAGTAGCCGTAGGATTGGATGATGGCTGGGGCGAAGTACGCGTAGCCGTAGGCAGGGACGATGAGGCCGAAGTACATGAAACTGGAGGAGTGGAGATTAGTTCAGGGTATTAGCGGATCAAAGAAACTGGATAGACTTACCCTCCGAGAATCATCTTAAAGTCTTTGAATGCTGTGCCGACATCCTTTAGGGAGATACTACGTTCCAAAGCTGCCTTGCCTTGATCTGCTGCTAGTCTGGAGGTAACGTATACGCGCTCTTCTTCGGTAAGCCACTTGGCATCCTCGGGGAAGTTTGGTATGACAAAGAAGAAGAAAATGGCAACCACGCAAGTAAGGACACCTTCGAGGATGCTATAAGTAGTAATTAGCTCCACTAATCAGCGGTTCTCATGACGGAACAACATACAAGATCCATCGCCATCCAGAGTATCCTTGCAAACCCTGCATTTTACCAATAGCTGAAGCGAGCAGGCCGCCAAAGGCACCAGCTAAAGTTGTGGAGCCGAAGAAGAAAGAATAACGCCTTTGTGCTTCGCTGCGTTTGTACCACATGCTAATCAAGTAGAAACATCCTGGGAACATGCCGGTCTCAGCAACACCAAGGAAGAAACGTGTTGCTAAGAGGCCAGAGTAGCCCTGCACAAGACCTTGAAAGATGGAGATGAGGCCGAAGAAGAACATGCAGCCAGACACTGTGATAAATTAGATCTCAGATGTCGAGTGAAGCTGTATAGATATAAGGACATACACCACACGTTAGGCTTGAACCTTTTGAGTAGCAGGTTCGACGGAATTTCAAAGAGAATATAGGGGATGAAGAAGATGACCAGGCAATTGTTGTAGCGTTGGCCGGCAGTCAGATGCAACTCCTTCTTCAGATTGAAAACAGCTGCATTTGCAATATTTACACTACACGCGTTGATATTAGCTATCGTTTCTGGAGAATAGTCCACCAAAGCTCGATTGTGGATGCAAACAAGATTTCATAACTCACCGATCCAAGAAAGCCAGCAGATATAGCACGCAAAGACAAGGCACGACTCGAAGATCAATTTTCCTCATCAATTTTGCTTCAGTGGTGTTTTCGAGTGCCACAACATGGAGATCTTCGTCATACTGCGCTTGCTTTGGATCTGAGCTGGTATCAGAACTCTTCTCGGTTGCCACTGGCGCTCGTGACTCTGGTGCAATGTTAGCGTATGCTCTGAAATTGTACTAGCGGGAATACGCACTCTCGCCGCGCAAAGTAGTAAGAAGCGCCATTGTGTGTAATCAGGGTGCGAAAGAGTTCAGGGAACACGGCAAGATACGAGGATTCAAAGCACAGTCCACACGAGCAGCTCAGACGAAGTCAGCAGATTGTATTGAGAGACGAAGTGGAAAACGACAGCGCCAACGAGGGAACTTATACTTTTTGCTCGAGGACAGCTACGTTCCGCACTTTCGACTGAGCTTGAAGGGCCGTCTGCACATGATGTGGAACCCGGCGGCCATGTGAACAACTTAAAAACCACTTCACTCGGTACAAAAAGCCCTTAGGAAGAATAGTAGTGCATAAAAAGAGGAGTTAATCCTCATGATACAGCGAATTAGACAACGTTACCGCTTGATACACCGAGGGGCCAACGTTGAAAACATCTTGGCAGATAGTCCGTGATCGGAGCTGAGTGTATAAGAGTCAAGCGAGAGTTACATTAACTCATAGTGTATATGATCTGAGAACAGCGTGTTGTTTGTTTTCTTCTTCTGAGACGAATGCACTGGCCTCTTCTAATTGCTTTTGCGTACTCCTGCTGCCGAAACAGCACAGGAAAGTAGTATAGTGTCTAGACTTGGCTGTACTGGAGTAACCATCCTGGGGAATCTGGGGATGCGCTTAAAAGTACCAGGTAGTTGTTGATTACACGCTCAAGTAAAGTGCCGTCTGAAGTTGTCCTCATTTTCTCGAAATGACCCAAAGATATTGAAACAAAGCCGGTGATAATGGACACAGCAATAGATGTAGTAGCACAACCAGGATGATGACACAGATGGTAAAAAATGGGCAAGGGACTATGAGCGCTCGGATAACTGCAGTATAAGGGCAGTGCACCACTGAGTTTGGGACGCTAGAAAAATGAAAGAAAGGTGACCTGCCGCAAAGAAGAGGAGCGTGGCAACCAGCGGCGGTCACGCGGGCGTGCCTGGCATGGGTGGTCTCGAAGGCACGACCTGGTGTCTAAGATGGTGTATCAAGTGCAACGAAGATCATGAACGTGCCCTTGTAACGATCATCGTGAACTCATGTCGACATAGCAAGTAAAAATAGAAATGAAACAGACAAGAGGTTTGAAGTAGCGGTGTAGTCAACGAGGAGAGGAAAGAGGCAGGCACCGCCCCAGCAGTGGAAGCAGTAGCAGACGGGAGTTTGAGGCGAGGCTGTAAGCCACATCCAGTCGAACATCAACATCACAATAGGCATGATCGTCACTTTCGTCCGAGCAGCAAGCCGCTATAGACCATTCTTTTCGTAGTACACAAGCTGTTAGCCTGTCGATTGTATCAGTTGTGCATTGCAGTGTATGTTGCGCATTCTTGTAGAGTCTTCGTTTGTGCTTCGCCAGACAAGAAGCAGATGAGTTGATGGTGTTTGAAAGCTCGTTGTAGGCTTAAAAGGTGCCTAGTCCAAGATAGGTCTAGCTTTGCCGCTTCAAGCTCAAGACTCCACTCAAGCTTCACATACCATGTGCCATGTGCCGCTACAGTATCAAGTTGCGCCTTGTTCTTTTCCTCTGTTTCATCTGCTCGACAATCCCAAGCACTGCCCCTGCGCCATTTATCGTTTCCTGCTGCTTCCGACCACTAACATCTCCCCTTGGCGCAAGTCTGAAACAAGCGACCACAAGTTTGGCCCGTTGGGGGCTATTTTAGGTCAGCATCGACGTCGACATCACCGACAACATCCTCTCTCTTCACGACACACAACGTCATGGTCTCTTCAATGAGATCGCCTTCTCCTTCGGACGCAAGTCTATATCAACCTGCTTCCACCCCTGCCACAGATACCTTTCCTTCCTTTCCTGATCATCACAACAACAACATCACAGACAACAATACTATCAAAACAAGCAATACCACTACTCTATACCCGTCATTACTAGACAAATCGCACACTTCCGACACTGCTCTCAACACCCCTCCGCTAAAGCAGACACCTTTCCAATCGCCACAGCCCTCCTCCTTCTTACATCCAGAGTCGGCGCGTCGCCAGTCGCAAACAACAAATCACATCTCTCAACATACCTTCCTTCAAGCTCAAGCTGCCCAGCATCAAGACTCCTTCGATCATACTTTCGGCCCAAGCTTACCAAGCTTACCCGAAACAGAACCACAATCAGACAACTTTGGAAGTATCAACCCACAACTCCTCACGAACAACGACACAATGGGTCATTCCATGGACCTTGTTAACGACACCACCTATGATCCATTGGAGACATATCAAGATGCGCAACAACAACAACAACAACAACATCGTGGTTCCTTTCCCGGCTTCCAAGATGATATTGCTTCTTCCATGATCTCGAGCTCTCCCTTTCCCAATCAGACACTCCAGCAGCCGTATCAGCAACACTCTCGACATCCTTCTGCTTCAAGCATCCACTCCGCTTCATCGTACTATCTGAACAACAACATCAACGCTTACCCTACTCAGCAAGATCCTTATACTCCTACGAGCACATACACACAATCCGACAACAACGACTTTAACCAATACAACAACTTTCAGGAAATACAGCAACAACCGATAATGGACGATCACTCCGACTACGGTACTTCACAACATCCATCACCCTTTCTGAGTGGCTACTACACTCCCTCAGCAGGACCTTCGCCTGCTATGCTTCCGGTCCACGACCATCTCGACCTCAACTTCAACGACATCAGCTTAGCTGACAACGATGCACAGCAGCTGTTTGGAGGTAACCTGCATCAAGGCAATCAGCAATATGCCGCCTATAACGGTAATATGAACAACAACTTCAACGACGGCACATTCTTTCCCAACAACACGGTTAGCATGGGTAACATGGGCCTTGGAATGGACATGAATATGGACACGATGCAGCCTATCGTTTACCAGCAAGAGGCATTCCCATCATTCGTACCGCAGGAGAGCTTTGAGTCAAACTTGAGTCCAAACGCGCTGTCACCACCTCCACCAATGATCTCTATTGATCCCGCTCCAATTCAAAGGCAGCCTACAATGCCTCCTAATCTGCCATTGGATACGAAACATCGGAGGAGTCTCTCTTCCGCAGCTTCTAATCGCAGCACTTCAAGAACCCGTCCTGGCAGATCTGCTTCACTCGCCATCCCTGGTGTACCTGTCGCACATCCCGGTGCTCAACGTCCAATTTCACGATCGCCGTCTCCCAGCCCTACGGGTAGTGGAATTGGCAAACGTCGCGCATCGACGACAACAAGCAAAGACATTGCGGTTCGAAGACTCAGCGATGTCTCTACCACGGATCTTAGCCCATCACGAGGACAGAAGAAGGGTTCCAATGGCAAAGGTCAAGTAAACCCTTCAAAGTTCCATTGCGATGAGTGCGAAAAATCCTTCACACGCGCCTATAACCTCCGCTCCCATCTACGCACACATACTGACGAAAGACCATTTGTCTGCACCACCTGCGGCAAGTCATTCGCTCGCCAACACGATCGGAAACGACATGAAGAGCTGCACTTGGGCAAGAAGCTGTTTATTTGCAAGGGTGAGCTCAAGGACGGCACTCCATGGGGCTGTAACAAGGAATTCGCTCGTGCGGACGCCCTTGGAAGACATTTTAAGAGTGAGCAAGGCAGACGCTGCGCCGAGCCGCTCTTGAACGAGCAAGGTGTACTAGACCCGGCTTCTGATCAACATCGCGGATTTGCAGAATCGTCTAATCTGTCGCAACAGCAGCAACAGCTGTTTGTGCCAACGATGAACGGTGCTGGACAGATGCCAGGTCCAATGACCATGAACATGCGACTTCCACCACTGCCTCCACAGTTGTTGCAGCAACTACCGGCATTAGCAGACTTGCAGTGGGATAGTGTCAACATGCCTGAACCAGGAGATGAAGATTACCTGAGCAACATGGAACTGTCAGAAAACGATGATTTGGATGAAGAGTTGTACCATGATGCTGCCAATGGTCTAGGCGTAACCGGACATGCTGAGAATGGCTTCGACATGATGTAAGCGCATGAATACTGGATGGGTTATGATTGATGAAGGATTCTTTTGGCGTCTGAATCTTAGGTCTGATTTTTTACGATTGATACGATGGATGAGGATAACAAGGATACATATAGACAACGAGGTGGTTGGGAATTAGTGCGATTTTCTACCTTGAGCTTACGAATGATATTGTGGCTTGTATGCCGGAACACGCGTCTACACTTGCTGCGGTGATTGATGTATCTGACATTGGGGGCAACCACCTGAGTCTTGGCAGGGTGTCAAACCATCCTGCCCTGTCCTGTGTCTCACCTCCAACGCTATACCGCAGACACAGCAGAGAGTACTTAAGAAAGTGCGCCTAAGAGTCATAAGCCTTTTGCTGTGGTAGCCAATTTCCGTGTGAGCCAAGTGTGATCTACGTGAGTGCCTTGGTAAGGTACATGTACACGTCTCAACGAGGCTGTGACGTGCCCAATGCAACCATGAAAGAACCATGAAGACACTTCCATCCACTTTGTCCTTCAAGTCAAACAACCCCAATCATCACATAATGGAAGCAGCAACACTCCAGAAACATTCCAAGACCTCACACTCCGCAGCGCCTCCCTAAGGCCTGTGATGACTTCTCTAAACGGAGATAACTCATGGCTTCTCTCATTCCCTCGTCCTGAAAAGGAACGTCTGTTCAGTAGCAAGCTTTACTATCACATCGTGTTTGAACCGTGGCTTGTTGGCCCCGTGAGCATCTTCTCATCGTGGTTGATTCACATCACACCGTGTCAGACTGCTGCTGTGCAAACCGTGGAAGCCATCGATGCGCTTATTGATGAGGTTGAAGCGGAGGGGATGAGAGCGATCGGCTTGGATTGTCAGTTGCTGTTGGGTAACAACACGAGGCCGAAGCTCGATGCTGTAAGCCCGGTACCATTCTTAAGGTCATAATCTAGATAATAGCTAAAGCGAATACTACATCCAAAAGATCTTGCTAGGTTTCCACTACGCCGACCACCTCCACTCCCCAACCCTCCGTCTCTTTCGACCCCAGCATCCCCATCATAGCCACTCCAGAAGCCATCGCCATCCTAAAACCCTGGAACTACTTCACTTCAATCCACAGCATACGCGACTTCCCTACCACAGCAACAACATGGCAGGATCCAGCGTTGCTCCCAGCGCTCCCTTGCCAAGTTGGCTCACACTGCTACGTCTGCCAGGCCACCACGAACTCAACTATATTACTGCGCTGATCTGATCACATCCATGTCCCACGAACAAAGAGGAAATTGTGCATGAAACTCTAATGCAATCACCTCACGGTATTTTGTTTCCGAATGCTTCGCTCGCTGCTTTTCTTGCCTTCGATCCGCCTACGACTAAATTGGCACTACTGCATGGATTGAAGGAAAGTCGCGCGTTGCGTCGTATGAATACACTTGGTGCGACGGCGGGTTTGAAGTTGTGGAGGGAGATGGGTGGGGCGAAGTATTGGGTTCTGTCGCATACTGCGCAGTTGGGGTATGCGGGTGTAATCATGAGAGTGCTTGGGGTGTACGATACGCCGAGGACTGTGGAGTGGGCTGTGGAGCAGGAGAAGGCGGAGTTGATGGAGGAGGAAGAGAAGGAAGGAGTCGAGGGGAAGAGAAGGCGGGAAGGAGTGCCGGAGGTCGTGGAGGTTGAGAATGGAGGACGGTTCGTTCTGGCATAGTGTCTGACGTACCATACAAAACACCTCCAATACTGTGTGGAGCGATTAAATTCGTTTTCTTCATTACACTAACATATTACCGCCAAATATCACCACCGCCACATCAAACGCTAGCCTTACTCAGGAAAATCACCCGGCATTTTAACATCCTCTCCAGCCTCTTCCGACGCACTAATAAAGCTATCATCCCTGCTATCAACATCCTGCTCATTAGGTTTGAAATTGCTCACAGCAGTCGTGGCACTATCGAGCGACACAGTTAATTCGTCAACGGGCGAGGTGACGTTGAGCTCGTTGCGCCATGATGAGAGACTGGGTATTCGAGATAATATGGCGTTGGTATGAGCTTCCCCGGCTCCGGCAAGCTCATCAAGGGACTTTGTTGTGTCAAGGTTGTGCTGCTCGGAGTTGGCATTGGGAGCGGGAGCCGTATCTCCTTCACCTTCGTGAGAAGAATGTAGTGGTGGAGGGATGACTGCGGACTGGACAATGCTGTCTTGTTCCGATTGAGCAGTGGTCTCAGGAGCCGAAGAAGCAGACGGCGCATCTGTGGTGGCGGCAGGAGTGGGGGGCGCCATACCCTTTGCCTGCATCTTTTCCCACGCATCCCGCCTTATCCGCTCATCTTTGCTTTTCCTCAGCCGTTCTGCCTCTTCAACACCACCACTCTTCTTCAACTTGCCCTCATCCACAAACTTGCCAAGCTCCTTTGTAAATGCACCTTCCTTCCTCTCTTCCAGCTCGCGTTGTCTGGCCTTCTCTGCACGTTCAATCGCTTCAAGTCGCGTTTCGTGATTCGGTTGTAACGCACGCACTTCACCCAAAACACCATCCTTTGCCTTTTCCGGGTCAATATTAGCGTTCGAGTCCACACTGACTGGTTTCAATAGCGTTCGAGAAGCAGATCTCGTGGGCGTTCCATTCTCGCCCTTATCCAAATTCTGCTGCTTCGTCGCCTCTTCCACCAGCGCAAACGTCTGGGCGGCCTTTTCCAAGTCGTCCTCTAGATCTGCAGCAAGCTCTTCTTGGATGTTGAGAGTCTTTTGGTCGTCGTAGACAACTTGCAGCTCGTTCCGCCAGATCTTTGTCCATATGGGCTTCTCGCGCTTGATGAATTCCTGGAGTTTTTTGAGCTCTGCCGTGGCAGTGGAGATGTCCCGGCTGACTGTTTCGAGCTGGCGCGGTAGAGGACGAACACCGCGAGTGACGACGTCTTTACGGAGGTCCTCAACAATATCTTGGAGGTCGTCGACGCGGTTGATGATTTTCTCGGAGTCGTCGCTAAGCTGCTTTTTGCCGCCGTCTACGTAGGCGCGGCCACTGTTTGTGTCGAAATTGGGTACAGCGGCTACTGCTGCAGCGGTCTTGATGTGCGCGGCTTTGTGCTTGAGAACTGTCATTGAGGACTCCATGTCGGAAACGAAACTACTGTAAGTCTGGCGCATGACCGCAAGATCGCGCCGTAGGCTTTGGACTTCTTCGAGCCGGCCCGAATTGCTCTGTGAGAGAGTTCCACTTGATTTCGTGGTCGTTGGCACTGCTGCTACACGTGCGATGTCCTTGGCGGATTCTTGTTGCGTTTCTGAGACACGTTGGAGTACGGATTGTTGATCTCCAAGCGTCGAACGTAGGCTTTCAATAAGCGTTTTTAGCCCGGTCATACCTTCGTCAACATGTCGTTTCATGTCATCTACAGCGTCTACATTGAGCGCTAGCACAGACTGGTCTTTGATGTCTGTCAAGTCTTCCAGCTCATATCGAACACCAGAAACAGGATCCTGAATGTAAATATCTGGAAGGTCAACACCATTGCTATGTGTGTTCCAATTGAATTTGTCTATGAAAGCAAGTTGCAGCCTGGGGATAGAGAGCTCTTCATATCCATCAGCCAAAACAACCTTTTTCACTTTCGTCTTGTATTGGAGAAAGAGCGTTAGAGACTTGCCGGTAGCTGGATCGATCGCAGCAGTGCTACTGGAAGTAGCTGCCTCCTTGCTATTGCTCTGAAATGCGGATGGAGTAAATTGATGAGATTGCGGAGTGCTTTCAGCAGTTGCCCCATTACCAATCACCTTATCGTGCTCGATATAGGAACTCCTTATTTTGTCTTCCGGCGTTTTCATCATTGGGCTGATTGTCGTATCTTGGTAGCCTTCACTAGCAGCGAAATTTGGTATATTGCTTATATGTAACGAGGGAGCGTCTGTCATTCTGTTTGTCCTTGAAGAGCCTCGACTAGGCGAACCACTATTCCCAAACCTAGTTGGTGAACCATTCATCGCTGGTGAATTTCGAGTCTTTACCGCGTTCATTATATCGCGAGTATCTCTCCCTCTATTCGGTATAGGTGAATGTTGAGCTGGAGGAATCATCGATATACCACTCCCAGTAGAGCCAAGGTGTTTTTGAATCTGATACGCCGAAAATCGTCGCGAAGCACGACGTTCAAGGTCACCACCACGTTGAAGCGCAGCCAATGCATCTTGCTGCTGTTGTGGTCGAGGACGAGGCGGGGTTTCTTCTGTAGGCGTTGATGGTCTTTGAGGATTATATGGTCCAGGTAGTACGGCAGAATTCGTGTATTGTGCTACCTCTTTACCTTGTGATACTGCGGTTGGCTGCGTTGGGACTGCGCGACTGGAACCAGCACGTTGAGGTGACATCCTCTCACTCACTCGGCTTGTAGAAGGTGGCATAGCAGGTGCTGACGACATCCTTGGTGGTAGGTCAGATCCAGTCTGATCATTGCTGTAGCTTTCCCGCGTAGATCGCATCGAGTTCGTTCGGCTACTCGACGAGCCCTCCACCACCGTATGACTGCTCGCCCCGCTTATAGGTCTATCAGACGCTGATACCACACTGCCCTCTCTTCTGTCGCGCTGTCTTTGCCTTTGCTGCTTCTTTTTCAACCCTTGCAATAGATTAACGATAATATCTCGTATCCTTGGCAGGTATTGCTCCAAGCTCGCCTGAGACGGTTCATTGCTTAATGTGTCCTCCAATATAGTGCGCAGTGAGTCAGGTACAGGTCCAAGGTCTGATGTATCTACACCAACCGAATTGAATGCTCTACACGCAATGTTGAACTCGTACCCTAGCCTCACATACACATCCGAGACGTTTACCTCTGTAGCCTCCCCTCTTGACCATGCTGTCAGTATTTCCAGTAATTGTTTTGTTGCGACCAACAGATGCGTTACACTCTTTTCGATGGTAGACGAAGTTGTTGGCTGGGAAGCCTGTGAACGATGCCCTGTTGACCGAGAACTAGAGCCAGAAGAGACCCGAGGGGCTCCTTCTTGATAAGACATTTCTCTTCTCGCAGGGTCACTTGCGCGCACTGCAGGCCGATTGTATGTAGTGCAAGAATTGAGGAATGAAGGCGCTATTCAGTTGAGCTATGATTAAAGGCTGGAGGTAGTAAAACACCTGAGTATACCTATGGCAGCGCAGCCTTGCCAGCCTCGATTCTTGTCATATGTCGACTACCAGGAGCTGCATATTACGCGTGACAAGCCTCGTCCTAAGTGCTATACTGGTGAGATGGAGGAGCGCCAGCGCTCTGTGTGAGATACGTTGTCTCGACCAGGAGTTTACAGGTTACGTGGAGGGTAGGAAGAGGGCGAGCTCAAAGAGTCAGCGGTGTCTCTAGATAATACTTTGACGAAGCAATGTTTACGATGTAGGTCTAACCCCCAAGCCCCTTTTCATGAAACGTGCATCTCATTGGCGTTACAGAGTACAAGACAACCCTCACCTTTGTCCATTCGCATCCTCGCTGCAGCTGGATCGTGTGTTGTCTCAGTCGTTGTCCTCTAGCGGTACAGAAGACGAGTCTGCGTCTACTGCCGGTCGACACATATTCTCTCCCTCGGTCGCCTCAGGCGTACTGGGCTATTTCCGCCCATCCTCAGTTCAATCTCCTTTGTTGAACGGGCAGTACCTGTTCGTGTCACACAATGTCTTCGACTGCACAGGCTAGGACGGCAGCCTCAAACATGTCCAACAACTCTGCTAAGCCACGGCCAACTGCTAACGGCGCCACTCCCCGCAACAAATCTGTCAATGAACCTCGATCGCCCATGCGCGACACAAATAGCTCATCAGACAAGCTGGCACATGATCGACTCCTTTTCCTCATTGCCAACATGGTGGGCAATGTTGTAACCATTACTGTCAAGACCGGTGAACAGTATATGGGTGTCCTGTCCGGGGCATCTCTACCAAATACCAATGCCGACGGTCCCTCCTTTGTCCTCAAGATGACCAGAAAGATTAGTGCTGCACCAGATCAGGCCAATGGTCAGCCTGAGAGTACAGGCGAGTACGTTGGATATGGAGGAGATCATGCCATGACATTTGGACAAAAAGACATCAGTGATGTTAGTGTATCTGAGCTGTCACTGGACAAGGTATCTGTCAAGTCTAACATGAATGGTATGAGAGACCATATGCTCAGGGTGTCGAAAAAACAGACTGACATCATGTAGGTACTGCAGCTGGCTTCAAGACCGATACGGACATTTCGGGAAATACGTCGACACGAGAAAGAGAATTACAAGCTTGGCAGCCTGCTGGAGGAGAGTCGAACGTGGAAATGTCCTTGAATGGCGGCGCGAATCGATCTTGGGATCAGTTCGAAACTAACGAGAGACTTTACGGTGTCAAGACTGATTATGACGAGCACTTCTATACTACCGCGATTGACCGCTCAGCTCCAAGCTACAGAGATCGTGCTGCGGCCGCGGACAGATTGGCTCGTGAGATCGAGGGTACAACCAGCTCAAACCCACATGTTGCAGAAGAACGCAACCAGAAACCTCAGGCTGGCGATTTATTGGACGAAGAAGACCGGTAGGAGTTCTCACTACTGTGTCAGAACTTGGATGCTGACAATAATGTAGATTCAGCGGCGTGAAACGTGACACTCCTGCACTAACCTCCGGTCAACCCAATAGATACCAGCCTCCAGCAAAGCGTGCACCTACTGGAGCGCCTACAACTGTCGGGGCTCCATTTGATCCCGCCATCATATCATCGCAGCTCGCTCGTCCAGACTCTGCCAAACCGGATAAACCTGCAGCAGAAGTGACCCAGAATGCCGATCAAGCACCAGCCTTGCCGAAAGCTACTTCCAATACCGTTAAGGAAACATCTGCTGTGTTGGCTGCGATCTCCCCAAAGGCAGACGCTGCTGCGCGTCAACCCGGCGCGATGCCAACCACAGCTGTTGCAACCCAGAATATTGCTCGTGATGTGGCCGATGCCTTCAAGTCGTTCACTGCACACGAGAAACTGAAGATGGCCACCAAGCAGACTGAATTAGCTACGAAGCAAAAGATGAGCGCTCAGAAAGAAAGAGACTACAAGCTTAACGACTTGAAAAAGTTTGCCAGCAGCTTCAAACTCAAGACTGCTGTGCCACAAGATATGCTTGGTATTCTAGCGAAGGACAAGACTAAACAGAATGAGATTATCGAAAAGTCAAAGCGCCAGCTAGAAGAGCAACGATCATCCCAACCCACCACTCCATCTGCCAGCGGCAAGGCCACTAGTAGCACTGTCTCAACCAATGTTACCAACCCGATGTCTCCTAGCAGTGGTGCCAGGTCTGCTCACCCAACACCTCTTCAGATTGCACCACAATCAGCACGAACAGACCGCACGATTCCGCCAAGTGCTGGGGGTGTCGTATCTCCTCGAGCTGGTCCAGGTCATCTAGGCCAGAGACTCCTGGCGCAACAGCAGCTCCAGCAACAGCAACAGCAGCAATACCGAGACCGTCAACCAATGCAACAAGTTCCGCTCCCATCAGTCATAGCTCCTACTATACCGACTCGCCATGGTAGCGTTGCGAGCGTCTCCACATCAGGCCCATTACGCTTCAATGTCCAAGCTATGGAGTTCAGACCAAATCCAGCTGCAGCAGCTTTCGCACCTTCAACCAATCGAGGTTCAGTCAGCTCGCCAGACAAAGGCCTGCAACAGCAACAGTCAATTACAGCGGCTAAACCCATGAACAAGGCAAGCTTTTTTGGAGATAAGCGACCAGACCCATCTGTACCCAAGAAGAAGATTAGAGAGGCATTCAATCCCCTACCTCGATTGAGAAAAGAAGCCGAAGAATCAGGAAAGAAGAAGGACGACTTTGCAGCGAATGGTGGTATACCTCAAGGATTCCGGACTGCACCAACTTGGGATACAACGGACGAGAACAAGGACAAGACATATATGGATATGATGCCTGCTACTCAAGTACAAAGCTCAGCAATTCCTGCCAATGGCTTAACCGCACATCATCATCAGCTTCCACTTCACCTACAAGGTGGACAAGGACAGCAGCATATTCCCGGTCAGCCAATGACCAACATTCCGCCTCCTTTACAGCTCCAAGGACGTGATCATCGCTTCGACGAGCACCGGATGCAATTTTCGCCTTCTCAGACAGGCAGTTATCCATCACCAAGAATGCCAGTCGTTGTACCATATGCTAATGGTCAAATGATGTCTCCAATGCAGCAACAGTTTGTGCAGCCAATGGGCCCATATGCCATTGGAGTCAATGGTCAACCTATGCCTTTCCGTCCATTCCCAGGTCAACAATTTGTCGGCTCACCTGGTGCACATTTCGCCACACCAAGCATGGGTGTCTATGCGATGTCGCCCCAAATGCACGGTATGCCATCACCGGCACAGAGCCATTCGGGCCCTGCCTTTTTCCAACCACACGGCGCAGGTCCACATGGGTATCCTAGTCCAAGAGGTGCGCCGTTGATGATGCAGCAAGGCAGTCAACAAGGACATGGACCAAATCAGTTCATGTATATGCAGCCGGGTCCTGGGCAGATGTATCCAGGTCATCAACAGCCAGGTAATTGTAGTGTTTGGTGAATTATTAATCCCATGTGCTAAATATACTTCATTAGGCCCGCATATGCGAGGTGGCGTCCCAATGATACACCATAACTCATACAACAACAATGTTCCGCCTCACTTCCAACGTCAATTCTCTCATGGAGCTAACAATGGCTTCAATGGTCATCAAGGCCAAGGACCACCACCACAGAGTCCCATGGCTCCTCAACCTCAAGTCATGCCGCCTGTCGTTACTCCCCAACCCGTGCCAGAAGCGCCAGCTGAAGGCCCGAAATGAGATTCCCGTCCAATTTCGGACTTGTTACAGGGAGCCTTGCTCTACTCAGCTTTAGTCTGTATTTGACCACATTTTCAACATCTCTTGCTGGAATCGCTTAACGGCGGCGTGGTACGGCACAACGTCAGCAACGTCGAATCGGCATTCTGAACACCGGCCAACTTATCGAATCCCAGATTGTGTGGTGCGGGATTCTGCTCGAGGTCTACAGGCAGGATATAATCTCAAGCCTTGGACATGGACATGTGGCAATGGGAGGATCTCAAGCGGGCAGAGCTGGATATGGATATCAATATTTGCAATAGGAGGATGTAAGTGGGCAGGGCTGGATATGGTTATCGATGTGGCAGTAGGAGGATGTCCAGTGATTCGAAGTGGATGTGGGTATCAAGATGTTGCAATAGGAAGATCTTATGTGGGCAGAGCTGGATATAGGTCTCTTCGATGCAATGGCAGGAAGTATGAAGCCATATAGCGCGAGCGAGGAGTGGAGACGGATGCTATCTGGCGGCTTGATGTTGTGGTTTCGAGATTGCGGAAGGGGTCGATAGAGGTGTCTGGACGGACAGAACGGGAGGTAACAGATATTGTCTACAGTAACGGGAGCGCGCCATAGGTGTCCGGACCGGACTGCTACAGCGAACTGGTGGTGGGTAGGTAGTTAGGTAGGATGAAATGGAAATGAAACAAAAATGATCGTCCAATCTTCTATCTTTGAGCGTAGTATTGGCTTCTATGTTCAGCTGTGCTCGCGCGCCTGATGGAGTATCTCCATCCGCACCCTCTGCCACGCTGTAGAGTCTGTCGAGTGTGCTTTTGGATAGGTGGTTTAACCATCCCGCCTCGTGCTTGCTCTTCATAGTTCGTACGTGTGCCTCGCTGACCGCGGTCTTCGTCTTATATACATGTTTTGCAGGTACGAGTACACTTGTGATGGTATTCCTGATGGAGAGAGACGTGAGGAGTGAAAGAATGTATAATATAGTAGACATGTGTTTTACATTGTGCAATAGTGCTATTCTCGTTATCTTCGTAAACGTCGTTTCTTCCTGTATCGATGAAGTGTTTGCACCACCACCGTCTAGAGTGTGCAGCAGAGCGCAGACTTCAGAGGATGGCATTGGTGTTGTGTTGTTCATGCATGCCTGTTTCGACAAAATAAAGATGCACCGGACATCCATCGTCCCCGAGGTGGACCCTCCACTCTCTTCACACCCTCCTACCTCAACCGCCCCCATCCCATCACATCCACACACCCTGCAACCCCAACTTAACCAACCAAACCCCCCAAAACAACCCTCCCCACCCCCGCAACCTCCCCCCTGACCCCCTCCCTGACTCCCTCCCCAACCTCCCTGACAAACCCCTCCACCAATAACCTCCTGACCCTTTTATCCGCACTCGCAAACGCATTCTGCACGCCCGGCGTACACTGCTCCGGCGTCGTTACCAGTCGTGTGATTGTTAGGTATACATCGATGAGCACTTCTGCGAGCGTGGCAAAGGTTTCGGTGTGAGAGGGCGCGAAGGGGAGGTGTGGTGTTAGGAGGTGGGTGTATGTTTCTGTTGGGTCTGAGGAGGAGGAGTCGAATAGGGAGGGGGGTGGGGGATTGCTGAAGGAGCGGGCGAATGTGGTGGTGTTGGATGCGTCGGAGTCGTGGGAGTGGGAGTTGGAGTAAGAGTGTGAGGATGTGGAGGAGGAGGGGTGGATTGGTGATAATGCTTCACTACCACCGCCGCCACCACTACTTCCAGTATTCGTCCGCCTAATTCTACCACTGGAACCGTTGTTGTTGCTGTTGCCCGAGCGTTTGAACATGGAAGGCAGCCGTGTCCTGCCTAGCGAATTCGAACTGTGGCCATCGGGTGGATGCAGCGTTTGATATGTTTCGTAATCATTCAGTATATCATTGAGAGCGCGGAGGTAATCAGGTGCTGAGGATGAATAGGGGTCGAGTAGCGTGGGCAGTGAGATGCCGAGGATGAGATGGTTCTGGGCACGGCGGGCGAGCTTTGGAGCTGCGAAGGAAGGGAGGCTGTGCAGGTCGGCGGTGGTGAGGTGCAGGGTGTTGAGCCAGTGGACTGTGCCTTCGTGTGTTCGGCGGAGATAGTCTAGTGTTGCTATTCGTTTTGCGGAGGTGTCTTGCAGTTTCTGAAGCGAGGTGAGTGGGTTTAGGGACACGTCGTGCACATGGCCGCCGTGGCCGAGTGTCATGGAGCGGCTGGTTGTGTGGGATGTGAAGTCTCGTTTTCCGGTAGGAGGTTTGGGGTGGTTTGGTGAGGGATGTTGATCTACGGAAGGGAGAGATGATCTGTGCTGCGCTATTGGACTTGCTGTGTCGTTGCTGCTATTGCTGTCGCCCAATATCTGCTTCTTCTTTCTCAGTGTTTTGATGTCAAGCATGCTTACGCCAAGTGAACACCAAAGAAGCTTGACGTGCCGGGCGCCTGTTTCAACGTTGTCTCAACGTGTTTCAAGTCTCAACGTCTATCTACACTTTTATATGTGTACTACAGTCTACACCCATTCTCAAGCAAGTCTGTGATCAATGCTGGAAACAAGAAACAATTGATAAAATCTGTGTAACAAATTCCCTACCATCAATACTCTGTGAAGAATCCGAACTATACATTATATGACCTCTACTCAAACCTCGTAATATCACTTATCATGGACGAAGAAGCAATACCTAAGCCAGGCGAGTGGCCAGTCAACCCTCAAGAGGACCAGCCTATCCTTGAAGACCGCATCTGGATAGACGGATGTTTCGACTTTTTCCATCATGGTTCGTGCCTTGTACTAGCATTTTCGTTTTACAGATACACTTCATAATGGGAGATCTATGAATCTCCTCCCTCTCCCCTTCCTCAGAAAGCGAGAGCTCCTCTCACTATGCTGCCCATACACCTCTTACCATTCGCGCAACTCTTTCTCTCTCTTCTCTTCTCTTCTCTTCTCTTCTCCTCCCATCAATCGTCAGACTTAGCGCAGAAACGTTGACCAAAACCACAAACAGGCCACGCAGGCGTCCTCCTCCAAGCCCGCCGCCTCGGCACCTCCCTAACAATCGGCATCCACTCAGACGCCTCCATCCTACACAACAAAGGACCCACCGTAATGTCTCTCCCTGAGCGCGTCCTCGCCGTCTCCGCAAACAGGTGGTCCACGCTCCCAATCCCATACGCGCCCTACGTCACAAGCCTCGACTGGATCTCGCACTACGGCTGCAAATACGTCGTTCATGGTGATGACATCACGAGTGATGCTGGGGGTGAGGATTGTTATCGGTTTGTGAAGGAGGCGGGACGGTTTAAGGTGGTGAAGAGGACGCCGGGGATCAGTACGACGGATTTGGTGGGGAGGATGTTGGAGGGTGGTAAGGGGCATTTTGTGGGGAGTTTGAGGAAGGTGGTTAAGGGAGAGGAGAGCATGCCGAGGACGGGAAAGGATGTGCAAGATGAGAAAAGTGTGGTGGAGGAGAGGTTGGGGGCGTATGCGAGTAATGAGACGGGGTTGGAGCCTGGTGTTGGTGTGTTTTTTTGTGAAGAAGAAGGACTGAAAGAGGATGCTGATAAGGATCGTAATGGTGGTGGAAATCGAGAATGTCGATATCGGTTCGACGAATACATCAAAGGTAAGCCTCCACTCCCAGGCCAACGCATAGTCTACGTCGACGGTGGCTGGGATCTGTTTTCGTCCGGCCACATATCCTTTCTACGCGAGGTTGTGCGCGTTGAGGAGGAAAAAGCGCGGCAAGTGGGGTGGAGTGAAGAGTATAGTCCGTGGTTTGTCGTGGCAGGGATACATGTTGATGCGGTGATCAACGAGGTCAAGGGAGGCAATTATCCGATCATGAATGTTTATGAGAGAAGTCTTTGTGTGTTGCAGTGCAAGGTAAGTCTCTGTCTTCTCTTCAACTCCCCTCTGTCCAGGTCAACACCACACCACCCTACCAATCCAGACCAAGGCAACACCACCAAACTAATACCTTACAGTACATCTCCACCCTCATCCTCTCAGCCCCCTTCCATCCCACCGCCACCTACCTCACCTCCCTTCCCTACGGACCTCTTTCCACTGTCTACCACGGCAGCACAACCTACCATCCCCACACTTCCGACCCCTACAGCGACGCCAAAAAGCTAGGCATCTTCGAACAAATCGGCGTGCACGATTTCCAGCACGTCAATGCCGAGCAGATTGTTGGTCGGATTCTAGAGAGGAGGGGAGACTTTGAGGAGAGGCAGAGGCGGAAGGAAGGGAAGGGCGTGAGGGAGGAGGAGGTCAGGAGGGGTGAGACCACTACGCTGGGGCGATGAAGAGGGTGCGCGGGGTTGGAGGCGTGGTGGGAGGTGATTGCCCGGAGGTTGGAGATTTTAAGAGGAGGATGGGATGGGAAGTACGCGAAGGAAAGACGAAGACTACACGGATTAGATATCAGTATAGAACCATTAACCAGTAGTGATCTTGGCATGCCTGATTGCACAGTTTCAAACTCGTTTCATCTCACCATAACAGGATAAAGGGTTTATATGCCATGGAACGGAAGAATATACGCACAACAATACGTTTCAAACATAAACTGTTCTTCCCTGTGTATGAAATATTTCCCTCTATACCTCTATATGATAGAAAAGCTTGGCATTGAAATGATCGACATCGCCTTGTTTCAACTCTGTTTTCAGAATTATAGAATAGGATATAATGTAACAAAACATCATCTCAAGCACATACGGCCATAGACTGTGGAGAACAAGGCATCCCGTTCGCTCTGCCCTATTTAAGCCACAGATCGACTGCGTAGTAGTATGGTGGGTGACCACATGCGAATTTCAGTTGCTG
>Ga0160428_1000371_pt1 | contig 52477 bp, 63 predicted proteins | sample SolpanmetagenomM_FD_108198 | JGI IMG/M metagenome (GOLD analysis project Ga0160428, IMG submission 108198) | Solar panel surface microbial communities from Lawrence Berkeley National Laboratory, California, USA - M | ecosystem: Engineered > Built environment > Solar panel > Unclassified ... | reverse complement strand
TCGTAGTTGATGTCGCAGAAGTAGTGGACGTCTGGCTCGACGCGCCAGTAGAAGTCGAATTCGAGGAGTCGTGGATGGCGATAGAAAAAGCCAGAGTTCCAGCGACACATGTGACGGTAGGATATCATCCAGCCTTTGCCGACACCGATTGCACCAAGGTATTCGAGCGAGTTCATGAATCGACCTTCGTCGATCCATTCGGGTAGAGACCAGTGCTCGATGGGGACGACTTCGTAGTAGCATTTTGCGGAGGTGAGGTTTTGCGTTGCTAGCTAGATTTGTCTTCTATTAGTTGGTTGGTCCACAAGCTTTCCGACCTCTTAACATACCTTGAACTCCTCCGTAAAAGGCTCGTCGTTGAAGAAGATCCATGGATACTGAAACTTGTGATTCCAGTGATATTCCAGCTGCGTCATACTCTGCACAATACCATCCAACTCCTGATTCCTCACCAGACTGATTAACGCCGCCTTAGGTTTATTCGTCCTCGCCAGATATCCTCCCTTTTGCACGGTATGTACATCGCCAGAATACTCCACAAGCCATTGATCAGGATCATGTCCATTGCCACCTCCTAGGTTTGCGCCAGGCAAGCCGCTCAACCCTGTCTGCGACACAAATCCTTGCAAGCGCACCCTAGGACCCCATATGAAAGACGGTCGCCAGACAAAGAGGAGAAGTGTGAATATGAGAGTAGCTCCAAGCAGGATCTGCCGCCGAAAATACCAGGCGCGAGATCTGCTTGATTTTGATGATATTGGGGGCATTGCGAAGCGAGAGGCGGATTTCTCACTGCCATTGGGTGCTGTGTCGGTCGTGAAGTTTTCGTGGGAAGGCGTGCGGGCAAGGGTGCGAGGCGTAAGGGAACCTGATGTAGGCAGGCTGAAGGTAGTCATTGTTGATGGAAGGCGGCGCGTGAGCCAGCACGCAAGAGGATGTGGGGAGGTGGTGAATGCAGGAGAGCACAAGGCTGCTCAAAGGTCACCGGGCTGGCCACTCTAGGACAGACTGTTGTCAATACAATTCGAGTGATGGTTCGATGTGAAGATGCACTTTTCCATCGCAACTTTCATGACGAAGTACTCCTGAAGTACCAGCCGTTTGAAGATCAGCGCCACGATATAGTTTAAATCTACGGATTGTGGGGCGAGGGAAGCGCGAGCTATTACGTGACATCAACTGTATTTTGTCTACAATTACCTGCATTAAGATTCTTGTTGGTAGAGTGTTCTCTCCTTCTAGTTTGTCCCTGCAGGTACCCTGAAAGTCCCGGATGCTCATCGGTCCACCCAACTGAGGATGGTATACCCTGACGCCGGGCAGTGTATCTTCATGACCTGACCTCTTCTAAGCATCCACACCCATATCTGAATCGTACGTCGTTTCGTGAGTAATGCCCAATAACCTAGCATAAGGCACAGTGACCCTTTGTAAATCGCGATATTTTCCTGTTTACCGTCAGTATCAACTCCAGCGGCTCAGGTATCTATCCCGCACTTACCCAATATAAGGACAACCTCTTTCAGAAGAGCCTCCTTCTTCCATCCACATAGCTCGTCTGGAGTCTTGTTACCACCATGCATATCTTCACCATGTACACCCTCCAACAGACTACGCAGCAGTTCCTCAATCTTGAGTTTGCTACCTTCCGCACCTAGGCGCTTAGCATACATGCTCAGATACACCTTGAACTCTTCTTTCGCACCAAGAGTAGTGGCAGCAGCAAGTCTGTTCTCTAGATGCGCCACCGAGACACCAGATTCGAAGCCTTCGTATCCTTCTGCGGACAACAAGGTCTTGACGAGTCGTTGCAAGAAGAATGCACGACCTCGCAGTAGTGTCTGACTAGTAGTGTTGCGCTCAAGCAGAGGAATAATACCCGCTGATATGTTTTCAGCTCGCACGACGTCGTTCTCCTCTGCATCGGCGCCACGAGATGGGGCGGTTTGCGCTGACATGCTCGTGTTCCAGTATTGACTACCCACAGCCCACCAAGCTTCGGAGAGGCGTTGCCATACGAACATCGACGCCGAATAGGCATAAGCATCTCCATTTGACATTGCCACGATGACTCGGCCTTCCGAGTTAAGCCTGGCGAAGATTATTGCAGGTCCATTCGTCAAATGAGGACCTTGAGCCTGTGCTGCCATATCTAGTATAGGGGCTACCGAAATAGGGGGATGAGGTGCAGAGGAGTCTTCAATGTTCCAGACGTGACAGAGACCAACACTTGTGATGCTGAGTAACCAAGGACCTCGACAATCCAATATAGCTGTTTGTGCTTCGAGCGCAAAGGCGTTGAAGATGCGTCTACCTGCGGGCGACCACACATATAGCGAACCATCGTCACAAGCAGCAGCCCAATAGCGTGAGTTGCCGGTCACGAGCACGACAGCTCTTGGTAAAAAGTCTTGCCAAAGCAACTGGTTTTTCCTCGTTACAATGATACGAGCTGGCTCTCGATCTTGCAGTCTTCCAGTTCGTGATGGTCCTGTGTGATTGCGGACCTCCATGACTGGAAACTCGTCTGTTGCCGAGGCCTTGCTGGCTTCTACAGTCTCAATCATCTTTGCAGGACCTCCAAGCGATCGCGTGATTAGCGCTCGAACTGTAGGAACAGCTAGACGAATTTGACTCATTGTAATGCTTGAGTTCATAATCGATGGATCTGCTCCCATTACTGCTTGGTTGGGCAAAGTCAGCCCTTCTGTTGTGTTTGCCAATATTGTGGTGGCGCCGGCACGCTGAGCTTCGCCTACTCTGGTGCTGATAATGTTGTCATCGTCCGCACCGGTTTCTGCCAGCTTACGCTTGTTTCCAAATAACAAAGACGATAAACCACCTTTGGGTAGTCCATCGAATGGTTTCGACAAGTCGAGGATAGTCTGGGGAGCGGATTCGGTGCCCGAGCCCCTGATTATTGATGCTTGCAATTGTGTTTGTGGTAATGTTGATTGACCAGGTGCTACAGCTGACGACATGAGCAGTGGTGCAACTCGCTTCTTACCGTCCTTCGTAATCGTCACTCTTTGCTTGAGCTTTTCTATGCGAGCAGCGTTCGGGTCTTCCGCAGGTGCCGGAGTAGCCGGTGCAACGCCATTACTAGTCGCTTTGCTTGAGGTGTTCGATGCTGTAACCTTATCATTCGTGCCATTCATAACGATGTCCGCTGCAGGTGTCGATCCATTAGTTGCATCTCCCATAAGCCCATCCATCCTGCCTTGCACAGTGCGCAGCTCATCAGATTTGCTTTTTTCCTCGAGTACAAGCCCATCTGGTCCCTCGATGACTCCCACTTTTCGACCTCCACCATATCTTGCCAGAGCATTCATATTGAATTCCATCGGCACTGGATAGCCAAGTTCTGTTTCCGAGAAGTAAGCATAGGTGATCGTGCCATCAAGACTAGTCAAGAACAAGCTTTCACCATCTGGGCACCAAGCAATGTCTGAAATAGCTTTTGTTGATAGATTCTCGAATGTGTAAACAGGGTGTGTGTGACACGTATCCCAAAGACTGAGCGATCTGTCTTGGCCTGCACACGCAAGGACTGTAGTTGGACTGCTAGCAGGTTCATTTGCTGTTGGCGCTTGCTTTGAGAAAATCCTAGGTGAGAACGCACACACTTCTGTGGGACCTTCATGACCGATGAGACTGATACTGCTGTCCCAGGTACCGCGCTGGATGACGGCAGCTATTGGTACCTGGCCATTGACTGCATTTGCTGCCGCAAGCGAGTTCCCATCAGGTGACCAAGAGCACCTTCTGAAGTACGTTGTAAGAGGAGATGAGACGAAAGGTGCGGTAATCGAGATCTCGAGCATAAAATTATTCGTTTGATCGTGAGCTGTTGTATTTGGCGGCGGCGGTGTGTAACGGAAGATTTTGACAGATCGGTCATCGCTTGCAGTTGCAAAGTATTTGTTTGCAGGATCGAATGTGATTCCTTTGACGTGACTGCCGTGCTGTGAAATAGTCTTGAGCTTCTCAAAGGTATGTCCCGACCATATCACAATCTTAGAGTCTAGACCAACAGAAGCAAGGATGGAAGAATCTGGTGACCACGCTAAATCTTGTACGTCGTTGTCATGTCCAATAAGACGTCTGTAGATGCGCCAATTTTCTACTGGGGGTGTTTCGTTCGAGCCTAGTATGATCTTTCAGATTGTTGTTCTCATTTGCGGGAAATGTATCCGTACCGAATGTGGCATGCGTAGGCGCATTTGGGTCAAGGACGTAGACGCAGACATATTTGTCGTCGGCACCTGAAGCGAGATATTTGTTGTTGGGTGAAAAGCGAACCGTATGTATCGTTCCGGAATGATAGCTCAAGGCAGCCAGCTGCCTTGGCTTGTCATAGGTCGGGTTGGTAGCATTCTTTATTGCATCTATCGACCAGAGGCGCACGTAACCATCTGTACATGCACATTAACGTTTGATGATGCTGGAGCAAGCAATACTACGTACCGCCAGCTGCTGTGACTAGGCGGATCCCATCAGGAGAGACATGACAACTGTAGATTTCAAAGTCTTTCTTTTCACCTAGCCAGATGCGTGAGCTTGATGTCTATGAAATGGGGCAAGGTGAAGTTAACCTCCATGTTTCAGCCACATAGGCTTAACGATGTGCATATTGTTAAATGTTGGATCACCAAGGACATCCTCACGTTTGCCTTTGTCAGTGACAGAATATTGTCAAAGTTTCAGACAAACCTGAAACACGACAACGGGACCCTTGGACACGTTATGCGCGTTCGCGCTAGGGCCATCTTGGCACGAACGGGTATATGTGCCTACATCTTGGCATACACAAATTATTGAGCCCGATTTCGGTATTGTTCATTCTCTTCCTCCTCCAATACAATTTATCTTTGTTTCTTATTTGGAAGGATGCAGTCCGTGACAGCAGGCCGTGTTGCTGGTGTCAGCACTTGCTCCCAGCTTCGACTACCTATAGCCAAGAGGACGGTAGCGACAATAGCTTCCTTCAAGATTCCAAAAGTCAACAATGAGCCTAACGTGCGTAATCTTAGAGCAGTAATCGTAAGAACAACGAGTGACATGAAATGCTAGAAACACTATGCAAAGGGCTCTCCAGATCGTGAAATGCTTGCTGCAGCCTTCAAGAACATGAAGCAGAGTCTACCATTGGATGTACCAGTTGTGATTTCAGGCAAGCAGGTATGTATGATATATTATCTATTCAATGTCCGAAGTCTAAATGCAGACTAGTCTAAAGGAAAGTCGACATCATCCCAGCCAAATCCAGCCTCACACTCTGAGGTAGTAGCCAACTTCGGAAATGCCGATGCTGCCTCAGTATCCACTGCTATAGATGCTGCGCTCGCTGCGAAACCCAGTTGGGAGGCATTGCCATTCTCCGACAAATGTGCAATCTTCCTCAAGGCTGCTGATCTCATAGCTGGAAAGTATAGATACGACATTATGGCAGCCACAATGCTGGGACAAGGCAAGAATGCATGGCAGGCCGAGATTGACGCCGCAGCAGAGCTATGCGACTTCCTACGATTCAACGTGCAGTACGCGGAAGAGCTATACACGCAACAGCCAGTTCACCATGCGCCTGGCGTCTGGAACCGCGTCGAGTATAGACCTCTCGAAGGTTTCGTGTATGCCATTACGCCCTTCAACTTCACAGCCATCGCTGGCAATCTTCCGTGCGCACCAGCGCTCATGGGTAATGTTGTAGTTTGGAAGCCTTCGCCAGCTGCCATGGCATCCAATTGGATCCTCTACAAGATCCTTCTCGAAGCTGGACTACCACCAAACGTTATCCAATTTGTGCCAGGCGATGCCCAGGAAGTCTCAGACGTTGTGCTGAATCACCCCGAATTTGCATCTCTTCACTTCACAGGCAGTACTGCAGTTTTCCGATCACTATATGGCAAGATTGCATCAGGTGTAGCCGAAGGCAAATACAAGGGATATCCTAGAATTGTAGGAGAGACTGGCGGCAAGAACTTCCACCTCATTCATCCAAGCGCAGACGTTCGAAATGCAGTAATCAATACCGTGAGAGGAGCGTTTGAGTACCAAGGCCAAAAATGCAGTGCCACTTCCAGGGCGTATGTGCCAGCATCTCTGTGGGAATCCTTCAAGAGTGGACTTATTGAGGAGACTCAGAAGCTCAAGATTGGTGATCCAGACAAGTTTGACAACTTCATCGGTCCTGTTATCCATGCTGGTTCTTTCAACAAGCTGAAGGGTGTCATTGATGGCGCTAAGAACGACAGTGAGCTTGAGCTACTGGTTGGTGGCAAGTACGATGACTCCAAGGGCTATTACATACATCCTACGATCTATGCTGCAAAGGATCATCAACACGATTTATTCAGTCGCGAGCTCTTCGGTCCCGTCCTGGTCGTCTACGTATATGATGACGCTGCTCCGGACGCCTTTGCCAACATCTGCAAAGTTATTGACAGCACGACTCCATATGCCCTGACTGGTGCCGTGTTTTCTCAAGATCGTGAAGCTCTTCGCTTTGCTGAAGAAGCTCTCCGAAACTCTGCTGGAAACTTCTACCTGAATGTCAAGTCTACAGGAGCTGTTGTTGGTCAGCAACCTTTTGGTGGTGCTCGAGCATCAGGTACGAATGACAAGGCTGGCAGTCCAGCATTATTATCACGCTTTGTATCAATGAGGTCAGTCAAGGAGCAGTTTGTGGCTGATACACAAGTCGAGTATCCTTCGAACAAAATCTAAAGGCCACCTCTGGGGGTGCTTAAAAACGGGTACTTCCTAGTCTTGGGATCCGTAGACCTAGCTGCCCTTCACGGATGACTTAGATATAGTTGATAGTCCTCACACTGGTCGGTCTATTATGTATTCTAGCCTTCTATCAAGCTAGATCCTAGAGGCCTATTTATAAGATCCTATTATGTCAGTCGATGTTAGTGTTATAACTAAGTGTTATCAGCTTTCTTCACGCTAGTACTTCTATAGTCTAGACCTCTAGTACCCTAGTGGTATCTTAGAGGTCCTCCTTAGGGATTAGCCGATATCTTATCCACCTTGACTTACTTTTAACTCGTCTGGTACTCTTCGCACCCTAAATTACAAGCCGAGTAAGTAAAGTGACTCCGGAGGCATTTCAAAGAAGGAATGAGATACATATTGTGGTCCGGAATAGGGTTGCCATATTATCAGTTGGGCCAACAACAAAAGTATAATGTCCTTTGGCGCAGTATAATCAACTAAACAGGCGAGATAGATAGCGTGGTTAGTGGTAGAGCAGTACTGCAGCTAAGTGCAATACAAGCTGTATTACTACCTTCGTCTTGTCTGATGTCTTGTATCGTATTACTTTTTGCTTGGAAAGAACCCAACAAGCAAAGCCGAGGAAGCTTGCTCAGCCTTGACAAGCTTATCGGCACAAAGACTTTCTAGAACGTGGAACAACGTTGAACTAAGTGCAGATAGGAAGGTGTTCGCAGACGCACACGACCAATGACACCACGTAAAAAAAGTTTACAGAGAACGCCAAGCACAAGCTGATCTTGCGCCGACATCACCTTGCAGAATCAACAGAGGTAGACAGTAGATAGGCCTCTTCCGTCCTCTAGAGGTTCTTGGCCCCAGATAGAGCCTCCTCCTCCTTCTCCTTCTCTTAACCTTGTTCTTCTCCACCTCCCCCTTCTTTTGTAATCTTGCCCAAGATTCGTCTTTTTACTTTGCTTGATCTTCCATATTCTTCCACAATCATGGCCGACCTCGAGAAAGCGCACAAAGCGCCGCACATCTCTACCTTTGACATTCAAGATACCGCCTCACCTCCCTCCTCTTCCTCCTCCGGCCACGACCTACCCAATTCCTCGTCGCAGCGCATCCGTCAAGCCTCTGTAATCCAAGGCCGCGGTCCTCTTGCGCGCCTCCGTCACTATGAAGCCGTGCTTGACAAGAAGTTGGGAATTGAGGGCGCTGGGCCGGAGCGCATATTGCCTGAAGATAGGAAGCCACCGAGGAGCTGGATGATGGCGTTGGTGTGGGCGTCTGGGACGATGAATCTGAGTTGTTTCACGACAGGCTTCCTGGGATGGGAGTTTGGACTTTCGCTGAAGCAGAGTATTCTCTGCATGATATTTGGCACCCTGCTAGGCGCGACGCTTACGGTAAGAACTGGTGCATTTCGTTATGTCATCTAGCGACTGTCGCGTGCGAAGCTTTGAAAGAGACGGGATAATACTGGCGAATGGGCCTGATTGGGGCTTGGGAATATCGAGGAGCTCATGTGGCAAGCTACATGGAATACAATCGTAGAGAGTGCTTTGCGAGTATTGCTCTCATGGTGGATGAAGCAAGACGAACATTATGCGCACGGCAGCGCCACGGAAGGCTACTAGCTTAGAGCCCAGATGGCTGACATACTCATGATATAGGGCTGGTGTGCTACTCTTGGACCTAAGACTGGCCTTAGACAAGTGTCTATCTCTAGGTACAGTATGGGCTGGTGGCCAGTCAAGATTATTGCGTTTCTCAATGTCATCGAGCAGGTAAGCGATCTCTTCCTCACTGCCAAGCTCATCCCGGTGACACTATCTAGCTCGGATGGTCTTCAGTTGGCTGTATCACAGGAGGTCTGGCCCTGTCAGCTGTTTCGGATGGCCGCGTCGGCTCAGAACTTGGTGTGATAATCTGCGCCATCTGTGGTTTCGTCTTCTCCTTCATTGGTCTACGAGCTGTTCTCAAGTATGAGGAATTTGCTTGGGCTGTCTTCTTCGTCATTTTCATGATCATATTCGGTGAAGCTGGTAAGCACGCAGATAACAAGACGCCTTCTGAGCTCACTGGTGCGACACTTGCTGGAACATGTCTATCGCTGATTGCAGTGGTCTACGGGTCTTCGGCTTCTTGGTGTTCTATAGGTAAGTTAAGAGGAAAACGATTTAAACCACGTCGTCGTCAGAATTCGTGGCCAAGGGAAATGTTCACTCAGGACGGCTGTGAAGAGTGCCCGTATACCTTTCAAATGAAACGAATGTTCAAAAATGCAAATATCAATCGAGGAAGAGCCTAAGATATAGGATACTCTACACAGCGGTCCTGCCACGAATTCTGACAACGACGTGAAACCTCTAAACAAAACTATCTTTTTCTTTGTAGCTAACTTATTATAATCAGTCTCCGACTTTTACGTTCATTACCACCCTAATACTTCCTCACTCAAGGTCTTCTCATTGACCACATTGGGCATCACCATCCCTACCTGTATCGGGATGACTGCAGGAGCATCCGTTGCCTCTGCTTTCAATCTCATTCCTGCATGGCAAGAAGTGAACGAAAATCAAGGAGTAGGTTATCTCGTCCAGGTCATTCTCTACCCACAGGGCTTTGCGAAGTTCATCTGTGTTCTTCTTGTGCTATCTGGTATCGGTATGAACTGTATTGCTATCTACAGTGGTGCTCTTTCTATTCAGCAGTTTGCCAGGCCGTTGCAAAGAGTGCCTAGGTTTATGTGGACAGCTTGCATCTTTGTCGGTATTTTGTTGTTAGGTCTGGCTGGAAGGAACCATCTACTGGCATTTCTACAAAACTTCCTGTCTTTGCTTGGATATTGGTATGTTCACATCTCTCAGACCTCGCTCTTAGAGATTATTTGCCTGACAGTATATTCACAGGAACACGGCATACTTTGTCATCGTCTTCACTGAGCACTATCTCTTCCGCAAAGGATCTATGGACAACTACGATTTAGATGCATGGAACGACCCAAGTCGTCTGCCTGCGGGGTGGGCTGGAGGTCAGTATATTTGGCAGGCCCAACCGTTATCAAGCACATCTGCTAACTTTAATTCATAGGAGCTGCTTTCGCGATGGGCATTGTTGGTTGTGTTCTCGGCATGGTAGAGACCTGGTATACTGGCGTCATTGCAAAGAGGATTGGCGACTATGGAGGTGACATTGGTAACCAGTTGGCGTTCGTCTTCACCTTGGTCACTTACGTTCCTGCAAGATATTTGGAGCTGAAGTATACTGGGAAGTAGAGAGAGGCAAAGCCTGGAAAAGGAGATATAGGAAAGAACTAGCTTGATATGTCGAATACAATATGATGCACATTTACCCATCACAACAACCCCTCGTTTGCCTCCCCCGCACCGCAACCCCACTACTTGTAGTTCGCTGACATTACTTCTCCAATCTGCTTGACATCTTCCTGTTAATTATGCCTACATCGCTCTGCTATGTCTCTCACCTCTCCGACTGCCCAATAATATGATGTTTCGACTAGGTACATCGTTCGTACACCACAATATTCTACTCAACGAACGTTCTCAAGCTTGAGATTCCTTATTGCAAATATCCAGGTCTTCTGAACATGTCAAGGCTTCTTCAGCTCATACCTGGAGCGATGGCCTATCTACGGCTATGTCCGCCGCCACTAATGATTTCTACTCCACAAGCCTGTCTCTTAAGCAAAGGTCAGTCGATGATGCTATACATATAGGCCAACCAGCAGCTTCTAAAGAGGCACCATGCTCTCACACCGTGGCCGTCTGAGCTCACCGCAGCCTATCAGCTGCCGATGTGACGGATACAATGCGGCACCTCATGGCCGCTTCTCTCCTGGCCTTGCTATCTGGCCAAAATATCTTGCTCTACTCGCCTCTCTTACGATTAGCCTCTGACTTTGCGGATCTAGCTCCGCCGTGAACTTCCTCGGTCTCAATTAACTCGACGGCAGGCACTCCTAAATCAACAACAAGTCAGACGAGATACAAAACACATTCATATAACAACTTCGCACATACTCTTCTTGTACCCTGGAGCAGTCTCGTTCACATCCAGGAGACATAAAGCCGTACACAGTGTCTCAACCACCCTCCTGGTAGCCACAAGACTCAAAGAGCTCATTGAGTGCGTCAATCTTCTAAACAAGAAGCTCTCTCTGGAGAAACAACAAGGTCTCTTGCGCAAGATATCCTCCAGTACCGCGCATTCCCAAGACTAGCCTCGATCAAGAATGGCACAAGTCGCAACACCCGGCCCACCCTCCTCAATCTTCCACCCCAACCCCGAATCCGCCTTCCTCGACCTGCCCGACGATCCCAACACCGACCCCAACGCGCCTCCTCACCGCTCCATCACAGTGGAATCCCTCTACACAGTCCGTGGCGAAGAACCACCAACCCCCCAACTAACAGCGCCCATAACACCACCCCAATACGACCGCCTCCGCTACCTCTACCTTAACGAATACGCTTTAGGCCTAGGCGCCTTGCTTGAAACAAGGTGGTACACACACAACGGCCTCGAGTGCTTGCTGGCCAATGCGAACCACTGCTCGGCGTTTGTGGGCATGCTCAAGCTATTCGAAGACACCAAGAGCGATAATTACGACCAGATGCGATTATTGCCGTTGACGGAGAGCAGGATGATTTGGCGCCTGATGTGTATGCCGCGTGCACAGGCTTGGGCACTCATACACGAACCGATTATGGATGAAGTGATCAGGAGGTTGGACGTATTCGAGAGCTTGCTCACAGGCAAGGCGTACACGAGTCCGTCGAATCAGATGGCAATACAACCGCAATATGGGACGCCGGAATATCGACGGCAGACGTATTGGCGGGAATTGAGCACTTTTGTTGCAAATACAAAGACTTCGGGTCAAGCTGTGGAAGGCACAAGTGCGTTGGAAGCGTTGAATAGGATGAGACAGCTGCTTGATGGCATGGAAAATAGAGATGTGCTGTACAGTCTTGCTGTGGTGAGGCATTATGGACCGAAGACGAAAGGAGAGGTCAATCAGGAACGAGGTGGAGTGGAGGTTGGTGGGCAGTTGAGTGAGGAGGAGAAGGCGACGTTTGCTGTTGCGAAGAAGTATGTGGAGGATGAAGCGGCTGGGAAGGGGACGTCACAGGTTATGCAGAGGGTTTGTGGTATGGCTGTGAGAAGTTGGGCTGCGCTGGAATTGTGGTAGTACGTCTTCAGGATATGAAGCATACCGTTCTCAGCTTTCCACCAGCTCCGCCAATAACTTGTTTCTCCTCACAGGCTTCTTACGCTCAGAGATAGTCCTCTTTCTCCCCTCTCCAACTGCTTCAAAAAGGGTTTGTGACTACTGCCGCTGGCTATTGGTCGGCCCTCTCTCCCACCACACCTGCTCCAAATCCTAGTGGCGCTTGGATGGAGACGTTCAGGCTGACCATTGCTTCGTTGCCCTCTTGGGTGATTGTGTCGAATGCCGTAGCACTATTGGTGGCGGTGAATTCGGTGGTGATGGCTTGGTCAAACAGATCTTTACATGCTCTTCAAGTCAAGTTATTCTACAAACATGAGGGAAAGGGGACGCCGAACCCTGAGAGCTTTGCTGCTGCCTGGCACGCGACTCTAACTGGCTACCCTTGCCAGCGACACTTCCCACCTTAATGCCTTGAACAGCAAGCGTGGTCAATAAGCCTGGTACCAGTAACAAACTCTCCTTCAATATCTCCGGCTCTCTGACCAATTGTGTCTTGTGCTCCGAAAGCAACACACCGACAATGATATTCTGCAAAGTCGTGAAACCCTCGGAATGTAGGCAGAACACTCGTGCAATAACCTCCCACATTTCGATATCATAAGCATCGCGAGCCAATTGTTCATTTAGATGCATCTTCACGACTTGCTGGATACCCGCTACAAGAGAGGGTATGTTGAGTCGATCTGCAAGAAGATATAAGTCGATCAAGGTGTCGAAGGTAATTGGAGAGACTGAAACTGCACCCTCGACGCCGTAAATGTGCTTGAGGAGTATCTCGACGACAGCGGCCTTGTCTTTAGGAAAGTTGATCGTGTTGCTGTTGCGCTCGAGGAAAGGAGATGAACAAGCTTTGCGAAACCACTCGATGCGGCAAAGGACCAGTTTGTGGTGTGGTAGAAGAATCTGGTGGTCTTCGTATCGCCGGTCGTCTGCTTAGGGCAAGTAATTGTGAGGTCGGAGAACTCTGCATTGTTGAACAAGCTGGATTGCAGTCGTCAGCTTCCGTGTGAGGGGTGCTGATATGAAATAAAGGTGCTCGAGGTGCGAAAGAATTATTACAATCTCTTTCAACGCCCCAATGAGACGGAGATCATGTTGTGGAAGATGAAATGAATGAGAAATATGTTGTGAGAGGTGCTGATCGACTGTAGCTGAGATGTAGTGGCTGTGTGGAGGATGAGACTAATGTTAGTATATTGTGAGGGGAATGTTGTCAACGTTCGGGCTTGTGGAGAGGCAGGGCAATTTTGATGGTTCTGGGATGTAACGAGGTAAGGACATACATTGATTATCAAGGTCTGCAGCAACAAGGTTAGTATGTGAAGAATACCGTTAGTAGCGAGGACGACGAGCACTTACCTTGGATAGAAGTCCCGGAGTCGTGGTTGTGGTGTTGAAGTAAACTCAATGTGAATTGCTGAAAAGTGAAAGAGCTATTCGAATGGTGACTGCCGTGAGGAAAGAAGTATTAGAATGCGCACGTATTAGGAGAAAAGGCCATGCGAACCCCCTCGATAACAATCAACACTATAGGTTCGATTACTCATGTCGATAATCTCACAGTTCCTCTTACTGGGGTATTTTTCACGACTAGGACGATTCTACAGCTTACTTCGGGTTTTGGAAGCAGGTGTAGTCTCAGGCAACTCGATCGTCTTGGTGCGACTTTCGGCGAAGTGGCCCAAGCACGCTTTGCGAAACCATTTGATGCGACAGAGAACAGCCTTTTTGACGTAGAACACTGTTGGAGTAGTGGCATCGCATTCAGGTGGACAAACGATGGTGAAGTCTGAGTGTTCTGGCTGGTTGAAGATGCTGACAGTCAAGTGTCAGCATGAGTGTGGTTTTGTACGATCATGTCGTGACAGACCTGGCAAAGTAGTCCTTGAATGTCAACTCTTCACTGCTCTCAGCCTTCACGGCCTTAGTCGTTGACATGATTTTGGCGGATTAAGAGGAACGACGAAAAACAAGATTGGATAAAGTGTTGACCAGGGGCGAGAGTTGATATATGTAGAGTCGGAAGAGGTCAGAAGAGAGAGTGAGATGTCGAATGTGAATCAATCTTCAGATCTGAAACAAGACCCTGACTTTTTCTCGCTCTTCGTGCTTCAGAATGGGGCCTCCACCTTTCGAACATCGCCTTACACACATGCTTCAAAGCAGCTTAAAATGGTTCTTCTTTGAGGGTACTCTTCCATTGTACCCTTGGCCAGAGTACAATGTACCTGACAGGATGTGGACTCCTTACGAATGCCCAATACAGCTGGCTATGTTCCAAATGATCACTCCACAGAAGAGCGACACAATGTCGATACCATGCCGACAACAGAAGCACAATGTGCACTTTTGAGTATATCAAGGGCTGTATTATATGCTTTCCTCGGTTGGTAGAGGAGAAAGCTTCAATAAGCTCGCTTCATCGGGGAGAGCTTAGCAGAGGGATAGAACTGTATCACCACTAATTCTACTATCTTACTGGGCCATGTGGAGTGCTCTACATAATCTTACTCATTAGTATACTCTTCCATGTCTCGATACCCTAAGGAGGCGTCGAGAGGATTTTTGAATAACTAAATACCAATTCCACCTGTTTTCTAGACAAGATTAGGCACACTCTGAGGTTGTTTCGTGATGTTGTGAGCAACGTGGTGGATCTGCAAGCGTTGTGACGATCACCAAGACAAAACAAGATCTCAACCTTTTGCAGCATATATTGGCGAAGGCTTAACCACAGTCCTTGAGGCTGGCAGGAGAATTTTGGTCATGATGGCCACACCACCAAGAGTCTTCCTCGACTTTGTCACATTCTTCTTCACTTCCTAGTCTTGTGTCAATAGAAGGATGCGAAGCATTTTAATGCAGAGTGTAAACAAATGCATAACATTCGGCTTCGGCGTGAAGCGTGGTTCGGGATCAGGCCGAGCGCAATCCGGAAAGACAACTCTAATTGTGCCTTTATCTGTAATCACTTGATTGGCCACTGACGTGATGGCGTTATGCATAGAACATCCAACAGTCGCTATGTCTTTTGCATAAAACAACTGGCCCTGCCCTGCCCTCCCTCGCGGCCGTATTCTCAAAGCTTTTCGAACCCGCAGGACTGCGGCTTCGGTGTGATTGGTATATATATACAGGCTTGCCTCCCTTCCATTCGAGGCAATAACACAACAACAACAACTGCAACCCTGGTCATTGCCACATACTCGTCCCCCTCCCTATACACCCTTCCAAACCCCTCTTCGAGGATCACTAAACCTCGGTCTGCCAACTATGGCGACGACGACGGAAAAAGATATGGCAACAAGGGAAAAAGATGTAGAATCAGGAAAGCGCACACAGCTAGGCTACTACCAAAGACTCTTCGATCAGGGCGCCGTCACTCCTGAAGTCATAAATCACCCATACTCCGGAGCTGGAACAGACGAAGACCCGTATATTGTCAAATGGATACCAAACGACCCCAGAAACCCCATGGAGTGGCCGACATGGTACAAATGGGTTCTGACGCAGCTTGTAGCTATTGCGACACTGGCCGTAGCTTTTGTTTCGTCAGCGTATACTGGTGGTTTGGAAAAAGTTATTGTTGAATTCGGCGTCAGTCAAGAGGTGGTTACATTGGGTGTTTCGCTCTTCGTCCTGGGTTTCGCTCTTGGTCCGCTGATTTGGGCGCCTTGCAGTGAGCTTTATGGTCGTCAAATACTGTTCTTTGGAACCTATGCGATGCTCACCTTTTTCAATGCTGGCGCTGCTGGATCGCAGAATATTCAGACTCTGCTTATTTTAAGGTTCTTTGCTGGTGCTTTTGGTTCATCGCCGTTGACGAATGCTGGAGGTGTTATCGCGGATATCTTCCCAGCAGCAGAGCGTGGTCTTGCTCTTACTCTCTTCGCTGCAGCTCCTTTCCTCGGTCCTGTTATTGGTCCTATTGTGGGTGGATTTGCTGGTGAAGCTATTGGCTGGAGATGGGTGGAGGGTATCATGGCGATCGTACGTTCAGCTGGTCGCAGTCATGACGTTGAGACGCTAATATTAGCGAACAGTTCACTGGTGTTTTGTGGATCATGTGTGGCTTATTAGTGCCTGAAACATATGCGCCAGTTCTCCTCCGCAAGCGCGCAGCAAGGCTCTCAAAACTATCAGGCAAGGTCTACAGGAGTCAAGCAGATGCTGAACAAGGCAGAGTTTCTGCCGGGCATGCTTTCAAGACCGCTCTTTCTCGTCCCTGGGTCCTTCTCTTCCGCGAGCCAATCGTCTTTCTTCTTTCTCTTTACATGGCCATTATCTACGGTACATTATACATGATGTAAGCAGGACAGCACAATTCTCATCGCTCTCATCGTTTATCTAACCCTCGCTGCAGGTTCGCGGCGTATCCCATTGTGTACCAGGTCAATCGTGGCTGGAGTCCCGGTATTGGAGCATTACCCTTCCTAGGAGTTGCTGTTGGCATGCTTTTAGCTGTTGCATACTCGATCTGGGACAACAAGCGATATTTGAGAGCAATGAAGGCTGATCCCAACGGCATTGCGCCTCCCGAATCACGTCTGCCGCCTGCCATGCTTGGTGGTGTATGTATTGTGGTGGGGTTGTTCTGGTTTGCCGTAAGTGCACATGAACTGCTTTCGTACGCCTTCCAAAGACTGACACTACTGCTATAGTGGACCAACTATCCTTCTATTTTCTGGTTGGCTTCGGTCGCTGCTGGTGCGCCATTCGGATTCGGCATGGTGTTAGTCTTCCTCGCCATCATGAACTATCTGATTGACGCCTACGTCATCTTCGCTGCCTCTGTTCTTGCGGCAAACGCTGTTCTTCGATCATTATTCGGTGCTGCCTTCCCTCTATTCACCTGTAAGCAAATTCGATGACTCATCTTGAACGCCTTATATCTAACTTCCCTTCCTAGCTTATATGTACAACAACCTCGGAATTCACTGGGCGACTACCATCCCCGGTTTTCTTGCACTAATTTGCGTCCCCTTTCCATTCGTCCTCTACAAGTACGGTCCCGCCATTCGAACGCGCTGCAAATACGCCGCAGAAGCCGCCGCCTTCATGGACCGGATGCGCAACCAACAAGAAGAAGAACAGAAATCAGATGGCTCCGAATCAGCAATCACAAACGATGACGAAAAGCTCGAGCGCGAAGCTGATCTCGAAGGCAAAGAGCACGAAGATGTAGCTGCGGATGAAGATTTCGACTATAATTATGAGAACGATGGTGATGAGCCGGGGAGCAGCAAAGCGCGCTTTAGGCAGATTAAACCGGGAGGTGCCACCACGCCACGTCTTTCGAGAACGGCGACTGGTACTAGTCAGAGATATGATGCTAATCCTTTCGATCTGGATCGTGTGGCGACGAGGGAGTCGTTTGCTCATGAACGGCTGTCCCAGAGGACGAGTATGACTAGTGTGAGGACGGGCACGAAGAGTGGTGGAAAGTTGAACTGTATGTGATTTGATCAGGCTGGACTTGGTTGGTTTGGTGTCGATTGGCGTGTCTTGTGGATTTGGGTATAATAGTTTGGGTCACGAAGTTATGCAAGTAAAAGAACGAACAGTATGATGGCTGTGGGTGGAATATGATAATTTGTAGAGAATAGTCAGTTGAATAGGAATAAGCGAATAGGATCTTATGTCTGTTCTTCATTAATGTAACCAGTTGGTGAGGGTCGCGGACTAGAAAACGACGATGAAGGGTGAGTATAACTTATAAATCGTCAGGGAAGAGTTCTCTCTTCTTCTTAATGATATAGGAACGTGCTATGCTTGGGGCGACATAGAATAACAAAACAAGCCTGAACCGCAGCTGACACTGCTGTTTCTTTGATGACCAAAAGTCCCGAGTCGCGTCTCAAAAAAGCATTTCATGTTGGACTGTAGCCTCCCTCGCCATTGAGGGTGAATTCCAGATTGTGGTCCCCAGACGACTCAAAAAACCCCTCTCAGAGCTGCCAAAACTGCACTAGCATCGTCATCCCACAGCTTAACACCTTGACATGCCAGCTCCATCATATCATCCTCACTGAAGCCACCTCCAAAACTGCTGAAGCCGAAAGGATCATAACCAGATCCTTCCAAGTCGTCATCCTCGTCTGTTTTCCAGTCCTTGCCATCGTCTTCACCAAGTCCAGCAAGAGCAGAGTTCAAAGCAAGAGCGATAAACGCGTCCTCTAGTTCGCTGTTGTAAGTTTCTCGGGACTCCTTCTGGTCCCTGAACGCGGACTCCATGCCACAAGCTTTCAGTATATTGGCACCTGATGGTCTCTTGACATCAAGTATTGCCGGCGGAGATGGTTGACTCTGAACAGTGGTTTCGCCGCTACGCGCCCGCGCCATCTCCGCATCTGCCCTCGTCTGCATCGCAGTTTCGAAGGCCATTCTTCTCGTCTCGCTGTCTAATAAGGCACATCGCAGCTTCTCATGCGCTCTGTCAACGTCGTCTCCGTCTTTCTGGTCAGGGAGCCCCTTCAGGATGTGGCCCGGCACGCCTACGGTACCATATACAGCAGCCTCGAGCTGCGACAAGTGCTCAACCAGCTGTTCCCTGTTGTGAAGTGGTAGTCCGGCTTGCGAAAGGTCATGCGAGTAGAAACATTTCCGGCCCTCGCCTCTGTTAGTGAACCGGCAGCCGTCTTGGTTGAGAAGGAAGTCTTTGCACACGTTTGGTCCGTTGAGCACTAGGCGAAGTGACCGCTTGTCTGGAAGGTGAGAGAACTTGCACTTGCCGGAATCACCGTGCCGGCAGGTGGAAGCGTTGTAAAAGATGCAAGGTTTTGAGGGTTCCCAAGGTGGTGTGAGGACATGATAGCTTCCCTGTCGGAATTTGAGAGTATTGTCTGAATAAAGACCTCCTAGTGATGCTGCCATGGTCTGCTGCAAGCTTCAATCAGTGACGCGTGTAACATATCAGGGAACAGGTCAAGGAAGGAGGAAGGAACATGTTAAGGAAAGACTATGTCAAGGAAGGAACATGTTAAGGGAAGGAACCCCTCAAGGGAAGCAACATGTCACGTTAGAAATTGGAGGATATGATGATAATGCTGAGTGTGTATTGAGACTACTTAAACTTATGCTTAGTGTTATATCCTACGCGATGTATCACCACAACGCAGGTAATTCCTGTTGTCGTTGTGATTATTACGATTACGTGATCAGGCTTAGCAGCAACGATTCTCCTGCCTCCTCGACTTCCCATCGTTCGCGCTCACTTTCCGCTGGCGGCATCAATCCGCTAGGAGTGAGATCATCTCCAATGGCAGACCAAGCTCACATAGCGAGTGCCTTGCAGTCGGCCATAAACAATGTCCAAGCTGGTCCAAACCTCCCACCGCCAGAACCACCACCCTCGTCGGCGTCAAAGAGAAAGCAGCGTGATGAGAGCGAAGACCACTCACAACACGGACAGCAAGGACAGCCTCAGGCACGAGCAAAGCGCAGCCGATACATCTCGATAGCTTGGTGAGGCAAACGCGCCGAGGAGGATCATAGTACAAGGAGACTAACGCAGCGCAGTAATGAGTGCAAACGGAGAAAGATCAAGTGCAATGGCGAGAACGTTCGTATTGCGCTTATCGCTAACGCTATTCATGGTAACGTGACTGACACCTTTATAGCCTTGCCATAGATGTGGTAATCTGAACCTCGATTGCGTCTATGCACCGAATTGCTGCTCGAATAATTTCAAGGACTCGGTGTATGTACAATAGGACAACAACAGCCTCGAGTCGCACCCTGCTGACACGAAGCAGCGAATTCAAAGATCTTACAGGACAACTAGCATCTCTACAAGGCCAGGTCAACTTCTTATTACAGAACCTCAACAGTCTCCGGGGCGCGCTCGGCCATGAAACGTTTACACAAGAGGATATCTACTACCAGAGTCAAGTAAATGAAGCAGCAGCAGCTCTCTCAGCACCGCAAGCGGCGTTGATTGATCCTGCTCTACAACTACGCAAGCAAGGCTCCAGTCAGCCAAGTTTTCAAGGACCTACCAGTCCTGCTTTCAGTTTAGGACTTGCTCGTTCCAGCTTACAGAGCATGGGAATTACTGAAGGTGCCCCAGCAGATGATGCCGCTGCTCAAGATCACCTCGTAGCCGAACTAGCACGAGCACAGAAGGCGAACCCGCACGCCACGGGCAAGGATCCCCTCTACTCTGTCACCAAGGAAGAAGCTCTCCGGCTCTGTACGTTATACGAGGATGAAGTCGGCCTGATGAATCCGATAGTGGACATTCAAGACGTAAAAGGACATGCAAGTATCATGTACACAATGATGGACGCTGCTGCGCGTGTCCTTGGCACAGCTCATCATCCCAACGACACCATTCAGGATGAAGGTACTGACCTTCTCAGGCTGGTACTTGCGATTGCATTGGTACTAGAAGGAACTGGGCAGAGTGAGCTTGGAACCAGGCTATTTGACAGTGTCAACTCTGTTAAGAACTATAGGAACGTGGACGCTCCGATCTTGAAAGACATACAAATTGTGATTCTGATGTCAATCTATCATTTCCACATTGATAACGAGGATATGGCTTGGAGAATCATTGGGCTAGCTTCAAGATTGGCTCTAGAGCTAGGGCTCCATCGCGTTGAGACATACGACAAGCATTTCCCTAGTGAGCCTCTTCGCAGTAGGGCTCTCGAGGTCTTCTGGTCGATATATGTGCTCGATCGACGTTGGAGTTATGGGACAGGGAGAGGCTTTGCTCTGCAGGACACAGACTTTGTTCAGACTCTACCACGACCGGTAAGCCAGAGTAATCGCTGTGACAGGTTGGTAGTACTAATTCTTCTTCCCAGTCCGAGTCAACGTCGCCTTACTTGGTAGTCATGATCACATACTCGACAATCTGCACTCAAGCCTGGAAGTTTATTGCTTCCGCTGAGGCTCAGTCTTCTGGCCCTACTGCTCGAACAGAGATTGGATACTTGGACTACGAAATAATCCAATGGCTTCGAAGTCTGCCTGATCAATTGCGCTATGTTCATCCAGGTTCAACAGAGTATGCTCAACACACCACTGATCCCAACGAAGCCGATGGACGTGCTCTGTACAAGCTTCGAGTCATCTTGTATCTACGGGCTAATCAAGCCCGACTAGCGATATATCGACCCATGCTCAGCTCCGCTACCTCAATTCTGACAGGTTCACTTGAATTTGCACAAACACCCGTCGATGTCGCCAAAGATACCATACGCATCCTCCACCACGTCAACATGACCAGCGAATCGTATCGAACGCATCAAATCACGTTCAACTACTTCCTCCTCTCCGCTTTAGCATCTCTCTTCCTCGCGGTATCCCATGCTCCAGCACAATTCGCAGAAGGATGCCGAGATGAGTTCTACATGGCTCTCGATCTCGTCCGAGGACTTTCGGCACATTCGTACGTTAGTAAACGACTGTGGCGCACAATTCGTGGCCTGAAAGAGATCGGCCCAAAGATTGGCCTTTATGGTCCAGCTTCTGCTGCCGAGACTGGTGGCGCATCAATACCAGCAACACCAGAAGGCGTGCAGAGGAACCGCCAGCTGTCTCAAGCTCATGGCATGCAGCAACAGCAACTTCTTCAACAAGATCCTCACTCTTCGGCTGCAATGACAATGACCGGTCTTGCTGGCCCTCAAGCAGATCGTCAGCGCATGTACTCGCCCACCGTTGGCGCGCGTATTGACTTGCCTAATGGAACGGATTTTATGGCGAATCCGAATGTTATGGCGGCTGATCTTACGAATCTTTTTGAAGCTGCGGGCATTTTCGCACAGGGTCCCAATGCGGCCACTATGCAGGCGGCTGCTTATGCGAGAGGGGAAATGGCGCCGATGACGGCGAGTGGTGATACTGGTGTGAAAGGGGAAGGCGCGGGCGGAGAAGAGGAGTTGAGTAGGGTTATGAGGGAGATGTTTTGATTGAAGAGCATGGAAGAGCTTATATGGGAGAAAGCCGAGATCAAGACTCGCGTGAAGGCTTTCAGTTTTATCACCTTGGGACATAGATCATCATTTTGTAAAGCATCTGTTCGTGCTGTATATAAGCAACAAGATGCGCTTGCTGTATAGCCAAACGCAGGAAGGAATAAGACTGTCGCAACTGTACATTCAAAACACGCAAAACCGATTCGACATTCATATACCATCGCTAAAACGTGCTCGATCACGCTACTCGCCGATGCTAGCACGTCTGGTCGTAAACTCGTAGCGGTATCATGTCAGGTTGATCATTCGAGTTTGGCTCATGGTCCATGAATCCTAGTCGCATTCGAACCCCGACGTTGGTCGACAGTTGTGACTGCTACACAGCATTGTTCCGCTGGGTTGGCATACTTCTCACCCGATTCGCTCTGGTGCTGAGAGGGGAAGGGGCATTCCGGCCGGGTGTTTCCTTTTGCACTCGAGTCGACGACTTTGTGTAAAGTTGTTGCTACTTTTGTTTGTGTGAGGATAGGTTGTTTTGCCCTTTTTGGGATGGATAAGGGCGAGCTTAGGGCAAATTAAGACGGGCCATCGACTCCGAATGCCTCTTTCGAGCAGCATGATACCTAGGTGGTAATCTTTCCTGGAAGCAACGCACCTCATATTCAGGCCAGCACCATAAGACCAGACATACCGGCGGTCGTGGAAGAAACATGGTGCGTGGCACGCCTCACGTCTCGTAACAGCAAAAGACTTTTTGATTAGCTCCAATAAACACAAACACCTTCATTCGGTACATGATGCAGCGGATTCATCATTTCGAAACACGCCTCACTACAATTCAAGTAGTAGCTGGAAGATCGCCGAGCCAGAGCCTGGTCACAGCACAAAAGCATGTTGCAGAGTGCGGAAACACTTTCACGATCAGCATTCTTGGCAGCCCACTTCTGCACGAGCTCGTCCCGGGTTTTCGACCTAATGTTGGACCGAAACATGGATATCCCACGCCTCTTTTTTGGTACATCACCAAAGTGACGGTGGTGGAGATTCCGATATATAATCTTGCTGGCCTCCATTTTGATTGTATCAATTATGTGTGCTTCTATCTTGTATTTTGCTACAATAACAACAATATGAGGAAAACTACCCGTGGCCAGGGCAACATGGTGCCCACCAAGAGCATTTCCAAATACAATCTTGTGCATCATCTACAAGGTCGTAGCTTGCTTATTGCTATCAACTGTTTAGCGAGCTTGAGTATCTTCTTCTTCGGTTATGATCAAGGAATGATGGGCGGTGTGAATAATGCAGTGGACTACTATCAAAACACCATGAAGATTGGCCACCAAGGCCCAGACGGAGCTCCTGTAATTGACAATCCCTTGCTACAAGGAGGAATCGTACGTTGCAATACAATGTGCAAATCATGCTCAAGGTCTAATACAACACAGGTCTCAGTATACTACCTCGGAACCCTCTCTTCAGCTTTCATCGGCGGCTGGTTCAGCGATCACTACGGTCGTATCAACACCATCGCTCTTGGTGCAGCATGGGCAGTCTTCGGCGCCTGTTTACAATGTTCCGCTCAAAACCACATCTGGATGATCTTTGCTCGACTTATCAACGGTTGGGGCACGGGTCTGCTTAATGTTGTCGTCCCTGTATACAGTACAGAGACTGCAGCGCCTACCAACCGTGGCTTGTTCGTGGCTGTAGAATTCACGCTTAATATCTTTGGTGTTGTCGTTGCTTACTGGCTCGAGTATGGCTGTTCCTTCTATGATGATGGCAGGTCGGGATTTACGTGGCGCTTTCCAATTGCCTTTCAAATTCTGCCATTGCTCTTCTTATTGGCGATTTGCAAATTCTTCCCCGAGAGTCCACGTTGGTTAGCCAAAGTCGGAAGGATGGACGAAGCAAAATACGTCCTCGACCGTCTCCGTGGCGAAACTGAGAAAGGCAAAAACCAAGCAGAAGCTGAATACAGCGATATTGTCAAGATGGCCGAGCGAGAACGCAGTGCCAGCGAGGAGACGTCGTACTTTTACATGTTCTTTGATTGGAAGTCAAAACTACATCTGGGACGTCGCGTACAATTGGTCATTTGGTTGCAGATTGTGCAGGAGTGGGTTGGAATTGCCGGGGTATGTGTTTTCAGATCCTTTCTCGAGCCTGATTTTAAGCTAACGCATTATACCACAGGTCACAGTTTATGCTCCTACCATTTTCAGAATTGCAGGCATTAGCAACTCCGCATCACAATGGGTTTCAGGCTTGAACAACATCACTTATATGGTACGCTTCACACCAGAATATTCCAAGAAAAAAGCCATGACTAACCACTCCTCCTCCAGCTGGCCACACTGATCTGTGTTTTCACCCTCGACCGCATCGGTCGCCGCTGGACACTCTACTGGGGCGCCATGGGCCAAGGCATTGCCATGTTCCTCGCTGGCGGCTTCTCCCGACTAGGTACAAACACTGGTAACAAGCAATTCGGCAACGCCGCCGTCGCAATGGTCTACCTCTTCACCGCCGTCTTCGGCGCAACCTGGCTCACAGTCCCCTGGCTCTATCCCGCCGAAATCTTCCCCTTACACGTTCGTGCCAAAGGGAATGCCTGGGGAGTCGTGGGCTGGTCCATTGGTAATGGTTGGCTGACCTTGCTCTGCCCAGTTATGTTCAATGCAATTGGAGAAAAGACGTTGTATATCTTTGGTGCCTGTAATATCCTGGCTATCCCAATGGTTTGGGCGCTATACCCGGAAACGAATCAGAGAAGTTTGGAGGAGATTGAGATTTTGTTCGAGAGCGATAGTCCTTGGGTTTGGAATGCGGAGAAGACTGTGCGGGATGTTAAGGAGGAGAACCCAGATTTGCTTAAGGGTGATGGATCTATTGATGTTATGAGTACGAGAAGCCCTAGCTAGTGGAAGGGTTCGTGTTATGTGGAAGTAACTGCTCAGTTTTTGTCGTCGTCCGCCATAGTAATGTCAATCGACCTAATTACCACTGCCTTTCTTTGAAGGTCTCCAATGAACGACCTTTGAGGTCTTACCTGTCAATCCAACCTAATATCCTCACAGAATATCGACATCGTGCCAAGTGTATGTAACATGCGGATTCGTGTTGTCAATACCTTCAACTCCGACAACACTTTCTTTCTGTTGCCACTCGGGGGTCAACCTTCCGGCACTATGCATCACCCCCACGCGGGGCCCCACAAGCTGTTTCACGTCGTACACGGCTTGTGTCTCTCGGCGAGCTTATGATCAGCCAGTTTTCATCCGTCGGGAGTAATAGACATACCCTATTGGCTGTGCAGGTTGAAGCCTCCTGTCTTGACGCTTGTCTGCTGATGATTATGTGCGGGGTTATGTGCTTGTGGAGAAGCTGATCGCTCCATGTCAAGACCGGCCTGCTCATTCTCGTCGCTTCGGATGTAACGTGAGCTTGATAAGCAGCGAAATCCCCAATTGTGAATTGTGAATTCTGCAAAGATTGTGACTTTCTCTCCCAGTGATCACGTTTGTTTTTCCTCTTTCTTTACTCTCTTCTTTGACTAATCTCGTTCATTTTTCCTAAGCCGTTCACCATGGTGGAAATTGAGAAAGCTGGTGCTGAGCTCGTCGAGGATCGCCGCCTCAGCGATGTCGAGGACAACCCAAAGCTTGCGGCCAATATCAATCAGGCTCACAGCGCCATGTATGCTGAAGCTATCGAGCGGTATCCTAATGACGATGCTATTGATGGTGATTTGGAGAGGAAATTAGTTCGCAAACTCGATTTCAGAATCCTGCCTCTATTGGGCATCTGTTACTTCTTCTACGTGCGTTACTCTGCAGCGTCAATACATCAACTCTTTTACTGGAATTGATCACTGACTACCAGCTTGGTCTGTTAGTATGTTGATAAGACAACTCTCTCTTACGCATCAATATTCGGAATAAAAGACGACCTAAAGCTGCATGTAAGAGACAACGTTCACCAACTCGGCATCTGTTTACTAATAACAGCACAGGGAACTCAATACTCGTGGTTATCGTCCATTTTCTACTTTGGCTGGCTTTTCTGGGCCATACCATCCAACCTCATCATGCAAAGAAGCCCTCCAGCATACTATCTGGCAGTGAACATCTTCATGTGGGGAGCACTACTCATGGCTCAGACAGCTGTGCAGAGCTTTGGCGCACTGGCTGCCTTGCGCGTGCTTTCTGGTGCTTTCGAAGCCATCGCGGATCCTGCGTTTATGCTGATCACGAGCATGTACTATACAAGATCGGAACAGCCAGCCCGAATCTCGGCGTGGTATGTTTTCAATGGTGTGGGTGTTGCCGGCGGTGGACTCATAGGTAAGGAAGCAGAACAAAAAGAAGAAAGGAAATGGGAAACGCAAGGCTAACCCTGGTTTAGGGTATGGTATCGGCCACATTAAAGGTTCACTTGCCTCATGGCGCCTGGAATTCTTGATTGTTGGTGCCTTCTGTTGCGCATGGGGTGTTGTCCTATTCTTCTTATTGCCTAACAGTCCAACTTCGTTCAGAGGCTTTAACGTGAGTCATGCTCTAAATAGGTCAAGGTCTCGTGCTTAGCTAACAATATGTATGCAGCATGAGGAGAAGCTGCTTATCATTGCACGCATGCGTCGCAACCAGACTGGAATCGAGCAACGACGCATCGATTGGGGTCAGATCAAGGAAGCCTATATGGACTACAAGACCTGGATGTTCATGCTGCTCGGGTTCGTCGCCAACATCCCAAATGGAGGCATCTCAAACTTCTCCACTCTTGTCATCAAAGGACTAGGGTTTGACACATTACACACTGCTCTTCTTGGTATACCACAAGGTGTTCTTGTTGTTATTTGGATTTCACTCGGTGCTGTGGTAAACAACTACATGCCTAAGAATAGCAGAACGCTTGTCTGCGCACTATTCATGTTGCCAACGATCGCGGGTGCTCTGGGGTTCTTACTGGCTCCGGAGAAAGCTTACGTTGCACGCTTGATCTGCTTGTGAGTCTTAGGGCATTTTTCGTCCCAAGTACTCCTACTGATTCCATCACAGTTACCTCACCGGCTCATACCAAGCATCCTTCGTCATCTCCTTGTCTCTCATTACTTCAAACGTGGGTGGTCAATCGAAGAAGATGATTGTCAGCGGCATGATCTGGTTCGGCGCGTGCATTGGAAATATCGCTGGGCCTTTCTTCTACAAATCAAATCAAGCACCATCCTACCACCTAGGTATTGGCTCGTTGCTGGTGGCAAATTGTCTCGAGTTTGGCCTCTTCTTTGTCTTCCGATATGTCTTCATCTGGGAGAACAAGAAGAAGCAGCGTCAACGAGAAGAGATCAAGGCCCGTGGCGAGGATGTGGCTCTTAATATTACTGCGTTTGCTAACATGACTGGTATGTCTTTGTGTTTGACGTTTGAATAGGAGCTAACCACGTATTCTGCAGACAAGGCGAATCCGAATTTCGAGTATGTGTACTGAACTGGGCTTGTGAACTATTCCACCTGCAATATAGCTACTCTGTAACTAGGATTTACATCAATTGAAATGACTTTCTACACTAATGTTGCCTTTATGTCACGTGAGGTTCTTATCTTGCTGACTCAGCGTTCAGCACCTCTGTCCAAGAATTCAACTCCACCTCTTATCATCAACACCCTCTGATATGTGAAAAACGAAACACGATGCCGACAATCCGGCGCTTTAAAAGTCCCATATCAAGAATACGATAGATACTGACACATAAGTACTGCGTTCGGCGTCAATTATATCTTGGCTTTGCGGCTTACCCCTCTCCGCCTGTTTCACCTTCCTGTTCTGCCTTTATAAACGACGATCCTGAACGCCGGAATAGGAATATCGACTAGTGTTGGTATCTGTAACTGTGTATTGTTTCCACTACATGCTGCTTGCCGATCTCGCTTTGAGGCAAAAGGGCCATGTACAAAATGTGTGCAAAGCCCACCTTGTGAGATGGGACTCAAACTCTTCTTATTCCAATATCATCCTGTCTGGAGAAACTCCCCTATTTAACAGTTCATCATGGTGAAAGGCGACGTAATGGAACTGTCGGCTGACATGCAACCAGACGAGGCATTTCCTGAGAAATCTAATGCTCGTGATGGAGACGAAGCTCTTGACTTCTTGAAAAAAGAGGAGGTTGGTGGTGAGATCAACGAGGTTGACCAAAAGAAACTCGTGCGGAAGATTGACTGGATGATTGTGCCATTGATGTTCTTGTGCTATTGTATGCAAGTGAGTTCAACCTTGAGACATGATGATAACTGAAGGACGTGTGACTGACGCCAATTAGTACCTGGACAAGTCGCTTCTAAACCTGAGCGCAGCCATGGGAATACTGAAGGACGCTCACCTGGACACGAATCAGTTTGCGAATCTGTCATTGATATTCTACGTCGGCTTTCTGGTTTTTGAGGTACGTTGATAGCCAAAGTGCTACTCTTACAATGATGCTAATCGCTGAACGCAAACAGTTTCCCCACGCGTATTGTCAGCTACTCTTGATCGATATTGTCCATAAAGATAGATTACTAATATCGATTCCAGTAATGCAAAGGTTCCCTACAGGAAAATATCTTGGGTGCTGTGTTATGCTATGGGGCGCCATGGTCGCAGTTACGTGCAGCTGCAAAAGCTATCGCTCGCTCATGGCCGTTCGTTTCCTGCTAGGAGCTTTCGAATCTGCCATCAGTCCTTCTCTCATCCTCATCACATCGATGTGGTATAAGCGGAATGAAGTAGGTCTAGTCCCTGCTTCAACAGCTACAAGATAAGAGCTGACCATTCTTCCAGCAACCTGCACGCGTCGGTATTTGGTATACTGGTGTGGGTATTGCCGGTATCATCGGCTCACTCATGAGCTTCGGTTTCCAACATTATCACGGCAAAGCGTTCAAGAGCTGGCAAATCATGTTCCTCGTTATTGGACTCTTCACCATCTTTGTCGGAGTCCTCGTTGTTCTCTTTCTACCCGACAACCCAATGTCGAGCCGTCTGACACACAACGAAAAGATCGTAGCCGTGGAACGCCTTCGAGAAAACAACACTGGGTTAGTCATGCTTCCATACAAGTCTGCTCCATCGTGCGAACCGCTAACAAAACGTCTGCAGTATCGAAAACAAACACTTCAAACTATATCAAGTCCGCGAATGTCTCGTGGATCCCCAAGTATATCTGCTCTTCTTCATTACGGTCGCTGCTAGTGTTCCCAACGGCGCCGTAGGATCCTTCCAAAGCATCATCATCAAAGGGTTTGGATATACCGACTTGCAAACAGCGCTTCTTCAGATACCTCAAGGCCTAGTCTCCGTCTCCAGCGTCTTGTTAGCTACATGGTCTGCAGGCCGCTGGAATGCTCGAGGCCTCAACATCATCTTTTGGTCAGCCATCGGTGGATTGCTAGGTGGTGGGCTATTGGCTTTCCTTCCGGCGGATGCGAAAAATGGCAGATTGGCGGGTAACTATATTACCCATGTAGTGGGGGCCTTTTTGCCTTGTGCGTATTCGTTCGCGGCTTGCAATTTTGCTGTAAGTTTTCTGTCATTCAGTCGCGTTGCGTCGTCTGTACTAAAGTATGTTCAGGGACACACGAAGAAAGTTACCATTAACGCCATCATCTTGATCGGCTTGTAAGTCTCAGAGTATTCCATCACCTTAAGTACACCCACTAACCCTATCACAGCTGTGTTGGAAATATTCTGGGACCATTGAGTAAGTCTTCGATATTAGTACTTCGGTAGTCGTTGTCTAATTATCCACATTCGCAGCCTTCCGCAATCAAGACGCACCACAATACCTACCAGCAAAAATCACAATCGTCGCAGTTGACTCTGTAGCTATTCTTCTTACAGTCACACTACTGCTGTACTACAAGTGGGAGAACAACAGAAGAGATCGTGCACCGCAGGAGTACCAGCATGCGCTGGAGTTTGCTGATTTGACTGATAAGGAGAATAAGCAGTTGAGGTATAAATACTAGTATGGCTATATGCTGAACTTGAGCGAGGCAAGATATTGTACGTAGAGGTCTTGCATTGTCTGGAAATATAATTCACATGATCTCTGCTTCGGAATGTGAAGGCTCCTAGACCACTTTCAGCAACAAAGAGGAAGGCATGATATCCTCCCTTACCGAAAATTCATTTCCAAGATGTATTCGGACTGGGTAATTGTCTCTCAAAACGAGTTTCTGTGCCAGGAGTGTGCCAGCGTATTTCAAGGACGAAAAGAACTTCTTGACATTGTTATATCCCGTGCGTCTTATTTTCTTCATGTTTGTCGTACTGCTTTGAGCCGTGGTAAAATGCTCGTCTTTCGAGTGGCTTTCAAACAGGGACTATATGTCACCCGAGAAGCTCAACAGGGCACTAAGAGAGCATCCGCAAGCCCTACATACACTAACACGGATATGGTATCAAGCAGTAAGCAGCTGCGTCTCTGGCTCTTTCCTAAAGATGCAAAAATCAACAAAGCTCTGTATCGTGGCTTCCCAAGAAGGAAAGTTGAAGGACACTCACAACGAGCTCGTCTTCTAGGAGTGATTAGCACAATCATTGAAAGAGATCTCCTAGTCCTTATCACGACAGTCGTGTTCTTGCTACTGCTGATCAGAGACCATTCTTCTTTACCTATACTTGTGTGTGGAGTAGCTCAGAAGAAGACGTAATAGGATCTGCAAGCGCAAGGCAAAAGACAATTCAAAACTAACATCAGAAAGATACACTAAACGCATAACCCATTGACCAAACCTGCCTTCGTCAAACCCAAACACCCATCAAACGCAAATCCGAGTGTCTCTACCTAGCGAAGATGCCTGCACCTAGTGTCCCGGTCTACTTCAATGACTACCTGTCTCTTTTCCTTACGCAACAGGCGAAATACTCAAATTCGCTGGTTCCATATACCCATTAAATTGATCCACATAACTAGGAGCCACAAGATAGACAGTCTCACTATTAGCGGGGATCAAAGCCACAAGTTCGCCATAATTGTCCGAAACACTAAGCGTGACACAGTCAGCAGCCAGTGCGACCTTCATCCAGCCACGATTGCACAACTTGGAGTAGGTGGCTTGTTGAAAGCTCAAACCCTCGAATTCGTAGCCGCCGCTGAAATCGCTACAGGACAGATAAGTCATGATGGGTATATTCCTGCCGGGTGAGGCTCTCAGTAACAAGGCGGACGTGGCAGGGTCGATGGTGAAGATGGTGGCATTGGTGGTCGAATTCACGATTTCTCCGTAACCTGGTCCGTTGGCGAATTCGACGGAGATCGAGCCATTTGTTAAGCCCGAAACTTGGAGGGTGAAGTGGGAGGGTGGTGTACTACAAACGGGGGCTGCGGAAGTCGCTGAAGCAGATGTGTTGCTTGTAGCCGAGCTTGTCGTTAGAGAAGATGTACTGCTCGTGATTATGCTTGTTGTAGTAAAGGATATATTGCTGGATGTTGAACTGGTTGTGATCGTGGATGACGTCGAGGTCGAGCTAGCACTTGTGATTGCGTTAACAGGCTGAGCTATCATGACAACATCCTCATAAGTTGCGACCCTGGAGTACGATTCCAGATCTTCAAAGGGAATAAACAACAGACTCCCATCATAAGTATCGACCGTCGGTTGTAAGCCCCCTATATTATCAGACACTGTGAATGAGCAGTCGTCCGCGAGGGTGAACTTGGCGAAGCCACGGATACAACGAGTGTTTTTAGGTGCGAGGAAAATCGCCTCTTGTTCGTAGCCTCCTTGAATGTTGCTGCAAGTGTAATACTGCAAATTATAGGCGGAGTTGTATGGATTAACCTGAATATAGGACAGCGCTGAGGTAGAGCTATCGATGAAGAAACTGGTGCTGGAGTTCACAGCTACAACATATGCGTAGGGTGATTTTCTGTCAAACTCAATGGAGGCAAAGCCAAGGCCTTGCACTTCCACCAAGAACTCTGAGGGGATCGTGCTGCAACTTCCAAAGCCTGAGGTTATGGTAGGTTTCGGTGGCGAGATCGTAGACGTGGTTGAACTTGATGGGCTCGAAGTGATGACGATCGATGAGCTTGTTGACTGGGAAGTGGTAGTGATGAGTGGCGTCGAGCTTGTAACCAAACCAGAACTCGAGCTGGATTTCGTCGTCGAGCTCGTCACGGTACTGGTACTGGAACTGGTTTTCGAAGTCGGGCTTCCCTTGGACTTCGAATTCGAAGCGACCTTGGAACTCGAAGACTTCTTTGAAGTAACGCTTTGGGTTGAGCTTGAAGCAGGAATGGTCACATAGAAAGTGCTGTAGACCGGAGAGTAGGCAACGTCTGTGTCAACAACAGAAGAAACAGTCTTGGTGCGGACAGAGGTGTAAGTAACCTGCGAGCCAGGTATTTTGTCAACTTTAGTCACAACGGCCGTCTCTGTGACCTTGCCATGCGCTGTCTTGACCTTGGTAACGGTGGTGGTACAATCACATTGGGCTTTGGCTTCATTTAGAACATCCACGTCCCGTTCGGAATTGCGTGGTGCAAGGGAGCTTGGGGCGACCGTGATAGTGGTGATCACGGTGCTTGGTCGTGTGACGAGAGTAGTATAGTCAACCTCGACGGTTGAGATCAACTTCTGTGTCTTGGTCGTTCCATCCAAGGTCGTGGGGATAGTGGTAGTCGACTTGACGTTGACGGTCTTGTCAAAGATTGTAGTTGTACTTGTGGTAGTTGTTGTTGCCAGCGAGGAACATACGCATGACGACCTTGGTGCTGCGTGAACTACGGCAGCGCCAAGTAAAACAGAGGAAAGAAGAGTAGTACTGCGCATATCGAAAAATCGACCGACTAATATTCTGCTTTTTTGGCATATCACGGCGCTATGAGCTACACTTTATACTTCATTATGAAGGACTCACCCTCGTAAGTGTGATCTTGACTACAGAGACGACTTGTTCGGTTCTTCAGCTTTCAATATCATTGCACAGTAACCAGGACGAGGTATGTCCTACCTAGCCGAAAAGGGAAGTTGGAGAGGTGTAGTTATATTCTTCGTGACTTTCGATGCTACGCGACAGACGCCCGCCAAGGCGCATAACGAGCTGAGAAGATGGTCTACACTGAAGGACGACTCGAGACCTATGAGGAAAGCCTTCGCCCTCGTACCTACTTTGGCGAGCCCTAAGCGTGTGATGTGTGAAATCACCGAGCTCGTATTTCGGAGTCGTCTCGTTGTGGGGTCGACGACAAGGTTTTTTAGGAGAAACATGTGCACACTTGTATACAGTATGTGTCGCAACTAGACCCATGGCCATGACTGCGTCAATGTTTTAATTGTGCTTGAAGGGTTGAAGGATTGAAGGATTGTGCAACCTGCTCGTTCATGTATTGACGCCGAGCATTCTGCTTACGTAATTCTTTGCATAACGTGTTTTCACTCATTCTCAGTCTTCACCATTCTTTCTAGTCTCTTCTTGCTCGCTCAGATCGTCCATGTGCTCTCTAGCCCACGGACTCCTCAATCTTAGCTTCCGTCCAAACCTCTCAAGAACAAATGGAATTGGCACCAGCACAATCGCTAGGAAGGCTAACGTGCTGGCTGCCCATTGATATCCAAGGTTATGAAACACTAATAACATTGGCATTAACCTACGCGATTGAGCCAGGACTGCCGAAGATCGGCTATTCGGAGAACTTACTTTGTACTCCAAACAGTGGGAAACCAGCGCCTGCCATGTTCCTTACCACACCTAGGCCGGCGAGAGCGGATGCGGCGAACTGACCATAAGAATCCTCTGTGTATGTGTATGTCATAAGGATGAGTGTGTAGAACGCCCAGCCCCATAATGCCGATGCAAGTATGGGGACCACTGGGTGAACATGGAGCGTGGTCCTAGTAGATGTCAACCACGTCTTGCAGATTAAAGTGGGAAGACTGAAACCATACCAGGCAAACCAGAAAAGAGATACTGGGAAAACTGTCGATGAAGTTCAGATGCGTCAGCATGATGGCCTGCTACTGAATGCCCTTACAATACTTACCAATAGCAGCCACCTTTCCTAGCTGTACTCTTGCCTCCGGAACATTCTTTCGTCCATTCTGTGATCGTCGCTTTTGGAAGTACTTTTCCTGCCAAAAGTTCGTCAATGGACCGATTGTGATTCCAGTCATTATCCCCAGGAAGCAAAGGCCGACTTGCAGCGTATCAAAGCCATGGCCTGTAGGACCGAATACAACGCCAAATGCACCATTGAAGAGAAATGAGAGGCCGTAGAGGTAGCCGTTGTAGAGTGCGCCGAATATGACTACAGTTGTTAATCAGGAGCAAACCCATTTCACACGGTTTGAGAAAGATCTGAGACTTACTGATCGCTTCCGTCCCTAAGAACCTGAAAGGCCTGGTCAGCGCGACGCTGAACAACTGTTTCACCCCTCTCTGCTTCATATCCTTCGGCACTTCGAGATCATCTCTTCCTGTTCTCTTCCTCTCCCGCTCAGCCTTCTTCATAAGCAGCACACTATGTCTCGTCTCTCCACAAACCAACAGCACTACCGTCATCAATACCCATAAACCTGAGCTCACCCCCATAATGGCCCATAGCACATCTCTCCACCCCCGATATTGCGCCACAAAAGCAAACAAGAAGTAGCCCATGGGTGATCCGCAGGTCGCGGCCCACAGAAACAACGACATAGCGGGACCTGTGGTATGAGAAGGGTAGAGGTCGGCGATTGTGCCACCAAAATTTGCCACTGTTACGGAGCTGAAGAGGCCAGAGAGCAGGCGCATGACGAGGAAGCCACCTAGATTTGGGACAAGGGCTGTCCCGAGGAGGAACATGAGGTAGATGAAGTAGGAGACTATGTAGATTGGCGAACGACCGAAGTACTGCGTATGATATGTGAGTATGTTGATGGACTTGAGTTTTGGGACGTGTATTATAGGCAAAAGATAGTAGACCTACTTCACTTAATGGTGCCAGCGTCATCTTGAACAGTATAGATTAGTATAGCCAGCTCAATGTCGAATACCAGTGCCATCAACTAGTACATACTGGTCCCCAAGCCAACCCAGCAACAAAGATACTCAAGCCCAAGGTAGCGACTACGGACGACACATGCATATCTTTTTCGAAGTTGGTCACCGCAGGTGAAAAGCCACTCGCACCAAAGCTGACAGTCAAATCTATAAGGATGATTGATCCAATGGTTGCCCACTTCTTCCATCGTGGCCAATTACGAGGATTCTCTGGGTCGCCTGGTTGGAATGTAACCACTGTAGGCGCCTTGGTAGCAGTATTAGTTTCAAGAGATGCATCATTGGATAGTGAAGAGTCAGGCGGTGCATGAGTGTTCGCCTCTCCTTGGGCTCTTAGGGTGGAGCGCATTGCAACAATACCAGATATTGAAGAAGCTAGTGCCGTTCGATAATGATGAGCGGAACAACAAGACCAAAGTGAGGCTTCAAAAGTCCTTCCCTGTACGACCAAGCAGACCCAGCTCTTCGTTGACAGCACATCAATTGGACTTTGGGATGGTGTGACAGATTAGGTAGTCACCAAAAGCGACATACAGTCTCTAAGATCAGAGAAGTCCTCATAGGCTAGTGAAGAATATAGACTGCTTCGCTTCTACTTGGGCATTCTCTTCTGTGTACCGAAGGTATTTGATTTGTAATCATACACCGTGTAAGCACAATGAAGGCAGATTCTACTCATTACTACCAGGTGCTAACCGGTGGCATAGTAGGCTCATGAGGAAGGAGTCCTTGATAAACACGGTGTTCAACAAGCTCACTCTCTATCTACAAATAATGCTCAAGCACCTACCCACCATACTCAGCTTCCAGTAGAGCCTTCGTCCAATCCCATGGTGCCCAACCTACTCTAACCTCTCCACTCTCTCCCTCATTTCCTCAACTCCCCTCGTCCACCTTCTAGCAATTACAGGTGAAGCCCTATAGGTCATTGGTGACAAAAGCAAGCTGTGTTACTGTAGCACACGCAGTCAACTGCTGTGAGCACTGAGGTGGTAATTTTTCCCGTCCTTGGTGATAAGTCGTGTAATGATGACCATGTATTTACCAATCTCCTGACGCTCTCTGCATAAGCATGATCGATTATGGAGAAGGCAAGGTGAACGTTAGATTGTCGGCCAGCTCCTACGACGGTTGAGTTGTTGCATACAATGTGGTGAAGCTTGTCAGATTCATTTTGTCGAGGCGCTGTTCTGGTTTATTCAGTAACAAGAAATGGGTTTGTTGTGCCGTCCAGTACTAAAAAGAGCAGTACAGCCTTGCACCACGTCTACAATTTGAATCAAGACCAATAACATTATAGTGAAGTTATTGTCCAGACGGTTATTACTTGCCAGCTCATCGAGACTCGTCCAACACCTTCCACGACCTGCGTTGCACTGAGGCCAGCAGCATCCTTTCCGTCGAACGTGTCCGTAGCCACGCAATATATCAGGTCGCCAAGCTTGCATCGACGGCGCACATCGTCAATATCCACAACCACGAACCAACTTGACCCCCCAGAAATTGGCACAAACGGTAGGCACTTTGTTTCTTTATCAATGCCATAACGCATCACAAAAGGACGCTGTCGCTTGCCCCGTAGCCATATCTTGTCCCAATGACGACAGATTTTATGTATTTCGAATCTTACCTTTGGTGCTTGTGCAGATGCTATTGTGAGATCGATATGACCATCTGGCGGAAAAAAGCAGGATGCCATTCCGAAGCCGTTCTTAGCAGCATCTGCTGATTTCATGTTATTTCCTGATGACGCACTGAAGTACTCCTCATACGAAGGAGGGCGTGGCGGCCCTCCCGCAGTTGGGTCTAGTAAGTAGAATTGACTCTGGTCTTCAGGGTAATGACGTAGTCCAAAAGCTTCATTGCTTGCTGTGAAGTGTACTGCATCCAACTGAGCCACGTACTGATGTTGACCATTAATATGGCCGGCACCCCAGCACGAGTCAATCAGCTTCCAACCACCATCGGCGTCATCAATCTTGCAAGCATTCCAAGCATGACTCGACTTGAAGGCAGGAACTGCTTGACCTGGTTTGAGAGGTTCATGACCAAATCCTTTGCCATGACCACTAACCGTAACGCACTCAAGGCCTGCATGAAGTGCTAAGTTGGAAAACAATCCAGCATAACCTCCGCAGACTGCGAGTCCAGTGCTCAAGGTTGACGAAGGCGTCGCCGATTTGACGTTACCACTAAAGAAGGCTTCGGCATTGTAACTGATGTTGTAGTGGCACCAGGTAAATAAAACCCTTGCCTTTGAAGTGAGACTTTCGAAAGGTGATGTCAGATCGTGAGCGAGCTGTTCGAGCGACGAAACAGTCTGGCGCGGAAAATGGGACGCATGTGTATCTTCTGCAGAGAAGTCACGACACAATAAGCAGTCTCGACCATTCTCAAGTGGAGGCAAGGAATACCGCAGTTGTGCTGGCACTGCAGCAGCAGGCATAATTCGTCGTCCATAACTCAAGGGCTGTCGTGCAGGAGCACCTTGTTGGCCAAATTTTGGTTTCGTGGCAAGATTGAATGAAGGCGCTGGCTGTGCAGCGGGTGTGGATCCGCCAAACTTCTTGAATGCACCTTTCAAGGTTTTAATACCTATGTTGTCACTTGTGGTCGTTTGTGTCGGCGCCACCGCTTTGTTGTTGAAGCCCATATCTAGTGCTGATCTGCGCACTGGCACGTAGCCGCTCTGTTGGTTAGGAGTAAGATTGGCACTTGCATTTAATTGCACGTAGCTGTTCTGTTGAATAGGCGCAGGATTGGCACTTGTCCTTGGCTTTGGTGGTAGGGGTGGCCTCATTGGAAGTGGAGGTCTGGGTGAAGAGGAATCTACTGCTGGCGACGACCTTGTCGGTGGCAAGGGTGGCCTATTAGCGTCTGGTGCTGCATTCGCGTCCAGTGCCGCCTCAATCATATGTCCTCTCAGCTTTTGTGCATTATCCTTACCGATCGTTCGCTCTGTCGCTGCTGAAGCATTTCTAAAGTTGTTCAAAGTGTTGGAACCACCTTCGAACTGGCCAGCGGCTCTATCGAACATACGACTTGTAGCTGTGCCATTATTTGTCGTTGCTGCATTCATAGCACCTGTAGCAAGTTTTCGTGTATTGTCACGGCCGATTATTTGTTGCGAAGCTGAAGACACACTCCTCATCGTATTCAGAGTGCTAGGACTCTGTGTGGGTGGGGCGTTTGATCCTCTACTGAGAGGATTATGTATCGTGCCGGCATGTGTTATGGCTGCAGCGCTGAACATATTCGTGGCCATAGTTCCAGTCTTGTCTGGCATGGGGAAGCCTCTGGAACTAGACGCATCTTGTGCATCACCCACAGGTCGAGTATTCCGAAAACCTGATTGGGGTACTGCTCTACTTGGAAGGTTGGCCGTTGAGGGACTAGACGATGTAGTATGTGATGGCTGACGAGGAGGTAGCACGGGCGGTTTCGATGTTACTGCAACCACTGATGAACTGGTTCTCGACGGCAACGGAGGTGGAGCACGAGAGACAGCGACTGAAGCTTCATTGCCTGTCACTTTCTCCGGCACACAGTCTGCTGGCCTTTTCAGCCCATTATCACGGACATCATTCTTTCCTACGTGTTGCAAGTTCAATGCCGCCTTTCGGTCAGCTATCGACATGATAGATCACAGTAGTCTTTGAGTGATGATTAGTGGGATGTTAGACGACACGACGATGAGTCGCTAGGTAGAGCGGCTGGCGCTCGGTGGCGAAACAATACCTTACGCCTCTTGGGCATGTCCGGCAGGGTAGGTTTAGGCATTCGCAATGAAAACAACCTGCCCGGGAAAGAAAAGGGCACACGCTGAGCTCTTATAAGTTCCTCCTTATCCTTGCATCTCTCGCCGGGGTCTAACACACACCACATACGAAAACATGCATCAGATATTGATTGTATATAGCCCGGCTCTTTTTCTGGAGCTTGAAACCGACAATCAAACAACACTGCGGAATGTTCCGTAAAACAACCTAGAGCCTACCTACCTAAAACAAAACCACTACAACATGGAGATGGAGCGCCACCCACAGGCAGAAGGAGCCTATACCAATCTCGACGCGCTCACTGACTTGTATGCTGCGATATGGTGATGGCTGTCCGACGAGGAGCGAGCACTGGTGGAGCAAGAGACTGTTCAACATTCCGCATCACACCCCACACCCCACAACCAGGTCGACTACAGACCATAACTCGAGGTGGCGAAGGTCGTAGGTCAAGTGATTACGGATAATCATCCATTGTTGACCACAGGCCAAGCGTTTACTTTGAGATGTCAATGCTGATCAGAGTCCATTGGAAAGTTTTTACACGTTCCACGTCTTCCATAATGAATTCCCATCAAGGGGTAGGCCATGAAAGAAAGGATGAAGTGCGCCCACCAGTCTTGCGAGTCTTATGCAGCTACGAGCTTGCAGTAGGAATTGTGCAACGACAGACGTCTTGACGGTGCATCAGTGTGCTTTATTTCCTCGGAGGATTTCCTAGGTAAATCTCCTTTCACTTCCCCCTGCCGTTGCTGACTGGACAAACAAAAGGTAGGGTCCGAGCACTACTGACGACTGGCCCATCTCGTGTTCGTGATCTTGAGAGACCGACGGTTTATCTTCAACGTCCGTCATTTGGCGTGCATAGGGGTGCCTTTGTTGGCATCGCAACACCACGGACAAGACCAAGCTCTCACCTGTCGGCGGGTTCACTTTAGTGAAGTCGCTCCACCTGTCCAGCGGCACAGGTAACACCACAGACCAATGGTAAGTCGATTACGACAGAGTCCAGAGTATGTTCTCAAGATTTTGTGAATCGTACAAGCGCTTCGAGATTGAAAACCTGAAGATCGTGCTTCGTATATTAGCACGCTCTGGTCGTTGTCTATTCCCATACGGCTCATGTTGGCCTGATCCATCACCTTGATTACCGCCCATGGCTTTGCCTAGATTGCACGACTGCGTATTTTTGAGTTTCGCCGATCTTGCAGTTGACTTTATATTGATTGACTACGTCCGCTCTGTTTCTCGACTTCTGATAGTCGTGCTCACCTTCGCTCTTCAGCTCCTTATCTCCATCATCCCCGTCTTCCAGGCTGTGCCCGGTTGACTCTTCTCCAACACTCGTTAAAACTCTACGCGAGACTGCGTTACCTAGACTGATCTAAGTCACCAACATGCACTCTGCTATGAGAAGCTCCGCTCTGGTAGCGGGCTTTGTAGCTGCTGCTGCTGCACAGCAAGTTGTCCCCTCAGCCGGTGGCTTCAACTACGCCACTTGTGCTGTCGAGCCGTTCTACAATGGTCTTCAGAACATTCGAGCTCTTCACGGTTCGTCAGAGACTCTGCTGGGAAACATGACTGTCGAGATATGTGCGAGTTTCTGCCAAGGTTTCAGCTATTTCGGTGTCGAATAGTAAGTATCATGTAGTATCAAATCTAACTGAAATGTGAGACTGACAGTATTGTAAAGCGGTTCTGAGTGCTACTGTGGTAACAAAATCCACGAGGGTACTACTTTGGATAACACCAATGGATGTCAAGCCCCTTGTGCTGGATCCTCCTCAGAGCAGTGTGGAGGCTCAGGCCGCATGAACCTCTACCAGTATGGTTATTGCGCTGTATAGTCGGTTAGCAGTGACTAACAGTAAGCAGGGCTTCTGGAGCGGCTGCGCCCAATCTTCCAGCTTCGTACACACCCAACAACACAGTCTCGACACCTCTTACCGGCTGGAACTACGTCAACTGCTTGGTTGAGCCCTTCTACGTTCCGAACGCAAACACAAGCGCCAGAGCTTTGTCTTCTGATGGTACAGCAAATAGTGGCATGACTGTCGAATACTGCGCTACATACTGTGCTGGTTATCAATACTTTGGTGTCGAATATTCTGAAGAATGTTACTGTGGTAATACTGTAGACCCACGTACCCAACTCGAAGCCTGTGGCAAATGTAGCAGTGTCTGTGTCGGCAACCCCGACGAGACCTGTGGTGGACCTGGACATCTTTCTTTGTACAAGAACACGAACGCAACAGTGCCTCAGTTCGTTGCACCTTCAGCCTGTTCCGCCGCTCCTTCTGCCACCAGCTCTGGTGCTGGCACTGGTACTGGCAGCGGATCTGGATCGGCTCCCACAACGACAGGCATATCTTGTCCCACTGCGAATGGTACTACCTACTCTTCAGCTGGTCAACAGTTTATCGTTGAGTGTGGCGTTGATCGCCAAGGTGGTGACCTCTATGCTCTTCAACAAAACAGCTTGGGTGCCTGTCTGAACTACTGCGCAACCTATCCTGGCTGTGTCGATGTTTCCTACGTTGGAAACAACTGTTACCTCAAGAATGTCATCATGGCACCCACCAGCAACTCAGCTGTTTCCGGTGCTCGTCTCGTCAGTGGTGCTGTCTCTCCTGCCTCAGTTTTCGCCACCAATGGTCAACAATATAACTACCTTGGTGTTGTCAACGAGCCCAGCTTGAACAACCAGGGTACTCAAAAGGCACTCATCACTTCCACCACGACCGACAACATGATGACCCTCGAGGAGTGTGCCACTTTCTGTACCCAAACTTCTTCCACCTTCTTTGGTGTTGAGGGCCAGAACACATGTTATTGCGGTAACAGCTTCTCTACAGGCTCCACTCAGTCAATCGGTACTCCTCAAAACCCCATTCTTACTTGTCCCGGCAATGTCCAAGAGCAGTGCGGTGGTAACCAAGAGATGACCACTTATGCTTTGCCTGGTACTCAGAGTCCATTTAACAACAACGGTCAGCTCGTTGGATCATCTGGATCTTCGTCGTCTGCTTCGGGCTCTGCGACTGCCTCATCCTCATCATCGTCGTCGAGTGTTACGACTGGCCCCACCGGTATGACTACTGCATCAGTCGGCAGGGCTTGCAATACCATGTCCGGCACTTTCTGCAACAATCTGGCAACTTGTTCTTCTGTCAGCGGCACCAACAGCGTCTGCTCTTTGACCTCCACCTCAACTGCTTCTGCCTCCGCGACATGCGCTCCTGCACAGGGCACTGTTTGCTCTAGCCAGGTTGCGGCTTGTATGACATCTGGCAATGCTGCCTCTTGCTCAGTCACATCGACCATTACTGCCGCCGCATCCTCGTCTTGCGCACCTGCCGAAGGAACCGCATGTTCCTCCAACGCTGCCTGTACTGGTGCAGCCAACGGTGGTTCCACCTGTCAAGTTACCACCACTGCTGCTGCCGTCCAGACCGTAGCTGTTGGTTTCTCCTGTGGTCAACCTGGTCAGGCCTGTCAATCTTTCGCTACCTGCCAGAATGCTGGCATGGGTGGATCAACATGTGCATACCAGACTACAACTCAGAGTTCTTCTGGCTCCGCCGCTGTGTGTCAGCCTCAGCCCAGTAGCACCGTCGCCACTGTTTGCGGTGCTGGTCAGGGCTGTTCCTCCTACACTGGTACCGTTTCTACATGTGGACCTGCAACAGGGTCTGTTAGCACTGCTACCATGAACGGACAGTGTGCTCCAAACGCGACTCCAGCCACTGTCTGCCAGAACACTCAATCTTGCTCGAGTGTTGCAGGTGCACAGACTTCTCTTTGCGTTAAGCCTACTATTACTGCAACCTCCAACGGTGGAGCTTGCCAGCCTACTGACAGCGCCACTGCTACAGTCTGCCCAACTTCTCAATACTGCAGTAGTGTTTTCGGCACAACGAGCGCTTGTGCCCCAACCGTCGCGCCCACAACGACTGCTTCCATGGCCAGCCAGTGTGCTCCATCTGGGACTCCTGCTACCGTCTGTGGTTCCACCGCCACCTGCGCGAGTGTTTCTGGCGCAACAACTTCCACTTGCGGCCCAACTGCGCAGCCTACAGTCACTGCCTCTATGGGCAACCAGTGTGCTCCTTCTGGGGCTCCCGCTACAGTCTGTGGTGCCACAGCTTCCTGCTCGAGTGTTTCTGGCGCCCAAACTTCCGTCTGTGTAACACCCACCGTCACTGTGATTGGCAGTGGCATTAATGCACGGTGCCAGCCGACCGGTACCCCGACTGCTACGGTCTGTGGAGGATCTTATGTTTGCAACAGTGTCTCAGGCACAACGAGTACTTGCGGAGCCCCTCCCACTACCACTGCCAGTCTCAACAGCCAGTGTGCACCTGCAGCAAGTCCTACAGCTACCGTGTGTGGCACTTCAACGACCTGTTACGCTGGCGCAAGTGGGACAAGCACTTGCGGTTTCCCCTCGTCCACTGTTGGCATCAACTCCGCATGTGGTAACACTGTCAGCAACACTGTTCAAGCTTGCAACACTGCCACTGCTACCTGCTCAACATTCTTCGCGGGCGCTACTTGTGCTTACGTTACTGCTACACAAACTACCGTTGGTGGTGCCTGTACCACAGGTGGTTCTGCTATCCAGCCTACTGCTTGCGCATCGTATCTCGGTACCTGCAACCCTACAGTCAAGACCTGTGCAAGAATGACCCAAGCAGCTACTGGCTTCGGTGACAACTGCAACGTCAACCCTGGACCAACTGCTGCCGCTACTACTTGCCCTGGTGCTGGCTCTTGCCAGAGCTTGTCCCCAAGCTCCTCCACCTGCGCTCAGAGCACCATCACAGCCACGCCCAACGCTAGATGTAACACAGCAACCACCGGTCTAGCTGCCGCCACTGTCTGTCAAGCTGGCACTGCCACTTGCCAGTCCGTCAACGCTGCAACATCGACTTGCGCCTACACCACCTCCACCGCAACTCTCGGTGCCGCCTGTAACACTGGCGCTGCTATCCAGACACAATGTGAAGGCTACGCGACTTGCAGTTCCGGCAAGTGTGCCCGCGTCACATCTACCCAATCCGCCATTGGTGGCCAATGTACCATCGCACCAACCGGTCCCAGCTCGGCAGCCCCTTGCGCCACGACCCTCTCTTGTGCCTCCGCAGCCAGCGGCACCTCCACTTGCAAGGCCACAGCCACCCCAGCCAGCTTCAGCACCTGCACTCCTAACTTCGACGCATCCAGCTGCAACACTGTAGTCAACAGCGGTAACAACTACGGCATGTGGTACGGGCCCGCCAACAACGGAACCTACCAACAAACCGCCTCCAACACCGATCTGCTTCAGATCACAGGCGCCACTTCTGTCTGCTCCGCGGCTTCGCAGTGTGCTGCTTTTGCTACTAAGTTGACTCCTGATGACCCAAGTTTCGGTATGGTGTATGTGCCGGGTAGTTGTTACTTCTACTGTGGACGATTCACTACTCCCACCGGACCTCCTTTTGCTCAGTCGAGCTCTGCGTACTCCTACTCTTGGGGTTGGTCGACTTAGGTGGGTTAAGGATGTGCTTGTAAAGGTTTGAGAACGAGTTTTCAAGGTTGAGGAAAAGGTGGATTAGAATAGACTTTGAGATGATGTTTGTGGAAGTTGGTGATACGATAGGCGAGGAGGAGGGTTGAAAAGGTGAAATGGAGGGGCTTTTGAAAGGCAGCATTTTGTCTTGAATTATTCTTTGTACCTTTAGAAAGCGGCATTTCAGAATCTACTCATTATCAACATTCCTGTTACTTCATTCGATTTTCAGCTTATCGCTCTGTTTTGCATTACTCTTTGCCCCTCTTTAAATGAAAGTAGCGTAGTAGCTATTACTAGTATAGTTACATCAGTGTATCTAACTGTTATTCACTAGACGATTAGATTTTGGTATCCGTCTTCCTAGAGCGAGATAGCTTTATCTAGTACGAGGGCGAGAGAGACGTCTAGAACAACCTTAGGGAGAGCTTAACAAAGGGGAAGAGCTGTACCACTACCAGCTCTACTGTCTTACTAGGCCGTGTGGAGTGCTGTATATATTCTTACTTATTAGTATACCCTTCTATGTCTCTACCTCCTAAGGAGCCGTCTAGAGGATTCTTAAATAACTAACTACTGATTCCACCGGTTTTCTAGACAAGATTATCACAGGTAAATCCCCCTCTGTTAGGCACACTCTGAGGAAACAAGGTCTTACAATGAGGATGAAGCAGCGCTAAGGAGAGAGCAACAAAGAACCATGATGGCAGAGATGGTGCTCGATCACAAGTAGGCAACTGAATAAGCAGATATGTAAGATGTGCTGATGTTGAGGTTTTTCCTGCAGTCTTTGACTTGTTCTTGTCGTTTGCAACCTTTCAAACCCGTTGGCAAAGGCGAAAGCATCACTTTTGTTGCCACCGGCTGAATGGATGTGGCTCAGCAAGATATGATTGCGTCCGCAAGCTTGATTATGTGCTTTCATTCTCGGTGTCCTCGCACTCGCGACTGTCGGTGACAGAAGGGTGCGATTGACGAAGAATGTAGAAAGATGATGATGCTAGGAGGTGGATATCATGCACACTACTGATCAGTGAAAACCTGAGGCATTGCGTGTGCAAGATAAGAAGCACAGCCTAGTCGTGCGTACGGGCAATGAACTTTTATGCAAGATGATGGGCCACAAAATTGATCTACAAGCGTTTACATCGAGTATACGAGTCTCGTATCGACTCGAAACCATGTGGCCACCCTCGAAGCATGTCGTCTAGCCGGCTCTTGTGCGAAGCTTCGCACAACAATAGGCGATGGAGGTGGTGGATAAATCTGCAATATAAACTTTCGGAAGTGCAAGACTGCGGACGGCTATCTGCAGGGCTAGGAATTCAGAATTCAATGACATAAACTCACGCCCTTCGCCCGTTCGGTCTTGTGCTGTGCGCGGCTCTCAATCTACGCCAATTCGTCATGCGATTTGGTAAGAAACGAGAAAAGTAATCCATGAATCCCCACCCTACCGTACTGCATATGTGACGTGGAGGAGCAGCTCTTCTATATACTCTCTTCTTCATCCTGGCCAAACCCGTTTTCTTCAGGACGCTACTAGTAATTCTCTTTGGCTTTTTGGGTCCCTTTGTTCTTCTTCGAAAGTAGAAGATGGCTCGCGACAACGAACCCGTGCTGCCCCTCCACTCGAGGAGTTTACGTCATGCTACTTCTACTCGACAATCTCAGCCTCAAGACCGGTCGCACTACCATCACCATCGGCCTCATTTCTCCCATGGCCATCGACGACAGGCCAACCTCTCCAAAGTCGGAGTTCCCAATTTCTACAGAAATGAGGCCATTGCTTTCATCGCCGAGCTCAGCGGCACTTTCATGTTCCTCTTCTTCGCTTTTGTTGGAACACAAGTAGCGAACCAGGCCGCTGAAGCTACCACTGGAAATGCAGAGAATGCGAATAATACGTTATCCCAGGCACCCAATGCTACTACTTTACAATACATTGCCTTGTCTTTCGGCTTCTCGCTTACGATAAATGTATGGATATTCTTCAGGATCAGTGGTGGTCTTTTCAACCCAGTGGTAAGTCGATTTGCACTCTGTATTCTTCTCGTCAGTGTTGACTTTCTTTTCTACAGGTCACTCTGGCACTCTATCTAATTGGAGCCATCAAGGGCGTCCGTGCTATCGCCTGTTTCGTAGCACAAATCATTGGCTCCATCGCAGCCAGTGCGGTTACTTCAGCAATACTCCCAGGTGCTCTCAATATCGCCACAGCTCTCGGTCCTAACGTTTCTATTGCACGAGGCTGTTTCCTCGAAATGTTTTTAACTTGCGAGCTGGTCCTTGCAATCCTCTTCCTGGCGGCAGAAAAGCACAAGGCAACCTTCCTCGCACCCATTGGTATCGGTTTGGCGCTGTTCATCGCAGAGATGGCAGGCGTCTTCTACACCGGTGGCTCGCTCAACCCAGCAAGAAGTTTCGGTCCTGCTGTCGTCATCGGCACTTGGCCTGGCTACCACTGGATCTACTGGATCGGGCCTCTCCTCGGCAGTCTGCTTGCAGTAGGCTTCTACAAGCTCATGAAGTACAGCGACTACGAGACGGTCAACCCGGGTCAAGATTTCAACGAGGAAGAGACGGAACACTTCAAGCCGCCAGAGGATGCCGAGACGGCGGATGATGTCAAGAGACCCAACCCGACTGCGCTAGCTGCTCAACAGGCTATTCAAGCTGCGACTGAAAGCTCCATGGCTGATGCGGTTACTAGAGCCACAAAAGATGTGGTGAGGAGTCTCAGTCCCGAGATTGAGAGGGGCAGAAGAACAAGAGCTAGGACGTTGGAACACGAACATGATCATGAAGTTAGCCCTGTAGCTGAGGGTGTAGAGGAGAAAGATGAAGAGGATGTGGGTAACAGGTACTCGCAGGCGAGCACGCTGGGTGGAGATATCGAGAAGAATGCTGGCTTGCAGCAGCAGAAGTAAAGGTAGCTGTTTGCTACTCCGTCTTTTGGCGGTCAGACGCTTGAAGTCTGCTCAACCTGAACAACCTCAAAACAACCTCAACAACAACCACAACGTGTCTCTCGACCTATATACCATTGCCACCCCGCCTGTTTCTTTACGAAAAACGCTGGAGCCGGACGACGATAATATCTCCTTTTCATATCACTACTACCTGACGACTTTTACGACAGCCTTTACGACATCTGAAAATATATATCTCTTAGTCACATTCGCTATATTATTAGCCTTGATCAACCTACTTTACGCAGTATTCCATTATCTCTTGTTTTGTTCATATCTCTCACTCTGCATCATTTTTCTGCTCAATGAACCACTTAAGTCATACGACACCCTCATCCGTCCGCCTATATTCAGTGAGCTATCCTATACTACCTTTATGCACTCCGAAAATGAAGCATCAGGAAACTGGGATTAAGTGCGGTGTGGCATATAACGTGTTGAATCACACCGAGAACCGAGTAATAGGGACGACTGGGATACTGGGTGTGTTTGCATGCCCGGTGCTCGTCTTCTTGATCGTATCAGAGTCCAGAGTCGAGAGTCGAGAGTTATAACTATCACGAGTAAGTATTATGACGGTATTGAGCATTATAAAGATATGGAGCATCACAAAGATACCGAGCACTACAAGAACACCAAGCACCATGAAGTTACCAATCAAGAGCCACAAAGATACCTTGACCTAGCTCCCAGTCCCGTGGGTTCTTTACAGGAGTATTATAAGTTTTCGAACACGACTACTAGGTTGATCAAAATATCGTTCTTGCATGGACCTTCGAAAAGGTCAAAAAAGGAATCGGAATTACGAGTTATTGAAACCAAGATGAGAGTCTACCGAGCTAGCAACAACAATACCCCCCACCACAGCATCGTGGTAATCATGACGATGCTGTCTTTATGTTCAGAGAACTTCAATCTCGCAACAGCAGCATTTGTGCTACTCACTGCCGTCGTACTCACCACCACAGGACTCGTACTCGCTTGACTTCCACTCCCAATCTGTACAGGCTCACGAATCCATCCCAATTCCACTGCCTGCATCGCCCCTCCATACCACACCTCCGCCATCTTGCCATATCCTTCATCATTCGGATGCTCACCATCGCTCAGATCACCCACCTCCACGCCCCCAGGACCTTGCATATTCACAGCCACAACCTTCGCCCCCTTGTCCCTCCACGTCCTTACCACATCGCCCACTCCCGAGTTATACGTTACCGTCGCCGCCTGCCGCTCAGGATCAGCAAATGGCGTAAGCTGTGCGACGACAACGACGGAGTTGGGCGATAAGGTGAGACAAGTGCCTATCAATGCACTTAGACGGTCTGGTGCGCTAGACAACGAGTCGTTGAACACGATGTCGTTTGTGCCTGCCATAAGCAATATTAGGTTGGGAAGGCAGATGGGGAGGGAGATGAATGCCTTTGAGGCGATTTGGGAGATTGTGTAGCCGGGCCAGCCTTCGTTGGAGGGTTGGGTCATGTTGCCCGAGACTTGGCTGCCGACGTAGGTTATATTTCCGAACATGGGCACGGGTGGAGAGGTGGTGTTTGAGGTGGTGTTGAGAAGGAGAGAGAGGAGAGCTTCACGGTAGCCGTTGCCTGTGCTGGAGTGTTCGCCGTAGGTTATTGAGTCGCCTAGGGGCATTATGCGAAGGGAGATTGTGGATGATGTGGGCGTCGCTGTTGTTGTTGTTGCTGCTGATGTTGTGGGGATGGTTGGTGAGATGCAATCTGAAGCTAGGCGGATTTGGGAGAAGGTGTCGGCATTGGTGAATAGTATTAGAGTCGTGAGGACTATGTGATGAGATGGTCAGTAGCTAGAGCTCTTTGGTTGCTATGTACGATGAGAAGACGACGTACAGAGTGATTGAAGCATGCTGTATCGACGTTTTGTAGAGAATAGAGGTAGCATGGTGGTGAAGATGAGATCAAATCACAATGATGAACAGTAAATGTTGCTCGATTTTTTCTTCTTGGCCTATGACAATATTGCTTATTCTCTTAAAGATTCACGTAGATTGCGTAATTTTGCAATACAACCAGATCATGTTGTGCTGAAAGGACTGAGGTATGCAATACGAAAGGTGAGGTCGTCCCCAAGTCACGTGCACTAATCACAGATTATACTAAGGTATTACGAGTAGTAGAAAGAGCACAGGCGGTCTACGAAGGTATGGCAGAGAGATTGTAGAGAAGAGTGAGGTCGGTAGTCAGCGTACTTTAAGTGTAGTTGGTGCAGGATGATTGTACTCTCATTACCAAGCTTCTCGATACTTGGCTTAAACTCGTCTACTTTTCTGTATAATCTGCATCACAAAACACTCATGCACGACCAGCTCTGCCAGTCTGAATGATCTCTCCCGTCAACCTCTCCGTATCTGTCCTCAAAATAGGCCATCCCTGTCCATCAGCTTTACTCAATGTCAATTCCAGCTTCGTGCCTAGTATTCTGAAATTGCTCTTCTCTGGCACTATTTGTGCAAATAACGGGACATCCGCTTTGTATTGCTTGCCGTCTGATGTCTTGAGATCCAACATAACCACCTGCCCACCTTCCGCAAACCCCACGCTTGACTTTGTCTTGTCAATCTTCTTCAAGTACAGTGATGCTGTCACTTTGTCCGCTGTCTGATAGAAATCATGCCGCACAACTTTCACCTCTTCCAGCTCTTCTCCATTGACACCATTGGCTTTCTTCTTTGGTAGAAACGAATGTCGTTCTCGTGTCGCGCATCCTTCGATCTTCATGAACTCGTCAAACTCTAGTACTCGTCGTTTACAGCAAGACCAGCCTTTGCTACCCTCATGGAACACAGCAATCCCAGGATGATAGACGCACGGACTTTCTTTTTGCTCGCTCGTCACATTACAGCCCCGGCGTCGACATGTGGTGTTTGCTGGTATTGTTGCATCTGGGTCATCCGAGTCGAACTCTTCTGGTTTCATTTCTGTCTGCGCACTAGGCTGTGCTGCTCCTGAGGCTTGCGCTTTGGGTAGCCGCGGTGTGTTGTCTTCAGATATCGGCTTTGGTGGAGGTACATTTTCGGCTGGTTTTGTAGTTGTTTCTGGCTCCGGTGTATCATCGACGGTAGAGTGTTTGCCGGTTGTGCAAGGCGGGATAGTGAGGAATTCATCAAACGTCAAGACACGAGGTTTGCAGCATTTCCAGCCTGGCAATATAGAATGAGTTTGGGCTTGAAAGAGATTGATGTGTTATGCTGCGTCTAACCTTTCTGGCCTTCGTGGAAGACAGGCGGGCCAGGATGATAGACACATTCTTCCTCTGAATCCGAGAAGGTCTTGCCGCAGCCTTTATGTACACATTTGTTCGTCATCTTGTGCTAGAATTGATACGAATTGAGCAGATAGCTTCTATTGTTTGTCATTTCGTCTTTCCATTTCGGAAAACCTCCGTCGGAAGACAATCCGGCGCTCTGGGACACATCCCCAGTCGATATTCTTGGGATATCCTGTGCAAGATAGTGGAAGATTGCCTGATATGCTAAGCCAAATGCTCTGCAGGATGCTGTGCTCTCTGGAGGTGCGCCATTGTTGACTTCGTCTGCAGACTGTACCTGGTAAATTTGGGGGACGTGTGTACAAGACAGATTTTGAGGATGCTCGAAAAGGACACACCTTCCGTCGTGCCTCTTTGCCTCGCTCCCGCGACCACAAACACCCAGGCTCCTAAGACGTCGCATCTGTTCAAAGTGCGGAAAGAAGTGTGGTGCGACTAGCTGTAAAAGGCTTGCGCTATGTCCTTGGATGAGCTGGCGGAGGGGGTTTCGTGTTCAGCCGCCGAGTCTAGGGTGCCTGACCAATGAGAGCACGCAGAAAGAGACCGTGGGATGTCGTCGATGTGCACGTTGTGATGTCTATGGTTCTGCTGTCGCGTGCCATTAATCTGCCATTGTTAACTTTGAGTCTGCAACCTGCTCTCTTTCTGGATGGTGGGATGCCTTGCTAGTGATGTTGTGACTTCAGATTCTTCTGTTATCTCTTACTTCCTCCATCCTATCCACTCTCTTCATCGCTCTTTCCTTGTATCTGCTCGACTGTCATTGAGGCAGTGCTAGGTCTTCTTCCTTCACGACTAAAGACAACTTTCTCCTCACGTGCCTCTATCACAATGCCTCGCCCCGGTTTCCCTCCCACTCCAGCGGCCTCAACTGACATTGTTGGCAAGGATAATCCATCTCAGCTGGACCAGGCATTTAAGCTGCCTCCTACTGCATATGGCAGAGGGTCATCTTCGGAGGGTGGCACTCCATACAACCTCCCATCACCTACAAGCCCAATGACAGGATCAAATGGCCGGAATGAGTCAATGACTAGTGCTTTTCACAACAATGTTACACTACCACCTCCACCAACTAGGACCCGCAAGATCATACAGATGAAGCCTGGTCAAGCTGCACTAAAGAAGAGAGAGCCTGAGACCGACGACGTGGAAACAAAGAGTGGCAGTGGTGTAGCAGCAGCAGGCAAGAAAAAAGCAGGCTCTGGCACTAGTGCAGGACGTAAAATTGCTCGAAAGACGGCACACAGCTTGATTGAGCGCAGGAGACGATCTAAGATGAATGAAGAGTTTGGTGTGCTAAAGGACATGATACCTGCTTGTAATGGACAAGAGATGCACAAGTTGGCCATTCTACAAGCCAGCATTGACTATCTTCGCTACCTAGAACAATGCGTTACCGATCTCAAGGCTGGCAGACGTGCTATGCCACCACCTTCAGCCAGCACCTCGAGGTCGCAAAGTGTGCACCCAGACACTCCCACTGCTCGTTATGCGTCAGAAGAAGAGGAGGACGAGGAGATGGCTGATACCTGCGATGAGAACAAGCTTCCACCTGTTACGTCCAGATCCTCGACCTTTGCATCTCCTCCATTCACAGCCACCAACTACGACTACGGCGAGCTTCGTCGTCCATCTACCTTCGACCTACCTTCTCCTCGGGGCAATCCCCGTTACCAATACGCTGGCCAACCAGCCGGCCAATCTGCATACACTCGCTATCCACCGTCAACTTACAGTGTAGCCACACCTCCGACCATGTCTAATCATGCTTCGCCCATGATGCTGCCTCATCTCAATGGTCATGCTTCAAACTATTCGTCGCCCATGATTCTGCCACAACCAGCGACTGTTCTCGATCATGAAGCTTCAGCAGCGCTTTTGATGTTGAATGCCAGCGATCGACGAATGACTCTGGAGAGTGACAAAAG
>Ga0160428_1000370_pt1 | contig 52565 bp, 45 predicted proteins | sample SolpanmetagenomM_FD_108198 | JGI IMG/M metagenome (GOLD analysis project Ga0160428, IMG submission 108198) | Solar panel surface microbial communities from Lawrence Berkeley National Laboratory, California, USA - M | ecosystem: Engineered > Built environment > Solar panel > Unclassified ... | reverse complement strand
TGATGTCCTTGCGAAAAGACCTAGATTTGATGTCCTCAATTTAGGCATAGATCGAAGGATGTTGGTCAACAGACAACGCAAGCTCAAGATGTACCGTTGCTGGATGCAGGGACGCTTTCAGAAGCCTCTATGAGCACTTGGATGAGGAGGATTGGTGCTTCGAGTATCATGCTGTTTTCTTCACACACGGTGTCCTGGTCACATGCCAGACCCGGCACATAGTTCGGTATCGGCCTACCCATTGGATCATCACGCTTAGAAATCTTTCTAGCAAAGCATCGAAACATACTTAATACTTCATACCATTACCATCGGACAATAATCTGCCACAATTTCCAGCATAAATAGCCTCCTCCTTCAAACTCACCGTCACACTGGCTTTCTGCGCAACGCCCCTCCTCAGAATGACCAACTTCAAAATTACCATAACCTCCGATACGGTATGTCCCTGGTGCTACGTCGGCAAGAAGCGCCTCGAAGCCGGAATCCGTGCATATCAATCCAAATACCCCTCTCGCACCTCCGACACCTTTGCAACAACCTGGAAACCCTTCTACCTGAACCCTGATGCCGGCAGATCAGTCGACAAGCAAAGCGTTTATGAGAAAAAGTTCGGCGCTGAGCGCACGAAAGCTATGCAGAACATGTTGAGCAAGATCGGAAATCAGGAAGGTATCGCCTTCAAATATGGTGGACGCACAGGCAACACGCGGGATAGCCATCGTCTATTACAATTAGGCAAAGAAAAGAGCCCTGAGATGCAGACCATAGTTGTAGAAGAGCTGTTCCAGGCGTACTTTGAAGAAGAGAAGGATATCACTAGTCATGAGGTCTTGTTGGACGCTGGAGTCAAAGCTGGGTTGGAAAAGGAAGAGGTAGAGGCGTTATTGGAGAGTGATCGAATGGGAGAGATTGTGGATCAAGAGGTGGAAGAGGCGCAGATGCGGTTTATCAGTGGAGTGCCGCATTTTGTTGTCAATAACAAGTATGAGGTCGGTGGTGCGCAGGAGGCTGATACGTTTGTGGAGATTTTTGAGGAATTGGCTGAGCAGGGCCAGGCGAAGGAGGTTGCTAGAGGACAGACCTGTTAGAATTGGTTTGGTATGACAACCGTTTGTCTCCCAAAGCTAGTAATGCGTACATGACTACTCACGAAGGACATTCATGCTTTATTCTCACTACACTTTTATGCTTCGTCATGAAGTTCTTGTTGTTGCAATGTTCTTCGAACAGCATCTCTTCTGGTGAAAAGGTTTCGCGCCAGCTCTGCAAGTAGAACAGTGTCATACACTCTCTAATATGAATGTAGAAATAACAAGAAGAAATCTTGACTAAGAATTGCCCGATTAGCCAAGTCTTGGCGAACGATGTGGTCAACACCTGGGAATGAGACATCCTCACACACACTTCTAAATGCACCGTGCTATAATGCAAAGCTAGGGCGAGGAAGCAAAGCTACCCACGACATCGAAGATCATCGGCCTCGTCGGTGCCTGCCACCGATTGGCGAAACACCACTGCACCATGACATTAATGACTTTCTCGCGTGCCTTCCCATAATGGGAATTGTGATACAGTACTTGAGACTACAATTCCCCTCATCTCCTTGATCATGTAATTCAAGAAACCACATCATGAAAGCCTTTGCTGCTGTTTTCGTTGGCCTCTGCGCCCTTGCTGGTGCCCAGACTGTTGCTCAGGACCCCGGAAGATCAGGGCCTCCTCTGGAAACAGGTCATTGTTTTCCATCGTGTATACAAAAGTCATCATCATGCTGATGCTGCCCAAGTCCACCTCTTCTATGGCCAGATGCCCAATGCCGTCGCCGTCAACAAGGCAGGCCGCATCTTCTGCTCGTACCCAAGTGGATTGGACCACAACAACACAGCCTTCCAGGTTGCGGAGTTGACTGGTAACACGACAGAGACGCCTTATCCTAATGCAGCAATCAACTCTCCTCCCGGAGGAGCAATCAACTACACTACGTACGAACCCAATCTTCAATATTTCAGCCGACAATGCTAAAACTTCTTTCAAGATACCCTCCAACTGGTGTGAACTATAACAACTACTTCATCAACGTGATGTCGGTCGCTGTCGATCCATTGGAGCGGCTATGGATTCTCGACAATGGCAGACCTCTCACACCCAATGGAACTCTTGTCGAAGCGAGTTATGGTGGACCTAAGCTTGTCGCTGTCAATACGACTTCTAATCAAGTTGTTCTGACCATTCCACTTCCAACAAACGCAGCCTATCCTGACTCTTACTTGAACGATGGTAATATGACGCAACAATCATCACACTTAAGTCGTGCTGACCCCTTCTGAAGTCAGAATCGATCTCCGTCCAAACATCACTGCCTCTGCTAAAGGTGTGGCCTATATCACTGACTCATCCAGTGAAGGTCGCAATGGTTTGGTTATTGTCGACATTGGCGCTCAAAAAGCTTGGAGACATCTGGATGGTATGTTGGCAAGCTACAACTTTGAATCGGCCTCAGCTAACATGTCCAGGTTTCACAGCTGTTCGGGCACAACAGCAATTTTTCCGCCAAGTTTGGGGAGAGCCTGGTATGCTTGGATCGATTTTGACGTCAGATGCTACCGCTAATTTCGATAGTGTACTACATCGAGTCACCAGGACAGCCATACTTGTATGACCCTACCGGAGCTGATGGTCTAGGTTTTACCAACGATGGAGATGTATATTAGCTGCACAGTTTGTTCCAATGACAAGGCTGACCGTTGATCCAGGTCCTCTATTGGAGTGTAACAGGCAGCAGATACCTCTACAGTATCGAGACTTCATATCTGCGCAACCAGGGCAAGGCGAGTGAAGTGCGAGCACAAGCTGCAGTCGTCAACCATGGTCAAAAAGGGTCAAGTGATGGGTACTTAATCCTTATACCCTCTGGAAGAACGAATATTATTGACCTTCCTCTTCAGATTAATGCAAGATACCAACAACTACATCTATGCCGGCAGTTTCGAGCAAAACGCCATCAACGTCTTCAATCCTGCCAACGGCTCAGTGTCGACCTATGTTCGCGACCCTCGCATTGGCTGGACTGATAGTATGTGGATCTCAAACGAGAAGTACTTATACTTTATCGAAAATCAACTCTGGAGGACTCCAGTACGTTTTGAGGTGATGCTGAAACGATTATGTATTAACTCTCTCATAGACTTATTATCCTGGCACCGATCATAGGGTCAAGCCATACACGCTCTACAGAGTGCCTACTGCTGACGGCGGTAGTCGTGTCTCGCCTATGTGATGAAAGAGTAAGAGTTGACGAGGCATTGTACTGGATTGTACAAGCGCAGTTTACTAGTGCTGTGTTATTGTATGGTCTCTTTGAAGAGTGGGCTTATGTGCCGGGTTCTGTGTCTATTTCGAAAGTAGTTATTAAGTTATTGGGGTTGTGGCTGGGCTGCTCACTAGTCTTAATCCTCATTCTTATGGGACCACGCATCAAGAATGATAGATGGTGATATAGTCAGGTAATTATAATAGGAGAAGTGATTTGAGGCCCAATTTCATTGCGGCGTCAATCTCGCCAAGGGCGTCGTGGCCTGATCTTGCAAGTGCCAGTCTTGTATTACAGCAGTGACTTCTTGATCCGTGAGCACTCTTTCAACATGGCATACATCCGTCCTCTTTCCCCATCAGACAAAGAACCTCTCCTGCACATCTTCCGCGAAACAGCCCACGCCGACCTCAAAGCCGGAGGTGATCAAATCCTCAACATCGCATCCTACATCTGGTGTCGTCCCTACCACCTCCTAGCTCCGGGCACCTCCTTTGTCATCGACGACGGCACCGGTCGTGCAATCGGCTACATTTTATCTGTTGTAGATACTGCCGCCTTCGTATCATGGTACAAAACAACGTACCTTCCTTACTGCCATACCCAAGGCATGGACCCTCCTGAGGGTCAGCCGCCGTCGTGGGGTGAGGATCTGGCTGGTGCGCTGAGGGCGTTGGTGTGGAATCCGGATGAGATGCTGCATAAGGAGAATCCAAGATTACTTGAGGAGTATCCTGCGCATCTGCATATTGATATTTTGTCTGAATGTCAACGGCAGGGGTGGGGGAGGAAGTTGATGGATGTGCTTGTTGAGGAGTTGAAAGGGAGAGGGGTGAAGGGCGTGCATTTGGGTATGGCGGGAGATAATGCTGCAGCGGGAAAGTTCTATGAAGCGCTTGGGCTCGAGAGGTTTGGTGAGGTTATGGATGGTGGAAAGAGTGGAGAGGTTGGAAGGGAAGAAGGTGGTGGCATAGTATATGTTCGAAAGTTGTGAAAGGTATGCGCACAACACAATGCACCGCTTTATGCTTTTCCCTCGTAGTCTCTTGCCCATACCTCATCAAACACTTTCCGATCAACCGCCCACTCTCTAATATAATCCTTCTCCAAATCATGCACTCTCTTCCCAAGCAAAATCAAACTATGCAATGGCTTCCCCATATCCACCTCCGTCAACTCCTTCAGCGTTCCAGCTACAATCAGCTGATCTTCCGCACCTATCCTCGCCACACCTACTGCCAAGCTGTCTGCAGTGTACACACCTTCCGCCCTCGTCTCCTCCGTCTCAATCATCTGCTCTGCACACTGCGCGACCGTCATATACCGCGGCGGCTCGTAGATCTTCCTCCCTCGCGCCATGTTCTCGAGCGATTGCTCCTTTACCTTGATATCGAGTAACATTAGGGTGTGCAGTCCGATTTGCCTGTTTTCAGCTACACGGTCGTAGAAGGATGAGGGGCGCCAGTTGTCGAGGAAGAAAACCATGGAGACGGTCTGCCCGAAGTTGTACAGTTGGAGACCTGTTGCGCCAATGGCGTTCATGATCGAGGCATTGTGGATTGTGCGGGTTGGAATGCTCAGTTCGCGGGCACGTAAGACGAGGTCGCTGTGTGTGGTTGCTCTGGAGGGCCGAACTTAGTCTCGAGGATCTGAACAAATCGAGCATGTCGATGGCAGTTTACCTACCCAAAAGGATCGCCTACAACGAGAAAAGCAATGTCTTTTTCGTCTGCTCCAGCTAAAATGTCATCGCTTGCTGTCTCGACCATTTCTCGGTCTGCTACTATAACGGGACGACCATAGTAGGCTTCCTACTTTGTGGTATCATCAGCTGCTATGTCCAAACATGCCTAAGATATTTCAGGTCACTTTCACGCACCAGAACAGACACATCCACGAGTAATATTGCTGTATATGCTTCGAGATATACTCTTTGGGCTCTTTTTACAACTTCTAACCCTTTTACGGTAATGTCTCGCTCGTCTGCGAGACCGAGACCTACTAGGTATAGCATATTCGGGATTTAAGATTGATCTGAAATTGTTCGAGAAATCTGAAACAAAATTGAAACTGGAGATAAATAGCGAGTCGTGGTCCGTGCATGGCGGACTTGGCTCCGGAGTGATCAACGTCTTTGAAACAACATCCAAAACACCATTGAACGTAAACAGTCTTCGACTCTTTCGACTGCGCCTCTTGACGTTTCGGTGCTCTTGGAGCATCGTCACTAATTGCTGCTACTCACCATGGATCGAATAACAGACAAAAGCGCAAAATATCGAACAGAAATACAGCAGGTATACATCATCTGCCCCTCTCTTCACTCCATTTCTTTCATTCAGCTAAGCAAAGCAATCGCCAGATGATGTTTGTCTCCGGCGAGACCGGCGACATACCCACCGAAGTCACAACCCTCATCGAGCAAATAGTCCAGCAACAAGTCGTCGAAATGGTACGCTCACTCATCCAACGCACACCGTCTCACGCACGTCCAACACTAACCCCCCACCCCCCAGCTCACACGCGCCACCGCGCTAGCCAACCGCGCCGGCGTCCGCACCCTCTCCATCGACCACCTAATCTTCACCATCCGCCACGACCGCTCCAAAGTCGCCCGCCTACAATCCTTCCTCTCCTGGAAAGACGTCCGCAAAAACACACGCACAGACGAAGGTGGTGCCGATCCAGGCGACTTCACCGGCGGCGCAGACGATCCCTCCGGTCCCTCTGGCCCCTCCGGCCCCACTGACGCCGTGACCAGCAAGACGAAAAAGAAAAAAGTGCGGCTACCATGGGACGCCGCGAGCTTTTACGCCGTCGCGCTACCTGAGCGCGACGACGACGACGAAGCCAAAGATGAGGAGGAAGAGGAGATGAACACGGCGACGTTGCAGCGGCTGCGCAACGCCGATGAGCGCACGAAACACATGACGAGGGAGGAATACGTCCATTTCTCGGAATGCAGACAAGCGAGTTTTACGTATCGCAAGGGTAAGCGGTTCCGCGAATGGGCTGGGTTCGGCGTCGTTACGGATAGTAAGCCGAATGATGACGTTGTTGATACGTTGGGTTTCTTGACGTTTGAGATTGTGCAGACGGTGACGGAGGAGGCGTTGAAGGTTAAGGCGGAGGAGGAGTTGAGGCAGAGGTTGCTTGGAGTTGGTGGTGGTGGTGGGGATGGAGGTTTGAGTTTGGAGCAGAAGAGGAAGAGGGAGTGCCCTCTTTTCGAGGTGCCTGGGGAGGAGAGGAGTCCGATACAGTTGAAACATGTGCAGGAGGCTTTTCGGAGGAGTCAGCAGCAGGTGTTGAAGGATAGGGCGTTTGCTTTTGCGACGGGACGGCATGTTGTCAGGAGGCCGCTGAAGTATATTTGAAGAGCAAGAGTGAAATGAGTAGACGGACATTGCGGAGGACAATGGGCAATTGGTTAGGGACATGGGCGTTTGGTGAGCAGGCGTTGGAAGAACAGGCATGATACCCACTCTCGAGTTTCCCTGATTTCAGAATATATCCATATATCATACAGCAATGACAGCAACGAAAGCGTCGTTAGCTAGTTGATTTTCAAAGCAGAAATTACGTGTCCGGCGAAACAGCTACGACTCCTTGGCTTAGTCACGCAGGAAGCTCAGGACTCTCCCTCTTCTCCTCCTCTTCACTCTCATTTGCCTCCTCCTCCTCCTCCTCGCTGTCACTGAATTCACCCTCACGCAGCTCAACCATTTCACCCCTCTTTTTCGCCTTTCGTAACTTCTCCGTAGCCCTCTGCCCCTTCTTCTCAGCCTCTGCAGCTTTCCGCTCAAACTGCTCTAAATGCTTCGCTCTACTTGCCTTTCCTTTTTCCGCTAATTCTGCTTCGAGCCTTAAGAACTCGGAACTGTTGACATCCATGCTCACGAGACTTTCTAGTAGCTTTATTTCGCGCGCCCACATGTTGAGATCTTCTATTGTTTTTGGTGGAGGCTTGGCGGCTTTGGGTTTTGTGGCTTTCTTGCCTTCTTCTTTTGGTGATTCTTTGTGGTCAAGGTCGTCTGTTTTGACCGCTTTGACCTCTGCACCTTTCGCTGCCTTCTTGTCCTCCGATGAACCCTCTGCTTCCTCTGATTTGACCACTTCCGATCCTTGCGCTTTTGGGTTGGGAACGTCTGTAGGTGTCTCCAGTACCATCGGCAGTCCTTCAAAGGCTTTGTGATTCATAACATTATGAAATGCTTTCAAACCCAAGAATCCCGTCCCAATATTCGCGTGCAAATCACGATGACTAGCCAACGGTGCCTTTGAATCGTTCAAATGCAGTGCCTTTATGTAGCCCGCGCCAACAACACGATCGAATTCCTGCATCGTTGTTGCGAAAGCTTCTGGGGTGCGTAGATCGTGACCGGCGGCGAAGACGTGACAGGTGTCTAGACATACTCCGATTCGCGATTTATCTTGCACAAGAGCGATGGTGTCGCGGAGATCGGTGAAACCTTGGCCGCCGAGGGTGTTGGATGTTGACGAGGTGGCCATTGTTTCGAGAAGTAGAGTTACCGTTGTGGTTGCCGCATGCGCGGCATTGATGTGTGCTGCTAGATTTGCAATTGCATCTGCACGAGGAGCATTGGCTGTGTTGCCCGGGTGGAAATTGTAGAGACGGATGCCGAGCGCTTCGCAACGTTGGAGATCGTCTAGGAAAGATTCGTATGCTTGAGCCTTACGTGCTGGGTCGGAGTGAGCGAGGTTGACGAGGTAGCTCCCGTGGGGTAAAGCGTGTTTTCCGGCGTCGTACTGGTGTGTCGTGCATGCGGATCGGAACAGATTGCTATGTTCTGGCTTGAGTGCTGGGTTCGCCCACTTCCTTTGAGATTTGAGAAAGAGAGCGAGGGCGTTGGCGCCGATATGCACAGCGTTGGTAATTGCGTTATGTACTCCGCCTGCGGCTGAGACATGAGCGCCGATGTTGTAGAGATGGTTGGTTGTTCTCGAAGCTAAAGGCATAGCTTCAGCAGCTTTCTCCTCTGCAGTCTTTCGTTTGCGCTTTGGCGTTGGCGGAGTGTCTTTGATGTCACCGTCTTCTGTGTTCAGAGTCTTCTCGACTTTGGGCCTGCGTTTGCGTTTTGGCTTGTGGGTTTCTTCAGTCTCTGCCTCTTGCGCCTTCCCAGGGTTATCTTCAGTCTTAAGTTGTGACTTTCGCGTGCGCTTCGGTTTTGCTTTCACTTCTGTGGTTTTTCCTGTGGTCGTGTCTTTTTCCTCACCAGCACTCCTGAGTTCCTTCTTGGATTTCTTTGTTCTTGGGCTTTTCGCGGTCTTGTTATCTTCTGCTTGCTCCTGACCCTGCTTCGTCCTTTTAGGATTTGACAATTTCTCCGCGGTGTCCTTGACTCCTCGCTTTCGTTTCTTTGGTGGTGAAGATTGCTGTAGCTGGGCATCTACATCAGCAGGAGGTGGTGATAGATCTGACGAGTCTTCGCGATCATGCGCCATTGCTTTGGTCGAAGTGGTGTTGTTAAGGATTTTGTTGTTGACATAGCATCGTCATTGAGAGATCGCCGATCAAGGCTGAAACAAGCTTAGCACGAGCCGGAGCTGAAGCCCCTCACGTTTCAGGTCTGTCTCCACTTCTCCAGCCATCTCTCAAGCTGACCAAGGTTCACTTCATACATCTCAACCAAGCTATCTTTCTTCCTGCAACGGCAGTAAACAAACAACACACTCTGCAAATATGCCTTGATCGAAGTAATACCCAACACAACACTATGTCGAGTAGAAGAGGGTCAGGCAACAAGTCCAGTCGTCGCCGATCTGATGCTGGAAGAGACGAAGATGATCGTCGCACCACGGTCAAGACCTACAGATACAATGATCGAAAGGAAGACTCTCAAGATCGCTCGCTTTCCCAGGCCACAATGCAGTCTACAGGTCAACCATCACACGTGCCGGATCAGTTTCCTGGTCAGGTGCCAATGGAATATGCTATACCTTATCGACCTCACCTACCCACAACCGATAGCCACGGAGAAGCATCTTCTTACTATGGTGATCAAGGAGAGTCTGTTGCGTATCAGCCTGGAGTAAGACCTGGGACACCTTTGATCGTTGGGGCTGAACCACATCTACTCCCAGCTTCTGCTGTAGCGAATCCAGCACAAGATACTGGAAACGGAAGCGCAGCTGAATTCTATAATACTGATCATGCGCAAGTCGATGTCGATCACGCTTCATCTGGAGGGATGAAGGGCAGTCGCGTGAAAGCTTCAAACTCTCAGTATGGCCCTCCACCACACTACCCACCTGTGCCAATATCAGACAGACCAGGATTAGACTCTGCAAGACCACAATCTCAGCATGGCTCTTCATATGGGATGCCTTTGGCAATCGGCGCAGCTGGACTTGCGGCTACGGAATATTCCCATCATCAGCATGACCAGCACCAATCGCAACACGACAGCCTTAAATACTACCCGACCACTACCGGATCATATCCTGGGCCGTCCGGCTCCCAATCGCACCGACCTCGCCCTTCAAGACAATCTCCGCCTCGTAGAAAGGGCGCGCTTCGCAGATTTGCAGAATGGTGGAACGATTATGATGACGTTCGCAAGATGGAGGAATACACTGAGTACATTGGAGTCTGTCGAGATTGCTTTGACCCGAATTTGCAGCCTGTTGATTCTCCTCGTAGACATCGCTATAATAGAAGAATGCATCGAGATCACAGTCATCGAGTTGATAAAGACCAACGCTACTCAGGCTCTTCTTCTGAGTCGGAATCTACGCAACGCCGAAGAAGTGCCCGTCATAGACATAGTCCTCGATTGGAAAGAAGATCAAGTGATCGCAGAAGTGACACGTCGTATGGAATCATCGAACTGGATAGTCGGTTAGATATCCAGGATCAGGGTGTAGCAAGAAAACCATCACGTTCCACGAAGCGAGATTCTAGTACGAGAGATGAGCAGAGGCAATACCGTAGAACCGACAGACACTCCGAGAATGTGCGAGATTCTGATGGCCGCGATAATGTATCTGGCTTTTTCAGTTCTTTGTTCTCGCCATCTTCGGGCTCCACACGCCATAACCGACGCTATCGAGATGACGATATAGAGATCGATGTTGAAAACAGAAAAATGATAAAGCGCAAGCGAGCTGCTGACCACTATAAGCCTAGCACCTCGACAGCAGCCGAAGCATTAGTGGGTCTTGGTGCGGCCGCCGCTGCTTTGACTGCAACTAGTCGGAATTGTAGTAGCAACGCAGCACAACATCCTGACATGATCCGTCGAAATCAATCGTCGCGTCGCCATTCGCAGAGCGACCAGTCTTGGGAGTCTGCTTCGGAGAGTAGTAGCTCGTCTAGCCTTGACTCTGGACTAGCATTTGGTGACTATGAAGATGAGGAGGATGAGTCACGGACTAAAAGGCATTCAAGCTCAACAAATTACAATAATAGCCGGCATCATCAACAAGACAATACAGAACGCAGTTCTGAGCGGCACGCAGGAAGGCGAGAAAGACAAAATCTTCAATATGAGGAAGAACCACGTAGCAGCCAGTTTCAATATACTCAAGACAGGCACAATTCTGGCGCCGGCGCAGCTCGAGCACAAGCTCTACAAGATCTAGATCCTCGACCTATAAGTCCCAGCCCTGCTAGAAGTGGAGTCGACCAAAGGCGAGATGTGCCCTTCTATCACCCTCAGCCCGTATCTCCCCCAAAAGCCCTAGCAAAGTTTGAAGCGGAGTCTAGGAGGTTGCCTTCAGGATATGCTGAACAATATCGTCCTCCATTGCACCATATCCACAGTGCGCCAGCAGAATATGGTGTTTCTAGGCAATCCATTGGCAAAGGCGATGACTATCATACTGCCGTGAATCCTCGCCTCTTTCGTACGGATGTGCCTTACACATCAAGAGCCGAAAGTCCTTCTGAGACTGCACGGCCGAAAGATGGCTATAGCGGAGTCGATGCTACATTACCAGAAATGACATATGATGGGTTGGCAAGTAACAACAAGCGTAAGGAACGGAAACCCTCAGTTCGTTTCGCAGGTGTAGGGCCGGAGGAGGTAGAGCATACTACCGCCCAACATCACTCACGTAGAAGTAGTGAAGATGCTCATGCTCCCTTCCCTGAACTTGATGATCAGAAGACGCGCTCTTCTAGGATAGGTATGTCTTTGTCAATACCCGCACCCGTTAGCGACGCTGACTCATCAGCAGATATTCGAGAACCACAGGCCCAGCAGAACGACCCAACTAGGGAACAGCATCGTGACTATGACGAAGCTATTCTCAATGACGACTTTGACAATCCAAACTTCTTCAAGGAAGACAAAGCTCCTTCCCAAGTCGAGCCAGAACACTTCCACATCCGGACTATTTCGGCGGACGAGCATCGTCCTTCTAATGAACCAATCTTGGACGATGATCTCGATGACCCCGACTATTTCAAGAAGAAGAGGCGTCAAGAGGCAAAACACCAAAATCAGGCAGTGCGTGACATGTTTGCAGACTTTGAGGATCGCTATACTCCTGAGCATGCATCACAGTCCCAATCCGAGATTTTTCGTCCTTCAGAGCTTGATTCAGAGCTGACTGCGCTCGATCATAGAGTTGATGCTGTAATCAGTGAAGATAGTGAAAGTAGTGACATTAGTGGACGACTGAGGAGAGGCTCGATAGTGCCAAAGTTACGAGTCATACCTGCTACACCACCACCTGATGCTGTTCAACAGAAAAAGCAAGAAAGCCGAGAGTATCGTCCATCACCTTTGAATGAATCGTCCGTGCAGGAGACTTCAGCACCGCGTGATATAGATAAATTCGCAGAAGATGTCGATTCAGATAACCATGCACCGTCTAGACAAAGTCGTGGTGAAGCAGTGGCAAATCATGGAGCAAGTGTGCCCGATATTTCCGCGCACGAACTCAATAGCGACGCTAACTATCAAAGTCCCTATGCTGAGTCAATAGCTGACTATGAGTCCGCTATCGCCAATGAGAACTCGGAACGTGTTGGACAAGAGAATGCGAACAGTATTGACAGCAAGATGCAAGATGAGTTCGCTGAAGACGTGGAACGGAACACCCCGGGAGGGTTTGTTGATGATCAGGATCCCGAAACAGAAGGCAATGCATATTCTGATTCGATACCCGTTGACGAGCAGTCACATCCAGCTACTTCAATGGGTCACGAAGAAGTGGAACATGTGCAACCAGAAGCACCTGATAAGCCAGTGGAGGAGGATTGGTCCTTGTCGAAGGTGAGGAAAGCCCGTCGTCGGTCGAAGAAGTAGTCTAATATAGATAGGTTGATCATGAATCAAGTGCTGAGGCGGGACCGCCAGCCTCAATACCTCTCCCATCATCGCCCGTCGCTGAATCACATCCTCCCATCAGGAGTATATCTCCTCCGACCAGTGCTACGAGGCTTGAGGGACCACGACCAGCAGAGAACAGTTCACACAATCCTCTGTTACCATCACTCGAAGCGACGCAGTCAACGTCCGAACATTTGCACAATTCTCTAGCTTCTCCAAATGAGATGTCGATTTCGACGAAATCGCGAGACGATCCTCGTCGTCGCAGTGCCAATCTTGCCTTCCAACACTACTCTCACGCAATACCAGAACTCATTCCGCTGCCTATTTCACGTCCCGGCTCGCCTTACAACATCCCACTGCATAGCCCCATACGGTCTCCTGGCATGACTGCTCCTTCAGGCAGCTTCTCTCAAGCATACCCATCCACTCCTTCTTCAACAGCAATCCCACTTCGCTTCCTCCGACATGCTCAATCACCCAGTCTCTCGCGTAGCTCACCTGCCACAGCTATCGCCAGCTCGTCTCCCACTACGTCTCCACCAGCTAATGACACTCCGCCTCGCACTAAAGGCACCCGACCTGCGTCCGGCGAATTCAAGATCCACCACGAGTTTCGTCCTTTGTATCTCGTTGAACGCAACACCAAGACTATGCAATACGATGAGGAAGAGAACTTCGATTCACTACCGTCACTACCATCCAGCACTCCTGGCTCTACCGTTGGCTCGCGTGCTCCTTCCGTCAACGACGACAAAGACGAGGACGACGGTTTCGTATCAGCGGCACAAAGTCCATTCGGCTCATTTGTAGATGAGCATAAGCCTTTTGTACAAGGGGGATACTTTGATTTGCCCGAAGACAAACATCAACACGACGATATAGAGTTCTTGGACTCGCAGCAGGTTACTCCGAAGGCTAGTGCTCTAGGTCCCGCAGATGGAGACAGAGATGTGCCAGAACTGGATCTTGGGTTGGACGACACTATGATACATCATGCTCAGGAAGTGGTGGAAGAAGACTCCGTTCTTTCGCCTCAGGATGACCTAAAATTTGTCACGCCTTTCGAATCAAATGCCTTCAGGAAGGGTTCAAATGCCCCTGACGACGGTGATGGAGCCAGCAAAGCGCAAAGTTCTGAAGAGACTGAGGAACAAAAGACATCTTCCTTCTTCCCAACTCTTTCGGCAGCTGTGGCTACTGCAGCCTCAGCTGTATCACAGATGGCATTAAGTTCGGATCCGAAACCTTCTGCTGCTATCGCTACAGAGTCGGAAAGTGTTCAGCTAGTCGAGCATGAGGAGATTGACTCGTCTGTTGATCCTCAAGCCGTAGACTTGCCTGACGTTGACGAGTCTTGGACGCAATACAATCGTTCGATGTCGAAGAAGGACAAGAAGAGAGCGAGGAAGCAAGGAGCACAGACAGCTATTACTGATACTACGCTAGTCCAGCCTGCCGCTAAATCAAACACTACGCTCGACCCGAAATCTGGATTGGCACAAGGAGCAGAATCTATAGATGACCTTGATAAGCGGTCTGAAATTAGAGACTTGGAATCGGGCCAATCAGCGCTCGACGATGGTTGGGCTCAGCAAGCACGGCCAATGTCAAAGAAGGATAAGAAAAAGGCTAGAAAGCAGACAAATCATACCGTGGAAGCTGATCAGAATGAATTGTCGCTTCAATCCGAGCAGGCTACTGAAGGAAGCGCACAGCCGGAGCTGTATATACCTTTAGGAACAGCGGATCCGACGCAACAGCAGCCAGCTGACGATATATGGCCTGAAATTAATCGACCTTTGTCGAACAAGGAGAAGAAGAAGGCCAAGAAGCTAGCCAATCGTTCTCCAATGCCCGAAGATATCGACCTGGCCCAGACTGAACTTGCTCCCGCCGAAGCACCGCGGGTATCTGAAGCGGCTATAGTTGAGAATGACCCACCGTCTCTGGATTCAAATTGGTCCATACCTTCCAGATCCAAGAAGGACAAGAGAAAGTCAAAGAAGTCAAGTTTAATACCTCGTGACGAGACAACCATGACGGATGATGCTACCTCTACTCAACCAACATCTGACACATTAGCTCTCGCGCCAGAATTGCGCCTACCGGCAACCAACGAGGAACAAGCTAGTATTCCTGCGCGCACATCATCACCTACAGAAATGGATGCGGAATTCTGGCATGGCGGGAAGTTGTCAAAGAAAGACAAGAAGAAAGCGAAGAGACAAGCCAAGCAAGCAGATCAGATCGAATGTTTTTCAGCGACTTCTGGACAGGATGCGGGTGATAACAAGGGTGTCCCTCGCCACAGTAGCGTGACTGCGCACGATTTACAGCCTGAGAATATTGCTTTGCCTGAGGATGACAGTCGAGCAATATTGGATCAGCTGCAGCCTGCTGAAGTGCCTCTGCCGCGGTGTGAAGACGACGATTTGAAAGTGGAGCTCCAGCTAGAGAATATTGCTTTGCCTGATGATAACGGTCAAGAGATAGTGGAACTGCTAGAACCTGCTAAAGTGCCTTCACCAGGATTCAATGACGACGATTCAAAAGAGAAGCCTCTGCAGCCGGCCGAAGTTCCGCTACCAAAATCTAAGGACGATGATCTGGAAGAAAAGCTCCGGCCTGAGCGAGTGCCTTTGCCAGGCTATAGCGACGACGATTTGGAAGAACATCTTCTGCAGCCTACTGCGGTGCCTCTACTAGGATCTATAGACAACGATTTGGAAGAAAAGCTCCGGCCGGAGGCTGTACCACTACCTTATACTAGCAGTGAGGATCTCATTGAAGAGTCGTCACCCGAAGAAGTCCCTCTACCGTATAGCGATGATGAGGACCTACTAAACAGTAACCTACCAGAGGATGTTTTACTTGCTCATCCAGACCGATATAACACATTAGACACTATGAAGTCACCAAAAACCACGGAGGATCCTACTGACCCCAAGGTTGTCGCCTTACCTGAACCAGACGACGAAGAAGCTAAGTCATTAGCGAATGTGGAGGATATGACAGGTCAGACTGGTAGCACCCTTGCTGGGATACAGAATGGAACAAAAGCTATCGCCGAAGCGAGCCTAGGACAGACCGACACGACCGTGGACAAGGATTCACACTTACAATCGTCGTCATCGCAGCCTTCGCACGTTGAGACTACTGTTCCATCGGCGGCCGACCAATTTGCTCCAGAAATCAACCTCGATCCCGCTTGCCTGCCTCTTTCCGAAGCAGATGAGGAGGAGGTTAAAGATCTTGAGAATCTCTCTCCTGTTCTCCGGCCTCTTCCCAAAGCAGATGAGAAGGAGGTTAGAGATCTTGAGGATGTCTCTCCTGTCTTACTACCTCTTCCAAAAGCAGATGGGAAGGAGGTTAGAGATCTTGAGGATGTCCCCCCTGTCTTACTACCTCTTCCCAAAGCAGATGAGGAGGAGGTCAAAGACCTTGACGATATATCCACGTATATGGACAACGACGCTGTTGATATTTTGCATGCTACAAACACAAAACCTTCTACAACGCTTCTGACAGAAGCAAAAGGTGATGAATGGGCATTCCCAATCAAGGCGAAGAAAGGCAAGAAAGGCAAAATAAATCGTGCTGTTTCGGAACCAGCGATCGCGGACGAAACAGGAAATGATCTCGCTACGAAAGCTTTGCCTAGCTCGGACACCCAGGAGATTACCGCCGACGATGTTACGGCCCGCCGCATGGAGTTTCTCGAGCGAGAGATACCTCCGCCGTCCGAAATCATTGCCCATCAGTCTATTGAACCTGAAGATACATGGTCCGGGTCTTTCATTACTAAGAAGAAGAAAGACAAGAAAGGCAAGAAGGGCAGAAAGTCGTATGTCGAAGAGGAACAAAGCCACGAGAAACAGCTTCCCAGAGCCGACGTGCCAGCCTTGACCGAAATCGATGGACTAGATACAACAGAAGGGCTTCACGCGGACTCAGATTTGGGAGATCCGGAATCTTTTTCTGCCAGCAGAGCCAAGGATATCAATGATACATACCTCACCACGGATGTTCAGCCCGAAGCAGCACCCGAGTCGACGTCTTACGACACGATGGAAATGATCGACGCCGCTCGTTCTAATGCCGCTGCTGAATCCGAACCTGTCCAAGATGTCGTTCTTCCAGAAGAGTCAGAAGCTATAGAAGCACCACCGGATGACGGATGGGCCTATCCTATCAAGACTAAGAAAGATAACAAGTCCAAGAAAGGTAAAACAGCTGCTACGATGCCGGAACAGTCCGAAACACCGCCAAGCCCTGCAGAGATGACCACAGCTCCCGAAACTCCGATCGAGATTGAGGAGGACTGGGCGACATCGACCAAGAAAAGTAAGAATGGCAAGAAAGCTAAGTTGTCTCAACCTTTATATGACGAACCTAAGGCTTCGCCAGCTACTGTCGAAACACGCAATGTGCCGCAGTCGCCTGCACCACAAGTGGCACTGACATCTAACCACAATCTTGAAGATGAGTGGGCAACTACCAGCAAGAAAGGCAAGAAGGGCAAGAAGAATAGAACATCATCAGCTGCATTTGACATTGCCGAGCCACAAGGGTCGTCTTCGCGGCAAGTAGAAGACCAACCTGAGAACTTGCCCATCGAGTCTCTTCCCAGCTCAACGCCGGTGAATGAGGCTGAGGACGCATGGCCGACTAGGACGAAAAAGGGCAAAAAAGGCAAAAAAGCGAAGTCACGTGGCACGCCCTTCAGCTGGGACCCGGAGCCTGAAGTCAAGAATGAGGATAGAGAGGCAGAATCGCTTCTAACACCCGCAATCAAATCCGATGGAATGGCATCCAATCGGCAGCCCAACGAGACACTGAGTCTGGACAGCACTCGGAATGAAGATGAAGATGTAGCTGTCTCTCAAGTAACCGGAGCTGGAACTCCTTCGTTGGCTGACCATTGGCTTGAGATTGACCCTGCTCTAGTACCTTTACCTGAATCTGAACCTGCGCCCGAAATTATGGACACTGACAACCGAGTACTGCCGGAAGATCCTCAAGAAACTGAGCATCATGTACCTCCATTACCAACTTCTCCTGCTGAGGGTTCAGCGCGTCTAAGTACTAAATCAAGAGAGGAAGCGCCGGGCACCGAGGCCGCACTCGTTGAGCTTTCTGAGCCTACTTCTGCTGAGACACACGAACCAGATGTTGCCATGCTTGATCCTGAGCCAAGCCTCGTCCCAGCACATGACTCTAACAGTAATGAACATGCTCGGCAGCATCAGGATAATCCATTGAGATCCGTTGATATCAACGAACATGAGACGGATAAGCATAAAGAGCAAACCACCTCTCAGGATGGCATTGTGCGCAAGCTCGTGGACTTCTTGACGCCGGCAGTGCTTCTCGCATCCCACGACGATACAACGTCAAGGGATCAGACGGAAGCGTTAGACCTGGAACCAGCCTCTATTGCTGTTCCGAAAGCGTCTGACACTCATGAGCAACAAAATGACTTGGCACATACGAAACCAATTGTGGATTTGGATGATTATGCTGGATCTCGGAACGCTCCTCCGCCTTCGGAAACACAGATTGGTGATAAATCTGAGGGTGGTGATGACGCGGAAGCTCAGCCAAATAGTCCGATTAAGCGTGATCCTGATATCGAGCACGATCGACCGAAACTATCCATGGGATCTCGCCCCTGGAACGAGAGCTACGTAGATCGATGGGCGAACGTGGCAGATGTCATTGCTGCTCAGGGTGACGAGGACCGAATGCCACTAGAGGATGACATGCAACACGATGATGCGAAGTCAGCAGAGGGCAACGCCCTCCATAGACAATCCAAAGAGGTTGTTGAGGCCTCTCAGGAAGAAAACGCCGATGTTAGCAAAAATGTTGTGGTTTCCGAGCCGCCCACAGACGTGACAGACGTGACTGAGCGCGACAAAACCATTGTTAACGATGATGACTATTCCACCATGCCGATCTCGAAAAAGAAGAAAAAGAAAAGTAAATCAGTAGAACGTGAGGTATATTGGTGGTCTGTGTCCGAGCCTGCTGAGAAAGAGACTGAAGGCCATGCTCCTGTCGTTCCTGCGGAAGCCACATCACTAAATTCGACAAAGCAACTGGGAGTGACGGAAAACGATGACGTGGCCAATGGTGTTTATCAAACACCTTTTGACAATGTTGTAGCAACCGTGACCAACAATTTCACTTCTCTTGATCAGACCGAAGTACCGGTCTCAACAGCTGGAGCCGACGACTGGGCACTTCCGTCTTCGTCGAAGAAGAAGAAAAAGGGCAAGAAGGGCAGATACCAAGCTTTAGACGTGTTCGCCGAGGCTTTTGAGCAGGCAGTACATCCTGCAGAAGAAGCTATTACGGAATCTGCCGATCAAAGTGGCTCTATAGCATCGACAGCACCGAAAGGCTCCTTGACAGATGAGATGAATAAGCTTCATGCTGGAGAGGAGCCTGTACCGGGTATACATGATGACAACGCCACAGTCGAAAACACAATAAGGCCAGAGCGACCTGTGGTTATGGAGGTAGAGGAAGCCACTCAGCTTGCTAAAGAAGACATGCCGGAATATGTACCTGGAATAGCCGCATCTCCTCCTCCTATCGTCTCTCTTGATAAGAACACCTCTGTCCAGCCTGAAGATGGGAAGGTCGAGGATGTATGGCCTGGTTTCATCGTGAAGAATAAGAGGTCGAAGAAGAAGACAGGAAAAGCTGCGTCGACTAGAGATGATATGCCTTCGAGTGCGCCCACATTCGATACCTTGGTGGCCACGACATTAGTAAGCGAAGGATTTAATCCGTCGCTGATCGCAGAACAGGACGACAATTTCCATGCTCTCCCACAAACATCCCACGATGCGCTCGAGGGTGACGGAGAAGAGGCTTTGCGAAGAGCTAGCAGTGTAAGCAGAAGACGCCGAAGTCGGGAGAACTCACAGGATCGGAGTGCAAGGCTAGAAGAAAGATCTGTTGTCAGTAGAAAGTCTGACGACAAACCTGCAGACCTTCCTGAAGCGTCCTTCGAGGACATTATCTCAAGCCAACTCGCTGCTGCAGGCTTTGACCGAAAACAGCTTGATGCTTCGGGGGCATTGGAGAGCCACAAAGGAGTGGAAGAGATCAACGTCAGATCATCATCTCCTACAAGTCCTTCGCAGTTGTGGCAAACGTCTTCACGCCCCGCTTCTCACAAATATCTCCAAGATGATCCCGAAGAGTTTATTTTCAGCACCAAACCAAACAAGAAGAAGAAGTCGAGAAAGGACGAAGTGGCTGCATGGGAACCGTCCCAGGACTTTACAATGGAGTCTTGGTCAGCTAATCTACAAGATCAGGAGTCAGTCCCAGGTGAGATTCCCGAAGACAGTGCTGCGACGGAGAAGTCGGCACCTCAAGAAAAGCAGGTACAGCAAGACTCGATTGATGAAAAAGCTTCCCAGAATCCAATTCCCGACGTGAGCGAGAAGCGGTGGAGTTCCGACAACACGAGCGCTGAACGACGGCCTACTGAGCCTGTAGAAGCTCTTAGAAGCCCACACCTGGATACTGTCTTTGAAGAAGATCCAGATCAGAGTTTCAACGATAGAAGTGGCATATTACATGCGGCCTCTGAGACAGCACGACGTATATTCTCGTCATCAGATACACCACGAGACAGCCTCGTAGCATACATGCGTGCTTCGACCACAGATGTGTCACAACCTATACTGATCACCAAGCAGAGAATGACTTCTTCACCTTCGACTTCGGAAATGGCCAACACTCGAAGGCAATCTTCGCGTTCAGTAATTAGTCCTTTACCTTCACCTGGCTATACACAAGCACGCTACAGCCCGACGGCCAGTATCATGTACAATCGATCACGTTCAGTCACGCCTAGCTTGAGGAGGACAGACAGGAAGCTGAGCGGCGATCTCCGTGTGCTGAGTCAGCAAGGAGAAGGGTCCAACGTTGGTACGACGACAAGCACGACAAGCCAAAACAAACGTGAAACATCAGATTATGATCCTCTCAGAGGAAGTGGCAACTCACGTATGTCGGATGTGAGCCAACAGCACGTAAGTATATGCGTTATGTTTCGTGTCGTTAAACACTGCTTACAATTGACAGGAGGAATGGCGCGACACGCGAACATCACCAAGAGCACCACCTAGTCTCTATCGTAAGCAGAGCAAGCATATTTTGGATCTGGAAAGTAAGCTTGCGTATTTGACTGCCGAAAATGAGACTCTTTCTAGAGACAACGACAATCTCGGAGAAATGTCAAATATTCAGTCACGTGACGAGGTTCTTCGAGTGAAAGACGTAGAAATCTCTCAAATCAAGGCCAAGCTATCCGTGCTACAGCAAGAAGCTGCCCGGCTACGTGACCATAACGACCAACTTCAAGTTGCGAATCGCAATCTTTCGGAAGACACTAATGGACGATATGGCACACTCCAAGCAGAAAATGCAGAACTTAATGAGCAATATCAGCGAACAGTATCTGAGCTTACTTCTTTGCGTCAAACACATAATCGTCTGAACTCAACACTAGAAGACACCATTGCCAATCAAATCACTTCCGCTTTAGTTGACAAAGATCTCGAGATTCACTCTCTTCGTGCTGAGCTTGATCGCACAACCTCCCAAGTCAGTGCACTTCAACGTCAAATCCTTGCATCACAGCACAACGAAGACTATCTCGAGCATCGTGATGAGGACTACTTTGACGGTGCCTGCCAGGAACTCTGCAAACATATTCAGCAATGGATCGTCCGTTTCTCAAAGTTTTCCGACAACAAGCCGTGCAGACTTACTGATGACGTGCACGACGAACGTATCGAAGGAAGACTCGATAACGCTATGCTTGATGGCACCGACGTTGACGTCTATCTGGCAGATCGTGTCAAACGTCGAGATGTGTTTATGAGTGTAGTCATGACAATGATCTGGGAGTACATCTTCACCCGCTATCTCTTCGGGCTAGAGCGTGAGCAGCGACAGAAGCTGAAAGCGCTTGAAAGAACACTAAGTGAAGTTGGTCCAGCCAGAGCAGTTGCAAATTGGCGTGCTACGACATTGACGCTACTGAGTCGTCTAAGAAGCTTCTCTCAGCAGAGAGAACAGGATACCGAGGCTGTTGTCCAAGAAGTCCTCAACACACTCTCTACTCTTCTGCCTCCGCCGGATCACTTGATGGAACAGCTGACTAACTCACTCGGTCGCATCATTCGTCTGGCAGTCGGCCTGAGCATTGAGATGCGTATACAAAAACCTGAATACATCATGCTCCCACCTCTACATCCAGAATACGACGAGAATGGCAACGTTGTCCGAAAGGTACATTTCAATGCCAGTCTGATGAACGAGCGCAGTGGCGCAAAGCACGAAGATTCGACTGAAGCTATCTCGAATGAAGAGTATGATGAGAGAGACTCTACTGTGCGGCTGGTCCTCTTTCCTTTGGTGGTTAAGAAAGGAGATGAACTTGGCGAAGGTGAGGAGGAGATTGTGGTGTGCCCGGCTCAGGTGTTGGTGAGCAAGGCAGTGCTCGACAGGCCGAGAAAGGTGGTGAGGTTGGCAAGTCAAGGATTCATAATGGAGGGAAGGTCGAATATCAGTGGTGGAGGAAGTGTAGATAATGAGGCTATGGATATGAGTGAGATGGCGTTGGATCGATGAGTGAGGAAACTGGTTTTTGGGGGAGTTTTGGAGGACGAACTTTATGATATCCCGTATTTCTTGTTCTTTACTTATTGATGAGTCGTTGATAGATTGGTTGCGCCTTTCAACTTGTATATAGTGTAGGCAATACATGACATACTGATACTGCTGGAGCTTCGTTTGCTAACTACTCTCGCTATATCATTCGTCCGAGTTCCCGACAATCTATCACGTGACCATGCACGCCAGCTGTAGAAAAGCAAACGCACATTGCTCAAGCAGCAAACCAAACTCATCAAACTCATCTTACATTCGTAGACAAACACTGCCTCACTGCTCCTGCTCTTCTTCTTTCTCATCCGCAAATATCATCCCACCTGATCTTCAATATGTCTCACCTGAACCTGAACGAAACCATTCTGTACTCCATACTTTCCCAAAGCCTTTTTCTCACTCCTTCTTCTCCCTATTTCGTCTCAACACGATAATGGCGCCTTGATTAGTTTCTTGTCGTCATTCATGAGGCTTTCACTATGTATTCCATAACTGGAAATACCGCATGAGAAGCCCTATACTGGTCTTCTGAAGCTTTACTGAAAGCGACAACAATACGAACGATCAAAAAGCCATTCCTTTGCTGGACTTGCCAACACTCCCATGTGCTATCGGACCGGCTGATGTTACGATGTTACGATGTTACGATGTTATCTGTCATTCATCAGGCACATAGATGTCGTGTATGCTAATTATGAACATCATGATGAGTGTCATTGTGCTACTACCAATACTGGTGCTTTTTGAGACAAGGGTGAATGCGATACTTAAGGTGAGCATTCAGATTGAGAAACAAAAACACAAGCTAACCTGTCTTTGCTGCAGCACTGTGTCGCTAGCGACTTCTTTCACCTACACCGTCATTCACCTCTATTTGCAAGATGGACACTGCGTCCAAACAACGCTAGCGCTCGATCGTCATTCACCACCATTGCCACCTATTGACACTATTACACAGTCGAAAATAGCTCTCACTCCAGCAGAATAGCGAATCATGCCACTGAACGACGCCGGCGCTTAGGACTGCATTCACCACTCTCGCCACCTATTGAGCCTCGACAAGATGAATGCAGTACGATCACCAGAGTTCATTAGCTTCGGCGCTCACAACTCCTCTCACCATTTTCGATGGCATTCACTACTGCCTACTGTTGTGGGCACTCAGCGAACTCAGTGACAACCTCTTTTATATATACTTCACCCATCTCCGTGGTCTGGTCTTCTTCCTTCTGCTTCTGTATAACTTTCTGGGTTATTTTGCAACGAGTCGACTCTTCACGCATCACTCTTCGCAACGTCCCAAGCTAGGAAAAACAGCAGCAGAACAGAACAACAAGATGTCTGGATACCAGCAAGGGTAAGTTTTCACATCTAACGCACTCCCTCACACTGCATCATCGTCTTGATTTCCTCTTCCTTTCCCGATATCATCTCCATGGGATATGGTCGGCATCGGCACTCTGTCATTCGCCTGCGAAATCCTTTGGACTTCTCAGCACTGACTTTCTCAATCTTTTCGATGCACAGTACTGCTCACAAGGGTCATTGTACTAACTTTCTTTGCAGACAGCCTTTCCAGCTCCCAATCATTGGTGGCAGAGGAGACCACACTGCTCCAGCTGGAATAACCCTGGCTCTGCACGGCGGACCACCCACCCAGCAGGCTCAAGCTACTCCTCGGCCCGCGCAGCAAGCCCAAGCTCCAGCCCTAGCTGGCACTCCCGGTCCTGCTCCATCACACCCGCTTGGAACATTCAGCCTCAGTGAGCTACATCGAAGGTACGGCCGTACGGACTTTGGCAACTTCCAATTTGTCAACCTGACAGGTGATCCCAATCGACGACTGTGGTTCATCACCATACTTCATGGCCAGGAGGCTCCATGGCTCGAAGATCAAACCGTCTTCACAAGTAGCAACCTCGACATGCTGGGTCTCACCAATTACCAAGAGGAACCCAGCAGGGTCTGGCAAGGAGACTGGGAGTTGCCACTCGAAGAATCAGGGCATGTGGTTCTTCAAGCTGGCCTGCCTTCGCAACAGGTTCTGATTTATGCACCCGCCGCTGATGGAAGGTACGTGAGTGCTGGGGCCTGGGTCATTCAAAGAGCCGCGGTGTTCCGACCCAGACATGGGGTAATCAGAAGGATGCTGGAGAGCAGGGGTCTGCCCGAAGACGAGATAGAGGCACGATGGGGTGATGTCTGGGTGGCGCTTCGTTTTTCTTACGCTCATAGGTATACAGGTCGGTAGCTTGGTCAGATGTTCACTATTGAGGACGTGAAGAGGAAGGCGTGTGTCGATCTGAACCCCGGCCTCCTCTGCGGCGAAACCTTCGTCAACAACATCGGCCTCACCCGTCACATCGGGCTGCAGCACACTAGAGCTGGTAAGAAGGCTGCTGAACATACGTTGAGGCTATGCTGATGTTATCTAGCTGTATGCCACAGTGTCGGCGCCGCGACTGCGCAGGTCGGCTAAGAGGAGAAGTCAAAGGTCATGCTGTTGGTTCCACATATGCTGATCTTATGCTGGGGTTTCCTAATAGTCAATAGGGCCGTCAAGAAATTGGTCCTCAACTTGGACTGGCAGCGCTACCAGTTCATGAAGGAGCCACCAAACCGCCACTACAGCCTCCTCGGCGGACGCTTCGCAGGTCTACCTTCTCGTCGGCACCAACGCCATGTGGACATACTAGCTACAATCCTCCAACATACCTCTCGTCCTGCTCCAGATCCTCGAGCTGCTGCTGAAGCGTCATCCTCAATCATCAGATCGCCTCCTTGTCTTCAGCCAAGACATCATCTGGATCACCCTAAACATCGTTGCAATGGGCGTCAGTGAGTAGTCTGTCCTCTCCTCTGTATCATCGACACTAATTCGGGTGATAGCCCACTCATGTCTTTGCTGCAACAAGCATGTTGCGGTGTTTAATACAACTTCTGGATACTGTGGCACATGCCTTGAATGGGGTGAATGGGCTATGAGGATGTTCGGCATCAGGGTAGGTCTTACCGAGAAGTCCTACAAACCGTGAATACTGACACTGACATTCTCAGTCTCAGACACGGGGAGTCGAGGGAGATCAGGGAGGACAGGGTCGATTTTGTGAGACGTGAAATAGACTGGGCACAACGAGAGCTGGCGAGGCTGCCGAAAGTCGAAGAAGAGGCCGCTTCCAGTTTGATGAGGCAACAATGTAGTTGCAGCGTATGTGTTCTGTCGCCCACGTCGGTATACCCTTTATGCTCTCCCATGCTGGCCGCAGTCCCTTGTACATGATTGCAAGCAAGCTCAGCAAGCATAGTCCATTCAGAACTTCAATAGAGACTGTCGGTGCAAGGACTCGTGCATCTGACCAGTCTTTCAGCATCACTCCGCACGACAACACTACTTCGGCTCCAATCAAGGTTCTCGGTCAGTTTAGATCAAATGTCTCAAACAGAGGAGACTTCGCGCTTCAGACTTCGTGCACACTTCATTCGACATAATATTACCTTCATATACAGTCAATTCAGAATCTCTTTCACCAATGACAAAAGATCGTCCGTGGTCTATTGGTTGTGGCGGCCTTCTACTTTGAATAGGGTCTTCCACTGCAATTAGCCCTTAACAGCTTCGGCCGGCTATCCTTAGAATTCAACACTGTCCAAAAACCCGCGAGGGTTTCTCATGGTGGCCGCTGAGGCGGTTCGAGTTTTGCCACTTTTTGCTACTGGTTTTGACATTCGGAGATGCAAAGGTGAACGAATCCAGGCTTAAGAAGATGAGGGATGAATTCAAAGAGAAGCTCGTTGCTGAAAACAAATGGCACTCTACGAACTTTAACGCAATGGTCGAAGAGTCGAGAGCATGTCTTTCGAAAAGTGAGGACTACCGTGCTATTGTGGCAGGCTCCCTCAAATGCCTAGATGCTGCCGCTGCTGCGTGTCAGGCTAATAGCTACGAAGCTATAGTCTTCAACGGCAGACTTAGCAGCAATTAGGGCGAGGACATTCGCGACACATTTGACACGACCTCGGATATTCGAGTATTAATCCTATCTTCAAGGTTGATAGTACAGGTCTCAATCTTCCTACTTCTCGAATGAGTTTCTGGACTACCTTCACGAGATGCCTGTAAGGCCATATGATGCTACCTGGCGTGGCATGACGCATACCTTGGGCCAGATCTTAGACAAAGCCTGGGCGAGCGAAGCGAAGATTTTGGCCATACCTATTGGAGTCATCCGATACTTTGTCCGCTTGTGGAAGGACATCGAAGACGAATATCTGCGCCAAGGTCGAGCTAGTCAAATGACAGTCCATCGTCGAGCGAGAAACGCAGGAGAGGTGGTTTGGCTTAAAATCTGCCAGCATCTGGGGAAGTCATGGTTGACCGGTGACTGGTTATCCTCCTCACGCCGAGTTCAACAGCGCGAAGTCCGCACCATGCACCTCGAGCTCCAGACCACGAATGGAGTACAAGAGATAGAGCGAAACCGTCAGTCTCACCACAAAAGCTCAAGCCTGACACGACTCCTGAGCTTGTGCCCTCCATCTTACAACCACGAAACCGCTCAGTTTGCCCCACAAAGGGCGAAGGCTAATAGATCACAACTGCCCCTTCTACCTAATTACCCGAACTACACAACACCCACTTTTCAGCAAACACCATCCACATACCAGCAATCACCTACAATGCAGGTTACTTCGAATCTACCTGGAATGTACAGCCCCAGGCCTCCTACGAACGTGATTGATGTTGAGTCACCTCAAGCACGGCTTCATTTTCGAATCAGCACAACAGACGAGTTCGACTTAGTGGATCTGTCAGCACCAACAGGCCAGTCGACCTCCCATGTGTGCCCCTGCTGGCCAGGAGTTCCGTCGAGAAGAAGATACTCACGCCAGAAGGCGAAGATGTGGCAAGGCTTCTCCTCGATAACGACTTAGCAAAAATCACTCCCAGAACCTTCTACTATGACCTTCCTAGAGATGATAAAGAAAAGGCTACTCTGATTCATGCTGTTCTCGGTACACTGTCAATACCTCTCAACGGTAAGGAGTTATCAGCAGTGCAGTCTACTTTCGAAATGAAGCTTGCTCATGTTGTCACCGGTGGTGGAGACGTCTCACTTCTGTGCCGCTGCTTTGTGCCATATATCGTCGGCAATGCAGCTAAGAGAAGTCATAACCTAAATGCTTGAAGTCTCAAGTCTTGGTAGTCGCTCATTCTAACACCAATGCGGATGACAAAGTTACCACATCTGCACGAGTGGATCCCATCAATCATGTTACACAACCAGCCGATGGATTCCTCCATATGGTTGACACCTCAGTGCACACCGACGTTAGCGTCCGTCACCTTGATATATCGGATCAGACGAACTTTGCTGCTGTCCACCTCAACGCGTACGCAGCAGTCAACCGTAACAAAGCTGTATTCTATGCTAGTCCAAGCAGTGACGATTGCTATTGGCACTATACCTAGACCGCTTGGCTGGAGACGGGCACATCACTGCCTGGCTGCAATGCCCCCATTCATTCCAGGTCTCAACCCAAATGCAGCATCAGTTACGACTCTTGCTACTATACCTTGGGCGACACTGTTTCTCAATGTCGTTGTCATTTCCTGCCAAACAAACGGTCTTGAGTCCTTCCTCGGTCTGCCAATGGTCCGCATCGCAAAATTAAGAACCTTCTGTTGACGACGAAAATGCGAGACGATTTCGGTTACCGAGTCTTAAGAGCGTGGACTTCAAGGAAGTACGACGCAGCTAGCTTTCTTACTGAGACTGCCGACTTCGCTCGTCTGAATGAGGCACGGCTCAGCCGCTCCAAGACTCTTAGTCCCAGATTGTCTTCGTAAACCAAGAAAAACACTCTTACCGGAAAGAGGCGGAAGCAACCACCAAAAGACAGTCAGGTCGTCTATCTCACGCGATTCGCACTCCTCATGTAGCTTGCATGGCGGAGCTGCTCTCGGGGATCATGTCCCTCGGCTTCACGTTGCCGAAGCAGAAGAGCTTGGGATCGCTCTACAAGATACGAGGAGTGGAGAAAGTGGATCCTTAAAGACTCGGACGAATCTGACAAGGCAGAATAGAACATACAACCACACCATCTGCCTGTACCATCTCCACGACCACAAGCAAGTCCTGAAGTCGACGACGAGTGGGCATAACAAAGAGCTATAAGAGAGCAACAAGAAGCCGAAGAGTACGCAGAACAACGAGTCTCAGCCCAAAGGCAAAACGCTGAGCTAGAGCGCCAAGTACAACTACACGAAGACGACCCCAACTGGAAGCTCAGACAGACTTCGACGTCCTTGATGGGTGTGGTAGGACCCTTAGAGGATGTAGCCTCTGCCTTTACAGGCGTGAGCTTCTGCTTCTTCCCGCTTGGAGTGCCAGGAGGGGTTTGGAGCTTTGGAGGAGAGGCCATGGCTCGGGTTGTGGCACCGAAGCCTGGAGTAGCGTCATTTGTGTTCTTGAAATCCCAGCAGACGAAATAGATCTATCACGTCAAACCGTACCTCTAAAAGCAACTGGGTTACTCTCGCACATACTCTCAAGAAGACTTACGGAAAATACCTCACACCTTGCCTTCGAAGTTCTTCGCATAACCATCCTCGAATACACGCCCTCAAACCAGGCAGCCAGCTGTAGCCACAGCGCCGACCATGAGACCAGTCACACGCTTCCGGGCAAGGTTACCCGCCACGGGTTTCCCGAGAGCCTACGACATGCTCGAGCATGCCATCCCACAGGACAATCTATGAAAGGACTCTGCCAAAACGATCAAACTCATGAACGACGTCGAGAAATCACCGATTGCTTCTGAGTAGGTCGTTGAGTGGAAACTCAACATTAAAACATATATATATATATAACAAAAGAAAGTAAATGTGCAGTCGGCGATACGTACGCTTCGAGAGCTTGCTTGTGGTTCTCTCGACCACAATCTTCACTGGCGGATATGTCAATTGTCATGCTGTGCCTGGACCAACTCAAGGTGGTCCCCGCGGGTGTCAAAAAACCTATTGTGGTTTGTGCAATTGGTGGGACTGATCCAGATGAGCTAAGGCAGTATGTGCTGGAAGACGCCCCAGACATTGTGTGTGCAACAAGGTAGGGCCAATCACTCTTGCCAATCCGACGATGCCAGCAGCGCGTCGCGGTACAGTTCCACGTAAGTCTCACTTGAACATATGTTCAACATGTCACTGACTTGAAATAGACGCAGATACATTCCCAAACCCTCCATCGGTCATTTCAAAAGCATTTCCGTTGATGTAAGTTGAAGATGTCTTTCGCATACGTTCAGCATAGGCTCATCTCAATGTTTAGCTGCATGGTTGAGGACCATCTGAACCCCGGCCTCCTCCTTCCCACTACGTTTAAGAATGCCAACACTCAAATCTTAATCAGTCTTCCTGATGCGCAACTTCGTATCAGTCAGGGTGTCTTAGACTTTGCTTCTGGAAGACCAGTCAACTTGACAAAGACAAACACCAACTACTTTGCGGCTGTTTGGGCGCATCATTGCGTTGCTGCTGTTGTCCATCCTGGTGGTTGTGAAGGTTCTGGGAACAGATTTCTGACGACTCGCAGGCGAAAGACATGTTAGTTTAGTGCTTGGGCACATGGCAGCTGGTCATTCCGAATGAGACGGAATTTGATGGCTATAACTTCAATAGCCAACTCTTTACAAGCCAAATTTACCTTTTGCATAGCGGCTTTCGGAAAGCGCAGTCGGCTTCGCAGGCTCCAGTAAGCAGCCACACCCAACCAAGCTCTTAACCTCAAGTGAGTCAGCATCACGCGAAAGGATGCTTTAGCATTACGGCAATCACAACGCCTACACCGACACAGGTCTGCTCGCCTGGCAAAGAGAGACTCTCACCAAGTTATCTGCTGGCAGAGACCGGGACAACCGCATCGACCATGGCTGCTAGCAAAGCATTCGACTCATCCGTGCTGGAAAACTCTTACAAGTTCTGCTAGATTTGAGCATGGAGACGTTCTGGGAGCTCGCAGTTCTGGTACTTACAGAAGTGATTAGAGTGCTGGTCAAGGCAGCAGCCGTGGTGGAAGCGCACAAGGAACACTCGGAGGTCATGAAAATAGTGGAAGAGTAACAGTACGAGGTCGTGGTGGCCTCGAACTGATCTTATATATAAAGCACGTGGCGGTCTTGCACTCGTTGTGATAAGCAAGACCCAGAAGTTTGTTTGTTGGTGTGTTAGTGTGAAGGTATGCTTATAATGAACCTACCTCTTCGTCGTCAGATCTTTCGTCGCTTTCAGCAGATGACTCACCAGTATAGCAGGCTACTGGTCTTTCACAGCAAACCAATGTGTCAGGGTCTGTTTTCCAGCAAACACTCGACCGCAACAACATCAGGCACAAGCTGCAACTGCGTCAGGCTATAGCCGCGTTCTTCGACACAGTATGTCTTTGACGTTACATGGAGCGCGATGCGACCTAGTTAAAGAGTGAAACATATCGTCAAATCAAGCTGCAGGGCCATCGACTTGGTCAATATACAAAATCAGTAGGAAGACATACTCCAGCTGTTGTACAGTTACAACGTTGGACAGACATCGACTAGATACACAGCTGTCTTTATTGTGGTAGACGAGTATTATGTGCAAATCAAGACTTTCCAGAGGTCCTTCATCACCGCGCTTGTGCTCCGTGCCATGTGGTCGCCGCTGACGCCTCCGAAAGTGCACGTCCGACAGCTCAACGGCCGGCTTGTGACCAGAGTAGAGAGCTTCGACAACAAGTCAAACAGAACGAGGGCGGTACAAGTAAGATCTGTGGCGTTGCAATTATGGCTAGTCTTCGTACAGGCTACAGATTGGAGTCTTTGATGAGCTGGCACCAGCAAAGTATGAGCATCAGAAGCTGCTTTGTGATCAGGCAGACCTTCAGTAACAATTTGCACGAGGTCTTCCTACTTTAAACGCAGATCAGCGCAGAGACTTTGATACTGTAATGAAGGCAGTCCGAGATTACAATGGCACCACATTTATTCTTCATGGTCCTGGCGGCACTGGCAAGACCCACCTCCAACTTATGCTGTTCGCACAAATTCGCAGTGAAGGACATATCGCTTTAGCTTCTGCATCAACCGAAAGCTATGTCAGCAGTAGCCTGGTACTTCTCAAATTTCGTCCTAAGGACTCTGCTGGTAGACAGCGAGATGATGTTCTTGTCTCTCAGTCAGAAGCAGAGGGGCCACTTGACTGAGAGATTCAACGACCCGACATCAGCAATAAGGCGACCCGTGTTGCTATACGATATGTCGTGCTACGGACTGAATGAAACATGAGCTCAATGATAGTTCATCACGTCTAGTCTTATGAACACTGTGCTTTGCAGTCGTTCAGCTTGAAGTTAACACGCAACAATGTCGAATTCTACTTGGAGTAAAATGTACACCAGCGACGGTATATTGAATGGGAAATGGCGGTAGAAGGCATGGCTGACAGCTGTAATAGAGGCACGGGAACGCTTGAAGTACCAACCAGAAGCAAGGCATGGGCGGAAAAGGCCGCACACGATGCCACCGGTAACACGGTAATGCCGGAGATAATCGCAGAGGAAGCTACAAGAGAACACCAACGACACCTAGTATGTGTGTGTTCCACTCGGGTTCGAGGAGAATTTCGCCGACTCAGGGGCGATGATGATGTCGCCAGTCCTTCAACTCCTCACAGACCTATCACCAATCACGGACTTGGTTCATCGGCTGAGAAGCCTGACACTGAAAATGACTTGGCTGGCTTCGAGAATGACTATGATTAGGTCGTTTCAAGATAATGATGGCTGGGAACACCTCATGGTCATGGTGATGACTGTATGTGTGGCTGGAAGAGACAGACGATGAGACTGACGATGAGACCGACGATGAACCAGGCGATGACACTGACGATGACACTGGCGATGAGACTGGCGATGAGACTGGCGATGAGACTGGCAATGACACTGGCGATGAGACTGGCGATGAGACTGACGATGGAAAAAGGCACGGCTGAGTCTGAGACATAAATGATGCGATGGAGGAGGAGTGTCGGTTCATACGGAGATGTACGCAACAGGATAGGTTCGAAACGGTGAGGATACTGGTGTAGAAAAAGGAATGGGAGAAAGGGAAGAATTGAGAATAACTACGGTAATAAGGTAGATTGCTGGACACTAGGCTATGGAATGTGTCCTATTGCGCACGAAGCTATACCTTTTGACGTGGAGGCCCTTTGTCGCTATGTACTGTATTCGTGTATGTCATGAAAGATCTCATTCTGCAGCCATTGGTGCCGATCTTGTTGCACATTCTATTGTGTCATTACCACATCCACACCACTCTTCGATTGAACATTGGAAACAGAGTCGGGGCTATTGAGATATTAGCGAGTGTTCCCTTGCCGAGGGCGACATGACCGTAAAAAGTTGGTCGAAATAGAGGAACAGTAGATACGACTTATAAGCAGGTATGTCATGGTCTTCGCTGTGTCATGTTGTAGGCCGCAATCTTTGCTGATATGCAAGTCGATCGATTGAAATGTGTATGCCTCTAAATAGCAACTGTTGTGTCGTGTAGTAGCATGTAAAAGGAAGCGGGAAGGGAATGGGGATATATAGACTCATCTGTGCTGCTGAGTACTTTTGCTGTGACGACTGAAGGCAACTCAGAATATAGTCATCGCCACATCAGAAGGAGAAGGAAGACTCACCCATTGATCTCCTTATCAAGAGCTAAGTACTCTTTCGCTACGTCCTTTGTTCCTTGAGCGAGCAAGTAGGTCATGTATGTGTGGGCAAGCTCTTTGATCACTGCGGCCGGCAACTTGCTCTTGTGACGAATGTCCTCGAGAACTCCCTTAACGCGAGCATGATGTCGTTCTGCTTCAGTAGGTTGACTGATCTCGAAGTCCAAGAAGCTGGCCCAGAAGAATGCACTATCTTGATACGTCTTTTGGTTGTTTCGGTAGAGCTGGCGAGCTTCTTCTGCTGCTCCTGCCTTATGACTGTTCCAGACCAGGCGGGCTAGCTCAGTCAATAAAACAGCCTTAGTTTGATGATTGATACCGGCACTGGCGAGCTGTGCATGGTAGGTTGCCTTTGCTGCATCCAGGCCATTGGTACGACGCACACAGTTAGCCCAAGCATTGATAATATCGACATTTCCAGGCACTGTGTCGAGTATTGCAGCATAGATGGCCATGGCTACTTCTGCGCGACCACTCATCTCCTCAAGAAGAGCCCATTGGACGCGCACGGTGGGCTTAGCAATCGGAGCGTAGATGCATGCGCGTAGGTAGATGTTCCTAACGTCTTCTGACTTGTCTGATTGGGCTGACATCCACCGAGCATACCTCAACCAAAATTCATCGTAGTAAGCGGCTGTGGTAAGGCATCGTTCATACAGGAACACAATCCTCTGGTAATCGCCTTTGCCCTCCTCAAAGTCAAGGTACTTCCTCCAGTTCTCCATTTGTTCGTCGTCTAGCTCTGTGACGTGGAAGTATGGTCTTTTGATCAGCTGTTCAAAATTCCAGCGCTCGGCAGTCTCGGTCTGAATTTTCTGGTAGTTTTGTAGATGATGCGCATCAACACGAGCACGTAGTTGGGACTCGATATCAGTGTTTGGTCCGTTAGCTGCGACAACTTCGGCCTGAAGTTGAGCAAGAAGTTCTGGTGTGACTGCTGCAGTTAATGGTTGTGACTGAGCGATCAATCGAAAGCGTTCATGATAGCGACCAAAGTGATACAGTGGGATGTCAACGATGCGAGCAAGAATGGCAAAAATACGGTCGCTTGACGCTTCGAATCGTTCTTCGTACTCCAGATACTTGTCCCAGAAAGGATGAGCCATGAAATCATATCCAACACAGTTTGCTGCTCGTTCGAAGAGTCTGTTGAATATGGTTAGCAATGACAGAACGTTGATGAAACATAAAGGAAGTTCGGGGATGGGAAGGTGGAAGCAAACATTGTGTGTAGAGGAAACAAGTCGTTCGAGGACCAAGAACGTTGATTGTGTAGTGCTTTTGCTCAACGATGATTTTCGAGCTCGACATCGTTACAGCTAGGAAGCCAATCTTGACGAGACGACGATACCGGCAGGTGTTGTATTTGCCGCAACAGCGCTAATGAGTGACCACAAGTCAAAAGTGACCATGATCTTTCTCGAGTTGCTGACGTAATGCAGGACGCGTAGTAGAGCTACTGTGTAGTGAAATGTGTACATCATGGAAGAGGGAAGGGAGTCCATTATACTTACTCTCGAACGATCTTCGGTTCGTGATTCGTCTCAGCTCGGAATGAACAGTAAGCAACCCAGAGGTCGACAGAATTGGATATGCTCGCAATACCACGCTCGTATATCTGCGACTAGTCTTAGCAAGCGTTGATCGCTGAAGCGTAATCATTGGTACACACGTATTCTGCAGCCTCTGTGCCAGCAATGTTGAACTCCATCTCGGCGTACTTTCTCCAGTAGCCAAAGAACAGTGGGAACTTGGCGAGGAATTGGTCGTAGACATCTCTCATTGCGGTGAGTGAAGCAGGGTTCGAGTTGCGCGTGAGACCACCCTCCAGTGACTCGGCCTTTTGTACCACCTTTTCCCATAGCTCGACGTTATCGACATCTTGAAGCTAAAAAGTGTCAGACCTTGAAGCAGAACAGCCTGAGATTGTGGGAATGTCGTACTAATTCTTGCCTGAGCTGCTCCAACTGTGCAAGCTCTTCATCGGACGCGTTGTAGCCAAAGGCTGCCATCAAAAGGGTTCGTGGGATGTGATCTCAACCTGACGGCGCGAATGTTGCGTTTTGAGCAGAAGCGCGTGAGGGAGTTGCTAGGCTCGGAGGCGTGCTCGATGGCACAATGGCAGTGGCGGTGGCAAGAGGATCTAAAGCACGATGATTGAGTCTCGAGGAGTGGAGGGTATCGGTGTGAATGAGCGTGCGTGGAGTTGACGAGTTCTTTGTGCAAGAGGAAAGAAGACTTTCCGAACTTTTGCCGGGGAAACTTATTGCCAAGACTCGATTCCGTTTGAGAGCAGCAATAGTATCAGTCGAACCTCAATACTTGCACGAAAAGACTCAATTCATTCATATATATATTGACAGGCCTATGAGCATCTTGCTATACCCTTGCATTCAGACTCCGTAATGTCTCGACTACTATCAGGCCTTGTACATCCTCCAGTATATCTTCTCAATATTGTTCGGTCATTATCAAACTGCAATATAGAAGGCTGAAGCGAGGAAGCAACCACTGGAAAAGCATAACGGAGCGCCACCTTTCACATACAGAAACTGACCGAATTCGGCCTTCATGGGCTGATCTTCGGCGCCAACGATTGAGAAAGAAGAATGTCCTCTCATTCCGATAGTAGTATTACTTGGTGAGCAGAGCACTACTCCTCCTCATCCACTTTGCAAACTGGCTCTTGGAATAGGGCTTCCCAAGGGGAGTTTGTATATCCTTTTCCTGCTTACTCCTTCCCTTGGATTTAGGAGGCTTGTCTACTTAGATAATTCTACGTTGATTATCAACGTACCCTAACTTCGTCACCCAGGTTTGGGGATCTGTGATTATGGTTGTCTAACCATCAATCACGAAGCAATTTTCGAACCGACGTTCGATGGATTTCTTTATACCCATTTTCAACGTCCATATTCTTCCTGCTGCTACTCGCGTCTCACCAAGCATTTCCAGCCTTCTCCAGTGTTTTCAAAGCTTTTCTTTGACAAGGCCAGTGTTGTCTGCTTTTATCATAAACCGGCTCATGAATTGGAACTTCTCAAGGGCTGTCTGAATGCAATGTCCTAGAAGAGGATATTCAAAGCAGACCAAAAAATGACGACGGAGCACCACACACCAATGCTTGTTATTATGATCTTTCTAATATCTCAATGACAACCTGATGACAATGTCGTCGACGAGGCAGACAAAGTCCTACTAGGCAGGGGCAAAGGAGCACCACACATCAGTCACAAACAATGAGAGGAATAGTTGACCATCAAAAATCTCAATTCTCTACAATTTGGGAGATGAGATTGTCCTCATATTCTTCTGCCAAAAAACCCACCTCTGTGGAGTACTGTCTCAAAACAACGCCGTCAACTTCAACTGTCTCGTACATCCGTCTCAATGAGACATGAAGTGAGAGGACCAGCCTCCCACCTGCATTGTCCACCTCAGTAGGAGGCTGTGTGAGTGGTGCCCTCCATAATCATCTGAGCCCCCCACGCCCACGGGTCTGGAACATCCTGATACTGGTACTCAACGGATGTGGATAGCTGATAATTGTTGGAGTCCACGTTCTGCTGTGTGTAGAGTGCCGGCATGGTGTTGTACTCAATTTGTTGCTCTACGTTGAGGTGACATCCTGGTACGTTGACGTTGGAGATGCTGTCGTAAGGCATCTCAAATGAGATGGCTTGAGGTGGTGTGGAGTGTACCCACCCTTCAAAATTGTCATATGTGAGGTCTTCTGGCGTCTCATATCCCGGTGTCGCATCCGGGGTGAGGCATGGAATTTGTGTAGGGTCTGAGCCGTCGATGTTGAAGTCGTAAGTTGTGAGGGGGTTGCTGTAGTCGAAGCTGTTGTTGTTGTTGATGAGGTCGAAGCTCTGATGATTGTTGCTGAGGAGGTCGAAAGCTTGACTGTTGTTGAACTCGAAGCCCATGTTGTGGTGTAGGTTGTTGTCAGGGGTGTAGTAGCGGTCGGTGCCATTGATGGCATTGAAGCTGTCATAGGTGTGATCGTAGTTGTTGAAGACTGGAAGACCAGCGTAGGCGCTATCGAAGACGGTTGTCATCTTTTTCGGCTTTCGATCTGATCTCGTCTGCTTGATCAGCTCCTTGAGTTGGTCCTTCATGGCCTTGCGCGATTCGACAGTCTTCCACCATTTCGGCTCCTTCCATTCGCATGGAATGTTCAACTGAGTGCAAGCAGTGCACTTTCCGTGGCTCTCGTCGCACTTCTTACGCCTGACGCGACAGGTGTAACACCCACTGCGAGAGCGCTTGAAAGGTGTACCGGAGCCACCTGAAGTGCAAGAGTCGTCAGAGTGCTTTGCGGTCTTTGTTGAACGCGTCGGCTTTGAAGCAAGAGCTGCAGTGCTCTTCCTGTTGTTTCTCTTTGTGGTCGTCATTGTTGATGGAAGCTGAGACAAAGAGAACTTGATGAATTTGTGCTGGAAAATTGCAATGTCGGGTATCCCAAAGAAAGAGCAGGTGTTTTGACAAAGAAAGCAGACTGATGAAAGAACTTATGGATGAAGAAGCTTTTGTGATGAGCGAAGACCGGCTGTGCTCGAAAAAGTGGGAGGCTGGATAGTTGGTAAAATTTACAATTGTGAGTGAAGATGAATAACGAGCTTGGCCGGCAAGCAGAGAATAATAACTGAACAGATACGTCACACGGCGCTGCCTGTGGGGATATAGGTGAATGATGAGGAAGATTATTGAGATATGAAACACAATATCAAGCTCGGGCTCGAGTATTGTTATATATTGGCTTTGCTACACAGAAGTGGCAAAGAGACATGTGTTACCTGGGCTTGATTCTATTCCTGGTGCAGTCTACCAATATCTGACCTAAAGCGAGCAGGCTATGTATAACATCATTCGCTCGTGCATCGGCATTTGACCTGTCACAACACATTCGAGATGTTTCACGTGGGAGATTATAGCTTGGGCACGCACGTCACCGGCTACATGAGCCTGAAACGTCTATTGTGCTACAGACAAGAGCCAAAAATAATCACCTTTAGCGCCGGTGCTATCTTCCATTCATCCTTTTGGTACATCTTTGTACAGCGCATCGTCTTCGCTCAGGATGATCTAGGCTTATTCTGGATGTGGCCGAGAACCAAAGAGGAACAACTATTGGGTGCTGTCTTTGTAGGCTTGGTTTCATAATCTGCATTCACCATCATAGTCACATTTGGCATCGTCATCACGTTGTGCCAATAAAGGCGCCATCGGTCACGAGTGAGCACAAAGAACCCAGAAGTGGGCAAGATCCCAATTCAAGGACAATGACCTGCATGCTGTAGTCTTCTCGACAGTAATTGGAATACTATGTAGTGTTAGTCCTCGTGGAGCGGTAGTATGCACGTTGATCAAGGCTGAAGCGCGAACTCTACAAGCTACAAGTACATGTAGACTGCTGATAACGGGCAGCAGGTATGCACGGGCTGCTTGTACCAATGAAAGCTCGTGCTTTGACTACAAGCAACAGTGGACTCGAGCTTTCATGTTCGTTGAATCGACGGCATCTTCCATGGCCTATCGAAATTTGTGCTACGCGGTAAAGCTTGAAACATGAGACATCAGCCGGGCTATCTTCTGCATCGACGGACCGCCTAGCCGTGTCTTAGGTACAGTACATTCCTCGAGGTATCTTATGGTTACACAGGATGTTGTTGGTTTTCCAATTCTTTGTCTCGACCCCTTTTCGCCGAAATTCTCATCAAGACTTCCTCTTGATCAATCATACAGTTATATATATTCCTTCTCGTGAACATAAGGAGTTCTAGGATACTTTCCATGACCTACAGCGCATGGGAGCATTGCGCGTCACTGAGGGTACTCGAGTCGAGTCATGCTGTTACACGGCGCCAACTCACAGCATCTCACAGTCCCAAACTCTGCATTATAGCCCGCCTGATGTTCTTCCAAAGATAGCTAGGCCATTATCCTATATCGCATGGACTTGCCTTAGCCTGGACTCGAGCAATACTCGAGATCACGGGCTTCAATCCGGCACGAGGTGCCCTTCTTGAGCAGGTGGGCTTTTTGAGTAGGACGAAACGACATTCACCTTCTATCGAATTCACTAGCTGCATTTTGGACCTTGCTACTCCATATTTACAGAGTGCTACAGCATTAGCAAAGCAGCACAGAGGTCCTTGAGATGGCTGGTGTTGGACAAGCGAGATATTCACCTAGCGAACAGCTATGATATATCTTCTTGACTCCTGCAGTTTTCATTCTGCAGTGCTTTGCGTCTTTTGGAAGGGAGTGGAAGAGTAGTTGGAAGAAGTACATATGTACCATTTTTTTCCAATTCTCTATCTTCACCGCCTTTTACCCCTCTCCTCAGACATGCATCGGCTGTATGCACAGACATCGCCATCTAGGCTCGACCTGCACCAGATTACGGTGAACGAGGCAGCAACGGCAAGTAGTGTACCTGATACACCAGTGACTCCTACGTCCGAAGGCACCGAATTTTCTGATTCCGAATCATTTGATTTGAGCCGTACAGGAGTACAAGTACATGAGACACCCAGTGTCATGAACGCAGTAAGTTTTACTTCCTTATATATATATACGTTTTCTGTGTCGTAGTCTGATTGGTCCGCAGGATGGCGGCAGACTCTTCGTAACTACAACGCAAAGCTTGTCGCGGCCGAGCACACCAGTAGCGGTAAGTCGAAAAGATCCAGCTAGACACAGAACATTACTTATAATTTATCTGGCAGGGACTGAGGAGCACTGCACCTACGCCAAGACCAGGATCTGGACAACACTCGAGGAACTCGCCCCGGATCCAAAGCCAGCGGCTATCTTCAGTCTCGGATGACCCGCTGCGCACTGCGAACTGGCTGCAAGATCCAAGCTTTTCGGCTGCCGCTGCGAGCTTCCGTCAAGGGCAAGGACAAAAGGAGCAAGGAGGTAGCATACCAGTACTGACCTCGGATTTCGTTGGCTATCATGTCTATATTCCGCCGTACCACTGGTGCGAGGATGGAGAACACTGTCAAGAGAACATTGAGCGAGAGGAACTAATCCGCGACATGTTCACAAAGACTGGCCAGATAATCGAGAAAGGCTTTTGCGGCAACATCTCGTACGAGATGGAGGCAAACGGCTCCACCGTCTTCAGGAAGACCAAGCTGAACCCCGAAGAACAGCCAGCGTCACCCTTGTCACCATGCTCGGCTCGGTCTGTCGATCTGATGCGTCTAGGGAGACGTCCGCCGCGAGAAGGCGTCTCTACCTATCTGCAGAACATCATTCCTGCCAGCGCTTTGCCGCAGACGTTACCTCCTGACTACGAGGTTGCCATGATCACTCCCCCTAAAGTCCGCGTCTCACGACGACTTAGTCATCAGCAACTTCCGCGCCTTGAGACGTCTATGCCACCACCATCTGCTCCGGAATTGCAACGCTACAACAGCCAACCGGATTTCCGCACAGTCAGGTCGTCGCTTGATATTCGACCTTCGCCATCACGCTCCGCCACTGCTCCGATGACGCCACTACGTGCATCATTAGACTCTGCGCGGCAGTTCCCAAGCTACGACTGGTCACCGCCAGCGAGCATTTTGAAACGCTCTTACTCTTTTGGAGCGTCGAGGACATTGGCGACAGTGACGGAAGATCACCCGGTAGTTGTGGAGGCAAACCCGGTGTCTGTGCAGGACAAGGAAATAGCTCAGACGCCAACATCATCGACACTATACCGCTCAGCTGCTGCCTCTGGTTGGCTCAAGTATCGCAAGGTAAAGCTTCTTGGTACCGAGTGGAGACGGCTTCACTATCAGTTCAACGACACGATGCTACAGCTTTACATCGATGAGAAGGCCTCACAGCCACTGAAGACACTCTCCGTACTCGACTACAGCGTCACACAGAATGGGATAGCGGCTCGCACATCGCAGTCCAAGGTGTCTGCGTTCATGAGGAGACTCAAGCTGTCTTCGGCGTCTACCAAGCCGTTGGTAGAGGAAGACATGACTTGTATCCTCGAGCTTATCCCGGATCCAAACCGCATAAGTACGGACCGGTCTACAAAGACTCCGAAGCTGCATGTCATCGCAGTAAGGGATGATGTTGAGCGCAAAGTGTTCGTCAGAAATGTCATGCTGAGGAAGATCGAGTGGCTCGCGGAGAATGGACATAACCCTATAGTCAATGGCCGCGAGTTCCGTTCCCCGGCATGATAGCGCGTTGTTTCCACTGGCCTGTGTCCTGTCGTCGTTGTCTTGCTCTGGATAATACTGGTCTTGGTTTTGGTCTTGTTATGGCTTTCTGAACTGTCAATGTCGGGTGAGCGACTCAGAGAGCCATTAGTCGTCGTCCTGCTGGCTGAGGGTGTGCTTGGTGACCTTGGAGCATCTATGAAATAACGACTTATGAGTAAAAGCATGAAACCATTTAGATAGACATAGAGAGAACACAATCATCATCAGATACCGCCTTGGGCAGTTCAATACTATTCCATTGAGCCATGAGCTTGGCAGCAACATGCACGTAATCTTATCGTCCAAGATTCGCCTTAGCATTGCAAACATTCATCAACAACCTTGTCGCAAGCCTCTTCCTCGGCCATCGTCTTCTTGTCGCCGCCAGCATATACTCTCCTCACCTCGCCGTCTCTCGCCCGCATCACCTCCCATTTCCCGTTACACCCGACGTGACTTACCTATTCCTACCGTCATAATTCCAAGCATCACACAATCACATCCTCGTCGCATATCTGCAGGCACCCGCGCATAGTCAACTCCATTCCCTGCGCCTGGCACGACCTTGCTTCTCCTACTCAATGCCAGGTCGCACAGTCCCATGCTCTCCACGACCAAGGCCGAACGCGATGCACAAAGAACAAAGAGAGTTACTTCATATAACGAGCTTCTCGAGGAGTTCAGTTCGGGCGACTTGCGCTCGGTCGGAAACTATGATGTCGGCCATCTTATAGGCAAAGGCTCATTCGGCAAGGTCTACCTAGCCTCACACAAGCTCATTCGGAACTCAAAGGTCGTGCTGAAATCTACAAGAAAGGATGACTCCAATCTACCCCGGGAAGTGCATCATCATCGCCAATTCATACATCCCCATATTGCGCGATTGTACGAGGTTGTGGTGACTGAAACGAGTGTCTGGCTGGTACTGGAATACTGCCCCGGAGACGAGCTGTTCAATTATCTGACCAAGCATGGGCCCATGGAGGTCGCAATAGTGCAGAAGATCTTTGCGCAGCTTGTCGGCGCAGTAGCATATGTCCATGGAAAAAGCTGTGTACATCGCGATCTGAAGCTGGAGAATATACTGTTGGATAAGAACGGCAATGTTAAATTGGTCGACTTTGGATTCACGAGAGAGTATGAAGGAAAAGCGAGCTATCTACAAACGTGGTGCGGGACAGTATGTTATAGTGCACCGGAGATGCTCAAGGGCGAAAAGTATGCTGGGGAAAAGGTTGATGTGTGGAGTTTGGGTATAATTCTGTATGCGCTGCTATGCGGCGAGTTACCATTTGACGAAGATGATGACGATAATGCGACGAAGATGAAGATACTGAAGGAGGAGCCGAAATATCCTGCTCATTTGCCCGCAGAGGCAAAGGAACTAATTTCACAGCTGCTTTCAAAGCGGCCATTACTACGGCCGTCTCTTTCTGACATTTTAAACAATCCATGGCTGATAGAACATGGGCCGCAACAACAGCAGATACTCAGAACACAACAACCTGCTCCATTCACAACACCGCTTGAAGCTGACGTTTTGCATAATTTGCGCACAACAGGCGTTAATACAGATAGGGTCAGGGATCACGTCATATGGCAACGATGTGATGCTCTAGCTGGATGGTGGGCTCTGTTACTTGAAAGAGAAGAGCGCAAAGAGGAACGTCGATTTCGGCGACGCAGAGCAAGAGAAGCAGAGGGCAGAGCATCTAGAAGAGCAAGCCGGGCATCTGGACTGGAGCTGGCAGCTGCTACCATTCGAGAAGAGCCAGAAGAGAAATCTCCCGAGAATGCAGTGGACACCAGAGGAAGAGATTTGCAGAGACTGAATGAAGCAGCAGCTGTTGACACGACGCCGAAACGACCTATACTGCCTCTGGAGAGACAATCCACGGATTTGTTGCCTTCAGCTGATACCTATCCAATGCGAGAGACACAGTCAACACCACTGAACTCACAAAAACGACCAATAACCTCACTCAGTGCTAACCGACGTCGATCACAGCTAGGAGCAGGTATCAGCAGGAATAGTAGTTCTTTAGGAGGTCCACTCCAGCTCACAGGGACCACTCCTGGTGCTCTTTCGCCCGATACAAATTCCAAGAAGCTCAAAAGGCGGTACATGCAACCTTTAGCGTCGATAAAACAATGGTTCAAAGGTAATCATCCTAGACCGGAGCAGCCACCGCCCAAGCCGCAAAGTATCCTAAAAACACGCACACCAGACGGCTCGTTTCAAGGAAACCAAAATCAGTCAAATAGAAACAAAATCACAACACCGAATCCAAAACGACTTTCTGGAGTCAACTTCGCCCCAACAGACAACCTCATCTCCTCGCCAACAACGACTACCGCTACAACCACGACTCCCATTTCCCGACCTATGCGACCTGCCCTATCCGTCCACACCTCCGCAACCTCCTCGCGTCGAATCTCCTCACACACTCCAAGCCCTGTCACGCCCTCCTCCTCCTTCCGCACGGCGAGCCGTTCCCGTGCGCTCTCCTCCCACTCCCACGCCTCACACCACCGATCCCATACGCCCGGTCGCAACAGCACTTCCTCCTCCATCTCCTCCGTACGTTCTTCCTCCTTCGGCCATACCCGCGGCCACGCCTCGAAAGGCTCTTCCTCCTCCGAGAAATCAAACGCGACAAGCTCCGCATTCGCGCGCAGCTCGCCCCACTACCTCAACGTCGGCAATGCACACCCGCACGCCCTACCACGCCGCTCACCGCACTCCAGCGTCAAAGTCTTACCTGGCCTTCCGGGCTCGATGGGCGGTGCCGCACTCCCTAGTGGCTACCGCATCAATCGGGCTGGCGGGGCGCCAAGGGCCATGGCGTTGGGGGAAGCAAGTGCTGCGTTTGGCGTTGTCCCTGGTCCGGGAAGCCCGGGGCTCAAAGGACCAGTGTTTGCGAGGAGGAAGAGGAGTGTGTTTAAAGGACCGATGTTGGGACCGGGGCTGGGGAGGGATGGGAGGAGGAAGAGTGTCGGGTTGGGTGATGGGAGGAGTGGTAGTGCGGGTCGGCTGGCTGTTACGACTGAGGAGGATGAGGAGGAAGAGGATGAAGAAGGGGAGGGTGATGATGGAGAGGTGGAGGGGGATGTGGAAGAGGTGGATTATTTCTCGCCGGTCAAGGGGCCCGGAGAGGTCGAGATCTTGTTGCATGGTGATGAGCGAATGAAGGGTGTGATGTAGGGTATGTAATGTAATGAATATGTATGAAAGGATGATCAGATCATATAGATCGAGACCCAACAATTCGAAAAACTTGGTCGGCGAGCACTGCTAATTTGTTTTTGCGAAACTCGAGCTCCTTCTTCCCTGTTGTACTGTAAGCATGCGTATCCTTTGCCTCTTTGCGCGTGTGCTTGAAGCTTTGAACTGCGCGTATTTGTGCTATAAATCGGGACCGCGGTTTGTGTTGGACTCGGGCAGATGATGTGATTAACAATACTAGAGTACAGGCTTTATTGTGTTACACATCCTCGAGTCTGGAGAGTGATGAGGAGATGGATATGTGCGCAGCAATCTTGCGTGTACGTTGAAGTTGAGATGGATCACGAAGCTCGCCCAACAGAAAGGAAAATCAAGTGATTCTCGGCATTGTTGTGTATAATGGAGGTACTGTACTATACATCTTGAAAGGAAGAGAAGGTGAGAAATGTTGCGTATGACATATTTCTGTCAACTCGATTGAAGGTATTCTAGATGCTGTCGATAGTTCGCTTTTGTACTGTGTTCCGAAACGTCGAGCTATACTTTTGCTATTTCCGATTGATACTCTCGTCGAGATCCTCTTCTCTCGGCTTTCTGTGCACACACCCAGTAGCCGGAACCCACCAACGAATCGGCTAATTCTTTATGGAATTGGTTTTATGGGTTCGCGAAGAGAATAGACGCAGGCGCAGTAGTAGCAACCGGCGCCACGCCCCCGCTACCAACACAAGCATACGGCGCATCACTCTGGCTCGTAACAGGCGGACCATTAGTGCACCACGACATCGGCTGCCACGGTTGCGTAGTAGTGGTCGAAGCCTGTCCAGGCACAATCTTCGCGGCAACAAGCACGGGGATGATCGCGCCCGTGCTCAAGCTGAAAGGTTGATGGCCTAGAACGCGGAGGAGCGACGCGCCTTCTCCACTGTGAGTGGTGAGTGAGATGATGCTGGCGGAGTCAGAGGCGAAGATTTGGTCGAGAACGACTTTGCTGCGGTAGTCTTGGGCGCTGGAGGTTTCGGAGGTTATGCCGTTCCATAGTTCGTCGTATCTGTGTGTGTTAGCGTTGGAAGAGTGGCTTAGGAAGTGTATAGGAGGTTTGTTACGCACTCGGTGAGAGTAGGATCAATGTAGTACGTGGGCCAGTTCTTGGCGATAGAAGTCCTGTTGCTGCGTCTGTCGCAAGTGTGGATGGAGATGCCTTCTCGTAGCAGCTCTTTGACGGTAGGCACGAAGGGGTAGTAAGAGGGCAAAGACAGGCCCCCGTAGGTATAGTTCGCCGTTTGCAGGCAGCGTGTTAGAGGTGAGGTGTAGTATGATTGAGGAGCCTCGATGCCTTGCTGTTGGAAGAGTCTTGTCCAGAGATTGGCGTTGCCGATTGCCTGTGCGATACCATTGGGAGTGAGTTTAGCGTCGTCCCACTCAGCTGTGCTGTTTCCTTTGCGAGAGTTAGTCATGAACGATATTGGGGAAGAAGTGTTCGAACCGTCGATTTCGGAGTAGTAGCAGTTCCATGCGGGTGTTCCAACCTGAAGAATGAATTAGGTATGTAAGTCATCATAAGCTGAGTTCATGTAGTGGCGTACGTAGGTCTGCTCAGCATTGTGGTATCCCTCTCCATGACGACCAATGAAGAGTAGTTTGTACACAGTATTGGCTGGTGCGAGCTGATTAAGATCATACAACACTCTGTTGAACCTTTGCCATTGCGAGAGATTCGCAGTTGCGCTGCTATCCTGGGGATAAGTCTGGTTGACAAGACCTAAACAGGAGCACGGTCAGCAGAGATATTTCAGAAATATAGACAACAAGACGAACCAAAGTTTGTGCCAATATAATCGAAAGTTGAGACCGAAGTGTTGGCGAGGTCCTGGAGGAAATAACCACCAACAGTAGAGTAGACGATGTGCTCGCCTGAGTTGCCAGGCACGTTGAGTCCTGATGCTGTGCTTGCAGCAGTAGATGCAGTTATCTCTGAGAAAGTGGACGTAGAGGGAGCTGGAGTGATTGTGCGGGAGGATGATGTAGTTGAGCTTGAGTTTGCACTGTGAGACGTGGAAGTGCTCAGAGAAGTCGACGAGCTGCGAGAGACGGATGAACTCAGAGATGCCCATGAGCTACGAGAGACTGATGAGCTGGATGAGCTACCAGAAGCCAGTACAGCTGAGGAAGCCGACGCACTGCGGGAGGGTGAAGAAGTAGACAAGCCAGACCTAACAGTCGAAAGAGTCGAGCCAGGTGAGACCACAGTCACGGTCTGCGTCACAGTCAACGCAGAACAGACAGTATTTTGCTGACCCCATGGAAAACCTGGAGCAGAGAAAGGAGGTTGACCATGGAACCCAGAGAAGCCTGGAGGACCTTGCTGCCAAGCCTCTGCAGCAGCAATGAGAACACTTAGTGCTACGATGGAATACATTTCACTGTTTATTCTCTGGAGGATATTGAAACAGCAGGTTTGTGATCTTCTATTTGTGTTACGATGGAAGTCATGCTGGATGGCTTGAGTTCAAGTATAACAGCTATGTTCTTACAACCAGAGCTCCTGGTGCATGCAAAGGAGAACTCAAACGAATGGCAGGACATCTTTCATGCACGATGAGCAGACACGATTCATCCTGGATAGCGTCTACTACGAGAAGTGGACCGATTGGGTAATATGAGTAAGGTGTTCAGCTTAGACGACTTCTGGAGAGGAAGGTGCAAGACGAAACTCGAGCCAATCATTGGCTTCAAGAGCGAGCACGTGTGGCACGTTTCAGTTTGGTTTGAGGCCAAAAATGTTACGTAAAGGTCTGCGACTAACCCCTATTCGACAATGCACTTGAGTAGGGGCTCTTTGAGGCATCTAAGTCTCGCAGCCGTATGTGGGTATATATGTTGTTTATTTTGTCTAATTTTGTCTAGTTTTGTTTATGGTTTTACACGTTCACGATTCACATCCAGAACTACCTCTTTTGATGGCCCGCTCTTCTCTTCCTCGTCTCACCATTAGCATTATGTGCGACTGCGGCTTCAATGGCTCCATCTTGTTGTTCTTCTTGGCCCATGTTGACATTCAATGCATTTTCGCCAGCTTCATCTAAGAAAGACTCCTCAACAGCCTTGGAACCTCCTAGTACACGACCGACGGACTGGTTGTACATCCAGATTGGCAAGCGGACCACAGCTGTCTGCATGATGGTGGGTTTTGGGATCTCTTCCGGCTGAGAAGTTATGTGTTAGCTGAAGACTTTATATTGTGAATTGGAATACAACTTACGTCAAGCAAAAACTCATGAACTTGTCCTTCTGTAGTTCTTTCCTCAAGGTATACATTTCCAGCAGAGTCTACAATGAGCACCTTTCCATTCTCGGCGATGACCTTTTTCTTGCTTCCAGTAGGACCTGATATGATTTCTGGCTCCATTGGTGCACTAATTTGAGGACGCTCTTCTGCACTGCTCTCGTCCTCGCCTCCTTTGCCGCGCGTAAGACGTGCTTTCCGCGTTGCTTTTGCAAAGTCTTTCCTCTTTCCGTCCTTCTCTTGCATACGTTTTTGTCTTCTGTTCAGCACCATTCCATTTTGATCCTCCTCTTCATTGGGCAAGGCCGGTGCTCCAGCTGCTGATGCTTGTGCTGCATTTGTTGCCACATTGTTGAGATCAGGGATGGCCACATCGCTGCCAGCAACACGACGTGCGTGGGTGACATATCTTGCAACAAACTCTTTCTGGCGCTTCCAACCGAGATACATAGCAACATAGTGCATACCTCCACCAAAGACCAAGAAGAGACCAAGTAGCACAGATCCCAAGCCGGGCCTGAAACGGGAATAGTAGTATCCTGATCCTCTCCACAAGGGAAAGCCGTTCTTCAAGAAGTAGTCGTAACGTTCACGAGCAGGGCCACGAAGGATGTTGGCAATGACACCGAAATGAGCATATCTCTCATTGGCCTTTTTCGTAATAGCAGCACGTTCTCTTTGGGAGACGCCTTTCGTCACCCTCGGGGCGTTACTGCCGGGTTGGGCCTTCTTTGCTTCGCGCTTGGCGATCATACCAGGAATGGCTTTGTCTGGGTGGAGTTGGCGAGATCTCTTTCGGTATTGCTTGTTGATTTCGTCTAGAGAGGAGCCAACGGGGACGCCAATGAACTCGTAGAAGTTGGTGTCCTCGCCTTCCAAGGTGTTCAATTCATCTCTGATGCGAAAGATCTCATGGTCTTTTGACTTATTAGTATTTATGTTGTGTTCTTGTTACGGGAGAACTCACCCTCAGGCGTCCAAGCCGCCACCAAGGCGGCAAATGCCAACGCTACAAAGAGCAAAAGAGCGTGTGACCTCATGGCTGTGATGTCTATGAGCTGAGAAGTGGCTTAGGAAATTTAATTATGTCGAAGGATAGCTGTCTGTTTGTCGAGTATCAGGGGTAATTCTGGGGTAAGCGTACCCCTGAATCTCAACCCCATGCCAATCTTGTCTTGCGCTCACAATTTATTGTTGACTACTTTTACAACATCTGTCCGTCTCTTCTGAGCGTCGCTACATCAATCACACCATACCTTTGGAAGGTTCACCCTCCTCCTCACGTTCATTTACACTCTATCCTCACAACTCAAACCATATCGTCTTCAACAGCTCCGTCGCCCAACATGTCTATGAATATTCCCTTGGACATGATAAGATCCTTCGACTTCGGAGGACGCTTCAACAACATCCGCTCCAGCGCGCTCTCTGGTCGTTTCGCAAACCTCAGACCGGTCACCGAGTTCTTCGACCTGAAACGCCTCTCCAAGCCTCAAAATTTTGGTGAAGTTCAGACGCGCGTCAACTACAACCTGTCCTACTTCTCCAGCAACTATGCTGCTGTCTTTGTTATGCTCAGCATCTACAGTCTGCTGACCAATCTTCTCCTACTCTTCGTCATCATCCTCGTTGTTGGAGGTATGTGGGGAATTGGCAAGCTCGGCGGACGTGACCTTGACGTTGGCTTTGTCCGCGCTACACCTTCTCAGCTTTACACTGGTCTTCTCGTACTCGCTGTACCACTCGGTATCTGGGCTTCGCCTTTTAGTACTGTTCTCTGGCTGATTGGCGCGACTGGTGTCACCGTGATTGGTCACGCGTCGTTCATGGACAAGCCAATCGAGTCGGCTTTTTCCGAGGAGGCGGTCTAAGTGGTCGGCCGCGAACTCCTCGCTTTATGCCCCCATGGGGAAGACCATCTGGGGGTTCGAATGAGAGGAGAAGGAGAGGGAAAGAAAGAGGAGGACAGCAACAGCAACAGCGACGATACTATGATGAGCATGGTGATGATCCAAGATTTGTCGAGGTTGAGGATGATACGAGTGATGAAGGCGACAGGGATGATTATGGCGTTGAAGATGTTGTTGGGGATAGATTGCAATTTACTGGCTATGACATGGGAACTGGTATAAGCGAGAGACGAAATAATAATGCTTACAAAGAATACGAACAAGAGGTTTATTATGACAGGAATGGACAATGGCAGGAGGACATGATGGCACAAGAAGAAGCACTGCTTGAAGGAGCATTACGAAGAATCAGACGAGCAAGACACAGAGGCGACGAGAATATCAATCTTACACGCGAAGAACTCGACGCGCTCGAGCGAAACCAGCTCATACCACAAGGCCGACTTCCACCACGTCCTCCGCTGCCACATCGCGCGTCATCCGGCAGCGAGCGCGAAAGACGTAACAGAAATGCTCCCGAATCTACATCACTGAGACCTGGCGACGCAAACGCATCAAGGCTGAAAACGCCATCTCCTGCTAAACCCAAGCCAAAATCAGCACTACCAAGCAGCGAACGTCCATCTCCACACCGACGATCCAGTCCACTCGCTCAAGAACCTCTTCGACGGGCTTCACCTCGTTCAGGCCTACGCAACTTTACAGCGCCAGCGGCCGGCTTCATCGACACACGAATCTACGACGACGCTACGGCCATGGGCTATCGAGCTCGCTCATCTACACTCGCCGCTCCTGCTTCACAGCGGTCGTTACCTGACGATCCGAACTGGGCTCGGACGTCGCGCTCTCGTGATGTTTCGTCGTCAAGTAATCTCGAGTACGACCACGACGAGTATTATGCGGAAACGCCACGACGCAACGTATCAGGACCAGCAGGAATGTCATACACAGCTAATATGAGAAGAGCCTCTCCACTCCCCAATTCAGCTGCTGTATTGAGAGTTCCTGTAGGCCGCGTGCGTGGTCCGGTTGTGCCTGGTTATGAGAGACAGCAACGACAGGCTAGTGGGTTGAAGCAGGAGGTCATTGAGATTAGTAGTGACGATGAGGAAGATTCAGAGGAGGAAGAGGATGATGGTGTTATGGTAGAGGAGCCGCAAGTGAGGAGTCGATTTGCTAAAGTCCCTGCGCCGGATGCTGTGGGTGGACGGGCCATGCGAAAAAGATGGTGATGTTCTGTACGATATTGACTTCGCGATTAGACCCATGAAAGAATGTTTTCCTGCCATGCTATATTGTGCTGTCTGCGTGGAAAGTGCTACCTCTATGTCTATATTGTTATTCGGTGCAGTTGCAATTCGGTGCTCGGGCATCTTCAGAAGCGCTCCGACCGGCTTGCTGTGCCCCCATATGCTCCTGCTTGCATTGTCTCCAAACTGCCAGCTTGAGACTCAACAAGGGCGGCAATAGCCGTCTACCCTCTGCTTATGTTGCACTCTTAACACATGCACATACACATCCAGCCGACCCATCTCAGTAATTTCAAAAAAACCATGGTGCGAAACCAAATCCTACTGCTAACTCGAGCGCACGAAAAAGGTTGCCCTCAGCAATCTCCACACCCTTTTTCTTTCGCTGAGTTACGATTTCCACTTCGCGAATGTGTGAATGCCAAGCCTTTGGGATGTGGTGTTTACTATCGTTCAATTCACCTGATTACAGAACCTTCAGCTCTGTCTCGTTGTAGTTGGGCTGGTATGCTGTGGGTGTGCGGCGATTGGGAAGGTTTCTCTTGCATGGATATGTGCTCTGTTCAGAACTGGGAGTGCAGATTGGCCTTTGGAGGCTGCGACTTTCTCTTGTCGTTCTGTTTGTGTTTCGATATATTGTGGTCGAGACGAGGAGGAGGAGCAAACCAGCACAACATACTGGTTCGAGATGTGTTTGCTTCCTGTTCTATTCAATCCTCGTAATCCATCTCCTGCTCATCCATCGGCTCTCTCGGTTCCTGTGCTTCATGGAACTGTATCGTGTCGTCAATATAGCTCAGAACAGCACCAACGCTATCCTCGTTCTGGACATCAAGCTGCAGGAACGAAACCATTCCATAATCATCAATTAACTGCGCAACAGCCTTATTCAGCCTCGCAAACGTATCTTTCTGCTCCCCCTTCTTCACCATCACACCCTTCTTCTCATCTTCCTCCAGCGTAGTGTCGAACATATTCCGCGGATCATCCTCCAGCAACTCCACGGTCGGGTTGATGAAACGCTTGAACTCGCGCTTACTCATCGTATCCTTGACGAGATCCATCTTACTCAAGACGTTGATATGCGGCATCTCCAGCATCAACATGGCACTCATGGCGCTCAACGTGCCCGCAAAGAACTTGGCCCGATCAACAACAAACGTCGCCTCAAGCAAATACGCCGCGCACAGCTGCACGTTCAAACTGCCTCGACTCAGATGCTTGACCAACGCCGGCACAATCGGAACATGCGTGTACAGTTCAATCTGTCCAGGCATGTCTATAATGATCAGATACTCCTCGCCGACGGTCTCCAGAGGGTCGGTTAGGAAATCCAGGTTCTCGAGCAGGAACTCGAAGCAGTAGATTAGACCGCCGTTGGGACCTAGCGACATTTCTTCCATGACGTCGTCGAGCGAGATGAGGTCTTTGACGTCGATGTCGGGGGCGTAGACGAAGGAGGTCGCGGCGGGGTCGAGGTTGATGTAGATGGCGGAGCGGCGGTTGGCGCGGAGGTGGGAGATTAGGGCGGAGCAGAAGGTGGTCTTGCCGGCGCCGGCTGGGCCCATTACTAGGACGCCGAATTTGGACATGTTTGGGTGATG
>Ga0160428_1000369_pt1 | contig 52858 bp, 62 predicted proteins | sample SolpanmetagenomM_FD_108198 | JGI IMG/M metagenome (GOLD analysis project Ga0160428, IMG submission 108198) | Solar panel surface microbial communities from Lawrence Berkeley National Laboratory, California, USA - M | ecosystem: Engineered > Built environment > Solar panel > Unclassified ... | reverse complement strand
AGCACATACGACCATAGACTGTGGAGAACAAGGCATCCCGTTCGCTCTGCCCTATTTAAGCCACAGATCGACTGCGTAGTAGTATGGTGGGTGACCACATGCGAATTTCAGTTGTTGTATGTCTTCTTTTGCGTTTTTTGCACTCTACCGATGGCGCTCAATTTGTGAAGACTGCAGGTTTCAGTCTCCTGTAATGTCCTGGCAAATAAAGACACTGGTTCTAGTATCATCCGAATGAAGTTCTTAAGGCCTTTCGACCAGTGTAGACGGACAAATTCCAGGCTTCAACAATCTACGAAACATCAAGAGACTCCGGATAAGGAGAAATCCCTAGCATATGCAACAACAGTCACGCACAGTCCCCGTACTGATGTCGCCCAATTACCGCCAAAGGTCAACAGCACCAGGCTTGATCTCCTGCGAATTGACCACCCCCGGTCCCCACATCAGTTCTCTTTTCTGCCTGAACTAGCTCCCTTCTTGAGGCCGTGACGGTAACCACTCCTCCCCATCGGCTGTGACCAAAACCTCTGCATCGATGGCAGCGAAAAATGCATGTCCCCGCTTAGCTCTAGCTCCTTTCCCTCTCTGTTCTCAACGGCGCTCTCTTTACCCTCGACAGTGGCCTTTACAGCATCCGCCACATCCTGCTGCTATGGCGGAAATACTTGTGCAGGAACCTGCGGCGGTAACCACGCCCTCTGCATCGATGGCGACGATAAATGCATATCCTCGCTCAGCTCTGGCTCCCTTCGTTGTTGTGGAAAGGGTTGTGCTAGTGAGGCTGATGGTTGAGTTTGTGCTTGCTGCTGTGGAAGTGGCTTGCTTGAATACAATGTACCTGGCTGCTTTTGCTTGGAGGCAGAGGCTCGCATGTTGTCTGCATTGGAAGCTTTGGAGAGGCCTGGATTGCTGTTGTCGTGAGCTAATTCTACGTTGACGAAAGAAGACGTGTCTGATGTGGACGGTTGTAGTGATTGGTGAGTTCTTGCTACCGGCTGAACTATCGGTGGAGCTGTCCTTGGAGAAGCTACTGTTGTACCCTCGTTCGCGATCGGCTCTTCTTCACGTTCAACATCCCACCGCTGCACCCAGACCACCCGCATATCCCCAAGAACAGTAGTACCTCCCAATCTCAGCCCGCCATCTTTGCTCAACCGTGGCCATTGCTGTGTCCCTGTGTTCTGTTGTCTGCTCAACTCCTTCTCAAAGTGCTTACGAGTTTCAACACTCTCGGGCTCAGATGCCTCAATAACAGGCTCTTCCGGTGCAGCTTTCGTGACTGCTGTGGCAACTATGTCCCCCCATGTTTGGTTATTGTATACTTTCAGCATTGACGCATTCGCTAAGGCTGCAGACTGATGAAGCGAGTGCAGCTTATGATCGCTCACGCCTTCGATTATGCGGTAGGACTGTACGGCGTAGACATGGCAGGGCGCAGGGGTCACGGCGAGAGTGAGGGTGTCACTCATTTTGCGCTTCTTGCTAGCTGGTGAGCAGCCACGATTGTTATTCTGGGCCCGTGTAGACATGTAAATAAAGCTTGAGGCACGAAGAGCACGATGATGGGTCGATAGGAAGGAAGGGTTTAGTCGGAGTAGCACCCCAGTGTTCGTAAAGGCGGAACAGAGACATAGTTCTCACTCTCCCATATTTCTTTCTGCGCTTCCTGATTAAAGCAGACCACCAGCCTTTGCTTCATGATATTGATTATTTTTGGTGGATGAGCTACTGCTGCTTGAATCGAGCGCTGTACCATACCTGTAATACTCCTGACTATCCTCCAAGGCCGATGCACGGATACAGGCGCAATTTGGCTGCTCGTCTCAATTGATTCGGTACTAGTCTATGAGTTTGAATCAATTCAACTTGAAGCCGTGAGATCTCCATTCGGCCCGTCCGCCAAGCAAAACCGGGAGTGAGGCCGCAACGTGGTGAATTCAATGAGTTTACCAACTCTACAATGGATTGAGGCCGTCATGAAATGAGTTTAGCAATTCAACAATAATAATTACCAATTCTGCAATGGAAGTTATTGCGCGGAGTGAGAGCCATATTGTACGTACAGAAATTCGAAATATCGCCTTTTAACCTTGCTTTTTCCAATCACGCACAGTCTGGGCGTAAGCCGGAAGCAAGCCCACGGGGTGCTCCGAAAGCTGCCGGTCTTACTAGTCCTCCCATTGGCTGGAGGCACTGCCTGCAGTGCCAATCATCATTGGTCGGAGCCAAAGGCCGACGCTGCTCTCATCCTGCTAGCCCGCTCTTTGCTTTCAAGCGTCTTGCAAGACAAAGAAGAGAGGCGAATGACACTTTAAAGCCCGTGTCTAGATCGCCCGCAGTGGTTCCTGTCGATTGTGACATGTTGTTTTCTCTTAAAACCACTTCTTCTTCCTTAACCTATTCCTCTTCACATACGTGCAATTACCAAAAGGACATGCTCTTCACCAGCTTCGCACGACATTTATTACAGATTTCTCCTCGCCGGTAAACGGATGCCAAGCTAGTTGCAGAGCGAGAGCAGAGTGAAAAAGAGCAGGAACGACACATAAGAAGATCACATACTGCGACAACAAGATGGACGGACAACAACCACCCAACTATGGTGGATCAAGTTCATATCGTCCTCTATTACCGCGCCAATCCCTCGAGCAGGCGGCAGACTCTGCTACAAGCACAAGACCAGACGGTGACGGAAGATTACCACAACCAAACACTCACTCCGCACCAACAAACTCGACTGCCGATTCACAACCATCATCCGCAAAGAAAGGCTATCGGCAGCAAGTAGCATGCACTAGTAGGCTTCCCCTGCCATCTCTTGACAAGGACATAACCCACCTGACATTCTTGTAGATTGTCAAAAAAGAAAGAGCAAGGTAAGAAGGTCACGCACAAGACTACGCAAGGACTCAAAAGATATTAAAAACAAACAAAGCTCACCTCTTTTCTTCTGTAGTGCGATGGCGCCCAACCTTGTAAACGCTGTGTAGGAGCAGGTCAAGAATGCACCTACGAATCTGATGTTGGAATACCGCGTACCTGGGCACTAAAGCGCAAGAATGCAGCTCTAAACGAAGACAACAGTCAGCTCAGATACATCGTCAAAGGACTGCGACACGGCACAGAACAAGAAGCGGTGGAGATACTGCGTCGCATCAGGGAAACACAAGATGCTGACGATGCAGTGGCAGCAATCAGTGACGCAGCATTGCTGGTTAAGCCAGCTTGGGATCATCTGCCAGCATTTGGCAGGCTTGATCCCTCGCAAGGAGCACCAGATGGTGGTTCTGACTTTCTCGCACCTGCACCAGGTTCATTGCGACGAACATTGGCACTCAACCCAGAGCCGGTAATGTCAAGGGCATCAATGAGCGAGCTCTCGCCGACAACTCGACAAAGTACCCAGCAATCGTCTGTGTTCTCACACACCTATCATCCACAGTCACGTTCTTCGAGTCGTTCTTCGATATTGCAGCCATCCATGAACCCGGGGCCACCTCGTTCATCTGTACGATGGACACCTTGGACACCAAATGCTGGACCTGCAACAGGAGCGGCATCTTCAAAGCCTTCAGGTCTTGCCGATAAGCTGAATCAACTGTAAGTAGTTATGCTTTGAATAGAAATTCCTTAACATTAATGTTCTCCAGTTGCGACGGCTTCCCATTTCTTGATGATTCCGACACTGCACATACTGATTCTGCACAATCCAACGCTGTGCTATATCTCTGGTCTGCAAATGTTCCGGCACATCCTTGGACGACAGTCACAGATGACGACGACCTTATTTCAGCCTTGGTAACACGTTTCTTTCTTTGGGAGTGGCCTTGGTATAATTATGTCAACAAGTCAGCATTCCTAGAAGATATGTGTAGTGTTTCGCCTACTTCACAAGGAGCTGGAAACTCAGGAGCCACAGAAAATTCGACGCGAGAGTTCTGCTCTCCATGCTTAGTCAATGCAATTTGCGCTATCGGCTCAATGAGCTCGCGACATCCTGGAGCTTTCAAGTTTGTAGGAGATCTGAAGAGCAGAGGACACCACTTTGCAGAAGAAGCCGAGAGACTCATTCGTTTAGAAGATCTCAACACACCTAGCCTTACCACAATGCAAGCCATTTGGATCACGATGTGGTTTAGAGGTGCCGCCGGGCAACGATTTCTTTGCAGCGAATTTGCGGAGCGCTTCTACTGGATGTACGATCAGCTCAATCTAAGTCAAGACTTCCAAAGGCCAAGAGAGTATGAATATGACCCCAAAGCGCGTCAGTACTGGCGAGCTATATCAGGAATTATTTGGGGCTTCTATTGCCAAGAGACGTGAGTGGTTTGTGCTGTTCAAGCACTGATAGCATATTCTGACACTGATTTAGTATCCACTGTATTGCCACTGGTGGTGAAGCCAGATTGGCAAGACCTCGCATTGAGAAGACCTTTGGCCGTCACTACAACGGGAGCGTCATAAAACCTGTTGACCTTTGGTGGCCCTGTCCAGATCCGCAACGTACCGATAACAGTCTGTATGAAGAAATGCTCGACAGGAAGTGTGATTTGACCGACATCATTCGAGATATGTTGGTGTATGTCAATAGTATCCAGGATGCTGTCAGGAGGAAGATGATTGGTGCTGAACAGTACTGGGGCGCTTATGACTTTTACGATAGGCTGGTCAAATGGAAAGAAGAATTACCGGATTCAATGGCACCAGGTGGAAGTATTCTACCACATATTCAGCTCTTACAGTACGTGAACCTCAACCCAATATGCAAAGGTAGCCCAGCTAACCTTGTTTCTTTACAGAGCCAACTATGATCTCGTGGTCATCACTCTCTTCAGGTCCTTGCAGGAGATGAATGTAGAGCCTTCCTCTTTCGTTCACAGATATCCTGGTAGAGCGACTCGAGAGATACTGCATCCTCGTACGTATGTGCTCTTACATGCAGGCAGTCTCGTCAGCACCATGAATGCTTTTCGAGGACGTTGGACTTTCTGGCGCCATTGCTATACGTCGCAATGCCATTGGCTACCAGCATTTGCGCTGTTGTTCCACCTTCGACCAGGAGAGCCTTCTTCCGATATCTTCACGAATGCTGTTAGAAACCTTCGAGAAATTGGAGAGAAGTGGAATGTCGCAATGTGGATGCTGCAGTCACTGAAAGGAATGGCGGATAAGATGGGTGTCCAGCTGCCACCTCGCTCGCTCAGATATCTTGAGAACATCGACTTTGAAGCTCCAAGAAGAGGAACGGATTCGACAGATGTCATGATTCGTGAGTCTGGTGGTTCATGGATTCATTGAAGCTTTGCTGACTCTTGATTACAGCTGTTACTGTTCCAGCAGAGTTCAGATCTCAGGATTCCGGATTGTTCCCTTTCCCTAATGCGAAAGAGGTAGGGACCTATGTTTCGAACTTGGATACTGTTCTTAACCAGATGGGAGATGTCAACCTCAGTCGCTGATTCATTGGCCGAGTAGCTGGAGACCAAACGCAGCCGGGATGGAGTGTCGAGAGGATCAAAAGATCGGTTGCGAATGTTTTATGAACTTGTAAGAAATGAGCCAGGAACTACCAAAAAGGTCACGCTGGTACGATACGGGTAGTGATACAAGAATTGTCGAGTTTTCGGCATGAGGTGTCCAGGATAGGCCAAGCAACAAGACTAGGCAACTGCATGTTTGATGAGCCTGAATGTTGATACCATCATGTCTTCCGTTACCTTTAGTAACGTCAACAAGGATATAGAAACAAATGACATGATAACAGCATCTAGAGATATGCTCTTGCTTCTTATGCCAAATATGTGCCTGGATATCATAGTCCTTTCCAATAGACCACCTGCTCTTGGCTCTAGCAAGTCATCTTGACAGAATGATTCCAGTTGTGATGGTACTTCTTCACGATATGGTCAAAATGGTCAGTAGCTATCCAAGCTTCCAAAGCGGCATATGGTCGAAGCTCGACGGAAAGATATCTGACGACTGCTGGACCTATTCGAGGCCGGATTGGGATGGAAAGACGGTGAGGTACGATACTTTGGCATCGGATCGATGGTGCGAGCTGACAAACTGGTGAGAAAACCTGGCAAAGATTAGACTGGTAAAAGTGCATGATGCGATCAGGAACAGGTTCCGTACCAAGGCGGATGTCCAGCCGACGAATGGGATTGCTAATTTGCTAGAAGGGCTTGCATTGTGTGTTCTTTCTTGCTAGAGACTTATCTTGCTTTTCTTCGCCCACTGCCTCTATTTCTTCTTGCCTGCTGCCTTCTTTGTGCTCTACTCTTCGAGATGTGACAGCGTATCAAGCCTTCTGAAGTCGCTGCAGACCCATGTAGCAGCAGCATGGCCAAGCAACGCACTTAACATTGAGACAAACAAATGTCTTCAAACCAATAACATATTGTGGCTTCAGTCTGAAACAAGATGATGTGCACAACATTGTGCTTCAAGCAAGCATCCTCTTGATCTCTCGTTCGTGATTTGCTTGTTTCAACCTAAAACTGTGAGCAGCCGCAAACAAGTAAGACATCTTTTTCGTGCTAGTGACAATGTTTGTCGTGACACCCTCTGTAGTTTGAGGCTTGATGACCTATTCTTGGTGCAAGACATCTCGACTGCTTGCTTCTGTCCCAGCTTGCAACTGCCTTTCATGCATGAGATATAGAAATTGGGAAGAGCATATAATATGTGCAACCCTCTCGTGTGTTCAGCTCATCACACACTTCGCAACAAGCAGATAACATCTACATTGCACTACCTAACCTGCCAATAATACTTATATCATCAACTATGCCTACCAAAGCCAGTTACAGCATCTTCCCACGCCTCCGCAGAACCAGCAACAAGCACGACATCAACCACAGCAGCCTCCTTCACAAGACTTCTGCCACCGCCTCCACTGAGTTGCAAGGTCTCCGTCTCTTCGCCTTTCCCAATGGCACCACCAACAGCTCGACCAACACACTTTCACTCCCACCTCAACAATCACCCAACACCCTCATCAGTCCCCTGACATTAAGCATACCCACCTTCTCCAACCAAGCACTCAAACCAACCATTTATCCCCAAGAAAGCCATCACCATCCTCGACATCTCCACTCTAAATGGAGCCAGCAACCACGCCATAGAACACCAAGAAACAGCCATGATCGCCCGTCAGGACCGTCGTCCAATTCTACGTCTCTTCTCCCGCCAAAGTGCTCAACACAAGGGCACCACAAAGCGCGCCGCACGTCTCTTCCACGACTTCTCATTTCCAGCTCATGATAGTGTCAATGACAAGGAAAATGCTGGGCGCGACAACAATATATCGTGGGAAGAGAGCATGGTGAGTCCGAAGACAGTCGAGGTTGCCACTTTCGGTTATGCCAGGATTGTGAATGCAGGGGGCCGTGATGGCAAGGTGGTGGTTGGGAAGAGGGAGTGTGGGCTGGGGAGTGCGGGTAGGAAGAGGAGCTGGGAGGAGTATGATGCTGATGATGAGAGTGTTGGGGAGGAACAACGGGATGTGTATGGTGACATGGAGGATGAGGAGGGCGGTGTGAGAGTTTGAGGATTGGAGAGTTTGTGTTCCAGGAGTGTTGTGTGAGGCAGAGATAGCCTGATTGCTTGGGATTGTGACATGTACAGATCTATCACGGCGAGCTTTGGGAGCTTCTGAAGCGAAAAGAAACTGTTCTATCAACCTTTTGTACTGGACTCGATTGCGACTTTTCATTTGACAATACGACAAAAGTACACAAGTAAAGGATCTTGATAACGCATCGAGAGTAGAAAGTTTTTGATGCATGCGAACATGTCTAAGCAACGCTCGACTGAAAGAGGGAAGCAGCTGGTATAAGTTTCTTCCAAACGCCATGCCTTCCCAATTCACAATCATTATAGCATCGACTTCTCACCCAACCTACTACGTCCTCAAACCAAGCAAGTAGCTGGCTCCGCCCTTCTCGGCGCCCTGCCCTTGCCCTTGACCACCTCCCGACAAATACGTGATATTTGGGTTATCCGCCAGCGCCTGTGCAATATCCTTCTGTGTCTCGATTCGTCTGATCATCACCAGTCCGTCACCACTCTTAGCAATCGCCCTGCTGATCGTGTCGGCAGCATCAGCTTCTCCTTCTGCCCTGATAACGTTCGCTTGTCTCTCCTGCTCTGCCTTCTCCACGATGAATCTTGCGCGCTCTGCCTCTTGCTGTGCAATTTGCTTCTCCTCGACGGCCTTTGTGAACTCTTTACCAAAGGTCATGTGTGTGATAGAGACGTCCTCGAGAGCAATGTTGAACTCTTGAGCACGCTTGAGGAGGTCTGTGCGGATGCGGTTTGAGACGGCCTCACGCTGGGTGATGAGTTCGGCGGCGTCGAATTGCGCAACAATGGCTTTGAGAACTTCGTTGCCGATGGATGGGAGGACACGTTCGTCGTAATCGATACCGAGGTTCTATAATAGCAGAACATATGATCAGTATGTGACAAGCAATCCGCAAAGGAAGGCAAATAAAGGTATAGTATTGCTAGACATACCTGGTAGATCTTTGGCAGATTCGTGACTTCCGGACGATGCAGCACTCTCAGCGTCAAGCTGACCATTTGCAAGTCCTTGCTACCAGTCGTGGTTGAAATGTTTCTTGGCTTTGTCCTGACATCGAAGATGATGCTGCGTTGGAGCCAGGGAACGAGGAAATGTGTGCCTTCATTGACGACGGTCTCTTTCACTCCGGAGAGACGGTCGAAAATGACTGCTCTTGTGCCACCCTTGACATCGTAGATGGATTGCTGGACGGCGAAGAGGGCGATGGCGCCAGGTACGGCGAGTCTGTAAAGGCTACCAAGGAGACGTTCTGCGGCCATGATGGTAGAATGAAGGGATGTATGTGGTTCGCGGTGATGAGGTGTGAAGTGGTGAAATGTGTGTTCGAAAAATGACTTGCAAGCTATAGAGCAGATGATGATCGTCTTGCCTCTGAAGTTCGCCTGAAGCTATCACATGCATAATTCCAGAATTCGGGCCGGCAACCTCGAATGGCAAGTCTGATCTGACTTCCTTCCAAGCTTTCCGAACAACGACTTGTTTCACAACACGACTCACCAGTAGCAACACCTACAATAAGCTCTCCGCTTCCACTACACTCTTTTCCTACCTACCAAATCAACCAGCAGTAACAATGGGTGGCGGCGGCGCAGGAGGCGGCGGCAAGGTCCCCGGACAGTAAGTCTAGTCGAGCTGCGACAAATGAGCAGCAGAATCGAGGACAGGCCTCACCACGTTGTTCTCCCTTACTGACATGTATTCTCTATAGATGGATGGGTCACTGGGGTAACCTAGGTATATAATCCTTCTTCTCACTTACGCAGCCGAATCGCCAATATCAATCACCACCTCAACCAATCCTCCAAATCGCTCCAACACTTCCATCTCATCACAACTCCACAACCCCACGCAAGACACTTACACAGACTCCGCACAGGCTCGCAACCCCAAAAGGGTGTCACAACATATGCACTTTCCGCCAATCGTCAAAAGCTCTTCGCGGGTGCCATGAACGCCGCAGTTTTCAACACATACCGCCGAAGCCGTGGACAGGTCATGTACTTTGTGCCATGGGGATTTGCGTTGTACTTTATCATTGATTGGGCTGAAAAGAGGTATGTTTTGATTTTGTCCGAAGAAAAGAGGTTTCCGCGAGAGATATGGAGAGGAAGAGAAGGAAAGCATTAGAGAGGACCTTTGTAATCATCGTCGCAATTTAGAGATGCTGGCTTGATATTATATTGGCAATTTCGGTTACTAACCATTGTTCTCATCTGCTAGGAACCACTACCTCAACTCCAAGCACGGTCGTATGCACGAGGGTGGCGCCGAGGAGGGTACTGGTCTTGGAAGTTCAGAGGCATCAGGTGGTGGCAGTGGTGAGGGTGCTGGAAAGAAGGGTTAAGCAGTGGTGGTGAAGAGTGTGAAGAAGGTTATAGACTGGTAGAGAAGAGATGGAGGTTCCAAGCTTTGACGTATAGAACAAAACAAATCCTTTTTTACAACTTTCCTTCATTTCTGCAAAATTGCCAAAATAATACTTGCTTCAACGTGCTCTGTTGTTCTCATCGACATATTTAACTCCATTCAATATGATCGTGTATCAAGCTTCTGTCTGAATTGAAGAAGACTCAGCACCACAAGGACTTATACAACAACATATTTAGCAGCAACCACCAACACCAACCTCCCAGCGCCGATCCCTCCTCGAAGCACTTTCGCACGAGCTTAATCACGCAGCCGTCATCGACCTCAACACCAAGATCCCCACGCTTCAAACCCAGCACCCACCAGGAGCCAAAACAAAACACCTCACACCAAAAAAGTCCAAAAACTCGGATACACAAACTCGCTCTCAAAAATCCTCCTGACCTGCTCCAACACAAACTTCTCCACCCTCCCCACATTCTTCAACACCTGCTTCCCCTGCACCTTCAATCCAATCTCACTCTCCACTTTAATCTCCTCAAATAATCCTCCAACACGTGCCCTACCAACTCCACCTTCACCACCACCACCACCACCACCATCAACGCCATCACCAACAACGACTTCGGCGTCTTCAGGCGCTAAGAAGCAGAAATGCGCTTTTTTCTTAATGTACGCGATCACGGCTACACCGTCGAATGTTAATCCCGTGACGTTGAGCTGCACGGGAATGCCCACGAAACTGGGCATGGGGTAGTCGAGGAGGATTTCGGCGGTTAGAGAGAGTTTGATGTTGCCTGAATAGCGGAGGTGTGCTACTATTTGGACGTCGTCGGGGGATCTGTCGTCGGTGGTGTGGGCACGAGCGCTTTTATGGTTCTGAGTTGGCGAGGGTGGTGAGGGGAGGGATTGGGAGTGATTATTGTGATGACGATAGGTGGAAGTGTTGTGATGTATTTCTGGTGAGAACTGATCGAGGTCGTCATTTGCGTTATGACTATACGACTGGTGCATTTCAGGCCAGGTGCCTTGGTAGTGCCCACCCGCCACTGCTGCAAGCGGTGTAATCGCTCCAGAACGTGTGGACGTGTTTAGCGGAAGGTGGAAATAGCTCATATTCGCTGTACCTCCAGGAATCCCTGGTGTTTGTGCTCGCGTCAACAATCCCGTGGGACTCGCTAGAGTCGACCGCATGGACGGCGCGCCTGTGAACGAGGTATTCAGCGTTGGTCTGCTGAACGGTCGCCCTCGTGATTCAGATGCTGCTGCTGCAGTGGTTGCACTACTTTGACTTCTCATCCGCGTGTTATAAGCGTCTATCTCATTGCGCCTTCTCTGCTCCTGCTGGGCCGCAACGTAGGTTTGCGGACTACTTGAGCCGCTTGGTAGGTCATCATCGTCCTCTTCTTCGTCATCGTTGTCGTCGCCGTAGAAGTCCGGTAGAGGGTCACAAACATCTTTGAGTACTAGTTCTGGTGGCACATTACCAAAGTCAAAAGCGTGTACTTTGACCGAGCGAATGAGCTTGGGGAGCTCGACTTGTTGAAAGCGGTCGTGGATGAAGGCACGTATTGATTCGGCGAGGGCATCGCCGGCGGGGCCGCCTGTTAGGGCTGCCCAGTTAATTTCGATGGACATGAGATTGCGACGGCATCGTGGTAGGGAATGACGGTGTCAGGAACTAATTTTGTTCTTTGTGAGATTTTGCGGTGCAGATGTGAGAGTTTAATGTTCTGTTGGCGAAGGAGGATGAGGAACTTGAGCCCCTTTTCAAATTGATGACCAGGTCAACAGCATGCTCAAAACACGTCGACTGAAAAGTATGACAGTACATGATAACTCACGAAATATGTAGTTTGCAGAGAGATTGAACCATGTTTATATTTCAATGTTCTGTACGAACTAACGAAATGTCGTTACAACCCTCCATGCCTCTATATACCCATCTTCATTCAGATATGCAGATGAGAGAAACCATTATACACATATATAATCTAGCTCAGTATTTCTTTCCTATACTCCCTCATAGATGCAGTGGTACTTCGAGTCTTGAACAGTAATGGTCAGGCAATGCTGAAGTTCATCTGAACCAAGCATGGTTGATCTGATATGATCCTCTGGCACGCTTCATAGCATGCTTCTAACTCTTTCATGTAGTGTAGTATGTAGCCTTGACCTCCTTGATATCCAGTATTCCTTGTGTCATATACTCGAGCTCTTCATGTCGTAATAGTCGTGCTGCCAGGTATATGGCAGATAGTGTAAATGGTGTTCAATATAATTGAAATCGAGATGTACCGAAATGAGTAAAGGAAGATGCCGTGCAGGGTTATAGCAGTGTTGGGCTGTCACTATATTGAGCATGTTAGCGAACGCTGCATGTCTGTTTAGGTGCTTCAGCAGACTCACGGTTCACCTCTTCTTCTTCTTCTTGTCAGCACAATCTGGACAGGGTCCATCCTCTTTGTTTCGATTCACCCTCAGCCCTCGCTCACATGGCTGCTTAGCCTTTTGCGGTGCACATTTTGCGAGCTTGCCTTTTTCCTCGTGTCCGCATTCGTAGGCTAGTATCATTTGACAGCACATTTCTTTCTTATTCAATAAGCAGGTAGGATGTCAGGTGTGGATGGAAACACCAAGATTGAAGAGAGTTCGGATTCGAGAAGAGGATTGAGATGTCGTCTTCGTTGAAGTGAGGATAGATGGAGCCTGCTAGATATAGCGGATATGGTGCGTGAGAATGATAGCACAGCAAGGCTGTAAGGTGCAAGGCTGTGTAGGGGAAGAGGTGTGCTTGGTCCCAATGCAATTGGTATAACAAGATCAAAGCCTTGTAGAGCGTGAAGGATGTGGTGAAGCTACGTCGAGCAATGATATGTTGTATGAGATGAGACGAAGATGAGACGATTGCCGTTACGTGCTTGTACGACCGTTTTGAAGACCGTTATGAAGAGGGGAAAGGGGAGGAAGGAGCTTTGAACTGGAGTAGGAGCAAATATATAGCTGGAGGAGAGTCAAGCAGCGAGCTAGTACTGACAGTGTCGGACAAGTACGCAAGTACGACTAAGATTCTTGCGTCCGAGAGGAGAGCGAGAGAAAAAGCAGACAACACATACAATTCACGCTAAGTATTATTTTCGATAAACCCTGCCGCAGCCAAGTCTCTTTTCGTCTGTTCCCCACATCCACACGTTTTCTTACCTATGAACCACCGTTTGCTGCCGTTGGGCAAACTGAAGCGAGGCAAGCCTGGCGAGGTCTGAGGTCGTTGCTCGGCTGCTTCCCGTTCGTCGTTGTTGTCGTGTTATGCTTTGCAAGCGTTCATCCACCTAACACACGTCAAAAAAGACCAGAGCTGAGTAATCTGCCTGCTTGGCTCGAGCTTCCAAAGCAGCTAATATCAGGCTGATTGATCCGCAGTCAGTGGAGATGTGGCTCAAGCTATGTGCCATGCGGTGTCGAAGCACGCTAAAGTAGCTGCTCATCAAGGCCTGGTCTGATTTCCGATTCGCGATCAACCGGCACCAGCACAAGCGTGTGTGGGACTAGCAACGTATTGTTTTCCACTTTGCATTATTGTGATTATTGGCATTTTGGACCCCAGTTGATGCATCAAACGCACCCACACCCTTGCTCTCTGGACAAGTTCATACAGACTAGAGCATGTCTCCGCCGGACATGTTTTCTCAACAAATTCCTCTTTACCCCTCACCGCTCCCAAACGAACTTGACGACGTGGATGGACCACCAGCATGAACATGACACTAACTCGAAACACCGATGACGATCCTCTCTTCTTACCATGTGGCTCTGTGTTCCTCGAGACGCAACGGTGCCGTTTACGGTTTACGGTTTACCGAAACGTTGTCTTCTTCCTGCGAAAAACAGGCGAAAATACCTCGAATGCTATAGGCCAAAATCGTTGCACGTCGTGAAGGCGTGGGATTAGCCGGCAAGCCGCAAAGTCCGTCGTGAAATCCTGGCCTGTCGATATCCTGGACATTGTACTGTACTACAGACGGGAGCTTGCATGCTTGCGGTAAAACCATCACTGAGGTTGCAGTAGCTTGAATATCATTGCCAGCCAATGAAGACGATATTCAGCAAGCTCGGACAGCATCGACAGCACTAGCCTTGGTGTACCATACATGTACTTCACGTCGAGAACATGGTCGCCTGCTTGCGCATCTCCAGACTCCTCGCACCAACGACCGACAATACTACGGCATGCGGTGTCAGCGGTGATAGGCCTCGCAGCATGCAGGGCGAGAATACTGGCCACCTTAAGCATGCATCAGGCGAAATTTACTCCGAATATGCCTCACTATGGACTTCTTGGTTGCGGAGCTAGCACTAGCTTACTGCAGTCCTCTACATCCTCTCCAACTAATCACTTATTGCAAGGATTGACCCTTGATATTGGCATTATTGTGTCAACAAACCATATGGGCTTTTGGTGGTGCCTCGACCAAGTTTTCAACAAGCATCTGAAGCTGTCCCATCCTAGTTCTTGTCGCTCGAAGCTCGTCCTCCGGATAAACGCGAATGCCCTTGCACAGAATGCTGCTCAACAGAAATCTTCATCACGAAAGTTGCACTATGTTAGGGTCAAGAATGCTGAAGATCTTCTGGAGAGGTGCAACCGCACTTTGCAGGCAAGTAAGAACTGGATCTTCCACATACGTGTTCGTATGACAACGTCTCTTGAGATGTATCATATCTTCGGACATCTCTCTTGCTCCTTCATACCTATGACAACCTCCCCAGCAAAGTCATACACTGCCGCTATTTCTACCTGGCAATAATCGGTCAAGACTGCACTGTTGGAGCTGAAAGCATCCTAATGATGCTTAGGAGGACTGCTCAGCTCCCCCGAGGGAAGAAAAGAGCATAAGGATGCTAGTATATGCTATGATGCGTGGCGATGAGGGAGTATCTGTGATGGTCAGTCGGTTTCGTTTCGTATGTTGTCAGTTTCAGATTCGTTGCAGAAATTAGCCACCCCCCATAAATTGAACTTTTGGTAAGGCTCTCCTGTGTTGTGGTGTTTTCCAACTTTACTACCCACTGTACCCAGTGTAGACTGAAACCACTGATCAAAGGCTGTATATCTGATCTTCATCTGTGGTGGTATTCTTCATGTACAGCAGCATCTTCAATATTACTTTTTATATCGAATCAGTAACAAGCTGTATCTAATGAATGATTGTCTTCTCAAGTCATCAAAAGATACACTCCAAGCAAGTCTTCGACGTTTTTTGCTCGATCTTTCTCACAAACTTCAACCTAGGTATATATGCAAAGCCCGTCGGCCGCAAGAGTATCTAATTTGCACACAGTTTAGAAGCCCGCAGATTACATGTTTCATGATGGACTATGGAGTAACAATGTCAGAGTGCAACACATCCGGCCCCAAAAGGCATCAGAGGCACATGGAGACTAGCGCACGACTTGCGTTCTATACATTTCAGACACTTCAGCAACAACCTCGAAACAAACAAGGATTTCACCACGAGGTGGTATGACTTCATCAGAAGATAAGACCTCGACCACAAGAGCCAAAGACTCAATGAACGGCAACCATCAAGGTTCTCATCCATCACGGTTCTCGACCGAAATAGAATATAATGCAATCTTCAGCCCCTGTTTTTACGTCTTGTCGTAAGTTGCTACATTCAAATCATCGTCTTTCTATCTTCTACCAACACAAAGCACAATTCAATAACACAAACAACCAATATCCATCTCCTTTCCACCGAAATGTCACACGACAGCGTCTGGTACTCCCATCCGCGCACATACGGCAAAGCAGTACGCTCATGGTACGTCGATGTCTTTATTCTTGGACTTGTTGATTCCGTCGATATCGTCCAATTGCCCATCTTTCGGGCTGATCTTTGCGCTCATGATTGTTCGTGGCTAATTGTACTTCTTACTACATAGCCGCGCCAATGGAGATAAGAAAAAGAGTGGTATCATCCGCAAATATGGACTCAACATGTCGAGACAGGCTTTCAGGGAGCATGCTGAGGCTATGGGATGGGAGAAGAAGAGGTAAATTGGATGGCAATGGATAGAAGTGAGAGGTCTATACGTACCGAAGTTGGTAAAGAGATGAACAAATCTGCTCGGTCGTTCCAGCAGAGAAGAGAATCTGTGTCTGGTTAATTTTCATCATATATCTATACAATATCACAATTCCTTCCGCATAAACGTCGCATCAAACCAAATCTCCTTCTTCTCATCTATAGTATAATTACGATATCTCGGTAGATCTCCTCTGTAAATTTTATACCCCATACTCTCATACCTACAATAATCATCTCGTTAGCCCGTCACAACTCGACATGCATCCATATTTCAACCTCAATCCACTCACCAGCCAATCGTACTACTCGGCCTCATCGGCCTACCAATACTCTTCCACATCGCCGCCATATCAGGGTTACTCGCGTCGAAATATTTATCCGACAGTGTGTTAATCGTGACAGTATGTGCTCCAGCTTCCTTCGCCTCCATTTCCAGCTGCAGCATTGCCCAGGTCGCTATACCGTATTTTCTGAATTCAGGTAGGACCTATAACAAATCACAGCGTTGATATCAGCATACCTTGCCTCTACACTAGGAACAGTGAAATCGCGACAGTACACACAAATAACGTCGTGATAGTCAAGACACTGCCATCAGGACTCGTCAAGCCTACTTCCGGCTCCATCCCTTCCACCTCCGGCCAGTCCTGCTTGTCAAGACTGATATGACCAATAGGGAGATACACACCCTGCTCCCGTGTAATTGTAGGTAGCTCCGCTATGTCTGGTGCGCTATAGGCGCTCAAGGCCTCTGAATTCGGTGGGAGGCAGATCCAATATAGTGTGCGTTGTCCTTCGGCCATTTGCTTGCGGACTTTTTGAGCGATCTCGATTTTCCAGCCGCAGATTACTCTTTGGGCTCGTAAGATGGCGCATTCGTGTGGACCGTCAAGATTCATAGGAATTAGACAGGCGCCTGGTGGAGGTGGTTTGGAGTGTGTCATTCTTGCAATATGTATTTTTCTTGGTTGTGGATGATGGTTGTTTATCTTGGTTGGACACCTCAGAGAGAAGGGACATACAAGCACTGTAAAATGGCGACCAAATATGGAAGGTGGGTTCAAGCGGAATTAGGGAGTGTGGTCAGACGAGCGAGTGAGTATGGGAACGATATCTCCCGTATGTGTTCTTGTAATTGTCATAACCCGTGAGGCCTCGCGAAACTGGGGCATGGCAACTCACAGAGAGCCTTTCAAGCAATTGTAGTATTGTGGTATTGAAGGCAGAGAGGAAGAGAACCCCTTTTAATGATAACCCCGCCTCGGCTTTCTTATCGGGCGCTAAATCTTAAATTATGGATGACGAATTGGCTGCCCGAGCTCAGCTGATGTGACCATCTCCCAGGACCACAGCAACAACAACAATCAACTTCTCATCCTCGAGCTACAGCTTCCTGCGGGCATGATCAGTGCATATCGAGGAATAAGTCTACGTCGGCGGACATGCAATACGTGCGATCCATCTCAGGATCGGTTTCGAAGACATGGAATTCTATCAATCCTGCCACGCTCAGCGGAGCAATCGATGTTATAGTTGTCGAGAATGAAGATGGTAAGGACGGGATTAGTCATTGTGTTGTGCGCTACAGATACAAGATTGACTTGGGACGATACAGGCACACTAGCATGCTCTCCCTTCCACGTCCGCTTTGGCAAGTTCTCGTTACTACGGCCTTTCGAGAAGAAGGTAGGATATCCCAAGTAGGAGCCAGAAGATTGACTGGGCTGATATTGCTGCTTCAGGTCGAGTTCAAGGTCAACGATGAGCGACAAGACTTCGCAATGAAACTAGGTGAAGGTGGAGAAGCCTTCTTTGTGTTTGAAACGACATCGCCTGTTCCGCAAGGTCTACAAACATCGCCAGTTGTATCGCCAGCCTCTAGTCCGGCAGTGCGACCCTCGACTGGGTCACCCGTGCCGGATCTTGAGCCTTTAGACCTCGCTGTGGATATCCAAAGACGACCAGAGCTGTCCAGACCAGCTTCTGTCGCGGGCACGTTAGGCCTGGGCATCTCATCGAGGCCATCGTTAGGTTAGTTAAGATGCGCGACGCATGTCGATTGGACACTGCTGATCATGGAACAGGTGTTTCCTCCTTATCATCCAGTCCTGGCAGCATACATGGCAATGAAGACTGGGGAAGGAAACTGGAACGACCCGTGAGCCGCGGCAAGGCGATGACAGCAGAATCTGCAGTACCCCGATTACATACTGCGCATACTCTTCCGGAAGGTGCTTTTGGAGAATCTCCCACACCAGGAACATCTAGTAATGGACCATCACGACCTTCAAGTCCGCCACCACCACTATTGAATAAAGAGCAAGCTTTGAACCGGGCCATTACATTATCAAAGAAGCTATGGGGCAGTAATATAGCATCTACAGTGAATGACGCTGGAGATCTCATGCTAGACATGACTGGTTACAAGTCTAGCGAAGAAGACTCCCTACGAGCTGAAGTAGTCGCAAGAAAGATTCTAACAGAAGAAATCGAGGGTGATTACGACATTGCAAGCTTGATTGGCGCTGACGAGAAAGGCAATCTCTGGATATACAGCAGTGAAGAAGCCAGAGACGAAGCAGCAAGAAGAGCAGCCTTTCCAATAATATCTCCAGCTGGAATGATGTCGACAGATGCACTTTCGGATCCTGGTTATCAGAGCGATGAGAGTCAAGGCTTGAGTACACTTAACATGAAAGATCCGCTAGATCGACGTGAGTCTGACAGTGCCATTGGCGTTACAACACCACCAGACTCACCAACAGGGGCTACTAATATGCAAAATTCATCCCGAGAGCCTGTCAAGAATTTTGCAAAGACGTTAAGACTCACCAGTGATCAGCTGAAATCGTTGAAGCTCAAGTCAGGTCCGAACTCGATGAGCTTCACCGTCAATCGAGCTACATGTCAAGCATACATGTACCTATGGAAGCACGACGTTCCGATTGTGATTTCTGATATCGATGGCACTATAACAAAATCAGATGCGCTAGGTCATGTCTTGAATATGATTGGCCGCGATTGGACACATCTTGGTGTTGCTAAGCTGTATACTGACATATCCAACAACGGATACAATATTTTCTACTTGACGAGTAGATCGATAGGGCAGGCAGACACTACCCGTGCATACCTGTCAGGTATCGTCCAGGACGGCTACAAGATACCCAGAGGTCCGGTTATCATGAGTCCAGATAGGACGATAGCCGCATTAAGACGTGAAGTCTATCTACGAAAACCGGAAGTATTCAAGATGGCATGCTTGCGTGATATACTGAATCTCTTCGGATCGAGAAAGACCCCCTTCTATGCCGGTTTTGGCAACAGACTGACGGATGCTCTGAGCTATCGCTCCGTGAATATACCCTCAACACGTATCTTCACTATCAACGCCAACGCCGAGGTCTCTTTGGACTTACTATCACTCAGCAAATACAAGACTGGCTATGTAACGATGAGAGAGACTGTAGACCATTTCTTCCCTCCTGTTGGTATGCTTGTTCACGAAGGTGGCGAAAATTTCACAGATTTCAACTATTGGCGAGAAGATCCTTTGAACTTTGCAGACTTCACGCCGAGTGACAGTGAGGAAGATGCACCACGAAGAGGAGGACGCCTTGATGATGACGAAGACGATGAAGCTGGTGAGGACGAAATCCTAAGCGAAGGCGAGAATGGCATGGATCAAAGCTATTTCTCTCGACAATCGATGGATGAATCCTTGATGATGTCGCCAAACTTGGATAATCTGGTTCTTGGAAACATGAGTCGAGAGGACACCAATGAAGATGAATATGATGACGAGGAGGACGCTGATGACGAGGAAGAAGATCAGCGAGAAGGGGAAGCTGAATCGAACGCGACTGCGAGACCGATCAGCTCAGTGACAAGAGCTGGAAGTGGCATGTTGAAGACAAGCCTGCAGAATCTTGCGCAAGCATTGAATAATGCTTCTGGCACATGAGGGGTCAAAGTCCAGAAGTAAACGAGAGCGACTTGCCGGTCCACACCACCTAGTAACCAGTAACGTCCAGCTTCTCAGGAGGTACGTCAGAAAGGCGACTTGCGGAAAGCCAGAGCAAAGACAGCACGAGCCCAGCATAGGCGGACATTCCTGTTCGAGGCAGAAGTTTATGCACCCGGCAGATGAAGGAGTATTTTGCGTACATTGGGATCACTCAAGCAATTGTACATTTATATAGAGATGCAACAACATTCATGCCAGGTTCTCGATGCCAACATTTCGTGCTTGAGCCAAACATGCTCTCACACCAAGACTTGTCTACCAGATGTCCACGAACTCCGCGTGATGCTGTATATACCTCGTCCAGCCCCAGCCCAATGTTCTATGCTACCGCTCGTGGTCAATGGTTGGGAAAACCACGAAACTGCTTGTGTGTAAGCTCTATTCTTACGGACGTTCGATCATCAAGGGTGCCTCGACCCAGCTGGCACCATCGCCGTCCTATGCTGTTTTGCGTGCCTCTCGTGTGGCATATCCATATATCATGAGATACAGCCAGGCATAGATATCCTAATCACGACATGACCTCGTCAGTGTCCAAAGAAAACAACAGTCCACCTCGACTCTCACCGGCCCCTCCCATCATCAACTCCCTTCCCCTCAACCCTCCTCCCCTGATCATCCAACCCCCACCACTCCCTCTTCTTCCTCCTCTGCTCCTCCTTCCACGCCTCCTCCTTCTGCCTCTCCTCCATCCTCTTCGGAATCTGCAAAAACCACTCTTCCCTCGCTTTATCCTCCTCTTCCCTACTCGCATGCGCATTCATACACTCGTTCATCGCCAGCCGCTGCTGCCGGCACTTTATCGGTATCGTGAACGTGCGGCCGGTGGCGCAGAGTGCGAAGTCTCGGATTTCTGGCGCGCAGTAGGAGCGGATGCGGGCGTAGTAGAGTTCGCGGACTTGGCCTTCTTGCGCGGCGGTCAGGGGGATGGGGCGGGAGGCGTGGATGGAGATGGAGTGTGATATTGGCGGTGGCGTTGTGGTTGCGGGTGTGAGGGTCGAGGTTGTGGGTGTGGTGGAGGGGTTTGGGGTGGCCATTTTGGCGATGGCGAGGGTGGGTGTGGTTGGCGCTGCGCTCCGCTGGCGTTGTGCTGGTGGGAGGTGGGAGAGGCTGGATGATGAGTGGTAGATACCGAGCGGATGCACAGATGCTGGTTGTATTTGGACTTCTGATTTGATGCAGAAGACTTTATGATTTGGGAGTTCTGAACAAAGTCATTGAGATTGAGATAGCCGTTGAAGATGTGCTTCAGCGGCAGATCTTCATTTATTTTCTGATACAAAGAGCTGAATACCATTTGTATCCTAATCTGCAGACATACTGTGCTGCCTTCAGCACCAATGATGGGTATATAACTGTTAAAAACACATCTGTCCCACCCATGCGCCAAACGCCGCGCTAATCATGCCCCATGAATATCATAATGTCCATAAGATTGTAAAAGTCCATCATCACTCCTCCATTGTCCCATCTCCGTCTGCTTCACCACCTCCGAACACTTGCTCAAATCCTTCATCTTGATCTTCCATATCTTCATCCTCATCCTCGACACCTTTAGTCTCACCACCTGCCGAGATCTCACCTCCAACTCCATTGACCTCACCATTCTGCTCCTCCATGCTCACTTCCTCCTCACTATCCCATTCCTCCATCAGTCCCCATCCCGTTCCAGTCTGCACATACCGCTCATGCGGCAACCTGACGCCGAAAAACACATCTTTATCCACATCCGGCAATCTCACTCGATTTCGCTCTCCCGCGACCTCCAACAGTGCCTCTTTCGGCAGAGCTCCACTCGAGAACTGATATGCATTCCGACTTGCCGTTGCCAGTCTCAGCGCTGCAATTGTAATGTCTCCTTCCCCCGATGCAGCTGCATTCTTTTTGCTATTTGCTGCGGCTGTGTTTGAGGGGTGTGCGGCGGCGACGTAGCCTTCCGAGGTTAGGTGGTGTGCGTCTGAGAGAACGGAGGAGGTGTAGCGATAGGCAAAGTCGAGGAGTTGGAGGGGTACGCGCTCTTGGTAGGCTGTTACGCCGAGTGACGCGAGGAGGATGTGGATTGTGCGAGCGTCGCGGGGGCGGGGAGAGGTGCCTGGGTCGGTGAGAGAGGTTTGCGGACCGGAGGCTATGTTTGTTGGTGCGAGAGAGCTGGTCGTTGTGGGTAGTTGCGTGGTGGGAGGTTGTTGTTGTGTGGTTGTTTGACGGCTGAGTGGTGCAGAGCCTACGTCAGTCATTGTTGTGGGCAGTACGTCGCGTAGTGGCGCGTGAATAGTGTTAGAGTTCGAGAGAGTAAGAGGTGGCACAGGATGTAGAGAGAAAAAGAGGACTGTTGTCGATGAAACAAGGCCGATGCAGCTCAACTTCGAGGATCGACGTCAGGGTCCAGCCTACGATGTGAAACTTGTGGGGCGTGTTTCAGGTCCATCTTAACCTGCTGTTCCTACTGAAATCAGTGGTGGCCTGCTTCGAGGAGCCAGATGCTATCTCCTCTGATGTTTAAGCATATCAACATATCTGACATTCATCCTACACCAAGTAAACGACCATTTACTACTCCAAATGGCTATCGAAGATAAAAAAACTCCCCAGCAATCTCCACAGTGTTTTTTCCTTGACTTACGATTTCAGTTTGTTCAAAAGTAGAAACGTCAAGCCTCTGAGATGTCTAAGATCGCCAAAACCGGTGTAAACAAGGTACACTCAGACACGTCCAGAAGTCCGCTTCGTTGTCGTCGCCTCGCGCCTTCCTTCACCATAGTTGGCAATGACAAGCATAAACAAATTTCATCATTTTTCAAACGCTACTCGTTTACTACAAAGTCACAGTTCAATATCAATCGAAGTTACTGTTACACCATCCATCTTTTATACATCGTTGTTGCATACTTCCTCATTCTCTTAACTGTATACACAACTTCGATTACATCTTCTGCAACCTTACCCATCATGCCAGCCTTCATGGTAGTCTGGAGGCCAATGCTATGGCATCTACCATTTCACCCACACGTCAGACACGTAGTCTGGTTCCTGATCTCTACCGCCCTGCCTGCACACTATCTGGCCATGTCTCTTTGCATCGTATACCTCATTCTACCACTGCTGCACCATCTCAACCATGCCGGTATTCTGGCTTCGCTGTTGTGCAAAAATGGACTGCCACAAGCACGCTGCACTGATCAACAAGCGCTTCAACATGCTATTGATGACATCATCGATGCAGATGTTACGAGGAAACTCTTGATCTTCGTTTATCTTTCAATATTCGTGCTCATGACCATGGCATCAGCATACACAGTGATCGATATCGACAGAACCGTAAGAGACGTCAGACGTCAATTTCGTGCACAAGCTCGATTACAAAGAGCACAAGATTGGCAGCAGAGAGCCCGACCACAAAGGCCGAGGGCATAATGTAGAGAATCTTGTTTCAAGGTATTTCGCTCAGGACCGCAAGTAACAAATCAACTGTGATGATACTGACTTTTTCGTACGAATTCGGCAGGTGATGTATCTATGGTTTATGGTTCGGCTTTTCCAAAAAGCGATTACGTTGTGGTAGTATGTACAAAGGCTCCTACACCCCAGCCTTTGCACTGTCATTTCTGCATCGATCATCATCACGACAACTTCTACGACAAGTCTATCTGCTCATCACAGCACGCTCCGCACAACCTTCAGCATTATAGCGACATAGACGACACCCAGCTGCCATTCCTTCTCTGATCTACACGCTCCGACCCCCACTCTCCACCCCGCGCTAAAACAAGCTTATTCTCTCTCCACACTCCACAACAACATCCTCCACCTCCTTCGAAACACAGTCCCAATACATCATGGGTGTCGCAAGCTGGGCAGTACCTGTCGGTGTCCTCGCTGGCATCTGCGCCTTCGCGCTTATCTTCTTCTTCTGGTACTTCCCTAGGACATGGGCAAAAGGCGACCTGGCAGACCGCCAACGCATGGATCTGGAGCGGGCTGAAAGGATCGCGGGGATGCAACAACGTACGGACGGGGAAGGCGATGGAGAGCATAAAGATGGTGCAAATGTTGCTGTGGACGGCGGACCCGCAGTACCGGCGAAGCCTGTCTTCAAGTATGAACCGCCAATGTACTGAGCGCATGGAAATGGGTATGGATTGATCAAGGTATGGGTGGCGCTGGGATGATGGGACGACAATGGGAGGATATAATGGGAGAATAATCGAAGAATTGGGAGGGGAGGCGTACTGCAAGGATCCGAGATGAAGGTCATTGTGTCAAAATCGATACGTTTGCTGGCACTGGTATGATGCTGCTTATTGCTTTTGCCCTCCTCGCATTCACTTGCCTCTTCTTCGTTGCTGTGCTGCTCACATCCCTGCAGTGTGCTTCTCTTTGTCGTATTCCTCACCACGCTCGTAGATATCCTGGAGCTCATAGTCCTCCACAGGCTACTTATCAAACGTCATATTGGTCAATACAAAGCCCATTCGTCGAATATGTCTGATCATATCCTGCAAATGAGCCACTGACTTTAACGAAAATTACTAAGCTACGGCAAACACGTACGAGAAGATTTGCACTGGATCCTAGCATCATATCGCCTCTACACGACATCCCGCCTCCACGTCATAGTTACCCCACAATACAAAGGTTTCTGAAACAGTTTCAGAAATCAGAGCTACCTTTTCTGCAAGAACACATCATTTCATGCGAGAACATGTCACTCAAACCAATCGACATACCGACGTTTACAAACACCCAATTATCGCTCCTCGCCCGTGAACTTGACGCCGAAGTCACCGAAACCTCGACACTCCTCTCCTCAGCCTCGCCCGCTGTACTCCAACGCGCTGGCATCGCTGTTCTCAACCTCTGTATCGCATCACAACGGACCGGACTTGGCGGCAAGACTGTGCTTGAGCTTGAACTCGACCCAGCGATTGGTCGATCAGAACTCCCAGAACATGGGTTGCGCGTAGGAGATATTGTTGGTGTGCGAAATCAATTGGGAGGGTCAGCCAAGAAGACTGAGAAGACCCAAGCTGAGAAAGATGGTGTTGATGGAGTCATGGTGAAGGTGGGCGCTACGACTTTGGGTGTCGCGCTGGATAAGGAAGAGGCAGACGTGCCTGCAGGAAAGTTGTGGATGTGCGTGTGATTAACCGAGGCGTGTGCTGGGAACATGATGATGAGGAAGAAGGCTAATATACTGGAAGTGTGAAGCTGGCAAATGATGTTACGTATAAAAGGTATGTGTATGTTCCAGAATAAAGCAGGGCGACAATCTGACATGAATGCCTAGGATGAATGATACTATGCGGAGGCTGCAAAAGCTGTCTGAATCAGAGCAGAGCGACTTTGTTCGGACGCTATTTGGACACTCCTCACCTACACCTATCCCTGCGGATCTTGATGAGGCAGTAGGCAAGCTGGACTGGATCACTGGAAACCTCAATAGTTCGCAGCAAGGTAAACAATGCATTCTATACAAAGACCATGCGTGATTACTAACTCCACGAGCTACAGACGCCGTCAAGTTTGCTATAGCCTCGCGCGAGATAGCCCTGATACACGGCCCTCCTGGTACTGGTAAAACACATACACTCATCGAGCTCATTCTGCAGCTACTCAAAAAAGATCTACGTATATTAGTGTGTGGTCCGTCTAACATCTCTGTGGACAACATCGTTGAGCGATTGGCAACATTTAAGGTTCCGATGGTGCGTCTAGGACACCCAGCACGACTCTTACCTTCCGTACTTCATCATTCGCTCGACGTTATCACCAAAACTTCAGACGCTGCTGGACTCGTTCGTGATATTCGGCAAGAGATGGACCAAAAACAGGCATCAATCAGCAAGACACGCAACGGTCGAGAACGTCGCGTAATCTATGGCGAGCTCAAGGATCTACGAAAAGAGTATCGTGTACGTGAAAGAGCATGCGTCGATGATCTTATTCGAAGTAGTAAGGTGGTACTGGCAACACTGCATGGAAGTGGCGGAGGAATGCTTCGACAGGCACAGTTCGATGTGGTTATCATTGATGAAGCGGCACAAGCACTTGAGGCACAATGCTGGGTTGCGCTTTTGGCAGCAAAGAAAGCCGTATTGGCAGGTGATCATCTACAGCTACCGCCCACGATAAAATCGTTGAGTTCGAAGACAAAAACAAAGAAGGAGGAGGAGCATGATGCAGGTATCACCGACAATTCAGCAACGTTGGAAACGACTCTATTCGACAGGCTACTCGCTCTACATGGATCGTCCATCAAGCGCATGCTGACGACACAATACCGCATGCACGAGCTTATCATGCGATATCCATCAGAAGAACTGTATGAGTCTCGGCTGATCGCCGGAGAGCACGTAAAGGCAAGACTACTGAGTGAATTGCCTGGAGTGGAAGAAACAGACGACACTAAAGAGCCACTGATCTTCTTTGATACAGTAGGAGGAGACTTTCCCGAGAAGGCCGAAGATGGCGATATCAAAAAGAGTCGGAGCATGGCAGAAAGCAAGAGCAATGAAATGGAAGCAGCTCTGGTCGTGAAACACGTACAGGGACTGGTCGCTGCTGGACTGAAGCCAGACGATATTGCGGTCATCACACCATACAATGCCCAATTATCAATACTGAGCCAAGCTCTGAAGGGACGATATCCAGGCATTGAGCTTGGTAGTGTTGATGGATTTCAAGGACGAGAGAAAGAAGCCGTGATATTCAGTCTTGTCAGATCGAACGACAAGAACGAAGTTGGGTTTCTGGCTGAAAAGAGGCGATTGAATGGTAAGATGTCCTGCACAGCTGGCTGGACTGAAGCAAGCTGACATGACTGTGCAGTTGCTATGACTCGCCCACGGAGGCAGCTTGTCGTGATTGGCGATTCTGAAACAATAGGCAAGGGAGGCAAGTTCCTGAAACGCTGGATGGAGTTTCTTGAAGAGAATGCAGATCTGCGATATCCTGATCCTTCTGAGCTCAATATCGATCTAGGTGCTCTGAAGATTGAGGACTGATGTAGTGGTTTGTCATGAATATAGACTGTGCCATTTCACAAGAAAGCCGGACTGAAAAAGGCGTTGTCAGACTCTCGTTGGAGAACAGTCATGGGTTAGCCCTTTTGAGTTTTCGATCAGCTCGATTCAGCCATAAACGTGGGGCACGCACGCGCTCAAGAAACACGAAACGGCAACTTAAAGGCAGCAGAGCACCAATCACAGACTCATCTCGTTCCGGTCTCCTATTTTGCGACTTGTTTGATGTCACTTCTATGTGTCCGTTTTCAGCTTGCGTACCCCGCTTGTGTGACGGAGCTGAGGGAGGATCTTTGTCCAGGCTAGCACTGTAAGCAGCCCGCTCGACGGAGATTACAGAACTTGACATTGCTCTGTGCAATACACCTCGAACATCACCATGCACAAACGGACTTGCTCATCACCTTGTACAGCTGTAAACATAAAGCAGCCTGCCGAAGCCTATCCCCTCAATCCTGTAGTTGTACTCATGTACTTTTGCCCGTTTGTACCTTTTAACAATCAGCTCCAATTATGCCAATTTTGTGTTGCCAATCATCATGCTGCATCAGCATCCTAGTCAGCTTGGCCACGCCACATGGTTCAACGGGGATTCGTTTGGCTTGTCGTGTGCTACATTTGGCTGTGTTCGCCGACAACATCTCCGTCTGTCACTGCTGCTGGTAAATGTCGTGAATATGAAGGGCTTGATCCGCTGTTCTTCAAGTATGCATACTACAAGATTATACGACAAAAGCACAAAGCATCTATTGTAGGAGCAATCTGTGCTTTGCTTGGACCTTGCGTGACTCTGTTGCCCCTCCTCCGCTTACTTTCACCCACCTCCTCAATCCCAAGCACCTGGTTACTTCACATATCCACCTCTAAACGCCTGGTTGACGACACACGGCTATTGCCTGCTACTGCAGCCTCTTCCACTCAATCACGACCACATTATCAAATTACTGGTCCTTGTTTGTTGCTCTATCTACACCTCTTATCATCGATATGGTAGCAGCATCTGCTGGCATGGACAACTTCGGCGTCCCACGAACGCCCAGGCGCAACCATTCTATTGCAAAACGAAGTGCCTTTTCTTTTTCCCACGAAAAGCTCAGCAGTCCATCGTCCACTCCCCCACGCAACCTCTTACTCAGGAATCCTCCTCAAACAGCAAAACCTGAAACGTCTTACGACTCAGCATCACGCAAATCTCTCCACTTTGTGCCTGAAGATACGACGACACGAAGTGCCTGGAATTCGTTGAGACATCGCTCTTCTGCTTCTGGTCTTCAATCTGGTCGTTCGACTCCTGCTCTGCTCAACATTGCTGAGACAATTCCTGAGTATATTGGATTGGCTATTACGACTTCCGCGCCTACTGCTTCTGTAGCAAGTTCATCACTCAAAAGCACTTTCCGAAAATTCTTTGGCAAAAGTGAGGACGCTAGATCCGATTCCAGGGCTGCATCTCGTCAAAGTGATAGAGTGAGTTGTCGTGTATCATATCTTTTGGTATTTGTGCTAACACTCATTTTAGAACCCAGCCACCAGTAGATCTGCCAGCCGCCTTGACCGCTCGCAAACACCAAATCTCTTTGACATCAACGAGACGGAAGCAAATTTTGACAACAACTCCCAAGATCTCACTATTCGACCTGCAAAGTCGTGGACTAATCTTTTTCGTGCCAAGTCTCCCACTCCTCTTGAGCCAAGTCCACCTCTACCTGCGAGTTCAATACAGGAGTACTTCTCAATGTCAATGACACCATCTAACGACCAAAACAATTTGATTTCCGCCAATGAAGTATTGATGTCGCACCATCTGGACTCATCATCCCAATCAGAAGCATCGACTACTCATGAACACATCGAGCCCAGTCCTCGTCTCAGACATTCTCAAGGTAGCATCAGTTCATATACAACCCGCGATCAGCCTGGCTCTCCTCTTATGCCTGATGATGTCCAAGCTATCACTACAGACACACCTCACATCATGCCACAGCCTGTCATCACCACCAAGAAGCCATTGAACTTCTCATTTCCCAGATCTCAAACTTCTGGCCGCACAGTCATGGAGCTCGAGAGCTATGCTGCACGCATCTTCAATCTTGAGGAAGACATGGCTAATCTACAGGAGAAAATGCTCGAGCTTGAACAACAACAACTTATGGTCATCCAAGCTCAAGCAGCTGATCCTGATAGCTGCATGTACTACAAAAAGACTCCATCACTGCATGTTCCTCAATCATCAACTGCCTACGAACTTACTCCTCCACCTTCCAACTTTGGTCGTGCTGACAAAGATGAGTCTGCTGCTTCAAGCTGGCTTTACGACGGCTCATCAGATATCGATACAACACCATCATCACGCCCCACCTCACCATCTCCAGAACATCTCACGCCAACCGCTCTTTCCCATCGACATCACTCCGATCAATCCGACACTCCATCACTCACTTCTACATCCTCTCCACGCCAATCTCAAGACTCATCCGCCTCCTACTTCTCACCCACAGCCAAAGTTTACAAGATGTTTGTCGACACAAAGTCAGACTTGGATTCTCTGCAACTAGCACTCGACAAACTCCGTGCCGATTCACCAATGAGACTACAGCCACTGCAAACATCAAAAGTACGCATCGTTGCAAGCACGTCATCAAGTTTGAAATCACCACCACTTGAGTCGAGCAGCATCTCTGACGACGATCAAGACCCATTCATCTCAACCACCAAACCACAACCTCCGACTTCCGAATGCGTCTTTACTGCCACAGACCGCCGCAGATCATATCACCGTCACAGCAACATCCAATTTCTGAATCCAGCATCACGCTCCTACCAACACATCTCATCCACTACCTCCCACTACCACGACGTACTCTCAGCAGCAAATACACCCTATCGCTCAAAATCATGCAGACAGCAGAAAAGGTCGAGTGCAGTAATTGGAACGGCAACAAAGGCAAGGCATGTCCTTGGTGCGCAGGCTTTCGATCCGAGCGAGAATGAAAGATCGTCAAACTCGTTCAGACAGCAGAAGAGATCGAGTGCGATTATTGGAACGGCTACGAAGGCGAGACAGGTGCTTGGTGCGCAGGCGATTGAGGTTGGGGTGTTGCCTGTTAGAGGATCGTCGAAGAAGAAGAGTGGGTGGTGATGCTTGGAAGTTGCTTGTTGTGCGGAGGTGGGAGTTTGTGATGCAGAGAGAAGACGATTCGATTCTTTGTGAGGACGTGGTGGCTGTGTTTGTGTGAAGTGTAAGGGAGGAAGCTGTGTTATGATTGTTTCGCTTCTTGGTTAAGCCTACTGTTGGTGGATTGTTGGTGATCTGGCAACGAAAGATGATTGAAAGATTATGATTGATTAATGTCTGTTTACGAAATATATCATGTGCTGCATGAAAACAATGGATGGGATGATGGGGAAGCAAATTATAATCATGCCGAAACAGTTCTTAAATACTGAAAAGAGACTCCGAGCAGAGCAGTTCTGCAATAAACACACTATCTCAACTTCAGCCATAAATCACACACCCGACACCTCCATGTTGACTCGAAGAACACTATACTCATCTATCGTCAGCTCGTTTTGAACAGAACAGATGTACCACGGCAGTACACAACCATCATCACAGAAAAGACGACTCCAATGAATTGTCAGCCGACTGGCACACAAAGACCGACATACAAGGAGTGACACACAAGGTGTGAGCAACAAGGACTCGCACGCAAAGACTGGCACAAAAGACTGGGCCAAACCATGCCGGCCAATTCAAGGTTGAATTGCCTCGGGTTTTATGTACGTTTTGCAGTCTGAGAAATGAAGTATGTGAGGCGTTTTTACTACAGAGTTTGTAATGGAGGACATGCGGGTTAACGAGAATGTAATGATGTTAGGAATTGGGTCACGGGAGGGTCTTGTAGGTGGAGGATTGCTGAGGGATGGGTTGAGTGGTAAGGTTTGGTTGAATTGAGTTGGAAAAATCGGGTTGGGTTGGATAAGGTATGCTGCGGGCAGCTGTGCTGATGTGTTTGGGGTGACTGTTGTTTTGGTTCTTGAGTTGGGTTGGTGATGGTAATCAGGTCATGTGATTGTATAGATTGCTGGGTATTATACATGTGCTGTGAATTCGATCTTACGAATGTGGATGCACCATTGACAGCCGGGCAAGGGTGGTCGACCTGAATTCGGTGCAAACAATTGATAGAAGCTTGTTGCATAGCAAGTGTTGTCGAGCGCTTTTGCTACCATGTATTCGTTTCGAAGAATTGTTCAAGCTTGTTAAACATGCAAGCCCATTCAGCACATTATAATTCTCTCAGCTCAATTCATTGCCTGAATTGCACCTCTAACAGCCCAAGAACATACCAACACAACCCGCCTAATCATCAAACCCACCAAACCCCTCTTCATCCCCTCCCTTTGCCTCTCCAATCTCACCTCCACCTGCACCCATATCCACACCCTCACTCTTCCTCCTCCTAGACCCTTCCACAGCACCTTTCCGCCTATTCTCAATCTTCCGCTCATACCCACTCTTCGTACTAATCCTCATCTTCGCGCTGCCCTCTCCTTTATTCACATTTCGACTCGCGACGCCACGTCTCTTGAGGTCTTGCTTTTCTTTCTTACTTGTTTTGGGGAGGGCATCTAGGAGCCATTGTTTGATTCCTTCACCTTCCCCTCCAGCACCCTTGTTACCAGACCCATCGCCTTTAGTCTTCAACCGCTCACTAGCAGCAATAACGTTGGCCACGTTCCTCACAAACGGCACATCCTCCTTCGCATAAAGCGTCACCGCAACACCCCCTTCCCTTCCCGCCCTCCCCGTCCTGCCCACCCGATGCACATACACCGCGCTCGAACTAGGGAAATCATAGTTCACGACGCCATTCAAGCCTCGAAAATCAACGCCGCGAGACAGCAAATCGGTTGTGATTAGCACCCAGATCTCGCCGCGCCGGAAACGCAACATGATCGTTTCGCGGGCGGTGTCGGTCAAGTCGGCGTGTAAGACGGCGAGGCGGGTGGAGCCGCCTGCTTCGGCGGGGATGTCGTAGAGGAGTTCGGAGTGCAGGGCGATTGCGCGGGGGATTGTTTGCGTGAAGATGAGGAAGGGTGGACGGAGTTGCGTAGTGTCTGAGGTGGTAGAGGATCTGGGATGGAGCAGGTTGCGTAGGGCCATGAGTTTGCCTTGTTCGGTGCCGCAGTAGATTAGTTTGTGGCTGATTGTGGGAAGAGAGGTGTCTTTTAGGCCGACAATCAGACGGAGGAGAGGTGGGCGTGTGGCGGAGGGATGCGAGAGTTGGATGTTGGACCAGCGCGTGCTAATGGTTGACATGGCGAGGTCTTCGATGCTGGAACCCATTGTTGCTGACCAGAGGCTGATGCGGAGGAGAGGGTTTGTGCAAGCTGACCAGATTTTAATGGTTTGGTCGCGGAAGAGAGGGTCTAGGAGGACATCGGCTTCATCTAGGACGACGTATCGCACGCTTTCTAGTCGGAGGGTGGTCCCATTCGAAGTAATGGCGTTCAGGAGTGTGAGTGGTGTGCTGACGAGAATGTCTGCTTTCACTGGCGGCAGGTTCTTCTTCGGGTTTGGCTCGTTGTCATCTTCCTCTCCAGATTGATCTTCATCTTCTGACTCCGCTTCATCGTGGTCTTCCGTCGAATCGACAGTATCTTGTGCGATATTCATGCCCTTCTTGACCAACGTAACTTGAACACCAGTCCGCCTTGACAGTTTGCGTCCTTCGTTCGTGATCTGACTTGCTAGCTCTTTCGTCGGTGCAACGATGATAGCTTTAGGGCCTGTATGCACTTCTTTGCCGGCTTCACGCGCTATCCTTCGTTGTTCCAATATCCCTGCTAATACGGGTATCAAAAAGGCCAGAGTCTTTCCGCTTCCTGTTGGTGCTACGCTGAGAAGGTCTACATCCAGTGTGGTTCGTGCCTGTTCTGTTATGCTGCTATTTCCATTGTCATCTCCAAGTAATGGAGATCCGAGCAGTAAAGGTAATGCACCAAGTTGAATCTCCGTTGGTATCGAGTATCCCTGGTCTTCGAGGTTTTCTGCCAGTGTACTCGGTATGCCGTACCTGGGACGTAGCTGTGAAAATGCGGTAAGAGGCTGTACTACTAGATCGGCCTTTTGCTTTTTCTGAACATCCACCTCTTGCTTCCGGTTCTCCTCCTCCTTCTTCTTCTGCTTGGTAGTGGAGGATACTGTAGCGGTCGATGTTGGAGTCCATAGTTGTGCGATCTTGATCTTGTGCCTTCTCAATAATTGTTTGCACTCGTCGAAAGGTAGTTGAGTAACATCTGATGTATGCTCTACTTTTGGCGCTGGCTTCTCGCCATCTGATTTAGACTTCTTCGTCGCCGACTTCGAGCTGTCCTGATTTGCAGCAGTGCCATTGCCAAAGAAATCCAACTCCTCCGATATTGCCTCTACTGCCTTCACATTCTCCTGACCTCTCTTCCTCTTCCTACTTGGTGTATCTGTAGCTGCGGTATTTGCTATCGGCGCATCTTGGCCATAAAGTTGCGGATTTGGTTTTGAGACTCCTGAAGGTGTCAGGATTGGAGCACGAGCTTTATTGGACTTTGCAGAGAGATTAGTTGAGCGCGACAATATGCGTAGGGCGTCCATGGGAGAATGATGCACGAATGTTGTGATTAAAGGTTTGGAATCTTTTTGAGAATAAGTTCGGGAGCACGTGAAGAGCTAAAATGTCATCCGTGGTAGATGTGCACGTGACAGGCGGCGTGAGTCGTGCCGTTCTATGCACTCAAGCTGATGGCCAGCACGTCGGACTAAAAAACGAGAGACAATGAGATTGAAAGCTATCTGCTAGAATACTTTTTCCTGTCACAGTGTGAGGACTGCCGTTCTCCAAAAGTCTAACAGGATGAGATTCATCAACTCATTATCCTAGCAGCGTCCTGTATAGAGTACGCCCTCAAAGAGCTACATGTAGTCCATCATGTTGTAGAGCTGGCAGTGCTGATATGGCGCATTCTTGGTCAAGAAATACAAAAGCTCTCTAAACCACTATGACTTACCGTTATAGGACCTGCTCGCGTAGAATGCATCTTTCTACCAGCGAACTTTGTCATGAAGGTATCAATACCACACCAGATGTAAAGATAAATTTGTCTTGACTTCCATGTGTCGAAATGGTATCGAGAAAGATCAGGGTCATAGCGCAATAAAGATCAATACATTCGTAGTTGAGATATCGCGTTAACGGAGGTAGACGTGTCCTATTTCCATGCTGGTCGATGCCATTAAGCGGTATCAAAATGTAAAGACAAGCACTTACGCCCAAAAAAACCCCTGAAGGGTCGTCCCTTGCATTATGCATTGCCAACCTTGTGTTCTAGGTGCTTCTCTGCATCAGGCCGAACTGCCTTCAGGTAAGGGATTAACAGACATATGAATAGGGTGCTGAAGTGATAATGTTAGTAAAATGCTCATAAATGTACTCCGGACTTCCACATACACGTCTGTCGAGGTTGGTAAGAGATTTGTTAATTGTATCAAGCTTCTCGTTCTGACTGGCGGTCAAGGTAATAAGGTGTTTAATAGCTTGTATGACAGACTCGACAGATTATTGACTTCGGTCAGAGCTCATGTGAGTTCGGTCAATACTAACGTGACCCTCTCCTTGTCTTTGAGGAAAGGGCCGAGCATAGTTCCCATAAAGTCATTATGCTGCTAAGCATGGTTGCGGGAGACAAGAATGGCGTTCATAAGGCTTTCGAAGCGCGCGTCGGTACGTAAGTCTGTCACATCGTTTGATGCTACAGTAAGTGTCAGATTCGAGACATAGTAAAAGAGGATGTGACTTAGTGATGATCGTGATGATTCTGGTGATAGAGGTGATAGAGTGTGAAGCGTTGCATTCATGCTGGCGTGGAGGGTTGTGTGACGTCTTAGAGCAATTGTTTGACTCCATTGATAGCCGCAGTCTTTTTCTTTTGTTCTTCGAGGAATTGTTCGAACATGCTAGCCATAACTGCGTTGTGTTGTTATACTTGGTTTCTGGACTCTGCAATCGCGTGCTCGATGTTATCTAGGCGCGGAGAGGTATTAGAGGCTGCTATATCGTTTAGGACTACAGCAAGTGTTAGAATCAGAGGCATAGTAGAAGAGGATATAACCCACTAATAACAGTAGGAATCTTGGTAAGAGAAACTGAGTTTGATTCTGAAATTTTCTTGCGGGATGACGTCTTTTGATGCTGCTGTGCACGAGGTTGTTTCTGCTTGCATATTGTCTGAAGACGGTCAGAATCACTGTCTGGTCCATCTTCACTCTCGCTACCACATTTTCTAGGGCTAGATGATATGCCACGTCGTCTGCCAGTACTTCCCTTCCTCTTTCTTATATAGTTCCCACTTTCCAGTCGTCTCTTCGTTGTCGTAGTTTTCGCAAAACTTTTCGGCGTTGGCTCGCCAAACCCAAAGGCCATGAGCAAGGGAGAGTGACAAGAGCCCGCCCAGTGCTAAAAGAAGCTGGGCCAAGTGCCCTTGAGCTTGGTTGAGTTGATGATGGCGATGACCGCGAGAGCTATTGTGCAGAATTAGGAATAAACCATGCATTTAAGCCTTTGATAGGTTGTCGTAGTATAGTATAACTCTTGGTCGACGAAGTAGGTGAATGGCTAATGGTGTAAGAAAGTCCTTTCGACCTGTCTGGACTGTCTGTCTTTTGAGCCTCTAGACTCTCAAGCTCTTGCGTTTGTTTTATGGCCCTTCAAGGTGCAAAAGGGAGAGTGTCCTCAATTCTTATCTCAGCATCGTTATAGGCTAGAGGACACCTATCATACCACCAGTCCAAACGTTCCAGTGATCTTCATTGATTTGGTCATCCCCAGACTATAGAAACCTTCGCAGTAGATCACCACCCCTCACACAGCTACGCCAGCATCATATATCACAAGTAAATCTTCCATCTTTGACGTTGGTAACCAAGACGATGGCCAAGCTAGAAAACAGCAGTATAGTGCCGTAGTAGCCGCTCACGTAGTAATCCTTAGTTAGTACTTTGGCACAATGCACGCTTATGCCTCCACACTTGACTAGGAGTAATCCTGGCATAACCATTACGCCTTTCCTACAATATTGTATAATTTATTGCTCCTATTCTTCTGACACTTGCTAAGGAGGGATGTTAGCTGAATTAGAGAAGGCATCTTCACGTAGTGTACTCAACACTCCTCAGACACTGTTGCACTCGTTTCAATCATAAGGGTATGCCATTTGTTTTATGTGTACATCGTTAGGGGTGAGCGTGCGCTACATTCAGCTCACACACTCCATTCTCCTTGTCGAGAACCATTTTGAATCAATCAGGAGCTAGGACCTGCGATGAGATACTCGAATGTGTATTAGTAGCTGGACGTTGTTAAAAGAGTCAACGTTACTCACTTTTATGCCTTTCGCTGCCTTCGTATCTTCGAAAGCTTGCTCGGCTTCCTCAAACTTGACCTTCTTCGAGATGAGTTCCTTGACACTGACCCTTCCGTGTGCTACCAAACCGACAGCATCTGAGTAATCGCCGTGGCTGTATCTGAAGGAACCCTTGGTCGTGAGCTCCTTTGTGCACATCGCCATGATGGGGTAGTTGATATCTGGCTTGCCCATACCACCCTGGACGTAAGTACCACCGTTCCTGACAACATACTGTGCAGTCTGAATGCAGACCTCGGCACCGGAAGCGTCGATGGCTGCATCTGAACCAGCCTCGAGACCACACTCCTTGATGATCCTGGCGGCGCTCTCCTCTGGGATCTCGGAGCGGGACGGTGTGAAGGCGTGTGTGGCGGCGTACTTCTTGGCGAACTGCAGGCGCTCCTCATTGACATCAACAGCGACGACAATGTCGGCACCGTAGGCCTTGGCCACCGCCATGCAGAGGAGACCAACAGGTCCAGCACCAAAGACGACAACACTTTGACCTGGGCGAATACCGGCTTGCTTGGTAATGTGAACACCAACAGCCAAAGGCTCGACAACGGCACCTTCCTCCAGAGTCATGCTATCGGGAAGCTTGTAGCAGAAGTCGCCAGGGATTCTGTAGTAGCGGCAGATAGTACCATCGTAAGGAGGAGTAGCAGCGAAAGCCATATCTGGGCACAAGTTGTAGTTTCCAGACTTGCATTGCTTGCAGTGGCGGCAGGGTTGTCCAGGCTCCATGGCAACGCGGTCACCGACCTTGACATTTGTGACAGCTGAACCGACCTCTTTGACTATTCCAGATGATTCGTGACCGAGGACCATGGGCTTCTCAACGACGAAGTGGGCGATGCGGCCGTGTTGCCAGTAGTGGACCTGTCAGAGAGAAGAGAATCAGCCTCTGGTAGAGCTCAAGGTAGCGATATAATCTTGACTACTCACATCTGAACCACAGATACCAGTCCACTTTACATCGACGATAACATCACGGTCGTTCTGGAGCTTGGGGACGGGGCGGTCCTCGTACTTGAGGCTGAGAGGCTTCTCGAGGATGAAAGATGGGTTCTGCAAGCTAGTCAGCGCTGTCTCTTCCAGTATTTTTCTGCATTTCGTGGAGGTCTGCTAAGTAGAGCTCGACAATGTTTCTGTCTGTTGTCACTCTGCCCCTCCATTGGATTGCGGGGTAGTAGATGGGAAAAAAGGAATCTGCTAGAAAGGCGATTGAACGTACGTCGGACATTGTGGTGATGTGATTGTAATGTATGTAAGGCGATTGAGATGCGAAAGATGGAGTTCTGCAAGAGGTGATTTGTTTTAAGACATCGAACGAGTTTCAATACACGATGATATATTGTGGCCACCACCAATGGCTCTGGTGATTTAGCCTAATTAGGCATCTCATCTGACTTTCCATCTTCTCCACCAACTGCCGAGTACTCGTATAAACAGCCTGCAACAACAGAAAAGTATGTACACGTTTGAGATACTCCACCTGGATGAAGGCGATGTGGTATCTATGTTGTTACGAAATCCCATGGAAGATGTTTGGAAGATTTAGACATTGAGTTTGAACATCGCCCGGCTTGGCAGACTGTAAGTTGTTCGGGAGATCTCAGAGCGAAAGTCAACACAATCACAACGTCAGTCGTCAACCTTACAAGGCCCCAGATCGACGAGATGATATTAAATTTGCATTTTGTACTGACAGGAAACGAAACTGTCCATAAGAAGTAGCATTTTGTCGATAAGCGATTGCAACATTATCCGTGAAAGAAACTACAAGCTCAAAGACTTCCTCCATAAACAATTTCAGCTTAGGGCCCTGCCACAATTTCACTAGGTATTTTTACGTCCAAGAAGTTTTTCATTTGACAATGTTGACGTAGTCGAGAACAGCAACATCGGCGCCGTGTACTTGAAGAAGTTAGTCATGAAAAAGATGAAAGGTAAGTGGCTATCTTATTGAATTGGAATTGGATCGCAGTCGAGTTGAACACTGTAAGCTTCTGGAAACCGTAGTGGGTGGTCTCAAGTACGTTGGTGATAGGAAGAAGAGCTCTGCTGTAAGTTGAGTGTGACTCGATGTTACCTGCTTGACCTAGAAAAACTATCAGCCTATGTGCTTTGATGCATTGAAGTATGAACTTGCCGTTCACAATGTGCGTGATGGAAACACCGGGGTTCGACTTGTAGGTATGGGTGTTGATGACGGAGGCAGAATCGACGGTTCCGTTAGCCATCAATGGAAAGGTTCTCTCGTACCTGATTTCGAGTTAGCTGTGCTCTATATCCACGATAACATAAATTACAGCACGAACCAGTGGATATGTCCACCAACGCTTGCATCGACACCATACTGGAGGAAGAGAGCCTGGAAAGCACTGCGCAGGTTCTTTTGGTAGCCAGCATTGTTTGTTGACTAGAACTGTGATTCGTGTCAGTCTTGATTTCATTAACCTGAAAAGCATTTATCTTACTGGACGATGAGACACGGCGACAATAAACGGAGTCTTGGTCCTGTCGACAGCGGCAAGATCTGCCGCGAGGAAGTTGTATTTCTCGTATCCAGTGACAGTAGTCTGACCAAGGCGTCCACCATCGATAGAGCCAAGCGGACCAGAATTGGTTAGGTAGGTCTCATTCCTGAGGGGTAGCGTTACGCCAGCAGCAATCTCGGCGGCGGAAAGTTCTCTGTCAAAAGTGTATTCAGGAGAGAGTGGGAAGTCAGTCTCGGCGTCGAACATGACGAAGTGGACGAGACCTAAATCGAAGAATATTTTAATGATTAACTCATCGTGCACGTTTCAGGTGTTTGCCAATTCTTCGAAAATTACCTACCGTGGTCGAATGAGTACCACATATTTTACGATGGACCGGGTTTACCAGGCATGATGAAGCGGTTCATGTACGCTTTGAGGCAAAATCAGCAAAAGTAACGAGGAAAGGATGAGTAAGCTTCGTACCAGTGAAGTTCCTTTGCGACTCGGGACAGCTGTAGTAGTTTAGGTCGGAATCAGGTGCTGAGCCACTGACGATGTCATTCTCCAAGTAAGCCGTCATCACATTTGCACCACCTATACGAAAGGTTAGCATGAGGAAGACTTTGGGTACTGCGAATATGCAAGGAGCGAGCTAAGCATACCATCAAATTCTGCGCAGGATGTCTCATGGTTTCCAGGAACTGTCATGTGAGGAACCTAGACATGTCAGCAATGAGACTATGATCTTTACTTCGAGTCAGACTTACCACCGAGGTGATTACTGACATCCATTGCTGCCACAAATCCTACAAAGGGTCAGCATGTAAGACTACACTAAAGTGAACTAACACTCACCCAATTGCTCTCATAGATGACAGACATGTCGCCGTCCCAAGAGGATGGTCAGAATAACAAGCACTAACTGTCGTGTTCAAATGGCCTTACGTTGGGGCTACCTTGACTGGCGACCTCGCTATTAGGAAGAGGCACGTTATATACAGAAGGGTAATCTCCTGGAGGCAATCTTGTTCCAGTCGAATTATAGCACACGGGCTATGAGCTTTCGCAGGGAAGCACTCCAGATTACCTGCCAGACTATTAGTGGCCACTTCTATATTAGCATTCTCAGAGAGAGGACTAACCAGTCATCAGCGTAGGACTATATGAGAAGGTCAGCAGACGATCGGAGTCAGGGTAGACCAGTTTGCTCACAATGTCTCCACCGTGGAGTATCATATCAATGCCGCCGCTGCTTGCAAGGGCATTGAGCTGGTTCATGGTGCCGCCAGCATTGGTGTAACTTTGAAGAATCAGCATGTAAGACTAAATTGAATTAGCAAAACCACTCACCCCATGTCATTAACGAGCGCGATGGTGGATTGGGAAGCGTCACCAGCGGCCTTGGCGGTAGTGAACTGCTGCACGCCAGACTGGGTGGTACCATTGCTCGCCAAGATCTTGTAGAAGTAGGTTGTACCAGCTTGGAGGCCAGTGATTGGAACATCGTGAAAGAACTCCGAGCCTGATTTTATATTTAGTCAATTTTATTAGGACGGGATCTATCTTTCATTGTTTGAGTCACATTGGGTCACCGGCATTATAGCAGAGAACAGATCAGAGCAAGAACAAGAGAAACCAAGCTTCAGCCAAGAACCAAGCTTCGTTCAAGAAACCTAAGCTTTAATCGACTGCAGACCAAACTCACGTCTTTGTGGTTCCAGTAACCTGAAAGTTCAACTTTCCCTTCTTGGTGCCATATTGCACGGTCGGGGGTGTACCACCAAGATCGAAGCTCTTCCACTGGTGTTGTTAGCACCTCCTCCAGCAGCTTTTTCACCGATGTTGTCACCACTACCTCCAGCACATTCGCTACCTCGACGATCTCTGGCACCACCACGGTTTCCTCCACGACGACCGACGATTCTTCTCCCACAATCACTGCTGTATCTCCGCCCGCCTGTACTTCTCAGCTAGCTACGTCTTCACTGTGACTAGCACCTTCAGTACCACGGCAACGAGCACTTACACAGGTAAAGCAATTCCCACCTCTTGGATCACTACTTTCATCTGATTATCTACCAGACACCTATAAGCAGTATTTCAGTGGATTTCAAGTCACTGAGAACTCTGTAAACCCTGGCAACTCAACTTCCACCCAAACCAGATACAAGACCATTATTACGCAACTCACCGACTCGGACGACTGTTCCGCTGTCGCCGATTGCGCAGCCGTAACATCCAGCATCACTAGCGCTTATTTCAAGTCTTTCGACGTGTACTATGACGCCTCTATTGGAAGCTGGATGTGCTATTCAGTACGTTGACATTGGTGCAGAGAAATTGTGGCGGTTGCTAATGAGTTTACAGCTCCTGAACAAGCAGACTGACATGTCGTACTTCAATGTCCAGAATGTCACCATTGGGTACGTATTTCGTCCAGGTACGGGGCACAAAGTCGCTAACGTTCCATCCAGAAACTCCTACGGCTTCAGTACTTGAAAGCACTCACCCATAATAGTGAGCTAAAACAGGCCAATTTAGCCCGGTAGCACTCTGCTATGTATTTGAGCTCTATTCGGCTTCGCATTCACCCAAAACACAAACATCATTCTTATGACATCCTTTCACCTCCCGCTCGGGTGACGTTGTTTGTCGTGCTTTTGAAGCATTCGTGCTCTGATTTCGCTTGTGTGACCACCGTGCAGATGTATGGACAGTTTTAGTTCTAAATGCGTAGAATCGATTGTATTATATGTCCCTCGACACGTGTCTACTGTTTCACCCACGTTTCAGCCCTACAAAGACCCTGATCAGCAGTATGACGTTCTTTGTTGTCGTTGCAGGGAAGCTTAGACTGGTAATATGTAGTCTCATTCGCCCTTCCCATTCGTGTCAACAATCACAGTAATCTTTTCTAATATATCAATCCTACAGCTATCATCCTAAAGTCTTTTTATCATCCTAAGAACCAGCATTCAGTTTTGACAAAATGTCTACCAACAACAACAACCAGGCCTCCACACTCCAGTCCTACGTCGACTCGGCGACAGGAGCTGTACAGAATGCCTTTGGCCAACTCACCGGATCTACTGCTGATCAAGTATATGCTCTAGCTCTGACTGTAAGAAACATCATCTCTAACATCACCACAGGCAGACGGTCAAAATAAAAAGGCTCAAGCAGACGCCAAAGACGCTGCTTCGCATGCAACAATGAAGCTTCCAGGCGTAACGGCAACCTCTTCAGGCGTCACCGCCGATGACTCTCGTCGCAGTGAAGGCAGCTGGAACCAGACGATTGGATCTGGTAGGAACTTCCATCTCACCTTCGGAAAGCTAGCGCTAATACACCACTACAGGCAAGGAAATGCTCGGCGGCGCCTTTGGCGCCGAAGGTCTCAAGCAAGAGGGCATGCGTCAAAATCAGGAAGGCAAAGCTCAAGAGGCGAAAGGACAGATGAACGATTTGGGTAGTGGGATGAGCGACCGTGTTCAAGGTTCAGTCGGCGGTGCGATTTCGTCCTTGACTGGAGATAAGGCAAGTCAGGCTCGATACCAGGAGATGCATGACGCGGGCAAGACTGCACAGAGAGGAGCAGAGTATGACATCCAGAAGCAGGCTGAAGCGCAGGATTCTGCTCGTCATCATTGAGGTGGGACGGAGTGTTGTGATGTGATGATAATGATACGGCTTTGGGAGGAGAATGGCTTTGGTTTTAGAGATATACCCACCTGGAGTTGATGACCTAGATTTTGAGCTAGAAGGTAGAGCAACGATTGAGCTTGCAAAGCCCTGCTCATAATGTCTCCTTTGCCTGGTGATATACTATACATCGTTTCACATCTGCTGCTTCTCCACACTTTCTGAAACCTCGGACCTTGACTCCACCTCTGTTTCATCTTTTGTCCTAAACACATCCAATCTCCCATCTCAAACCCCCCCGTCCACATACACAACAATGTCCCTCAGCAAACCCCCTCGCACAACAGCAACAAAGCGCCTCCTCCACGAACTCCAATCCTACTCGCACTCCCCAAACCCCCACCTCACGCACCTCGGTCCCACCACCGACTCCTCCCTCTTCACCTGGTCCGCTCTCATGCACGGTCCCCAGGGCACCGCCTACACCGGCGCCCTCTTCCCCGTGCAGCTCACCATCCCGCCAACTTACCCTCTCAGTCCGCCCAAAGTCCACTTCTCCTCGCCTACCAACATCCCCATCCACCCCAACGTGCATCCACACACAGGCGAAATCTGTCTTGATCTCCTGACGAGCGAGGCATGGAGCCCGGCGTATACGATTAGTGAGACGCTGAGTGCGGTGTTTAGGTTGTTGGAGGACGGCGGGAATGCGGACAGTCCGTTGGATGTTGATGTGGGGGTGTTGATGAGGATGGGGGATAAGGTTGCGGTGGAGGGATTGGTGAGGTGGGGGGTTTTGAGGGGAATGAGAGATGGTTGAGATGAGGGAGGGAGCATGATAACGTTCTACTTGTTGACAAGGGCTCAAGAATAACACCGTAACACGGAAAGTGGGTGACATGCTCTCGGATATTACGGGCCTGGAGACTACCCAATTCGCCACACGGCCATCACAATGATACGGTGACTGGGCTGGCCAAGGACGTCGAGTAGTGCCACCGCTGCACACTACAAGCATGACATGTTTCTACGCAAGCAAGACAGCCACTACTCGCTCTAACAGTCAACCAGCACAACACTTCACCCGGCCATCCTCTAGTTTCGTTCAAGGGAGCCACGAGCTAACACACCCACAAACAAAGCTGCCCGTTCCGGTGGTTGAGTGTAGGGGTGCACATACTTCCAACAAGACGCACTCCTCAAGCCACGCCAAGGCTTGTTCTCGTCATCGCACAACTGAGAGCCGAGACACGAGCGAGCGGGACAAGGGCAGCGTCAATCAATGGATGCACGAACTGCTTAGCCTGCTACGAGTCCCAATCAATCTTCCATCTTTGCCGCCAAACAACTTTTGCGGCTTCACTGGCTGTTTCCGGGCGTGACTGAGCTGACGGACATCCAGGAAGGAAGAGAACCCTAGGAGGAATAGGTCGGTACACAAACAATTGGATCGAAAAGAAAAGGAAACGAAAGAGTCAATCCTACAAACCTCCTCCCCCAAAAACCACGCCCAGACTTTCTGGTGAGGCGTGCTAGGCTACTACGACGCTTTACTACCGTGTCTAGTCTGACTCGCGTTGAAGATGTAGGATTGTCTTGTGATATATAATGCTTGGGATCCTGTATGAGGAATCCTATTCTGCTACGAAGGTTTCCATGATCTGGCCATTAAGCGAACATATGAACGTTCAAGATATAGAGCCATCAGCACTAAATCAATTTGCTGTGTTAACAGATGAGAAAGCGCTCCTTTCGCAGTCTTAACCAACTATCTCAATCCCAAAATGACCCTATACAACACATCTCAACCATCTTATCAACCATCTTTCATAGCCAAGAGCGCAACTATCCATATCCAAATCGTCGCTCCAATAAAAGCTCCATCATTGCCCAGTAGCAGTAGAAGCCACTCCATTAACAGCCATGGAACGTACAAAACAGGCGTAATTGTGATTCTGCCTTTCATTGACGCTGCTGCTGATGTAGTAGTGAGGATAGTCAGACCATCGAATGGAGGTGGTAGTAATGATGAGAAGAAGAGTAGAAGTGCGAGAACCTATTTTGCGGAAGCAAGAAGTGGGGGAAGAGTTTAGAAGATGTTTTTTCTTTGTTTGTTGATGTTTTGTTTTACAAGAAGAAGAAGAAGAAGAAAAAGAAGAAAAAGCAGGGATAGGAAAACGCCAGAGTATTCTAGATAATAAGCTGAGGGGGTAGTGCAATACAAGATGTCCCGCTTCAACAACTTAGCATCAAGAGCCAAGTACCTCGATCTCTCTCCCCAAAGCATTCACAAAACCAAAATAAAGAACATTGGAAAAATCATCGACTCACAGTCCTAACAGTACTCCCCACAACTCGCCTCATCTTCCCCAGCCAACTCTGGGGTGCTTCGCTTCTCCTCTGCATGACTACTGCATCGCTCTGCAGTCGTCTGGTGATATCATACCATGCCTCTGTCATCACATCGAGTTCGGTTTGGAGTGCTTCTGCTTCGTTGCCTGTTCTACTGCTCGGGCTCTCTTCGGTCGTGCGATTGATAGCGGCTAGTGATGCTTCTGCTCGAGCTAGACGGGTGCGCAATGTTCGGATCTAGAGGATTGAGGATTGCATGTTAGTGGTTTCTTTGAGAGTTTATGAAAATATGAAAGAGAGCCAGGATTTGAGGATCGAGGAGGTGGGTTGAAGAGGCAAGGGATCCTGACGTGGTCGGGCATGAGTTACATCGATGGTCATCTTGACACACGTGCCACGCTTCAGCCGCGGACGAGCTTGAAGGCCATATGCCACGACAGGAACAGTCGGCATCAGAGCCAACTCTTGTGCCTGACGGAACCTCTCTCGTGGTGACATCGCCAGCATAGTGATGAGTTGGGGAGATGCAGGAAGAATAGAACGTTCTTGAGAGACAATTACCTCTGAGTTTGCGCTTCCACCACTTCCACTCGTATCATCCCCTGCTATTTGTGTTCTTGGTGTGGTTGGAGGACGTACGCTGCTCTCGGGCGATTGAGGCGGCGACTCGAGCGTTGACAATTCTTGGTCGAGACTCGCGAAAGATAGGTCTTCGTGTGTGCTCTCGAGCTCACGAAGACGTCCTTGATAGTCGTCCAACTGTTCCTGATCACGTTGATGTTGCTCGCGAGACTCTAGCAACGACTGGTTGAGGAAGGAAAGCTCGTTCTCTGCTCGCTCCAACGCGCGTTGGTCGTTTTCATTCGATACCTCTAGCGACTGGAAATGCTGCGTCAGCTCCTGCAGCCTGCGCTGTAGTTGAACGTGCTGGTCACGGAGAGGTCGCAGCTCGTCGAGTTCTTGCTGTGCGAGATCGTAATCTTGACGTATTAGGTCGTTGTGTGTTTGTGCTTCTTGCAAGGCTTTGACTTTCTTCTTTAGATTTTCGCCTACGTTGGACTTTTGCTCGAGTTCGTCGCGCTCGTCTCGGAGCTGGTCTATCTCGGACTGCAGTTTATCGCGGCTCGCTTCGAGTGCGGCCAACTTTGAGAGTTGCTTGGACTGTGTGGTTATTTTGGACTGTGCATTGTAAAGCTCTTGCTCGAGCAGTGCTATATTGTCATCATGTTCATCTCGAAGATTTTCTGCGACAGTGGCAAGGTCGGTCTTTGGTGTATTATTCTGGTGGTTGATAACTGCTTCTCGTTGAAGGTGCTTCAGCTGTTCGCGAGCCTGTTCGAGCTCGTGTTCTAGAGAGATGTTTTGCTGTCGGAGGTCCTGAGCTGCATTCCTGGCCTGTATGAGCCGCTCTTCGAGTATCAACCTTTCGTCCTGAGCACGTAATGGTAAGTCCGATGGCTTGTTCTCGATCGTGGTTACGTGCTGTCCATCTGGTATTGTTGAAATAGTGGCTTCTGCATCAGTCGTCATTCCTTCGATACACTTCTGTAATGGCGCTGCAACTGATGGCCCAAGGTCACGCAAGGTAGCGACAAGTTCCTGATTCGATTCGGGTGAAAACACAGCAGCGAGGAGGACGAGTTTGAGAAGCTGAAACGAAGTGTTAGTAGTAACACTACCAAGTAAGTCATCAATAGCCACCTCGATGGTATCATCATCTTCGACTCCCACTGCTATTGCACGAAGGTTGGGATTCAGTTTTTCGAACATGTCGGCTGGCTGGTCACATTGTTCTGTGAGATAATTTGTGACCTTCGTTTTGATAAAATTCACTACAATATACGTTAGCCTAGCGTAGCTCCAGGAACAAATCGACCGAAACTTACAATTCTGCCATCTCATTTCGACATCTTTCGCATCGGTGTGTGGAAGTCCTGTTGTAAAGAAGTCTGGTCCAATCCTTTGCAAAACCTCCCACAGAACAGTTCCATCTTGCATTTGCACAAGCGACGTCAGCGGTGTCACCGATGTTGCGGTCGAAAATGTGTCGATCCAACGAAGAAGGGCCTGGCCAAGTGGCGAGACCTCCATGGTCGATGATGATGTGAGATTCGACATGGTATTTGTGGCAAGTCGATACAACAATCACAACATGGGTTTTCACAAATGTTGAAGGAGTGTATGTTCTGCATCTTGGCTTAGTAGCCTCGTCTTCAGTATATGTTCATTCACAGTGAACCGTGTACGTTCACAATAACGTGTTCAAGGGTTGGGTCGAGGTTGCACAATGTCGTTGTCGAAGACTCGAAGCCAAGATCAGGTATTGGACAAAGCTCCGAAGACCATGAACAAAGGAATTCTAGCAGGATGGCACTTCCTACTTCACTACTTCCAAGATTGATGTCATCTTTCTGCGATGCAGCCTCAGGAGCAGCAGCACAATAAATCGTTGACAAGATTGCAATGGATAACATGAGACAGATGTAAGAACGATTCGTCGTTGTGTTGTATTAGTATTTACAGTCTATTCGTTTTCCTCTCTGCTTTGCGGCATATTACTACTAGAACTAAGGATAATTATACACGATGCTCTGGCGTAGTATATCCAAGAACGACAAGGGATATTACATCCCACTAGCAATGATTGTTTGCATGCTTTCCGTGCCGTGATCCCAACCCAAATATGCTCCCCAACCGATGATGTCTAAAATGCTTCTGACGCCAATCCCATATACCTTACTTTGCCTATTCCCGGAAGAACCTGGAGCTTCTCTTTCTGTTGTTTGCTCGTACAATCTCGTCCTCTTCGACAAGGGCGTTCCATTTTTGACCCCAGATCTGTACTGCCTCTACGGCTTTTGTGCTGGCTTTTGCGGCGAAAGCTCTGATACGTTGTTAGTCATGGTTGTTGGTGTGGATGTGCTTAGCATGAGGTGCATACTTGATCAAACCTGGAGGATGTTAGTATGATGAACTTGAATGAGCCAGCACAGAGACGGCTTACGGTATTCATGTGTGATTTCTCCTCCAGCAGCCTTAAGTCCTTCTTTGGCTTCGATGACAATGTAGTCTGGTGTTTCATTGGGGAAGCTGACTATCACTGCCTTTTGTGGTAATGAGGCTGAGGCGAAAACGACAAGGAAGGCGATAAGGAGTGTGAGGACGAAGAAACGCATGTTGGTTTATGTGGTGGTTGCAATGCTCGTGTAGTCTGTGGCGTGGATATAGAGAGTGTGTAGTCGAGCTCGAGGAGATGCAGAATGGGAGTGGCTGGAGCTGGGAAGTTGGTTATCTTTGAAAGTTTGTCGATTGTCACTCACCCAAATATGACGACTACAGTTTTCAAGCTCCGTCTTTCTTTGTTGGGGAAGCAACTTGAGCCTCAATTACCCGGACCGAAGATGACAAGAAGACAGAAGACCCCTTTTTTTGTCTTCGATCTCGTTCTCCGTCGCTCAGAGCCCTACAACACTACAAAGCCATTCATCAACGCGCTTCGATCGTTCTGTTTTGTTCTTCATTCACCCTCAGGATTCACACAACAGGAAGAGAGTCTTTGCTCTGATTTGCTTCTACCACAGCTTAGCGTGTGGCTATTCAATAGAAAACAAGACAACCAGAAGTTCACTTGCGAGTGCCTCCTCTCTTTGACTTGTAGTCGATCACAACTGACCTGCACATTCTTCATCTCCCATCGTTACCCGTGACAATTGCATCTCCTTCCCTTTCCCTTTCGTCGATGATGAGCAAGCGTGGCGCCGACTTTAGTGATGACAGCTTTCAAAAGCGTTCGCGACTGAGCGACGACTTTAGCGCTTCTGGCGATGTCATGTATCAACGACGAACAAGCTTCACTGCTCACACCCCTCACGGGTCACCAAAGGGTTTATCGTCTGCTGAGATTGCTGCCGATTTCAAAGATGCTCTACAAGACCTTACCACCGCCGATCGATTTCAAATCAGCAATCTCACTCTTATCGCGAAAGAGAGCACCGAACATGCCGCAGCAATTTCTCAAGTCCTCGAAGAGCACATCCGACGTGTATGCAATCAGCACAGCTTTCAGTTCAAGACCAACAAGCTAATTCGACTCTAGACCCCTCCCACACGCAAGTTACCAGCTCTATATGTCCTTGATTCGATCGTGAAGAATGTTGGCACACCATTTACAATCTACCTCGCACCAAACCTGTACAGAACGTTCATGGAAGCATATAGTCTCGTAAACTCAGAGACACGCACGAAGATGGATGACATGTTAAAAACATGGGTAGATCCGATACCTGGATCGATGGAGAATAGGCCTGTGTTTCCTAAAGCCACGACAAAGCCTATTGAAAATGCGTTGATCAAGGCAAAGACTGTGTTTCTACAGCAAGAGCAGGAGCATCAAAGGTCACAGCAAAGGCAAGCACATGCTTTGCCGCCTCGCCCAATGATGCCACCACAGCAGAACTGGGCTAGATCAGGCACCCCTCAACACATGGGTCAGCCATACGCAACTCCTGTGCCTCCCGCAACACCACAATTCCAGTACGGCCTACCCCAATCGCCCTATCCGCCACAACAACAGGTAAGTCAGCATCTTTTAGTCTCAAATAGATATAGGTTGTTGATGTATATATAGCCTCAAATTCCATATGGAATGCAGAATTTCCAACTTCCACCACAACCGACTCCAATGTCAGCACCACCTCCTCCACCATCACACTCATACAATCTAGCGGCTCTACTCCAGGTCGCAGGGACTTATACACCCCAACCTACGCCTACACCAGCATTTGCGCCACCTCCTCTGCCACCAGTCCAGGCACCTTTACCACCACCACCCACAATGTTCGCAGGTCTTGAAGCTCTTTTCAATCTACCAGCATTTCAACAAGCAACTCAACAACATCAAACTCAACAACAACCAATAGCATCACCACCAATATCGAATCTGGCTTCTTATCTCACTCCGCAATCACAGCATGCTGCTCCTTCATTTCCATATCCACAAGCTGCAGCTATGCACACGCCACATCTGTCGGCTGTCGCGCCGAATATTCAGATGAACACAACCATTATTCAACTTACTAGTGTTTCGCTGAAAATCCCGCGACCTGATCTACTTGTATCACTTTACCAAAAACAACCTTCACAATGTTCCAGGTGTGGTCGGCGATTTCCTCTCACCGATCTTGGTCGAGCACGCAAAGTTAGACATCTGGATGCTCATTTCCGTACCAACAAGCGAATGGCAGATGCTCAACGGAGTGGAGTTAGTCGAAGTTGGTATGTGGACGAAATGGACTGGATCAAGAGTCGGGAAGTCGATGACGCAGATGAGGATGTTCAAGCTGCATCAAAGGTCGAGGGTACAGGTGCCGAATTGGGTGGCAGTGCTGGTCATGACAGTAGCGCCAGTAACCTGAATGGTCAAGGACAGTCGGCTGCATCTGCGAAGAAGGAGTATTATGTCAAGGCACCTGCAGACGCAGCTGTGGCTCATCATGCGTGTCCAATATGTCAAGAAGAGTTCAAAACGGTATGGCTGGACGGAGCGCAGGAATGGGTGTGGATGGATGCAATGGCGGTGGGAGAGAAGACGTATCACGCAAGCTGCGTATTGGATATGACTAAGGACTGTGGCAGTAACGGGATCAAAAGTGAGGTGAAGGTGGAAGCATAGATGGGGACCATAACACATTCATATTCTGGAATATCGGGGTTAAGTCTCTCATGCCTATGATGTGTTATTTCATATTAAGCAGGTAGCAATATTGAACACAAATTCATATCTTTCAATATCCTTCACGGAGCTGTGCACGACTAAGACTCTCATTCGTCTGTCAGTTTTGTGATGATCAGTCTTAGTGTGAGTAGGAGAAAGGGACGACGCATCCCTTACGCCGAAAGAGTCTCTTTTCATGACTTTCATCCATCTTCCTCTTCTTCTCTCTTTCATCTTCTCTTTCATCTTCTCTTTCATCTTCTCTTTCATCTTCTCTTTCATCTTCTCTTTCATCTTCTCTTTCATCTTCTCTTTCATCTTCTCTCTCATACTCAGTGACCTTTTGGACATCCCTCATTGCCTTTTGTTTACTTTTGCGTTATATAAAGCAGGTACCGATATTGAACAAAAGCAACCTAATACCGTCGTTCAAGTGACCGAGACTAGGACGACATAAAGTGGTATTCTCTCTACTCTGGAACATCGATTTGAGGTGTGAGAGGATATCATTCTTATACAGACAAACATGTCCCTCACGAATCAGAACGTCCTCATCACAGGAGCATCCCTGGGTATTGGCTCAGCCATAGCAAAAGCCCTCGTCTCCGAATCACCCAATCTGATCCTCCTCGCCCGCTCAGCAGACAAGCTCACCGAACTCTCAAACGAGCTAGAACAAGCAGCTGACGACAGCCAAAACACCATCAAAATCTTCCGTTGCATCTGTGACGTCCGCTCCGCATCCTCCGTAAACGAAACCATCACAAACATCGTCTCCCAAACCGGTCCTATCAACATATGCATCAACAACGCAGGCCTAGCTCTCGGAGCTCCACGACCCTTCCACAAACTCACTCTAGACGAGATCGACACCATGACCGAGACGAATCTATCCGGATATCTGTATGTGACCCACGCCGTGCTCAACGCAGGTGGAATGCTCACCTTACCCACCGCCACCATCCTGAACATCACCTCCGTGACTGGACTCGAACTCCCGCCCTTTCCGGGCGAATCAATCTACCACACCACTAAAGCTGCACAGGAAGCGTTCACGAACGCACTACGCGTTGAGTTGGCGGGGACGAATGTCAGAGTGTTGGCTTTGCGACCGGGCGTTGTGGCCACGCATTTTCATCGGCAGAGAGTCGGGTACGATGATGAGCAGTATGAAGGGTTTATGGAGGGCTTCGAACCGTTGCAGCCCGAACAGGTGGCGAGGAGCGCGGTGTGGATGTTGAAGGCGGAGGAGGGGGTTAGTGTGAAGAGTTTGGATGTGGTGCCGACTGGGCAGAGGAGTTTGCAGGTTTTCGATCGCGAGTGGAATGCGAGACATGTGAGGGAGTCGTAATGTGCAGGAATATGGGTGGGCATTACAGAAGCAGTTTCTTCTTGGCACGATGGTGATGTTTTCAGGCAAGCTTTGTACAGACAGAGAGAGGGAAATGAGTGTAGGTAGATACATGTGATTCAATGTAACATCGCCATGCTAAACAACCATACCAGCAGGTACCTGCTTAAACCTCTGCATCGTCATCCCCTCCAACCCCTTCAACAACTGCCTCAGCGCATCTTCCGTCTTCCCTTGCGCTTCCGTGCGATACAACATCTTATTCTGCACTTTGGTGCTCTTACTATCCCCACCTCCACCACTTGATACAGTACCGACTCGATTTGCGATAACGGCTGCTTGGACGCGCCCGTTGTCGATGTGCCAGGTTACTACGCGGATGTTTGTGATGGGGTGGGAAGGGAAGGAGAGGGAGGCGTGTTCTGGGGGAATTAGTATGTGAGAGGAGAGGAAGAAGAAAGGTGGGCGAAGGTAGGGTAGCGGGGTTATGTTGCTGTTGAGGGAGGAGATGGGAGGGCAAGGGAGTAATGAACCTTTGATCAAAGTAATCAGGTCACCGACAGTGAAGTCGTACGAACGGTAGGTTTGTGGCATTTTTTGTGCCATGATCTGTTTTGGTATTCTTTTTCTTCGCTGACTTGACTTGAGCTTCACGATACTACTGCGATGCTGATGAATGAAATGAATGACGGGAGGGAAGTGGTGCGGTTTGATGTAATATAGTACATATAGAAAAGATATGTATGTGACGTGACGTCGTCTTGCATTCGTGGCGTCACTTGT